>Ga0214917_10002529_pt1 | contig 22099 bp, 19 predicted proteins | sample LL_1208_BB_MetaG_FD_177983 | JGI IMG/M metagenome (GOLD analysis project Ga0214917, IMG submission 177983) | Freshwater microbial communities from Lake Lanier, Atlanta, Georgia, United States - LL_1208_BB | ecosystem: Environmental > Aquatic > Freshwater > Lake | place: USA: Georgia | collected...
TCTGGATTCATCACTTGGAAAAGCTGTGTATTCTCTCCAATAAAACCAGCTGTGAACTCGGTTTTATTTTTGATAGAAAGACTAATTTTTTCTGTAGTGATATCCTGATCGCCGATTTTTTTGAAACGCACCTGCTTCAAATTGAGTAACATTTCAACAACGTCTTCACTCACACCTTTTAGTGTAGCAAATTCGTGCTCTACTCCTTCAATCTTAATTCCCACAATAGCGTACCCTTCCAATGAATTGAGAAGAACGCGACGCAGTGCATTACCGATTGTTACACCGTATCCGGGCTCCAAAGGACGGAACTCGAACAATGCATTGAAATCACTAGATTTCTGAAGAACAATTTTATCTGGTTTTTGAAAATTTAAGATTGCCATGGGATGGATTATTTTATTACTTAGAATACAATTCGACGATTAACTGCTCCTTGATATTCTCAGGAACACTTTCACGCTCTGGGTAAGTGATGAAAGTTCCTTTCATTTCAGTCTCATTAAAATCGATCCAGCTGAACTTAGGATTCTTTCCACGAATAGCAGAAGTGATAGAAGTACGACCGCGGCTGCTGTCTTTAATTGTAATCACATCACCAGGCTTCAATGAACAAGATGGAATGTTTACAACATGACCATTCACTTCAATATGCTTATGGCTCACTAACTGACGAGCTGCAGGACGTGAAGGAGCAATACCCATACGGAATACGGTATTATCTAATCTTGCTTCAAGCAATTTGATTAGGTTTTCACCGGTTACTCCCTTGCGACGAGCAGCCTCTTCAAATGTTTTACGGAATTGTTTCTCTAATACACCGTATGTGTATTTAGCTTTTTGCTTTTCACGGAGCTGTAAAGCATATTCCCCAAGGGTTTTACGCTTACGCTTATCACCGTGCTGACCGGGAGGATTGCTGTTTTTCCCGAGCCATTTTCCATTACCCAAAATGGGCTCCCCGAAAATACGGGAGATCTTGGTCTTAGGACCATTGTAACGTGCCATAGTACTTATTCATTTAAGCTTTTTTAAAAACCGGTGCTGCGATCGGTAAAAAGCTTTAAAAAAATTAATCGCGCACCCTTTAATAAAATGAAACGACTGGCGTCAAACTATAATATTATACTCTTCTCTTCTTTGGAGGACGGCAACCATTGTGTGGAATGGGAGTTACATCCTTGATCATCACCACTTCAATTCCACTTTGAGAAAGGGAACGAATGGCACTCTCACGACCAGAACCTGGACCTTTCACATATACATCAACACGCTTCAAACCTGCATCAAATGCTGTTTTTGCAGCATCTGCAGCAGCCATCTGCGCAGCGTAAGGAGTATTTTTCTTAGAACCGCGGAAACCCATTTTACCGGCGCTGCTCCATGAAATAACCTGACCTGTTTTATTGGTCAGACTCACAATGATATTATTGAATGTGGCGGAAATGTGTGCATCTCCGTAAGCATCTACTTTTACCACTCTTTTTTTGGCAGCTGCTTTCGCGCTGGGCTGCTGTTGTTGTGCTTTTGCCATTTTCTTACTTGAGGTAGTCGATTAAATTAATTATTTCTTAGGAGCCTTCTTCTTACCCGCAACGGTCTTACGCTTTCCTTTACGTGTACGGCTATTTGTTTTAGTACGTTGTCCACGAACAGGAAGACCTTTACGATGACGAAGACCACGGTAACAAGCGATATCCAATAAACGCTTGATGCTCATTTGTACTTCAGAACGTAACTGTCCTTCTACCTTTAACTCCTCGGTGATTACCGAACGAATCCCGTTCAGTTCATCATCGTTCCACTCATTGACCTTTTTATTATAATCAATATTGTTTTTGTCGAGGATGTAACGAGCCGTAGCAGGACCGATTCCATAGATATAGGTCAGTCCAATTTCTCCTCTCTTGTTTTTTGGTAAGTCGACACCGGCGATACGAGCCATAGCTGATTATTGTTATTGATTGGTTTGCTTAATTAGATTAACCCTGACGTTGCTTATAACGAGGATTTTTTTTGTTGATGATGTACAACTTGCCCTTGCGACGAACAATCTTACAGTCCGCGCTGCGCTTTTTGATGGAGGCTCTTACTTTCATCGATAATTAGTTTGTCTGTCTTATTTATAACGGAAATTGATCCGTCCCCTGGTTAAATCATATGGAGAAAGTTCCACACCAACCTTATCGCCAGGTAAAATACGGATGTAGTTCATTCGCATTTTACCAGAGATCGTTGCGAGGATTTCATGGCCATTTTCGAGTTTAACTCTGAACATTGCATTTGACAATGCTTCTAAAATGACTCCATCCTGCTTGATCAGCGGTTGTTTCGACATACGATTTTAAGGGGTGCAAAGATAGGTCGTTATCAGTGAATAACGAAGAAAAACCGTAAAATTTTAGCTACTCCGAGATTACTCGGCCCAGCTCATCACATAGTCTTGATTTTCAATGCCTAAGGCCTGCTTAGTTAACATGAGGGGGCGAAAGGTGTCCACCATGACCGCCAATTCCTTAGTTTCTTTGGCCCCAATGCTCTTTTCAACAGCTCCAGGGTGAGGACCGTGAGGAATTCCTGCAGGGTGAAGCGTGATCATCCCTCTGGTTACACGTTTACGACTCATAAAATCGCCATCCACATAGTAAATGACTTCGTCACTATCAATGTTGCTGTGATTATATGGAGCAGGAATAGCTAATGGATGATAATCATATAAGCGGGGAACAAAGGAGCAAACCACAAAACTGTTTGTCTCAAAGGTTTGGTGAGTTGGCGGAGGCAGATGTACCCGACCCGTGATGGGCTCAAAGTCGTGGATAGAAAAAATGTAAGGATAACAGCAACCGTCCCATCCAACCACATCAAAAGGATGGGTTCCATAATGAAGCCCATATAAGACTCCCTTTTTCTTAGCACGAATCAGGAAATCTCCTTTTTCATCATAGGTCAATAAATCCTGCGGCGGACGAATATCTCTTTCACAATAAGGTGAATGCTCCATTAATTGTCCGTATTTACTCATGTAGCGTTTTGGATAACGCAACGGAGTAAATGACTCCACAATAAAAAGACGATTAGCAGGTGTTTCAAAATGAATTTGATAAATCGTTCCGCGTGGAAGAATAATATAGTCGCCGTATGAAAATGGCAATTGACCGTATTGTGTAATTACTTTACCCGTTCCTTCATGCACAAAAATCAATTCATCAGCGTCAGCATTCTTGTAGAAATAGGAAGTCATACTCTGCTGCGGCGCAGCCAGTACAATGTGACAATCATTATTGACAAGAACCGGAACCCGACTCTCTAAATAATCAGCAGCCGGCTTTATATTAAATCCTTCAAAGCTGCGGTGCTTCAGCATCTTTTCCTCAGCGATTTGTGGAGACACATCTTGCTGAGGTTCTGTTTTAATAATCTGTGTAGGCGGGTGACAATGATAAAGCAGTGAATAATCATCACTAAACCCTTCCGTTGAAAAAAGTTGTTCGCTATACAAAGAACCATCAGGCTTTCTGAATTGTGTGTGTCTTTTATGGGGAATAGCGCCTAGCTTATGATAATGTGGCATACAGCTTGAGTTAGATTAAGCACCAGGAAAAAGCGGTCTTCCAATATCAGCCCTTCCTGGCCATGGAATGCCCGCAAGAATTAGTAGCAATGCAATAAGCAACAACCAGGTTACGGAGCGAAAATTTAAAGCCTTTGCCTTTCCTCTGGCTATTGTAATCAACACAATTGAAGTAATCATCAATATGGGATGCTCAATAAGAAAAAAGCGATAGAATTTGTCTTTCATGACCGAGGTTCCCTCAGGCAACTGGAGAGAGAGCCAACCAAATCGTCCTGCAATGGTCTGATAGAGCCCAATTAGCAACATTGTATGTGAAGCAATCATCAACCATAAACTAGATTGACGAATTGATTCTTTTTTAGCATAGGCCTGAAAAAGGCCTAGCAATAATAGTAACAGTACAACCCAACGAAGTAAGTTATGTAAATGGAGCAATCCGGTTTCCATAGGTATTTGTTTTGATAAACAAATGTAAGGACCCTTTCTTACTCTACCCAGTCGGCAATAAAGACATTTGTGTCCCGGGTACCACCGTTGTTACGATTACTCGCAAAAACAATTTTTTTTCCATCTGGGCTGAACATAGGAAAAGCATCAAAGCCTTTATCCCGACTGACCTTTTGAAGATTAGTTCCGTCTTCATTTATGGTGTAGAGATTAAAAGGAAACCCTCTTTTGTATTCATGATTAGAGGCAAAAATGATTCGCTTACTATCAGGCATGAAACTGGGAGCCCAGTTGGCCTGCCCATAATTTGTTACTTGATGAGCATTAGAACCATCGGCATTAGCTACCCATACTTCCATATTGGTGGGAGCAACCAAATCTGCTGCTAATAACTCTTTATATTCTTTGATAGACTCTTCCGTGGTGGGTCGAGAAGCTCTCCAAATAATTTTAGTTCCATCTGGACTAAACCAGGCGCCCCCGTCATAACCAAGCGTATGCGTGATTCTTTTTTCGTTTCCGGTTTTTAAATCCATGATATAAAGCTCAATGTCTCCATCTTTGGTGCTGGTATAAATCATTTTTTTCCCATCTGGAGAAAGAGTAGCTTCTGCATCATAATACGCCGAGTTCGTTAGTTGCTTTACAATTTTACCGGTGAGATCAGCCATAAAAATGTCATAGCCCCTGTACAATGGCCAGATATATTTATTTCCATACTGTGCACGATCCGGAACAGGAGGACATTCTTTGCTTGCCAGATGTGTAGAAGCATAGATGATATGCTTGTTGTCTTTGGTAAAAAAAGCACAAGTAGTTCGGCCTTGGCCCGTGCTGATTAATCGATATTCAAATTTCTCATTGGGAGAAGTAGGCACTTTTCCTATAAAAATTTGGTCACAAGGAATTCCATCTTTAACAGCGGTGCGCTGAAATACCAACGATTTTCCATCGTAACTCCAATAGGCTTCCGCATTGTCTCCTCCAAATGTCAATTGACGAATGTTTCGTAAATGTGATTCTTCCGGATAGCGCAATGAATCTGTTGATTGACCAAAGAGGAAAGGCTGATTTAGGAAAACCCAAATAAAACACACAAGAACTTTAACAGGGTGTTGGTGGAATTTGATGTAGTTCATATTAGTTTTAATGAAGAGCGCAAAGTTATCTTTGCTTTGCGGATGTAAAGTCAATTGATTGTAAAACTATTTTCATGTTTATCAGAATTGCTCCTTTTATTGGAGGCATTTTATGGGTGGCTTTGCTTTCCAGTTGCGACAACACAAATCAGCAGCCTGAATTACAGGTAACAACAGAAGATACTACCAGCGTGGGTCCTTCATTTACAAACATTTACGATCGGGCGCTGAGCTGGGCAGAAAAAGGCGATGAACGTCTTTTACCACTATGTGACTCGTTGCTTAAAAATGGGGATTCCCAAACCGGCGCCTCTCCTTATTACTATCTGGGTATCTATTATGCCGAAAAAGGAGACACGGCCCGATCAATTGGGTTTTTTGATAAGACAATTGTTACCGACTATAATTTTCTGGAAGCTTATATTGAAAAAGCAGCCTTACTACTTGCCTTAAAAAGGAGTGATGAAGCTAAAAAAGAGCTAGAGCTTTTAAGAGATATCGCTCCCACTTACGCTCCTGGTCATTATTGGATTGGGAAAGTAGCGGAGGCCCAACACAAAAAAGAAATTGCCATTTATCATTATAGATTAGCCCTTTCCTTGGATAGCACTATTGTAGAAGCACGGCAAGGGTTGCAACGGCTTGAAAAATGATTACTATCTTGCACCTATGCCAATAATTGCCCCCTCACTTCTCTCTGCAAATTTTTTACAACTACAGGCAGATTGCGACTTGCTTAACAAAAGCGAAGCTGATTGGTACCATCTGGATGTGATGGATGGAAACTTTGTGCCTAACATCAGTTTTGGCCCCATGCTAATCTCTTTTTTCAGAAAAGCAACTACCAAAACATGTGATGTTCACTTAATGATTGAAAAACCTGAGCGCTATCTTACTGCTTTCAAAGAAGCGGGTGCTGATATTTTGACCGTACATGTAGAAGCCTGTATTCATTTACACAGAACTATACAGGAAATAAAAGAACTGGGAATGAAAGCGGGCGTTGCCGTCAACCCACATACACCCGTTTCCGTGTTAGAACCCTTGATTAAAGAGATTGATTTAGTATGCCTGATGAGCGTGAACCCAGGTTTTGGTGGACAAAAATTTATTCCGGCAACACTTCGAAAAATTACCGAACTAAGAAGGATGATTGATTTAGCCGGAGCGGTTACATTAATTGAAGTAGACGGCGGAGTTACGCTTGAAAATGCACCATCTATTATAGAAGCCGGCGCAGATGTTCTGGTTGCAGGAAATACTGTTTTTAAATCTACTGATCCTCTTGCCACCATCGCTTCGCTCAAGAGAATTTCTACGGCTGCCTAATGGAAACCCGTTGGACATTACAAGAATTTTCGGAGTTAACGAACTCCGATTTATACGAACTATTAAAACTTCGTTCAGCCATTTTTGTAGTGGAGCAAAACTGCGTATTTCCAGATATGGATGATAAAGATTATTCATCCTACCATCTTTGTGGATGGAATAATGAAAAGCTAGTCGCTTATACCCGCTTATTACCTCCTGGTTTAGCATACGAAAACTGTTCTATTGGAAGAGTGGTTACTGCTGCATCAGTACGAAGACAAGGCATAGGCAAAATACTTATGAAAAAGTCTATTGAAGCGTGCCAACAATTATTTAGTTCACAGGATATTGAAATTGGTGCTCAATTGTACCTGGAGCAGTTTTATAGCTCTTTTCAATTTAAACGTGAAGGAGAAGTTTATCTAGAAGATGGCATCGACCACATTCACATGCGGCGTCCACTTCACTGAGCTACTGGAGCTCTTGCTTAAGGAAACGAGCTGTGTGTGTTTTTGTTTTCTTCACTAACTCTTCGGGAGTACCCTCAAATAAAATTTTTCCTCCGCCATCTCCACCCTCTGGACCAAGGTCAATGATATGGTCCGCCATTTTAATCACATCCATATTATGCTCAATAACTAAAACGGTATTACCACGATCTACCAATTTAGTGAGCACATCCATTAAATGTGTGATGTCTTCAAAATGTAACCCCGTAGTGGGTTCATCCAAAATATAAAACGTTTTTCCAGTTTCTCGCTTTGCGAGTTCTGTAGAGAGTTTAATTCGTTGTGCTTCTCCCCCACTCAATGTAGTGGCTGCCTGCCCAAGAGTAATATATCCCAGACCAACTTCTTCCAGCACTTTTATTTTTCTATATAGATACGGCACTGCGGTAAAGAATGTCAATGCTTCTTCCACTGTCATCTCTAGCACATCGGAAATAGATTTCCCTTTGTAGCGAATTTCTAATGTTTCTCGGTTATATCTCTTTCCATTACAGCTAGAACAGTGTACGTATACATCAGGCAAAAAATTCATTTCGATAACACGCATACCTCCACCTTCACAGGTATTGCAACGACCTGATTTTACATTGAAAGAAAAACGACCGGCAGTATATCCTCGGACCTTACTCTCAGGTAAACTTGCAAACAATGTTCTAATCTCCGTGAAAAAGCCACAATAGGTGGCGGGGTTACTACGTGGTGTACGGCCAATCGGAGACTGATCGATTTCAATAACCTTATCAATATGCTCCAACCCTGTTACTTTTTTATAAGACAAAGGGTTGGTACGAGAACCAAAACAGTGATGCGCTAAAATGGGATAGAGTGTTTCGTTTATTAGAGTTGACTTGCCAGATCCGCTCACACCGGTAACTACAATTAATTTTCCCAATGGGAAATCAACATTTACATTTTGCAAGTTATTTCCGCTTGCCGATTTGATAGAAAGAACCTTTCCATTTCCGGCTCTTCGTACAGCAGGAACAGGAAGTTGATGTTTTCCATTTAAATAACCTGCCGTAAGTGTATCCAACTTTAAAAATGAGGCAGGCTTTCCCTGCGCCACAATTTTTCCGCCATGAAAACCTGCCTTAGGTCCCACATCAATTAAATGATCCGCTGCCAGCATGATGTCCTTGTCATGCTCTACCACCAACACAGTATTCCCAAGATCACGCATTTTTTTTAACGCTTCGATCAATTGATGATTATCGCGTTGGTGTAGTCCAATAGATGGCTCATCTAAAATATAAGTGATGCCCCGCAATTGCGAACCAATCTGAGTTGCCAAACGTATGCGCTGTGACTCACCCCCACTTAAACTGCGACTCGGTCTATTCAGCGATAAATAACCAAGTCCAACTTGTAAAAGAAATTCCAGCCGATCTCTGATTTCTTTAAAAATATCTTTTCCTATCTGGTTATCTTTTTTATCCAATCGCAATTCCAATCCATCAAACCAGGCGGCTAGATTATCAAGATTAAGTGCACTTAGTTCAGCAATGGTGTGCGTATCTACCCTAAACCAATTACTCTCTTTTCTTAACCGAGTTCCCATGCAACTGGCACAAGGTTTTACTTCCATATAGGCTTCAGTCCACTCTCGTATGCTTTCACTGTATGGATTAGCATACCAACGGTGTAACAAATTAACAACCCCTTCAAATGGAGCGTTGGGATCGAACTTTAATTCAGAAAAATCAATATCAGCCACACTTCCTTCCTCATTTCCGTATAATAGAAGGTTCAATTGTTTTTTGGGTAGATCACCAACTGGTGTTTTGACAGAGATTTTATTTTTACGCGCCAATTCCTGTGCCTGTCTAAACACCCAGGCGTCACGCTCTTCTCCCAATGGGGCAATTCCTCCTTCGCTAATACTTAACGAGGGGTCGGGAATAACCTGAGACATATTCACATGATGACTTACTCCCAAACCTTTACAAGCAGGACAAGCCCCATAAGGTGAATTAAAGGAAAATGAATTGGGAGAGGGTTCCTCATAGCTCAATCCTGTTTCTTCACACATCAACTGACGAGAATACTGAGTCAATTTTCCTCCTTCCACTTCAATAAAAAGTAACCCCTTTCCTAATTGCAGACCCTGCTGAACACTCTGACTTAAACGAGCCTTTAGTTCGGTAGTCAATAACATTCGATCCACTACCAACTCAATATCATGAATGACATAACGATCAACCTGCATTTTGGGTTGCAGTTCTTTGACCACTCCATCTATGCGCATTTTTAGATATCCCTTTTTGCGATAGTCTTCAAACAATTCTCGATAGTGCCCCTTTCGTCCTCTTACAAGAGGGGCAAGAATTGAAATCTTTTTTCCTGAAAAATTCTTGACAATCGCTTGCACAATTTCCTCTTCACTCCATTTAACCATGGGCTTACCCGTATTGTACGAATAGGCTTTTCCGATACGTGCAAAAAGGAGTCGCAAAAAATCATACACTTCCGTTACTGTACCTACAGTAGAACGCGGGTTTTTACTCGTCGTCTTCTGTTCAATCGCAATAACCGGAGATAAGCCTGTAATTCGATCTACATCCGGGCGTTCCATGTCCCCTACAAATTGCCGGGCATACGCACCAAATGTTTCTAAATATCTTCTTTGTCCTTCGGCATAAATTGTATCAAATGCCAATGATGATTTTCCAGAACCACTGATACCTGTAATAACAACCAATTTGTTTTTAGGAATCGATATATCAATGTTCTTTAGATTATGTACACGCGCACCCGTCACTTCTATCATTTCTTCGATAGCAGCTTTTTTTGGGGTCTTTGATTGGACGCGCGGCATATAGAAGCGCAAAGATACACGCTATGGAGCTGGAGGCAGTAGTCGATTTTGAATAAGTCGATTATGATATTGTTGAATAAAAGCCTTTAAAAATTGTTCCATCGCTATAACCTTGCCCGGCGCAGTTCCCAATAAGTTATTCTTGAGCAATGGGTCTGTTTTAAAGTTATACAGCGCTGCCGCCGTTGCGTTATTTAGCTGTAATAAATAATCGCCCTGGAAAAATTGAAAGCCGCCGTAATAATTGACCGCCCAATTTTCAACTGACTTTGCGAAAACATTTTTACCAAATCCAAAAGCCGGTTCGCGGTGTCCCAAAAAACCTAGTACCGAAGGCATAATATCGGTCTGCTGAATGATTCTACCTTTTTGAAAGGACTGTAAGCTATCAGAGGGATGATAAAAGAAAATAGGAATAGCCATGTTACCCCAAGCAGTTTGATAAGTAGGATCATACGTCAAGGAAGCGTGATCCGCCGTAATTACAAACAAGGTTCTTTTAAACCAGGGCTTATTTCGAATACGGGCAAAAAATTTACGCAATGCATAATCTGTGTACCCAGTTACCTCTCGGATTGGGTGATGCCCTTTGGGAAACTTACCCTTGTATGCGGCGGGTACTACAAAAGGCTCATGTGAAGAAACAGAAAACAGCGTGCTCTGAAAAGGTTCTGGAAATGAGTCCAGCTTTCTGGCAAAAAACTGAAGAAATGGCTCGTCCCAAATACCCCATGTGCCATCAAAATCTGCATCATTACCATATTCATCTTTGCCAAAATAATTTTGTACACCAATAAGGTTAGTAAACGCTTGAAAGCCCATCGACCCATTGGGTGCTCCATGAAAAAAAGAAGTATGATACCCCTTTTTACCAAGAAGGTAAGGCAAGCTATGCATTTCATTGGATGCATAAGGCGTTAATACAAAGGGCAACTCTCCCGAGGGAATACCCGTTAACACTGCAGGTAATGCATCGATTGACTTGCGCCCTGTTGCAAATCCATACTCATAGACCAAACTATGCTCAAGCAATGAATCTAAAAAAGGAGTATACCCCTTGTAAGTGCCTCCCGCTAAATTTTTATTGTAAAAACCAAGCGACTCCCTTCCAAAACTCTCCAGCACCAGTATTACGACATTATCTGTTCTGGTTTTACTAGTGCTATCAAAAGATACAAGAGGAGAATAAATTGAACTGAGCTGAGGCTCCTCAAAAAAAGAATCTTCTTTGTAAAACTCTTGCTGAATTGTCCGAAGAATACAAAAGGGAGTATTCAAAACCAAGGGAATTTCTGCAGGACGCTTTACATATTGACCGGCATTACTCATTGTGATAGGACGCGTGGAGTATCGCCAATCCCCTCTTATTCCACCAACAAATAAAACCGGAAACAAAACTAACATTCCCAGTGATAGGGAATAAAATTTAGCCGGACGAATCGCAGTGGAAGGTTGAATCACAATTCGATGGTACCCCAGCATCAGCAAAAAAAACAAGGCCAAAAAAATAGGAATAAAATACCAGTAATGTGAAGCAGAAGTAAGTAAGATCTGCGAAAGATGATCTTCATTTGAAAACTCTTTAAGCACCGAGCTAGTGGTTCTGCGTAAAGTGAAAGAAAAATAAAAAGTGTCGACACAATTTGCAAGCAGTCCAAATCCATTAGTGATACCAAACAAGATGGTAGAAAATTTTTGATACATAGGATGATAGCGTGCATGGAATGGCAACACCTGTAGCAAAACATAGAGTGAATTTAAATAACAGACAGCCGCTATGTCAAATCGCAATCCTCCCCAAAGTATTGACGCCCACCCTTGCGCATCAATTCCCTGAAAATGTTGCACATTCACAACAAAAAAAACAAAGCGACTTACCCATAAAATAAATAAAGCCCAAAACAATCGAATGGCTACAGCAGGATATTGGGATAAAGAAATTCGTTTCATTGGCAAATAAGCCCCAAGTTACCACATAGTCTTTTATATTCGCATAAACTTAGCTATGCGCCAATTATTTTGTTTTCTTCTGCTTTTCCAATTCTTGCAAGGGGGCGCTCAAGAACAATTACCAGCTGTAACCGTAAAGTCTACCAGTGGGAAAGAAATTACTACGCAATCATTTCTAGATGGAAACACGCCTGTAGTAATCAGTTTTTGGGCTACATGGTGTAAACCCTGTCTACAAGAACTAGATGCATTTAATGACCTCACAGAAACTTGGAAAAAAGAAACAAAGGCAAGAATTATAGCTATCTCCATTGATGATAGTCGAACAGCATCTGGTATTAAAAAAACACTAGGCTTACACGATTGGAGCTTTGATGTTTTCTGGGACGAAAACCAGGAGTTTAAAAGGGCATTAAATATTACCTTGATCCCACATACTATCGTAGTAGACAAAAAAGGAGTGATTGTAAAACGATACACCGCTTATATTCCAGGCAATGAAGAAAAAGTTCTGGATCTACTTAAAACACTTTAACCCATGCGGATATCGCTTCTGGCTTGCTCTCTTTTGTTTTGCACCCTTTCAATGGCACAGTCCAATCGGTTTTGGAAAGAAAGCCGCCTGAGTGGAAGTTTGGAAACAAACAATCAATATTATTTGAATAACAAGAGAGGTACTATCGTAGCCCCAGCAAAAAAGTTTGCCTCTAACTCCTATTTAAATGTTAACTATCAATACAGAGGATTCACAGCAGGCATTCAACTAGAAGGTTACAACCCAGCCTTGCAAGGATTTCCTACGCGCTATCAAGGCAACCAATTGGTGAGAAGATTTGCTCGCTATAAAAATAAATGGATGGATGTTCAGGCTGGTAACTTTTACGAACAGTTTGGAAACGGTTTAATATTTAGGGCATTTGAAGAAAGAAGTTTAGGGCTGGATAATAATATAAACGGCTTAGGAATTAGGCTTTCCCCTATCGAATCGATAAAACTAAAATTTATCGGAGGACGTCCTCGCTATTTCATGGAACGCTCTCCTGGAGAAGTTTGGGGTATTGACGCAGAGTGGAATATTTTGAACAAAGAACAAGCTGACAAGGTTCAGCAGTTGCAAATGGGCGCCAGTTATGTGAGTCGATTTATGCGCTATTATGGTGCGGATCCTCGCTTTCCACAGCAGGTCAATGCATTTGCAACCCGAATCAGTGGACAGCTAGATGATTTTTCTTTTTCTGGAGAATGGGTGAGCAAATCAATAGAAGCAAATTTTCCCAATGACTACATTAAGAAAAAAGGGAGCATCCTTTTTTTGAAAACAGGTTGGCAAGAACCCAATAATCGCGCTGGTGTTCAACTTCAATTTCGCAGATTAGAAAATGCTGACTTCAAAGCAAATTTTAATTCAAGTGACGCTGTTGCCTCCCTGAATTATGTTCCTGCATTAACAAGACAGCATACTAACTTACTAGCTAATATTTATCCGCATGCCGTGCAACCAATTGGGGAGATTGGAGGAATGGCGGACGTATTTATACGTTTTAAGAAAAACACTCCGTTGGGTGGAAAATTTGGAACTCGCCTTGACATCAACTATTCGATTTATCATGCCTTAGATAGCACAAGAGTACTCAGTGGTGAGGGTTTCACAAGCAATCGTTTTTTTGGCTTTGGAAAAACAAAATTATTTAGAGACCTAAACCTAAGTGTAGATAAACGCTGGTCCACCTCCTACAAATCAGTGTTCACTTTTATCAACTTATTTTATAATAAAAGTGTTTTACAAGGTGGGCTTTATGGCAATGTGCGTGCCAGTTTGATTGTCACCGACCATTACATAAAAATTAAAAAGAAACAACAACTGCGGGTTAATGCAGAACATATGTGGGTAGGCAATGATGAGCATAACTGGGCTGGCCTTTTACTCGAATGGAGCTTGCCTTCAGGTTTATCATTCTTTTTTAGTGACATGACAAACTACCAGTCTGCTAAAATGCATTATTATAATTCTGGCCTTGCGTTATCAAAAAATAGACAACGTATTCAACTTAGTATTGGCCAGCAACGTGCAGGGCTGCTCTGTGTAGGCGGTATATGCAGATTTGTCCCCTCTTACAAAGGATTTTCGCTGAGTTACAATCTGAATCTTTAATCAGAAGTTTTGCGTCTGACCTACTACTACTTCCTGTGCATTCAAGACTTGTGTGCTGGTTGCAGAGCCTGTGTCATTAATAACCAATGCAACAATCTTACCTTTTCCTGCTGCGATTCCAGTAACATTCACTAATGTTGTTTTCACATATTCACCACCTAATCCAGTATTAGCAGAGGGAATAATATCGCCTTCAATACTTGAACTAACTACTCTTCTAAAAACACCGTTGTGTGTATAATTTACCATTGGGTTGCCAGCGGAATAATAAGGATGAGTTTGATAGGAAGCATTTCCGGCTAACCCATTAGCTTGGTTAGCTTTTAAGTCATCTTCAACGAGCATAAGCACCAGTTTAATCGTCTTCGTTTTAAAATCACTTCCAAAACGAACCGTTGTCTTCAAATTGCAATCAGTACCAGATAATGTAGTTTCCATTTTAATCCCAACATAAGAATCAGCAGCCACAGCAAAATCAATATTGCTAGCCAACGTAGAAGAACTAACAATGGTTTGACGGTTTACTAAACCAGTAGGAAATGCATTTATACCATATTTATCCATTAAAGGTGAAAAACCTGTAGAGTGAAACGGGTCAAAATAATTAGAATTTGGACCATAATGCATACCTACAAAAATCAGCTTAGCACCATGCTGCGTCTTCTTCTGCTCCAATGTATAACTCATAAGAGGACACCAAATACACCAAGTTCCTGTGAAATCTTCTACGTATGCCTTACGGGTATAGGTAGTTACTGTGGGTGTTGTGCCACCTCCACCACTGCCTCCAGTATTGGAGTTACTTTTTTTACAGCTTTGAAATAGAATTGCGAAAACAACTAATACCAGAGATAATTTCCTCATAAGGTTGATTTTGGAGGTTTGAATATACAAAAAAGCCTCTGGCTATTGCCAAAGGCTTTTGATAATTCTGTCGGGAGGACAGGATTCGAACCTGCGACCCCCTGGTCCCAAACCAGGTATTCTACCGGGCTGAACTACCTCCCGCCATCCTTTACAGGAAGGGGTGCAAATATAGGAATTACTGCCTTATTCTCAGGGTGATTTGACGGAAAATAATTGCCTTATGCCAATCTGACAATACAGCGTGCTCTGGAACGGAACTTGTCGGGAAATGGGAAATTCAAAACCAAGTCCCATGATTAAGGAAAAAGGCACGATTTCTATTAACACGGAGAACATTTTCCCCATTATTAAGAAGTTTCTTTACTCCGACCACGAGATCTTTTTACGTGAGCTAGTGAGTAATGCAATTGATGCAACCCAAAAAATCAAAAGACTGAGTTCCCTGGGTCAGTACAACAAAGACCTGGGCGATCTGACCATCCAGGTGAGTGTCAACAAAAAGAAAAAAACGATCACAATCTCTGATGCAGGTCTGGGTATGACTGCAGAAGAGCTTAAAAAATATATTAATCAGGTGGCTTTTTCCGGCGCTACTGAATTCATGGAAAAATTCAAAGAAGCCAAGGATGCCAATGAGATAATCGGTCGTTTTGGTTTAGGTTTTTATTCTGCTTTCATGGTGTCAGAAAAAGTAGAAATACAAACTCTCTCTTACCAAGAAGGAGCAGAACCAGCTCGTTGGACTTGTGATGGAAGCACGGAGTTTGAAATAAGTGCCGGAAAAAGAGAAACACGCGGAACTGATATTATCCTATATGTAAACGAAGAGTCGGCTGAATTTTTAGAAGACAACAGAATTCAGCAGATACTAGATAAGTATGGTAAATTTCTACCTGTACCCATTCAGTTTGGCACACGCTCTGAATCTGTGGAGGATGGTACAGACAAAGAAGGAAAAACCAAATACAAAACGGTTGACGTTCCTAATATCATCAACAAAACACAACCTATTTGGACTAAAGCTCCTTCTGAGCTTAAAGACGAAGATTATCTAAGCTTTTACAAAGAGCTTTACCCATTTACTGAGGACCCGCTTTTCTGGATTCACCTCAACGTAGACTACCCTTTTAACTTAACCGGTGTACTCTATTTCCCGAAACTCAAAAATGATTTTGAAATCCAGAAAAACAAAATCAAGCTATTTAGCCGCCAGGTATTTATTACGGACGAAGTGAAAGATGTGGTACCTGAATTTTTAATGCTGCTGCATGGTGTAATTGACTCACCAGACATTCCGCTCAATGTAAGCCGCTCCTTTTTACAAAGTGATAGCAATGTAAAAAAGATCAACAGCTATATCAGCCGAAAAGTAGCAGAGAAACTACAGGAACTTTTCAACAAAGACCGCAAAGGATATGAAGCAAAATGGAATGACATAGGAATCTTTGTAAAGTATGGCGCACTCTCCGACGAGAAATTCTATGAAAAAGCAAAAGACTTTGTACTCCTGAACAATACGAACAACGAGTTTTTTACACTGGAAGAATACAAAACAAAGGTCAAAGATTTTCAAACCGATAAAAACGGACAATTAATTTGGCTTTATACCGGAGATGCAGATCAACAGCATAGCTTTATTCAAACAGCGCAACAAAATCAGTATGATGTCTTATTGATGAATTCGCCAATTGACAACCACTTCATGCAACATCTTGAAATGAAGTTGGAAAAAACAACATTCAAGCGTGTTGATGCTGATGTGGTTCAGAAATTGATTGAAAAAGAAGAAGCAGCTAAACATACCTTAACAGAAGAACAATCCAACCAAGTAAAGGCACTCTTTGAAAAAGCACTGAATAATTCAGCAATGAAGGTTGAAATTGAAAGTTTGCCAGCAGAGACTATGCCGGTTACTATTACGATGGAAGAATGGATGCGTCGAATGAAAGAGATGAGTAAAATGGGAGGAGGTCCTATGAGCTTTTATGGTTCCATGCCAGATAGTTATAAAGTAGCCATCAATGCAAATCACAAATTGATTGGGAAAATACTTAGTGCTGACGAGTCAATGCAGGCGACCCTTGCTAAACAAGCTTGTGACCTTGCACTATTATCGCAAGGCTTACTCAAAGGGGCTGACCTGACTCAATTTGTCAATAGAAGCTTAGAGGTACTTTAACATTTCACTTCGCATCCACCTGTTTTGCGTTGTATATTTATAACGCAAAACATGGAAACAAGCTATCTCAGCAAACAGCCCATCCCAACTGGGGAAGAGGTAATTGGAGCAGACATTCGTGAGGGTGTATTTAAGTTGATACAATCTCACCACGTCGGCTTTGATCGCTCAAAGTTTATTTCCATCTCCGAATTAAATCAATTTAGACGCCTATACCTCTCCTCGCTCATAGAGAAGGAAAGAGGAGAATTGGCAGCATTGGACCGCGAGGTAATGGATGCGATTAAAAACAATTCGATTTTATCGGAGAGTTTTCAAGAAGAACAGGAGGATACCCTGACATTGGGAGAACGGGTAGCTGATAAAGTTGCCACCTTTGGTGGCAGCTGGACCTTTATCATTTTTTTCTTCTTATTTATACTAGGTTGGATGATTATTAATACCTGGTTATTGATTACGCAGAAGTTTGATCCCTTTCCTTTTATACTTCTCAACCTTATTCTCTCCTGTTTGGCCGCTATACAGGCTCCTATTATCATGATGAGTCAAAACAGACAGGAGCAAAAAGATAGAAAAAGGGGTGAGCATGATTATAAGGTCAACCTCAAAGCAGAGTTAGAGATAAAACTCCTGAGTGAAAAAATTGATCATTTGCTGGTGCATCAAAACAGGAAACTCCTAGAAATTCAGGAAGTACAAACGGACTATCTGGAAGATTTGATGAAGGAAATTAAAAAAGCAAAGTAAAGGAGGGATTGTCTTCGCTTCGCTCAGACATCGTGTGGTCTCCATCAAAAAAATCAAATGCAGGGCTTCGCCCTGTTGCATTTTTTATTATGCTCACTTTGGAATGCAAGCATTCCACGCTCGCTTAATAAAAAATGCCCCGTAAAGGGGCATTTGATTTTTTTGCGGAGAGGGAGGGATTCGAACCCTCGGTACAGATTTAAGTCCGTACAACGGTTTAGCAAACCGGCCCTTTCGGCCACTCAGGCACCTCTCCTATTGTATTCCTACCGTAGCGGGGGGACAAAATTAAAGAGAAATTACATGGCTGCCAACTGGACTTTCTGTTGAAGTTCCAGCACGTTCTCGCGGAAAATTCCATCAGTGTCCATCAGATCTTTTACCGTTTGGCACGAATGGATCACCGTAGTATGATCCCGGCCACCAAAATGTTCACCAATCGTCTTGAGAGAATTCTTGGTAAACGCCTTGGCTAGATACATGGTGATTTGACGAGCTTGTACAATTTCACGCTTACGTGTTTTTTGCAACAGTTTGTCGTAGGATACGTCAAAATACTCGCAAACCATTTTTTGAATGGTATCGATTGTAATCTCTTTACTGGATGACTTAACAAAATTGCGGAGCACTTTCTTTGCTAATTCCAGATCAATCTCTTTTCTATTCAATGAGGATTGTGCCAACAAGGAAATTAAAGCACCTTCCAACTCACGAACATTGTTATTGATATTGTAAGCGATGTATTTCACAACCTCCTTGGGCATTTCCAATCCATCGTTACGCATCTTCTTCTCTAAAATCTCAATACGCGTTTCGTAATCGGGTACTTGCAAGTCCGCACTCAATCCCCAACGGAAACGGCTGAGCAAACGATCTTGCACACCCTCTAAATCTTTTGGAGATTTATCAGATGTTAGGACCAATTGCTTCTGTGATTGATGTAAGTGATTGAAGATTGCAAAAAATGCATCTTGAGAACGCTCTGCCTTAGCAAAAAACTGAACGTCATCTAAAATCAGCACATCAATCAACTGGTAAAAATGAATAAAGTCGTTGATGGCGTTGTTTCGGCTGTGGTCCATGAATTGATTAATGAACTTTTCTGAACTCACATATAAAACAACCTTATTAGGATGTAATCTTTTTACTTCATTTCCGATAGCTTGCGCCAAATGGGTTTTACCTAATCCAGTTCCTCCATAGATAACCAGAGGATTAAACGAATTAGCTCCTGGCTTTTCGGCTACCGTTTTACCCGCCCTACGTGCTACACGATTACAATCACCTTCTATAAAGGAATCAAATGTGTAGATCGGATTTAACTGCGGATCGATCTGCATCTTTTTCAGGCCAGGAATGACAAATGGATTCTTGACAGGATTATTAATAATCAGCGGAAAATCCATTTCATTATTAGAAAAAGATTTGAATCCCTGACCACTTACGTCCACTGTCATAGGCTTAGTGCGACTGCTGCCGCTATCTACCATGATTCGATATTCCAATCTGGCTTCCTTCCCCAATTCACGCTTAAGTGTCTTGGCCAATAAATTAACGTAATGCTCTTCGAGGTATTCGAAAAAGAACTGACTTGGCACCTGGATTACTAATACATTTTGTTTTAGTGAGACGGGTTGTATCGGCTCAAACCAGGTTTTAAAATGCTGCCATTCTACAATATCCTTGATGATCTTTAAGCAATTTCCCCAAACTTTTTCCGCGTTCTTATCCATCGTTCTTCAAGCAGGTTTATGTCGAGTTAACAGTAGTTATTCACATTTCCTACGCAGGTCGGCCAGCTTTTCCACAATTGTCAATAAAAAAACTTGCGCAGGGGAACGAATATCATTAATCCACATCAAACAAAAAAAATTTCTGGCACTGTTTTTAAAGAAAGTCAGTTTTTTTTTCTTTTTGAAATTTTCTGGTCAAAAAATTTGGAAATATCCTTTTCTACCCCTTGGAAAAAAGTGCCATCTTTGTGTTCTTGTTTCAGGATAAATCCCTGACCGATGCCTCAACAAATCCAGCTTCGTCTGACCCCTCAAGAAGCCTTTAGTGCTTCACATGTTAAACAGGCAATTGCCAGTGCTAAAGGGGTATCTCCGCAGCAAATAAATGGCTATTATATTAGTAAGCAGTCGATTGACGCAAGAAGTAAGTCGCCCTGGATCAATTTGACTGTTCAGGCTTTCATCGGAGAAGCTCCGCAAAGCAGACCCCTTGCCTCATTTGCATTTAAAGAAGTAGGGAAATCGACCAAACAAGTAGTGATTATTGGTGCGGGCCCTGCTGGACTTTTTGCTGCATTGAAGCTGCTGGAGGCAGGCGTGAAGCCAGTAATATTGGAAAGGGGGAAAGATGTAAGAGCCCGAAGAAGAGATCTCGCGCTTCTTAATCGATCTGGCTTGGTTAATCCAGAGAGCAATTACTGTTTTGGAGAAGGTGGTGCAGGCACGTACAGCGACGGAAAACTATATACCCGTAGTGGCAAAAGAGGAAACCTGGAGCGGATTTTACAACTCTTTGTACACTTTGGTGCAGATGAAAGAATTTTATACGAAGCACACCCCCACATTGGCACGAATAAGTTACCCCATATCATTACTGCCATGCGGGAACAAATCATTGCATCCGGTGGAGAGATCCATTTTGAGCAATGTGTTTGTGATTTGATTATTGAGCACAACTCACTAACAGCTGTTCGAACTAAAACAGGACTGCAATTTTCTGCCCATGCCTTTATTTTGGCCACCGGTCATTCTGCCCGTGATATTTTTGAGCTGCTGCATACAAAAAAAATAAAAATTGAAGCAAAGCCTTTTGCACTAGGTGTTCGAATTGAACATCCACAATCGATAATTGACCAGGTGCAATACCATTGCATAACCAGAAACCCTCATTTACCTCCTGCAGCTTACAGTTGGGTGGAACAGGTGAATGAAAAGGGGGTTTTCTCTTTTTGCATGTGTCCGGGCGGAATTATTGCGCCAGCTGCCACCTCACCCGGCGAATTAGTGGTGAATGGCTGGAGTCCATCTAAGCGAAATAATCCATATGCTAATAGCGGTATTGTTGTTTCCGTAGAATTGAATGATCTCCACAAAAGATTTGGAAAAGATGCACTGTCGCTCATGCGTTTTCAACAATCCGTTGAGCAATTAGCTTTTCAAGCGGGGGGAGGTAACCTGCAGGCGCCAGCGCAACGATTAGTAGATTTTTGCGAAAATAGAAGCTCGTCTACCCTGCCTGCTTGTTCCTATTTACCCGGTATTGTATCGGTTAATTTACAAGAGGTACTCCCTTCATTTATTTATGAACGTTTACAAATTGGATTTCGGCAAGTAGGGAAAAAGATGAAAAACTACTTTACGAATGAAGCCGTAGTTGTTGCAACAGAATCCAGAACCTCTTCTCCGGTTCGTATTCCGCGTGATACGCAGTTACTATCGCATCCTCAACTTCCCTCTTTATTCCCCTGTGGCGAAGGAGCCGGTTATGCAGGCGGAATTGTAAGCGCTGCAATGGATGGTGAAAAAGTCGCAGAAGCAATCATCAATCAACTAGCTTGATTAACCATTCTACACTTTTTAAAACCACCCCTGTAAGGAAAGAACTAGTTCAATACTTCCTGAGTACATTTGAATGTAATTATATAACATGGCAGCCCATCTTTCTCTTCGTCACTTGCAAAAGTATTTTGAGTCACAAAAAGCAGTAGACGATATCAGTCTTGAAATTGAACAAGGTCAAATCTTTGGATTACTTGGTCCCAATGGAGCAGGTAAAACAACCTTGATTCGAATGATCACAGGTATCTTTTATCCTGATCAAGGTGAGATTTATTTTGAAGGAAAAAAATTTGATCCCATAAAGGATGTAGGCCGCATAGGTTACATGCCAGAGGAAAGAGGATTATATAAGAAAATGAAAGTGGGCGAACAGGCCCTTTATCTTGCCCAGTTAAAAGGCCTATCCAAAGCAGAGGCAAAACGAAAAATTGAAAATTGGTTTGGACGATTTGGGATGGAAAGTTGGTGGGATAAAAAGGTGGAGGACCTCTCCAAAGGAATGGGACAAAAACTACAGTTTGTAACCACTGTTTTACATGATCCTAGTTTAATTATTCTTGACGAACCTTTTAGCGGATTGGATCCTGTGAACAGCAATTTGATTAAAGATGAAATTTTCAGACTAGCTAAACAAGGCTCTACGATCATCTTTAGTACGCATCGAATGGAACAGGTAGAAGAAATTTGTAATCATATCGCCTTAGTAAATAAGGGGAAAAAGATTTTAGATGGTACTGTTCAAGAAACGCGTCAACAATACAAACAGAATGTCTTTCAAATAGAAGGAGAAGGACTTCTAAAAATAGATCGTGCCACTGCGCCCTTTACTGTATT
>Ga0214917_10002530_pt1 | contig 22087 bp, 21 predicted proteins | sample LL_1208_BB_MetaG_FD_177983 | JGI IMG/M metagenome (GOLD analysis project Ga0214917, IMG submission 177983) | Freshwater microbial communities from Lake Lanier, Atlanta, Georgia, United States - LL_1208_BB | ecosystem: Environmental > Aquatic > Freshwater > Lake | place: USA: Georgia | collected...
TTTTCATTTGACGTTATCTCCATATAATATTATAATTTCGTTTTCATGTCTGGTCCCGCTACCGAGGGTTCCGTTCAACAGCGCGTTCATCGCATGTCCGTTGGACACGACGAACGCTTAGTTGTTATGTGCTGCCCTTTTCTCAGTCATTGTCTTATTGCTTAATTAACTTGAAAGTTTGCTGTCCAGTTTGTGTCGAAACGTTCAAGAAGTAAATTCCATTCTGTAAGAAAGAAAAATCTTGTTGGTCAATATTTTTGCCTGTCCAAATTATTTGCCCTATTGAATTATATAACTGTTTGTTTTCTAACCCAGTTGTGTTCTCCAATTGTATTCTGTTAGAAAATGGATTTGGGTAAATTTTAACTTCAGGATTAGCCATTAAATTATTTGTGCTTAAGGGAAAACTACCTAAACCAGAACTGCACTTGTGAAAGGCAATTGGATGAACATTTCCATTTTGCTTGTATTCATAATAATAAATATAGGCTTCTGTTGGTGTGATAAAAACTTCCGGGTCTAGACGTAAAGCAATTCTATTGTCGCTTACTTTCCTAAATAAAGGATTAGACTGCTCTAAACCAACTACCCAAACATCGGCAGGCAAAGAATTATTTTGTGAACCAGGAGTAAAACTTTGATTAGCCGCACAAACAAAGAGGTATGACTTATTTTGAAAAACAAAGGGTTCGGCAGAAAAATAAAAGTGATAGGATGTGTCTGGAAGAACAATGTCGTATTGGGGAACAAACGCACTTGAAATTTCTTTATATAGACGAAGCTGATTACTATTAACAGTGCAAAATAACAACCTGTTACCTCCAAAATCGGGAGCAGTAAAAATAAAAGCATCGGTTTTATTGCCAACATCAAATGTAAGTTGCGTTAAATTGGCAGTTTGTAAATCGTATCGGAATATTTGTGTAAAACCTCCTGCGATATCGTTTGTAAGAAGCGCTTGTTCGCCATCAATAAATCTCGGTCCGCTTGTACTATTTGCTCCGTAAGGAACAATATTATCAGTTACAGGATTTACCGCCTTACTGTAATTAATTGTAAAATTTAAAATATTATTGCCTTTTGCATAAACTAAACTTGTGATTGTATCGGTGTAATTTTTACTGCAAATTGGTGTGAATCTTTTTCCCGAAAGTGATGAGCTTAAATCCGTTATTCCATAATTTATTCCATTCCAGGTCGCTTTGCCTATACTTCGGTTAGTGCCTATCTGTCTTGTATAAAAAACATCTGCTCCTCCAAGTCTATAACCCCATTCAGGTCCATTAATGGATTGCGTAATGGGTGCTAAATGTGAATCAAATAGAAAATCTTTACCAGATGCTGAAACCAAATCCCCTGTTAAACTATCAATTAGTCCAACATATCCATAATTGTTTTCATCCTGAAAACAAAAGCGGTTACCCTCTTGCCAGAATTCAAAATCCATGTAGCTGGTTAAAGTGTCGCCAATTCTTATGTCTTGAACTGTGAATTGTGCTTTTGCAGCGGAGCTAAAAGCAATTAAAATGTAAAATAAATACTTTTTCATAAGCTAACTACTGTTTAATAAGTTTGATGCATTGTTGTCCGTTTTGGTTGCTTACGTTCAAAAAATACAGTCCATTTTGTAAGTATGAAAAATCCTGTTGCTCAATATTTTTTCCTATCCAAATTACTTGTCCCAAAGAATTATGTAGCTCGTAGTTTTCTAATCCGGTTGTGTTCTCCAAATGTATTTTGTTAGAAAATGGATTAGGGTAAATTGATAAATTTAATATTTGTTGCTGATTATTTATACCTGTTGTAATGCAAGGAATCACCAGCGGGGTTTCGCATCTGTGTAAGTTGAAATTTCCCGGGCCGGTTGGTTTTCCATAGTAAAAAATCCATACTTTATTATTACCTATTACATATTCAGGGTCAACAGCTACATCTCCCGTAAATTCACTAATTTTAATGTGAAGGCCATCGCCAAAAATACCAAGTAAATATATTTCACCGGCTGTCGTACCTGGAATGCCGCTACCGCTATAAACTTGATATGCTCCATACGTTCTGTTACCGCAAATAGTAAAAGGTTCAAATGATGTTAAAGTTTTCGGATTAATTGTGGTTGGACAAGTATGTAATTGGACTTGTGTAAAATATGTTCCAGTTTTTTGATAAATAGCAACTTGTTGAGCAGCCTTGCTGCTGAACATAAATGTGTCGTTTGGGAATTGTGGAAGTCTAAAAGGCAAATCGTCAACGTGATGGTTAAAAATACTTGAAGAAATATCGTTTGTAACCTGAGTTGAAGTCTGTGTTTGTCCATTCCAAAATTTCATATCAAAATAGGGTTGATTGGTATTAGGCCTGAATGGATAAGCCAATATTTCAGATTGCGCTAACCATCTTGGAAAGGTTAATTGATATGCAGAGCCGGCAGTATTTTTCTTTTCAGCATTAATGAAAATTCTATTTGTTGGATCGTCAGATCGAAATGCAAATAAACTGTCTAATCCTGTTGATATTGGATTTAAAACAACATAGTTCACCCAAAAATAATTTTTTGTGCTGTCGCTATTCACATTCGTTAAAGACTTGACATCATTGTTTACTGTTCCCAAGTCGTATTGAGTTAATGTATTAAAACCTATTCTGCGTATATATTTTATGTGACCATACTTATTTTTAATGAGAAAAAATTTACTCACATTGTCTTGCCCCCAATAAGGCCAGCCTTGTCCTTGAATGGTGTCAATTGCTTGCTTTGTAACAAAATTTGGAAGTCCTGTGTTTAGGTCCACATCGGCATACCATACTCTTGCGTTATTACTTCCTAAATTTTCGCACCAGACCATTGAACGCATATCGTCCGAAAATTCAACCTGAAAAACATTGTTGGCAAGAATTGTGTCTTTTGGTATAAAAGTTTGAGCTTTTGTCGTCAAACTAAAAACTGTCAAAGCTAAAAGTGTAAAATATTTTGTCATTATTTATTTTGTTAAACCTTCTTCATTAGACTACTAAAATTTCAAAAGGTTTAATGTTGGTTATGTGGTCGGTTAGGGTTGCACATAACGTTTTGCAGCTACCCGAAGGGCGGGACTTTTACCACAAAACTTGATTTGAAAAACTAATGTTTGATTAACCGCAAAACTGTCTTTGGAACACGAAACCCCGCCTTTTGGGTAGGTGCTGTTATGTGCTGTGTTCTCTGTCTGCTTAGTCAATATTACAATGAGTTAAACTCTTTTCTTTTGTTTTCAAACCATTCTTTCATTGCGTCAGGTGTCTTCATGAGTTCTTGCATTTTATTCATAGCGTCAAGATGAGGCTTGTCACTTTTTTGGAACATTTCCATTGCATGTTTTTTACTTTGGTCTGCCATTGATTCAAATGTGTCTGCATGAAATTCCAAGTCGCAAGCACCGCCTAATTGTTTACATGTCATTGTTTTCATTTTTGCCTGTTTTATGTGTTGTGAGTTAATTTACTTTTTCTTTTTTGATGATTTGGCTTTGCTATTGAAATCTAAAGAGAGATTTATCCAATAGTCGAATTCCTTTTTGGTTTTCATGGCTGTGTCGTCTACCATTACATATCCTTTCATTGGTCGCTTGGTAAAATCCATAGTTCGACAACCAGTTTTCTCAATTGCAGTTTCGTGAAAGTTGGGGTCAATGCGACACATCATTTCGTCTTTGATAATTCCTACACACATCTTGTCATTAACCATAAATGTCAAGCCTCCCATCATTTCTTTTTCTTCAATTATTGGAAGGTCTTGAAGTGCTTCACGAATTCTATTTGCTAATTTTTCGTTGTACGCCATGTGTAAGTATTTTTATTTCCAATAGGAAAGAATAAAAGCAACCACTAACAATGACGCTAATTGATACCCTGCATTAATACCAAATAACTTCCAAGATTTTTTTTCCCAAACTGTATTTGTCAAATTACCGGGAACATAAAATCCAAGCCATAGAAAAATTGCAGAATTAAGTGCGTTTACTAACGGACCCATTTCATTTGCACCAGGAATAAATTGCCAACCAGCCATTGTCCAAGCAAGCACCCATGCAAAAAGAAAATTTCCAATTACCATAAAAGCCATTCCTTTCATCATTACTTTCTTGTCGGGTTTCATATTAGGGTCATACCCCATTTCTTTTCCCCAAACTTTTCCGAAAAGTGGCATATACCAAATTGAACCGAGAATGAAGTTGGCAACAACTGCAACCAACACAGCGAGAATGTTAATTTTAAAGTCCATGTATTTAGATTTAATTTTTGCTTACTCTTTTCGGTTTTCTGCTTCCCCGTTTTTTGTTTACAAAATTAAAATTTAGACGTCAAGATTCATGATAAAGGGTTTCTAAACATTGCACATAACGTTTTGCAGCTACCCGAAGGTGGCGATTTCGAAGCACTTCACTGTCAACCAAGCACAAACTTTGATAGAAGCACAAAGCTTGATTTAACCACTGAACCGCCACTTTTGGGTAGGTGCTGTTATAGGCTGGCGTTCTTGTCTGTCGTGGGTTACAACCATTTTTGTGTCGTCTGTTTGTGTCATTTGTCGAGTGCTTTTTTGTCGGGCTTGTGTGTCGGGTGTTTTATTTTTTTTTGAAGCGTTGGAAATTTTTTAAAAACAATTTTCTTTTGGGTCGGCTTTGCAAGCTCTATTAAAAACTTGGGTCGTGTGTTGGCTTGTGCGGTTTTTAATTGTGCTTGCAAATCGCGTTGGTTTTAATAATTAAATGTCAGTCCTACTCCAAAACCCATATCACTGTCGTAATGCGTTCTGAAACCTAAGTTTTTACTTGCGATATAATTCAGTCCAAACATATATTCTCTGTCCGTATTTACCATAAATGCAGCTCTAAACCTTTTTGAAAGTGGAATATCTTCACGTCTTAATTGTACTCTTACGTTTCCATCGTGATAGACTTCTGTTTGTAAAATTATAAGCATTGGCAGAGTAAATGCAACCCCTAAACTAAACTGTGTCCGATTATCTTTGGTATTTGTCTGTCCAAAAAGATTTCTTTCTGGTGTTTCGTGTTTTCTGTATCGCCAATCAAACCCAATAAAAGGCATTAGCCATTGGTTTCTCCCAATGTATCGTCCTATGTGGGTTTCTGTTTCGTAACCGTGTCGGTCATTATAACCTAAACGCCATTCAGTGCCAAAACTCCAACGTGTATTTTGCAACATTGTCATACCGTCATTACCATTCGTAGCAAAGTCGTTTTGAAACATAAAATGTAGTTTGTTGCTTTCTCTTTGTAGTTTTTTGTAAGCCCATTTTTTGTCGGGTAACAAGGGGTTCGGTGCTTGGTTTTCTGTGCTAAAAACTCGGTTCATTCCTGCCATCATATGGTAGAGAATATGACAATGAAAAAACCAATCGCCTTCTAAATTAGCTTCAAACTCAATCACATTTGTTTCCATTGGCATTATGTCCAATACATTTTTAAGCGGTGCATAATCGCCTTGACCATTGACAACCCTAAAATCGTGTCCGTGCAAGTGCATTGGGTGTCGCATCATAGAATTATTGTAGAGCGTAATCCTTACAATTTCTCCTTTTTTTATCAAAATCTTATCGGTTTCTGCTAGCACTCGGTTGTCCATACTCCACACATAGCGGTTCATATTGCCTGTCAATTCAAACCTTAATTCTCTGATGGGTGCATCTTTTGGTAAAATGGTTTTGGTGGGTGATTTCAGCATTGCGTAGTTTAAGGTAACTATATCATTGCTTGGCATTGTATGATTGCTATGGTCTGAATGTTCGGATTTTTTGGACTTATTTTCTCCTGAAATTTCCGGGTACATTACAGTATTCATATCCATTTGCTGTAACGACATATCCATACCCATATCGTTCATTGTGCCGTCCATTTTCATCATATCGTTCATCATCTTCATTCCTTCAAAATATTTCAGTTTGGGCAATGGGCTTACCAACTGCTTAATACCCGAACCTATGTAAATAGATGCCGATTTGGTACGGTCTTCGGGTGTTGCCAAAAATTCATATGAAGTGTTTTCTGCGGGAATTGTAACAATTACATCATATGTTTCTGAAACCCCGATAATCAGTCTATCTACCACAACAGGCTCAACATCATTGCCATCATTGGCAACTACCGTAATTTTTTTACCTGCATAAGTCAGCCAAAAATATGATGAAGCACCACCGTTTGAAATTCGCAATCGTACTTTATCGCCTGCTTTGAATTGAGATAGTTGGCTTTCAGATGTTCCATTGATCAGGAATTTGTCATAATACACATCACTCACGTCCATTGCCAACATTCGTTTCCATTCGTTGGTCAGTTTTGTTTTGAAATGACCTGCTTTTATAGCTTCACCGTAACTCTGAACAGTATTTTTCTTTATGGCAAACCAATCATTGGCATTGTGCAACATTCTGTGAACATTATCAGGATTATAGTCTGTCCATTCACTTAAAATAATGGGAACAGTAGGCAAATCGTCAATCCCTTTTCTGAAAGTAGGGTTGTCTGCTCTTTTGAGCAAAACCATTGAACCGTACATTCCTATTTGTTCTTGCAATCCGCTGTGGCTGTGATACCAATGCGTACCGTTTTGAATAATGGGAAAACGATAAATGTGTGTGGTGTTAGGCTCAATGGGCATTTGGGTTAAGTACGGAACACCATCTTCTTTATTGGGCAAATACAGACCGTGCCAATGCAAAGATGTACTTTCTTTAAGCCTGTTATGTACGTGAATTTCTGCTGTGTCGCCTTCTGTAAACGTAAGTGTAGGCATTGGAATTTGTCCGTTTACGGCAATGGCTCGTTTTTCTTTACCTGTAAAATTTACGATAGTGTCTTTTACATAAAGGTCATATCGGACTACTTTTTGGGCGATAGCGTTTGTAGTAACCAATAGTAAAACAACTATCGGCAACAGTTTTTTATAAATATTTTTTTGATTATCCATTTGAGAAATTTCATTTTTTAATTGCGTTGAAATAAGAAAATGTGCCAATTGCAGTATTGATAGAGTTTGTTACCACTACATTTTCAAAACCTGCCTTTGAAATAAAGTCGGGCATCAAGCCTTTTACATTATCATTAGTGGTCTTGAAACCATCAAGAAGTTGTACTAAACCAAAAGTAAACCGCATCAATTTGTTTTGTGCTTTTCCCCAATCGGCAATAATGAGTTTACCATTGGGTTTCAAAACACGATGCAACTCTTTTAGGCAATTCAGTTTCGTTTCAGCATCTAATTGATGAAAAACCAAACAACTGTAAACTTTATCAAAAGTATTATCGGTAAAAGGCAAAATACCACCATCGTATAAATGCAATGGAATTTCAATATTATTTTTTGCCAATTTATGTTCGGCAATCGCCTTTACTTTGGGGTCTATATCCAATCCTTCTAATTTTGCCTTTGGATTTTCCTTGTGAACTAAAAGCAAGTTTTGTCCTGTACCAAAGCCAAATTCTAAAATATGTTCATTTTCTTTCGAGTTAATTTCTTCCACCAAAAGCCTTCTGAACTTTTTTTCGGGCATAGTGATTTTAATTGCCAAATCATAATAGGCAGTTAAAAAATCGTAACCTAATGCGGGAATGTATTTTTTATTTTCCATCAGTTTTTTTTTTCAAATTGAAGAATGTGTAATATAAATTAAAGTATATTCCATTTGGTGCAGTGCGAAGCATTGAACTATATAACTCTTGACGATATGCCAAATCAATACGAGCTTGACTATTGAAAATAAACTGTATTGCCGGAACAATATCAACAAATGTCCTTCCATTTTCATTAATGGTTTGTCCTACAAACTCTACCATTAAGTTTATGTTGGTTTGTTTAAAACTGATGTACTTTTTAGGGTACATCAATCTGCCAAATGAAAGCGTATAATTTGTTGCGTTGTCGCCAAAATTATTTGGAAAATCATATTGTGGTTTGTTGTCGAATGCTTTTTCATAACTTACAGCTGTACTAATTGCCAATTTTTTGACCAGCTTTGTAGCTATTATTCCTGTCTCAAACCCTGTATTATGTCCTAATATTTCTACCTGTTCTTGATGAATATCGGCTCTGTTAAAACTATATCTACCATAAGCAGCCAATCTGAAATGACTGTTTAAATCATCCATAGAATAAAACCTATATTTAGCCATAAGACTACCCCCTTCGGCATATAATTGATTGCTTCTATTACTTATAAACGCTGAACCACGAAACATAAGGTTTTTAGATAAACCATACGTTACTTCTGGCATCAAATGATAGTTATAGCCTTTTTCAAACTTCTCTTTAAACGAAGATTGCATTATGTTAACAGCAAGTGAGTTTGCAGGGACATTACTAGCAGGGTCAGTTACAACAAACAATTCTTGACCGTGTGTTTTCTGAAAGCCTAATAGAACGATAATGATTATAATCCATCTCATTAATTTAATATTTTAATGTGAAAATCATTTTCATTATTAGCTGAATAAGTAGCAATGTCTTTGTATGTCTTAGATAGTTTTTTAAATTCTTTTTCTGTTACATAACCTTTATCTAAAATTTGAAATTTTATTTCTGCTTGTTTTTTTGGCTTGCCATCAATGAGGATATAAATACTTTGGTCAAGAATTTCAGATGATGCCGTAACTATAAATACCCCAATAAAAAAACCTGCTTTTTCTACTTTTTCTTTAAACGCCTTTGGGTTTATTGTGTTCCCTTTTTTTAAGAAAACAATAAATGTGTTTGTATTTAAATCAGTTTCTACACTGTCAACTTCTGAAATTGACTCTAATTGTTTAAATATTGCATTGGAACACATTGAACAGGTTAAGCCTGTTGCTCGAAGTTCGATTTTCGATATTTGTGCGTTACTCATTGTAGCACTTATCAAGAGGATTATAGTGATTATTAATCTTATTTTATTGAATTGATTATTTTTCATTTTATTATTTTTTAAATGGATTAGAATTGATAGAAGAGCATCATACCGCTCATTACTATCATTAGTGCATCTTCAATAATGGTAACTGTACTCATTGGCAAATTGAATACTGCACCCAAACAGGCACACTGAATTTTCTTTTTGTTTAATACAGATTGTAATACTCCAATGATGCTAATGCTCATTACAAGAAATGTTACACTATTTGTAATAAGCGGATTAAAATTGATTAAAAAGGCAATTCCCAAAGCGAACTCTGTAAAAGCGTAGATGTAAGCCCAAGCGGGTAATCGCTTTCCTACTATATCATACATTACATAGCTTTCGGCAAAGCCTTTTAGATTGAGTATTTTAAAAAACGAAAACACCAAAAAGAAACCTGCCATAAAATGTCGCATCCATTGCATTGTATCAAACTTTTCGTTTGTAAACTGCACCAATATTGTTACTGCTGATATATAAAAAAATATCAGCAAAATTGGCTTGTAGGTGGCTAACCAACCTTTGGTTTGTTCTGCCAACTCGTTGTGTAGCAATACAGAAATTTGATATTTTTCAGGCAGGGCTTTTTGCAACTTATCCAATGGAATGTGTTTATCCATCGTGATAGTAGCTGAATTTTCATCTTTTGAAGCTTCAATGCTCACCACATTTTCCACCATCAACAAAGATGATTTTACTTTTGCTTCACAACTTGCACAGGTCATTCCTGTTACTTGATATTTGTGTACCATAATCTTGATTTTAAAGGTTAAAAACTATAGCACAAAGTTCCGAAGCTATCCGCACACACTTGTTGTGGTATTTTGGGTTTGAGTTGTAATATTTATAAGTCTTCAATTTGCCTTCGTTTTTTGTCTTTTAATTGCTTGTAATGCGAAGGTGAAAAACCCGTAACTTTTTTGAATTGATTGCTCAAATACGCCACACTGCTGTAATTCATCTGAAAAGCGATTTCGCTCAAAGTCAATTCATCATACAGAAGCAACTCTTTAACTTTCTCAATCTTTTGGTTGATAAAGTATTTCTCAATGGTCGTATCTTCTACTTCCGAAAACAAATTGCTTAATGATGAATAGTCTTGTGTCAATTTGTTCGACAAATAATCAGAAAGATTGATGTTGAGTTGTGCATTTTGTTGATGCACCAATTCAATAATTAAGGTTTTGATTTTATCAATTACACGGCTTTTTTTGTCATCAATCAGTTCAAAACCAAAACCTTTCAGGTGTTCGGAAATCTCGATTTTCTGTTCTGCCGTTATTTGTTCTATAGTTTCTACTTCGCCTAAATCAACCGAAAGTAGTTGAAGTCTGAGTTTTACTAACTCAGACTTAACCACCATCTTACAGCGACTACACACCATATTTTTGATGTATAGTTTCATTTTATTGTTTTATAGCTATGCCATTAGGTTTTGAACCAACTGAAATTGTTTGAGAAACTGTATGACTTGCAACATCTACTACCGAAACGCTTCCAGCTCCTTGATTGGTAACATAAGCTTTTGTGCCATCACTATTAAAAGCAATGGCGTGAGCGTCTGCTCCAGTTGAGATATTGCCTTGCAACGTCCAAACACCGCCAGTAAAAGTGAAATACACAACCTTTCCATTTGTAGCATCAGACACCCAAAGTTCGCCACTTGTGGTATGATAGGCAACATAACCAGGTTTGAAACCTAAGTTTATAGTATTTATTACATTCATACCCGATACAGAAATTTCAGAAACAGTTTGGCTTTGTTCATTGTCCACATACATATTACCATTGCTAGCACTCCAAGCACCCACGGGGTCGATACCAACTGCAAGTGTAGTGTGAATCATTTTTGTGTTTGCATCAATCAATGTTACGGTTTCGTCCATTGTATTACAAGCAAATACCATTGAGCCATCGTTTGAAAAAGTAACTTCTGAAAGTCCTTTGCCTACATTAATGGTGTTTTGAAGAGACCAATCAGCTGTTTTGTAAACCAAAACTTGGCTTTGAATAGTGTCCATTTGACCAATCCATAATTCTGTTCCTGCACTATTAAAAATAGCATTGTGCGGTAATTTTGATAAAGAAATTTCTTTGTCTATCATTCCTGTAACAACATCAATAATCTGTACTTTTAAACCAGCAGTAGCCCCACCGTGACCAGCGTGACCACCACTAAGGTCTGTTGCTGTAATAGCAACTGCCAATTTAGTTTTTGCTGGGTTCAAATAAATATGATGCGGAAAAGTAGCACCGTTCAAATTAATAGTTTCAGTTACAGTATTATCAGAAAGTTTTATTACAGATATGTTGTTTGAAGTACCATTTACTATGTACGCTGCCGGATAATTTATATTGAGCATAGTATGCCCACCGTGGTCCATATCATCCATATCGTGTTTTTTGCACGATGAAATTGCGAAAGCAATGATTGTAATGGCAAGCATTGCAATTTTTGAATTTTTATTTTTCATTTTATTATTTTTTGAGATTTTTTATTTTATTGTTTCTACTGTTTTTCCACAAGAGAGCATTTGCGAACCATAGTATGGATTTTTAATTACATTTTCTTTGCTCAGCCAATTTGCCCCTTTTCCGTCATTAAACATTGGGCAGTTTTGGTAATATATTGGAGTTTCAGTCTTCGACACTTTAATTAAATCGTACATATTTTTTGAAAGTGTTGTAAAATGGTCTCTTTGATGCCCCACATCTTTGGTTTCTTCGATATGTTCTGTATCAAATTTTAAATCTTTCATTACTTTCATCCAAACAGTGTGTTCTTCCTTAGTTAGTTTATCCATTTTCACAACACTAATATTTGTAAGCAATTCTTTAGCAATCGAAGAAGCTAATTTCCCATCAGATTTTACCAAGGCATCTTTTAAGGCAAAGTAGTTGTCAAAAATCACTTTTAACTGATTTGTTTCTTGCCCAATTTCTGTTGGGTTTTCTTTCGTTGGGGCATCGTGATTATGCGAAGAATGGTCATCAACAACATCTGTTTTACCGATAGTGGTTTTTTTAACTCTATCATACTGGCAACATCCGTGCAGTTTGCTGTAAACATCATCGGGAGCAAGAAATTTATCGCTGTCATAACCTGCCAAAGCAATACGTTTCAAAATTTCGTCTTGATTTGTTTTAGTGCTATCGTAAGTTAAAATAGCTAATTTGGAGTCTTTGTCCCAATCCACTTTTACTACTTTTTTTACATTTCCTGCTGTTTCAATAGTTTTTTCACACATTCCACAGTTACCGTAAATTTTAACGGTTTCGGTTTTAGCATTTTTTACTTGGGCTTCACAACTTGTAAGCGAAGTAGATGCAATGCAAAGCATCATTGATATTTTATTAATTATTGACATTTTTTTGAATTTTGATTTTGATAAGAATTGAAAACACAATTAGCCGAGCCACTGAAATAGTGTCGGCAAACCATTGAATTGTCAAAAAATCAAATTCGAAATACTTGATTGAGAATGTAGAGCGGTTGCTTTACAAAGTTTGGTGGATGGTGGAAATAGTATTCAGTTTCAATTGAAGGGAAGTAAGAATAGCAAAACTCAATTGGGGAAGGTAGGGCAAAATCAATGTTAACCGAATTTGAAAAAGCTAATAAGCATTCTTGTGCTTTTGCTTGTTCGTCATCAACTTCATAAGAAAAAGTTTTGTCTTCACAGCAGTTTTTCTTCATCTTCTTGCTACCACAAGCACATTTGTTTTTCTCTGAAGTACCAAAAGTGAGTGATGCAAATTCACCGCCACAATAATGCACAGTAACATTGACACCAAAGGTTGGTATCAAGTATAAAAGAAGCAATATTGTTACAACGAATTTTTTCATTTATTGTGAAACGCAAATTTAGATAAAATATTGTTTGGTGTCCATTCTATTTTTCTCGAAGTCATTTTCAGTGCGTTGGCTAAAAAGTGGCTCTTTTGGTTTTGCCGAAGGGTCGGCATTGTGTGTCGGGGCAAAACCAAATGTGCCACTTGTGCGGCTGGCTAAAATTGTTTTTAAAAAATGCGGGTCGGCAAAAAAAATAAAACACGAAGCGTTGGGCTGTCGTGTCGGCAAAAAGTCCGCTGTTAAGTTTATATGTCATTCTGTCGTTTCGATAATTTTCTGTCTGTTTAATGGTTGTTGTGTCGTCTGTTACGCTTGCCTATAACTCACTTATACCCGAAACGATCTTTCGTTTAGCCACCTATTTTGGTATGTATTAGCGAAGGTTTGTTTCGTTTTATTAATAATTGAATATATACAAATAATTTACAAATTATCAAATGGACTTTTAATCCGCTGGATGCTCCTGGTACTATTCTCATCTTTGTAGGGCTTTAAACACGCAATTTAATTACATCACAGCACTTATAGTGGTTTATTTTTAATACAATGGAAATCAAAACCCACTTTAAAAACTGGGCGTATCTGAAAATCCTTATGAGTAGGATAATTTTAAAAAATTAACATGAAATTATTAACCACAAAAAATGTGTTGACATTTATTGGAACTATTAATTTAATTCAAGCTATTGGTTTTTTATTTAGTACTGAGGAGGTTGCTAAAGGGGCATTTCCTATCTTATGGCAGGCGATACAATCTGAGTTGGTACGCTTTTGCATGAAGCGATGTCAGGAGCCTTGTTGACACTATCTGTAGTTATCCTTTTTGCAAAAAACATAGAGGATGCTACCGCCAAAAAATACTAAATGACGTAGGCTTTGTTTTTTTAATGTTTTTCACTGTTTTGATGAAACATATATTGGGAGGCGAAGTCCAACCACCAATCCCTGCACAATTTTTAATGGTAGAATTTCCACGCTGGCCTTTTATTCTGCTAATAAAAATAATCTGCCAAATTATAGGTGCATCTTTCGTCTTTGGAGGAAGCCACACTGGACGAGCCATCAGAAATGATGGCTTTTTCTTTATTTGTCAGTAGGTTAAGCTGAAACAAGTTAGCCGCATCTATTGTTACACTTTACCGTTAAACTTGTTTAATCCATAAAGAATAAATAAATGTGACTACCTATCATTTTTGAAATAATTTAAATAAACTTTAATTAATAATAGGGAAGACCCATGGAAATAGGAATAGATAGTTTTGCTGCCTTTGTGACGGATGCTCAAGGAAACCCTGTCGGTACCGCTCAAGATGCATTACGTGAATTGCTGGATCGCATCCAGTTGGCCGATGAAAAAGGGTTGGATGTATTTGCCATCGGGGAGCACCATAGAAAGGAATTTTTAGATTCCGCTACCTCAGTGATTTTAGCTGCCGCCGCCGCGCGCACCAGTAGGATTCGGTTAAGCAGTGCAGTAACCGTACTCAGCGCAGCAGACCCGGTAAGGGTATTCCAACAGTTTGCTACGCTGGACTTACTCTCCCAAGGTCGTGCCGAACTGGTTGTAGGGAGGGGTTCCTTTACAGAAGCATTTCCCCTTTTTGGTTTAAATATTCAAGATTACGATGCCCTTTTTGCAGAAAAGCTTGATCTGCTATTGCAGCTCAATGAACAAGAGGTAATCACCTGGAAGGGACGATTTCGACCTTCCTTGCAATCGCAAGCGATTTATCCAAGGCCTATGCAAGCCAAACTCCCCATTTGGTTGGGCGTAGGTGGCACACCCGCTTCCTTTGTGCGGGCAGGTTCTCTTGGACTTCCATTAATGGTAGCGGTGATTGGTGGGGAGACACACCGTTTCCGCCCCTTGATTGATCTGTACCGGGAAGCTGGATACAAGGCTGACTTTGCACAAGAAGACTTAAAGGTAGGTTTGCATTCCCTGGGTTATGTTGCGAAAACCCATGAAGAAGCGGTGGAAACTTACTACCCTGGCTATGCCGAAACCTTCACCCGTATCGGTCGCGAGCGTGGTTGGCCACCCGTCACCCGAGGGCATTTTGAAGCCCAAAATGCTCCCCGAGGAGCCTACCTGGTAGGAGATTCAGATGAGGTGGCAGAGAAAATTCTACGTCACAGTGCCTCATTGGGAGGCATTGACCGCTTTACCTTCCAGCTAGACAATGCCGGGCTGAGTCATCAGCAACTCAGTGAAACCATTGCCTTGATTGGAGAAGAGGTAATCCCTAAAGTAAAAAAAGCACTTTCCCATGGGGATTAAGCTATTTTATTCTTTCTTACCCAGGATTTCGGAAGAAAATTTATTGAATTATAAGACGTGAGAGTATTTATTTAACTACATTAATCACTGGTCTGAAGAATGTTAAGGTGTAAAAATGACCGAGAACCAGGACTAATATAATCAGGAAACTTCATTGAAAAGGTTTGTGATTGACTAGAAAATAGGCTCAAAATAATTGTAATCACCAAAATTGACGGAGAACCCAATTTCACCGGATTTTACAAATTACAGGTTAACTATTTCAAATAAATGACAAATCAATTTTCAAGATTTACAATTTTTCCTGTTCGAGTTTTATTCTTTGCAAATTCACTTTATTAGCAGGATGATAAATCAAAGGAACAAATTCAACTACCACATCGCTTTTATCCAAACCAAATGCGGCTTCATCGCTTTGCCCGAAATGTTTCATCCCAAAATAAGCATTAAGTAAAATGTTTTCTTTCAGTGTAAATTCGTTTTCTGCCGAAAGGAATCGTTCAATCACTACAAATTTAAAATCTGGTTCGCTATTATATTTTGTAGAACCATCAGAACGAGTATGTAAGTTTAATTCTTTATTGGCAATTAAATCCTGTACAATTTTTTTAAAATACAATTCACTTCTCGGCTGTATTCGAAAACCAACATTGATATTTACTTTGATAACTTTATCGTCTATCAACTCAGTAACATCATAAGTTAACGTATAAGGTTCTTCTGTTCTGTGAACGTGAAGAAACCAATACACGTCTGACCGTTTGGGTTTTTTGGTGAAAATAGAATTAATTACTTTTTCTTCAATGTTGTGTCGAAGATTGGCCTTTGTGAGATATATTAAATGAGTTGAATACTTTGGAATTTCCTTGTCTTCACTTAACTCTTTTAGTAGGTTGGCATACTTACCTAAATCCACAAATTTTGTAAATTGATTTGTCATTTTACGACCATAGTAAACAGAATACATTATAAAAATGTAAAAAACAGAAATTAATAAGGTGATATAACCACCTTCTGGAAATTTATGAACATTAGCAAAGAAAAAAGTAAACTCTATAGTAGCAAACAACAACAATAAAGTAAAAACTATTATCTTGTTCCATTTCAACTTGTAAATAAGGAAGAATGTAAGCAGATAGGTGGTAATCAACATAGTGATGGTAATTGCCAGTCCATAAGCAGCTTCCATTTGTGAAGAATTTCTAAAGAACAGCACCATAGATATACAACCAATCCAAAGCATAATATTAACACTAGGAATATATATCTGTCCTTTGATTTCAGAAGGTTGTCGAACGGCCACTCGTGGCCAAAAATTTAAGTTGATAGCTTCGTTTACCAATGTGTAACTTCCGCTAATCATCGCTTGCGAAGCAATAATCGTTGCACTTGTTGCTATGGTAATACCGGTAATTAAAAACCATTGCGGCATGATTTCAAAAAATGGATTACGTCCATCAAGCACAGCATTATCACCCAAATTCATTAACCAGGCGGCTTGTCCCATATAGTTTAGCATTAGAGCTACTTTTACACATGCCCAAGTAAATCGAATACTTTTTCTTCCACAATGTCCCAAATCGGAGTATAATGCTTCAGCGCCTGTGGTTGCAAGGAAAACACCGCCCAACAAAATAAAACCTGACGGGTATTCTGTCAAAAACTGAAAAGCATAAATAGGATTAAGTGCTTTTAGAATGGCTGGATGTTTTACGATTTGAATGATACCTAATGTGGATAGCATGGTAAACCAAACCAACATTGCAGGACCAAAAACACCACCTACTTTGTGGGTTCCGAAACGCTGAAATAAAAATAATACCGATAAAATTACAATGACAATCGGAATTGTAGGAATGGATTTCAGGCCTTTTACATTCTCTAAACCTTCAACAGCCGACATTACTGAAATAGGTGGTGTAATAATACCATCAGCCAACAAGGTGGAAGCACCTATCATTGTAGGGAAGACAAGATATTTTCCATATTTGCGAATAAGTGCATACAATGAAAAAATACCGCCTTCGCCTTTATTGTCTGCTCTAAGTGTCAGGTAAATATATTTGAATGTGGTAAGGAAAGTAATAGTCCAAAACACACAGGAAATACCCCCATAGACCAATGCTTCAGATATTGGTCTTTCGCCTACAATGGCTTTCATTACATATAGTGGACTAGTCCCAATGTCGCCATAAATAATTCCAAGTGCCACTAACAATGTGGCGCCCGTTATTTTACTGTTGATATCATTTTTTACACTTTCCATACTTTGCAAATTAATGGTACAAAAATGCCTTTAATGTTATCGGTAAATTGTAAAAATCTGAATACAAAGCATAAAGATTTTATAAAGATTTTTAAATGAAAATTAGTTAAAGCGATAGCCAACTCCGTTTTCGGTTATAATGTGTTTGGGTTGATTGGGATTATCTTCAATTTTTTTTCGAAGCGTACCTACAAATACTCTCAGGTATTGGGTTTCGTTTTGATAACCGACACCCCAAATTTCTCTGAGTATAAATTGTTGTGTTAAAACTCTGCCTTCATTTTTTACGAATAGAGACAGTAAATTATATTCTGTGGAGGTGAGTTTTAAAAGTTCGTTGTTTCGTTTTACTGTCCTTGCCATAAAATCAATCTCTAAATTACCACAAGAGATTAGATTATTACTTATATCAGAATTGTTTCTGCGAATACACGAACGTATGCGAGCCAGGAGTTCGCCCGTACGAAATGGTTTCGTGAGATAGTCCGTTGCTCCGTTGTCAAGCGCATTTACGATATCGGCTTCGCTGCTTTGAACAGAAATGATTATTATTGCTTTATTGAACCATGTCCTTAATTCTTTTAAAATTTCGTGTCCACTTTTATCCGGCAAACCAATGTCCAACAATATCAATTCAGGCGGATGGTTAGCCGCCAAAATTACTCCTTCCTTTCCTATGCCAGCTTGCAATACTTTGTAGCCATTACTCTCCAGATTTATTTTAAGCAACATTCGGATTTGAGGTTCATCGTCAATTATTAGAATTTCTGCTTTAGACATTTTTCAAGTTATTTATAAAGGAAGTTTCTGCTGGAATGGTGATAGTAAATTTTGCACCATGTTCCTTCTCATTTTCCAACTTTATTTTTCCGTTGTGAGCTTCTACAAAACCTGTTGCTATGCTCAAACCTAACCCACTTCCACCGGCTATACTTTGAGGCAATCGGTAAAATTTTTCAAAGGCATATTGAATCTCAGATTCCGGAAAACCAAATCCATTGTCTGAAATTATTATAACACAATTTTCAGATTGGTAAGCAGCAATAATGTTTATTTTTGATTTTTCGGGAGTGTACAGAATGGCATTATAAATAATATTATAAAGAACTTGTTCCATTAAGCCTGCGTCCATTTTGAATAAAGGTAAATCCTCCTTTGCATTGAAATCAATGGAATGCTTATTGTTGATTGGTCGTAACTTTTGAATGACCGAGAAAATAAGCTCGTTCAAATCGCACCAGTCCAGATTGAGTTTCAACATTCCACTTTCAAGTCGGCTCATATTAAGTAAGTTTTCTATTTGCCTGTTTAGACGTATGCTGGCAATTTCAATTTGTGAAAGTAGTTCGGTTTGGTTTTTCAGTGAAAGTTTGTCATTATTTTCCTTAAGTGTGTCAACAGCCCCAATAACGGCCGAAACTGGCGTCCGTAATTCGTGAGAAAGTGAATTTAACAATGTATTGTAAAGTTTAATGGTTTTTTCCTTTTCTTCTTCGTCTCTTTCCTTTTTCTCCAATTCCTGCATTTTATACGTCAATACGGCATTAATTGAAGCGATTACAAAATACATTAGAAACATCAGTCCATCTTCTACAGTACCAATGTGAAAAGTTAGAATTGGAGGTATAAAAAAGAAATTCCAAATTAAAGCGCTCAATAAGGCAGAAAGCATTACTGGAAATATATCAAATAGTATGGCATTGAACGATACAATTAATAAAAGTATAAGTGCAATGGATCTATAACCAATAAAATCAACAGAAAAAAAGGATAAAATAGCAGACAATACAATAAGAAAGATGCTTAACAGGTATTGATTTTTTTTGCTAAGATTTCTTGTCCTAAGTAATGCCATAATTTTTGTAACAAATTTAGTTTTTAAGAAATAAAGATTTTATAAAAATATAATTCCTTTGAGCTGTCAAAACGGCCTTTGGTAATGCTTTTATATAGGTTTCAAACTTGATAAAAAACTGTATATGCCAATATGGGCGAAAAGACTATTTATCTTTCTGTTTTGGCTTTTCTTCATTTCCGATGGCAAAATGCTGAGAGTATTGATGTATTATTTTATCTACTTCACGAGATTAGGGTTTCATAAAACTTTAATTGCTCTGGTTTTAATGTTCCAAAGGTTGAATGTTCACGAAGTTCATTCGATAACTTATCAATTTTAATAAGAGTATTCACTTCCTTCAGAGATGTTTTTAATTAATATATTCTGATACATTTTTAATTGATTTGGAAATTAGCTTTTAACTTCCTCAAAATTAACAAGTTATGCTCAAAAAGGCAACTTTTTTTGATTTTATTTAACTGATAATCAGCTTTCTATCAACTACGAAACTTTAATCAATAACTTTTTTCAAAAGCTAGTTTCTTTAGGTTAATTTTACCTTTAAATAAAGTAAAATGATTCAAGAAAAATTTATAGGAAGTTTAGTCTTTTCTATTCTGTTTTTTTTCACCATTAACGCTCAGACTAACGTAACTATTTCAGGAATGGTAAAAGACAAAAATAGTAAAACATATTTGCCTTACGTAAATGTAGTTTTGATATCAGAAAAAGATAGCAGTTTTGTAAGCGGTACTATAACCAACGAAGAAGGGCGATTTTCAGTATCAAACATAGAATCAGGCAATTACTTATTAGAAATTTCAATTATAGGTTTCAAAACAACACAACTATCGCTTTTTGTAGGAAATCTGTCAAAATACCTTGACATTAAAACCATTGAATTAGAAGAAAAATCAATTGAATTACAAGAAGTTCTTGTCGTAGGAAAAACAGCCAAAATAAGTGAGGAAATGGATAAAAAGACCTTTTCTTTACAAGAAAATATTAGCCAAAATGGAGGTTCTGTGCTTCAGGCAATGCAAAATTTGCCAAGTGTAACAGTTCAAGATGGAAAAGTTCTGCTAAGGGGAAACGATAAAGTTACCGTGCTTATTGATGGTAAACAAACAGCATTAACAGGTTTCGGCAATCAAAACGGCTTAGATAATATTCCAGCATCCGCCATTGAAAAAATTGAGATCATTAATAATCCTTCTTCTAAGTATGATGCCAATGGAAACGCTGGAATCATTAACATCATTTATAAAAAAAATAAACAAGACGGATTTAATGGAAAGGTGGGTTTCACATCTGGACTGGGTTCACTGTGGGTGAGAAAAGAAAATTTACCGACCATAAGACCACAATATACCTTTACCCCTAAAATAAATCCAAGTTTATCAATTAATTACAAAAAAAACAAGGTAAATACATTTTTCCAGGGAGATTATTTATATACTGAAACATTGAATAAAAATGAGTATGTAACAAGGACTTATGTAAATGGTGAAGTAATTAATTCCCAACTAAAACGAAATAGAAATACTCATTTTACTACATTTAAATCGGGAATTGATTACGCAATCAATGACCAAAACTCATTGACAATTTCAGGACTTTTTGGTGGAGAAAAAATTATTGACCGAGGAGACCAGCCCTTTTTTAATGGTGATTTTTCTAAACGAAAAAGACTTTGGCAGTTTTTGGAAGATGAATTAAAAACAACCATTATGACTACAGCAAATTTTCAACATAAATTTGAAGAAGCTGGACATTTAATTAATGTTGGTTTCAATTATACATTCCATAGAGAGGATGAAAAATATTTTTACGATAACTACCTGCCAACCTCTAAAGGTACCGATGCCTTTAAATTATTGTCTGACGAACAAGTATATGATTTTAATTTTGACTATATAAAACCATTTAAATATGGTCGAATTGAAACGGGAATAAAGTTACGAAATAGAAATATTCCAACAAATATGCAATTCATACCTGGTTTAAATTCTGTTTTAGATACTAATGCAGGTGGATGGGCTACTTACAAAGAAATCATTCCTGCGGTTTACAGCAATTTTGTTTTTGAAAATGAACAATGGGAAGCCGAATTAGGATTACGAATAGAATATGTTAAAATTCAATATAATGTAAATCCTAACCATATCGTATATAACAGTGATGGCTATAGTTATACACAACCATTTCCGAATTTACGTTTGACCTATAAAATGAATGAAAAGAATAAGTTTTCCATTTTCTACAATAGAAGAGTTGATCGTCCTAATGAAGTAGATATACGTATTTTCCCGAAATATGATGACGCAGAAATAATTAAAGTCGGTAATCCTGCACTTCGACCTCAATTTACTAATTCCCTAGAACTGGGTTTTAAAAATTATTGGGAAAATGGAAGTATTTATTCCGCTCTGTATCATCGCTTTGCAAATGGAACGATAACAAGAATTTCTAGCACAGTTCCACCAAGTAATTTGATTTATGCCATTTTTCAAAATGTAAATAAAAGTTATAATACTGGATTTGAGCTGATTTTTGAACAAGAAATTTCTACATTTTATTCTTTTAATATTAATGTTAATGGATACAAAAATCAAATCGATGCTTTTACCGTTGAGAACAAATATCCTTCTAGAAATACATTTTCTACCGAAAAACAAGAAATTTTTTCAGGAAACGTAAAATGGAACAATTCTTTTCATTTTTCTCAAAATATTGACCTGCAAATTACAGCTATCTACCTGGCTCCTGATCTCATTCCTCAAGGCAAAATAAAAGCAAGGTTTTCTTTAGATCTGGGTATTAAAAAAACGTTACAAAAAGGAAAGGGCGAATTGTTTTTAAATGCAACAGATTTGCTGAATACAATGATAATTAAAAAAGAAATCCAAGGGCAAGGATTTTATTAT
>Ga0214917_10002531_pt1 | contig 22086 bp, 12 predicted proteins | sample LL_1208_BB_MetaG_FD_177983 | JGI IMG/M metagenome (GOLD analysis project Ga0214917, IMG submission 177983) | Freshwater microbial communities from Lake Lanier, Atlanta, Georgia, United States - LL_1208_BB | ecosystem: Environmental > Aquatic > Freshwater > Lake | place: USA: Georgia | collected...
GCCGGCCTCGCTCGTGCTCGTCTCGATCGGCGTCGACTCGACTGATCTCGTGGTGACCAACGGCCTGCGGATCTGGCAGCGGAGCATGCCGATCGGCGGGTCGAGCTTCACGAAGGCACTGGTCCAAGACCTCAAATACACGTTCCCCAAGGCGGAGAAGGAAAAGCGCAACGCCGTGCGGGCCGCCGACCCCAGGGCCGTGTTCAAGGCGATGAAGCCGGTCTTCAACCAGTTCGCCTCGGAACTGCAGCGGTCGCTCAACTACTTCACCGGCACCGACCGCTCCGCCAAGATCGGCAAGGTGCTGTTGCTCGGCAACGCGGCCAAGCTCCGCGGCCTGAGCGATTTCGTGGCCAAGCAACTGCAGCTCGACGTCCATCGGCTCGACTCGTTTGCCGCCCTCGAGGGGCCGGCGGTCTCGTCGCCGGTGTTCCGCGAGAGTCGGATGAGTTTCGGGACGGCCTACGGGCTCGCCCTCCAGGCGGCCAAGGCGGCCAGCATCAAGACCAACCTCCTGCCGCGGGAGATCGCCCGCGAGCGGATGATCGCCGCCAAGCGGCCCTGGGCGGTGGCGGCGATGCTCACGCTGATGGCGGCGGGGCTCGCCAACTTCTCCGGCTGGTTCGCTTCGGCCGCCAGCTACGATCCGGCCGCCTACCGCAACGCCTTTGCGGCTTCCGACGCAGCGAAGTCGCAGTCGGCGGCGGCCAAGGCCGCCGTCGAGGAGGCCGAACAGCGGTTCCGCGACACGATCGCCTGGGAGCGGTATCTCGTCGAAGTGCACGATCGGCGATTCCAGTCGCTCGATCTTCTTCGCGCCGTCACCTCGCTGCTCCCCCGGGACGAAGCCGACGTCAATCCCGAGAGTCCGGCCGACCGAAAGGAGATCCACGTCGATTCGCTCGACATGGAATATGTGCCCGACCTGGCGGTCTGGTTTCAGGGCATCGAACGGGACTGGGAACGCACCCTCGCGGCCGCCGGCAAGGCTCCCGGAGGTCCCGTGCCGACCCCACCGGCCGATGGCCAGCCCGCAGCCGACGCCGCTGCCGCCGGAGGCGCTTCCGCGCCGGGCGTTGAGGATCCGGCCGCGGCCAAGCCCGCCGGTCCGTCCGGCCCTGGCTGGGTGGTCCAGATCGTCGGCCATCACTTCCATAATGAAGACCGCCACAAGCCGCTCGAGGGCGAACAGTTCGTCCGGGAGACCCTCGTCAAGGGCCTGCTCGGTGACCTTGGCAAGGTGCCGGTGGCTGCCGGGGCCAAGGCCGGTGAGCAGGTATCGGTGGCCGAACTCGGGATCGGATTCCCCGTCATCGTCCAGCGCACGCCGGTCACGAAGGTGAAGGTGAGCACCTCGCAGGCGGTCGGTGGTCTCGGCGATGCGGCCGGGCGTGTTCCGGCCGCCGGCCAGCCGGAAGAGGAGCAGTTTCTCCAGCTCAAGCAATACGCCTTCGTGCTGCAGTTCGCCTGGCAACCGCGGTCTCCGGGCAGCGTCCGGCCGCCCGTGGAGCCGGCCCCTGCCGACGCTGGCTTCGCACCCTGATTCCGAAAGGCCGCCCGCCGTGCCCCTGCTTCCCGATTCGCTCCGACAGCAACTCGCTCCGGTCATCAAGCACCACTTCTGGATTCTCACGGTGCTCATGCCGTTGCTCCTGGTGCCGGCGCTGTTGATCGCCGCGGGGCAACTCAAGGCGAGCATCGACCGCGAGAAGGCCACGATCGACAGCCACGTGTCGGCGCTGAACGCCGTGCGGGCGGAGCCGGACCACCCCAACGACGCCTGGGTGGAGACGTTCGACGGCCGGACTGCGGCGGTGCGCGAGGAACTACTGCAGGAGTGGCAGGGGCTGTGGGATGGCCAGGCATCGCTGCGGACGTGGCCCGAGTCGCTCGGCACCGACTTCCTGGCCTCGGTCGGGGACGTGGCCTCCGGCAAGCGGCCCGATCTGCAGTTCCGCGACCTGCAGCGGTATCAGAACACCGTGCCCGATCTCGTGCGGCAACTTCCCGAACGGATGGGCTGCACTGAGATGATGGGGGCCGCGGACGGCGAGGGCGGCCCCGAGGGCATCCGGCGGGACAGCAGCTTCCTGCCCGGTGGCGGTCCGGGCGGTGAAGAGGACACCGCCGAAGCCTCCCAGCAGCTCACGCCGCTGGAATGGAAGTCCGAGGACCAGAAGCGGCTCTTCATGACGTTTGCCTGGGACAAGGCCCCGACGACCACGCAGGTCCTGCTGGCCCAGGAGGAACTCTGGGTCTACGGCCTGTTCTGCGACACGATCAACCGCATGAACAAGGGAGCGAAGGGCGCCTACGAGGCCTCGATCACGCAGGTCGAGGAACTGGCCGTGGGCTACCCGGCCGCCGAGGAAAAGCCCGGCGGCCGTGGCTCGGGGCGGATCATCGGCCTGCGGGACCCGGTAGCCGGTCTGGCCGGTGACACCGGCCTGCCGCCGGATCCCACGATGGAATCGAGTCGCACGGGGGCGATGGGAGTCGAGGGGCGGCCGGCGCATCCGCGGTTCACCGACTCCGGTGCCGCCGGGGAGGGCTTTGGTGGCCGCGGCGGATTCGGTGGACCGGGGCCCGCGGTGCCCGGAACCGAGGCGGGGGGTGCGGGCGGCGGCGAGCCGGGAACCGAAACGCCCGCCGCGTCGCCCGACGACATGCTGAAGCAGTGGATCTACGTCGATTTCACCGGCAAGCCGCTCACGGCCCCCGAACTGGCGACTGCTCCCGACTCCCAGATGGTCCACTTGATGCCCTTCGTGCTGCGGGTGACGGTCGACCAGCGGCAGATCGACCGCCTGCTCGCCGAGTTGGCGGCCAGCCCGATCCCGATCGACGTGCGACAGGTGCGGGTCAACCCGCCCAACCAGGTCGGCGGCGAGGGTGTGTTCGGTCGTGGCGTCGGGGGGTTGACGCAGCCGATGGGAGGAAACGAAGGCGGACCGGCCGCGCCGGGTGATCGGCGGCGGCGTCCCTTCGACGTGACCCTCGAACTGCGCGGCACGGTCGGCCTGGCCACGCCGCCCAATCCGGCGGCCCTCGGTGCGGTCGCTCCGGCCACGGATCCGACCGCGGGAGGAGGGGCATGAAGAAGCCGAAGATCTCGTTCAGCACCGCGGCGATCGGTGCATTCTTCGTCAACCATGGAGAGAAGGTGGCGTTCGCCGCGGTCGGGGCGTTTGCCTTGCTGCTGGCGTGGTGGGGCATCGACGCCGTCCGGACCGAGGCCGTCAAGCCGGATCGCAAGCCCGATGCGGTCGCCAGCCTCGCCTCGCAGGCGACCACGAACATCGGCAGCGTCCGCAAGGTGCCGCCGGAACGGCTGCCCAGCCGCGCCCCGCTCCCGCCGGCGATCGACCCGTGGCGTCCCCAGCAGGTGAAGATCACCGCGGCGCCGTCGTCGGCGACGCTGCTCGACCGGCCACTGTTTACCGAACTCTCGAAGCGGACCAAGCCCGACGTGTTCGCCATCGAGGATCTGCGGTCCGTTGCGGGCATCGCCGTGCTGCCCGACCCGTCCGCGCAGGTCGGAGGCCCGGAGTTCGCCCCGCGGCAACCCGACCTGGCTCCGCCCCCGCAGGAAGATCCGCGTCGGCGGCCGCCCCGGGGACGGCCGCCGCGTGGCCGCGAGACGGCGGGCGAGGGTTCGCCGTTCGGTCTCCAAGGAGGGTTGATGCCGGAGATGACTCCGGCCACGGCCGCGCCCCAGCAGCCGGGCAAGATCACCCCGTTCATCGTCGTGACCGGCCTGATCCCCGCCCTCAAGCAGCAGCAGGAGTTCGAACGGCGGTTCGGGTCGGCGAGTTTCCGTGATCCGCGGCGCGACCGCCCGCAGTGGGCGGTGTATCTGGTCGAGCGGTCGCGGGTGGTGCCCGGCGGAACGCCCAAGTGGGAGCGGCTTGAAGTAAAGGATGCCGCCCGCGTCGACGCCGGAGGCAGGATCGGTGCGGGCGAGATGCCCGGGGCCGCCGGGGCACCCGGCCAGCAGCCCGTGCAACCTGAAACGCTGCCGCCCGCTTTCTTCCTGCAGCCGGAGGAATCGGTCGTCGGCTATGCGGCACCCCTGCCGCAGCGAATCGACGAGCCGTGGAACGCGGCCGGCGTGCATCCGTGGTTTCTGCCGAGGATCGAGGAGTTCCTCCAGGCCGAACCCGAAGACTCGAAGGCGAAGGATGACGAGCCGGACACGGTCTCCCTCGCCGACCTCGTCGCCGACGCCAAGGCTCGGGCCGGCAAGGAACTGCGACTCGAGAACGTCTCGCTCGAGTCGGACCCTGAAAGGCAGCGAGACGTCGGCCTCTTCAAGTTTGGCGTGAAGGCGGCAAAGCCGGCCGCCGAGGTCGCGATCGGCACGATCGGCGTGGACGTCAAACCCGTGTTCGCGGTGTCGGAGCAGTGGGCCCGCCAGCTCTCGATCGACGGAACGACTTCCGAATCGCGGCCCAGCAATCTTCTCTGCCGGATCGAACTCGTGGGCAAGACGCCGGTCGTCCGGATCCTCGAGATCGAACTTCTCGACGAGCAGGGCGAAGTCGCCGAGACTCGCACGGAACCCGCTCCCCAGCCCGTCGCTGCCGGAGATGGCATGGTGCCGGGCGGCGGGTCGCCGATGGGCGGCGAGTTCGGCCAATCGGTCGCAGGGGCGGAGAAGCGTCTGTTTCGTTTCGTCGACACGGCCGTCAAGCCGGGCGAGAGCTACCGCTATCGAGTCAGGTTCGCGCTGCGAAATCCCAATGTCGGCCTCGCCAGTCGCCACTTGGCGGATGTCGCGGCCGCCAAGGGGGAGTTTCTGCTGTCGGGATACAGCAACGAGACCACGCCTGTCCGGGTGCCCGAGCCGGTCACGCTGATCGCCAGGACGATCGACAAAGACACCCGCAAGAAACTGAAACTCAAGGGAGAGTCCCTCGAGCTGATGATCCTGGCGCCGTCGGAGAAGACGGGCAACTACGCCTTGCGGTCGACGCTGACCGACCTCGGCGGCCTCGCCGACGTGTCGCCCGACTTGAACCGCCCGGGCGATATCCGGTTTTTCGGCGAGCCTCTGAGCACCGACACCGTGCTGGTCGATGCCCATGGGTCGCAGGAGGATCGGGGCGACGTCCGTTCCACCGACCCGCCCGAGCCGCTGGAGATGCTGTTTCTCCGGCCGGACGGCAGCTTCGCGATGGTGGCGGCGGCCGACGGCGAGCGGCCGATCCGCCGCTACGGCGGCACGCTCTTCAAGCCGGGCACGCAACTGCCGGACGACGGGCGGCCCGAGCGGACGGACAAGGGTCGCGAGGCCCAGCCCGGCGGCCTCCCGCAAGAAGGTCTTCGTTGAATCGGCCGGCCCAAACGCCTTCTTTGGACAACGTCATGCCCACCCCTCGGACTCGCCGCGACCTCGGCCGCTTCCTCTGGATGCCGCTGCTTGCCGCGGCGTGGAGCACGCTGGCCCCATCCGCTGGCCATGCCGCCGACTACGAATCCTGGAGCAAGGTCGAGGGCGCGCAGCAGACCCGCGATTACGGTCAACAGATCAAGGAAGGGAAGTTCGACGCCGACCAGAAGACGTTCGTCGAAACGACGCTGCTGCCGCAACTCGGGCTCGAGGCCAACCGGACCGCGATCGCGGCCGTGCGGCAGCGGATCCGCGACGTGGCGTTGCGGGGCGCCACGAAGAAGGAAGTGGTGGATCAGGCCAACGCCGCCATTCGCGACGGGATGCTGCGACTGGTGGCCGACAAGAATGCCGAACTGCTCGTGCGGGTCAACGCCATGCTCCTCGTCGGGGAACTTCAGGACCTGGACCGTGCCCCGTGGCCTGGCGGCCTTGCGCCGTTGACCAAGGCGGCCGGCGACGCCGCGCTGCCGCTGGCGATCCGGGTGGCGGCCGTGAACGGGCTCGCCCGACACGTGGCTGCCGCGGGGGCGGGCGGCCCGGCGGCGACCGCCGCGGCTCCGGTCGTGGGAGCGCTTGTGACGTCGCCTCCCGAGGGTGACGCCGCGGCAGTTCGCTGGCTCGTGTCGCGGGCGCTCGACCTGCTCCTGAGGGTGCCGGCCGAGCCTCAGGCCGTGGCTGCCGCGGCGCGGATGCTCGCCGATGGCCAGGCCGACCTCGACCTACGGGTCAGGGCCGCCGCCGCCGTGGGCGGCCTCGCCAAGGCCGACTCGGGCGTCGATGCGGCCGCCGCGGTCGCCCAGATCAAGTCGCTGGCGATCACCGCGCTTTCGGCCGACCTCGACGCCGCCGAAGACCGTCGCTTCTTCAAGAAGGTGGCCGGTTCCGACCCGCTCTCCGCCGGCGGAGTGCGGGGTGGCCTCACGGCGCCGCCAGCCGCGAACTCGTCGACACTCGGGCCGGGTGGGTTTTTCGGGGGCCAAGGGCCCGGTGATCTCGGGGGCGGCCTCACGCCGGCCGTGGCCGACGAGGACGCCGTCCAACCGCTCGCCTGCCGCCGGAACGCATGGCGGCTGTTCACCCTTGCCGAGGCCATCAAGCCCGCTCGCTCCGGGGCCGGTCTGGCCGGCCTCCTGGCGGGTGCCGCGGCCACCGCCGCGACGGACCTGGCGACCGACCTGCGGGAGGCGGCGATCGATCTCGACAAGCGACCGGACGAGGCCACGCTCGAGGCGGCGCTCGCCAAACTCCGGGAAGTTGCCCCAACCGGCGCACCGGTTCCCGGGCCCGGCCAACCGGCGGGCACGGGGGCGGCGGCCAAGGAGGCCTCGCCGTTCGATCAGCCGGCGGGCAACTCGCCCTTCTGACGAGCCTCTTCGAGAGGCCCACGACCGCGATCCTGGCGGGGCTGCCTACCGCTTGATCAGGTCGCGAACGGTCGCCCCCGACGGGATCATCGGCAGCACGTGCTCCTGGTAGGGCACCTGCACGTCGAGCAGGGCCGGCCCTGGGGCGTCGATCAGCCGGCGGAGCGCCGCGTCGAGGTCGGCCTTCTCACGGATGGTCTCGGCCTGCCAGCCGAAGCCCTTGGCGATCGCCACGAAATCGGGATAGCGAGCATCGGGGGAAATGCCGTCGCCCTGGCCGCAGGCCTCGGGGTGATCGACCGGGCCGAGGTAGGTGTGGGCCCGGTTGCCCTTGAAGAACCGGTCCTCCCATTGCACCACCATGCCGAGATGCTGGTTGTTGAGCAGGAGCACCTTGACGGGGATGTTTTCGGTCTTGCAGGTGGCGAACTCCTGGATGTTCATCAGGATGCTGCCGTCGCCGTCGATGTCGACCACGACCGCGTCGGGGCGGGCCACCTTGGCTCCCATCGCGGCCGGCAGGCCGAAGCCCATCGTGCCCAGGCCGCTCGAGGAGAGCCACGTCCGCGGCTGGCGAAACTTGTAGAACTGGGCCGCCCACATCTGGTGCTGGCCCACGCCCACCGTGATGATCGTGTCGCGGTCGGCCGTCAGCTTCGAGAGGTGGTCGATCGCCTCCTGGGCCAGGATGCCGGGATAGCTCGTGTCGTAGGCGAACGGATCCTCCTGCTTCCAGTCGGCGATCCGGGCATACCAGTCGTCGAGCGGGGCGGCCGGCTTCTCCACGATCTTGTTGAGGGCATGGAGGGCGTCTTCCAGGTCGGCCACGATCGGCACGTGGACGAGCTTGTTCTTGTTGATCTCCGAGGGATCGATGTCGATGTGGACGATGAACCCGTGCTGGGCGAACTCGGCCACCTTGCCCGTCACCCGGTCGTCGAACCGCACCCCGATCGCGATCAGGAGGTCGGCCTGGTCCACGGCCAGGTTGGCGTACACGCTGCCGTGCATGCCGAGCATGTCGAGGCAGCGGGGGTCGTCGGCCGGGAAGGCGCCCAGGCCCATCAGCGTCATCGTGACCGGGATGCCGGTCTTGCGGACGAGTTCGCGGAGTTCGTCGGAGGCGTCGCCCGTGATCACGCCGCCGCCCGCGTAGATCACCGGCCGCTTGGCCCGCTTGATGGCCGCTGCCACCTGGGCGATCTGCTCGGCCCGCGGCGCGGGCGGCTCGGGCCGGTAGCCGGGCAGGTGGAGCGGGGCCTCGTAGTCGGGCACGATGTTCGTGAGCTGGATGTTCTTCGGCAGATCGACGAGCACCGGGCCGGGGCGGCCGGTCGTGGCGATGTGAAACGCCTCCCGCATCACCCTGGCGATGTCGTTGGCGTCGGTCACCAGGTAGTGGTGCTTGGTGATCCCGCGGCAGACTTCGACGATCGGCGTCTCCTGGAAGGCGTCGGTGCCGATCACGCTCGTGCCCACCTGGCCGGTGAGGGCGACCAGCGGCACGCTGTCCATCTTCGCGTCGGCGATGGCCGTGACGAGATTGAGGGCGCCGGGCCCGCTCGTGGCCATGCACACGCCAGGCTTGCCGGTGACCCGGGCGTAGCCCTGGGCGGCGAACCCACCCCCCTGCTCGTGGCGGGGGAGGATCGTCCGGATCTTGTCGCCATACCGCGTCAGCGACTGGTGGAGCGGCATGCTGGCCCCGCCCGGATAGGCGAAGATCACCTCCACGCCCTGCCGGACGAGCGACTCGACCACCACATCGGCCCCGGAAACGAAGGCGGTGGCGGTGGCGGGTCGGGAGGCGGTGGCCATGGCGGGGCTCCGGGAGGGCGTTTGAAGACCGTGGTCTTCCAAAAATACACGATTCCCGGGCAAACGCGAAAAGTCCGCGAAAAATTGCAATAATCCGGACGCTTGACCCGCGCACCCGCACCACCAGACGGACGCTTGGCCCGCCTGGCGGACACCCTCGAGCAGCACGGTGGGTTTGCCGACGTCGTCACCAGTCTTCGCGAGGGGCACGGTGGCACGATCGGCGGAACCTGGGGAGCGGCCTGCGCGCTGACGGTGGCGGCCGTGCTGCGGACGCGGAGCGGCGGCGGCGAGGCCACCCCTTCCCCGTCGCCCGGCACGCTGGTCGTGGTCCTGCCCCACGCGGCCGAGGCCGAGGCCTTCGTCGACGACTTGGCCTTGTTCTCGGACGTGCCGGCCCTGCTCGTGCCCGCTGGCGAGGATTTCGGTGCGGGCGGGGAGGCCCCGAGCGTTGACGATCCCGTCGAGGCCGAGCGGCTGGCCGTGGTCAAGCGGCTCGCCCTGCCCGACGGCCGGCCGCCCCCGCTCGTGGTGACGAGCATCCAGGCGCTCCTCGCGCCGCTCGTCGATCCCCGGGCCATCGAAGCGGGCACCCGCCGGCTCGCCGTCGGGACCACCGTCAACCCCGAGGAACTCGCCGAGTGGCTCGCCGCCCGCGGCTGGCGGGCGGCCGACGCCATCGACGCCCCCGGCTCGTTCGCCCGCCGGGGCGGGATCGTGGATCTCTTCGCCGCCGACTGGGACCGACCCGTGCGGATGGAACTCTACGGCGAGGAGATCGAGTCGCTGCGATCCTTCGACACGGTCTCCCAGCGCAGCGTCGCGGAACTCGACGCCATCGATCTGACGGCGCTCGCCGCCGAGGCCGGTGCCACGCGACACACGCACCTGGCCGACCTTCTCCCGGCGGGCTCGTGCGTGGCGCTGGTCGAGCCGGGGGAGTGCGGCGAGGAAGCCAAGCGGTTCCATCAGCGGCTCGGCGACAGCGCCGGGCTGTTCACGCCCGACGACGTCTTCGCCCGGCTCCACCGGTTCCCGTCGCTGGCCCTGGCGGCGATTCCCCCGTCGAGCCTCGACGCCACGGCGGCGCTCGCGATCGAGAGCGTGGAGCGGTTCACGGGCGCGCTCGACCGCGTCCGCGAGGAGCTCGAGACCGTGGGCAAGGATCAGGAGGTGTGGGTCGTCTGCCCGAGCGAGGCCGAGGAGAACCGGCTCGGCGAACTGCTCGCCGATTCCGCGCCGGCCCGGACCAAGCGGCTGCACTTCGCCCGCGGCCGGCTCTCGGGCGGGTTTCGCGTCGTGCCGGAAAAACTCGTGCTCGTCAGCAGCGCCGAGCTCTTCAACCGCGAGGAGGTTTCCACGCGGCCGGCCCGGCAGCGGCTGTCCCGCGCGATCGACACCTTCCTCGACCTGCACGAGGGCGACTACGTGGTGCACGTGGCCCACGGCATCGGCCGCTACCGGGGGCTCAAGCTCCTGGAGAAGCACGGCCGCACCGAGGAGTTTCTGGAGCTCGAGTTCGCCGAGACCACGAAGATCTACGTGCCGGCCTCGGCGATCGAGCTGGTGCAGAAGTATGTCGGCGGCACGAAGCTCGCCCCCAAGCTCGCCAAGATCGGCGGCGCGGCCTGGGCCAGGCAGAAGGCGGCCGTCGAGCAGGCCGTGGCCGACATGGCCGCCGACATGCTGCGGCTCCAGGCCACCCGCGCCAGCCGGCCGGGGATCGCCTTCCCGCCCGACACGCCCTGGCAGCGGCAGTTCGAGGAGGCGTTTCCCCATGACGAGACGCCCGACCAGCTCACCGCCATCGAGGCGATCCGCGAAGACATGCAGAAGCCGCGGCCGATGGATCGGCTGCTCTGCGGCGACGTGGGCTTCGGCAAGACGGAGCTCGCGATGCGGGCGGCCTTCAAGGCGGCCGAGGCGGGGATGCAGGTGGCCGTGCTCGTGCCCACGACCGTGCTCTGCGAGCAGCACAAGCGGACCTTCAGCGAACGGTTCGCCGAGTTTCCCTTCGTGATCCGGGCCCTCTCCCGACTCTCGACCACGAAGGAGGAGCGGGACACGCTCGAGGGCCTGGCCCGCAAGGGCGTGGACATCGTGATCGGCACCCACCGCCTCGCCGGTGCCGATGTCCACTTCGCCAACCTCGGCCTCGTGATCGTGGACGAGGAGCAGCGGTTCGGGGTGGACGTGAAGGAGCGGCTCAAGGCCCTGCGGGCGAGCGTGGACGTGCTCACGATGACGGCCACGCCGATTCCGCGCACGCTCCACATGTCGATGCTCGGGATCCGCGACATCTCCAACCTGACCACGCCCCCCACCAACCGGCTCCCGGTGGAGACCAAGCCCGCCCGCTGGGACACGGCCTTGATCCGGGCCGCGATCGAGCGGGAGCTGGCCCGCGACGGGCAGGTGTTCTTCGTCCACAACCGGATCCACGACATCCACAAGGTGGCCGCCCGGCTGCGCACAATAGTGCCCGAGGCCTCGATCGGGATCGCCCATGGCCGGCTCAACGAGACCGAGCTCGAGGAGGTGATGGTCGGCTTCGTGCAGGGCAAGACCGACATCCTGCTCGCCACCACGATCATCGAGAGCGGCCTCGACATCCCCCGGGCCAACACGATCTTCATCGACGAGGCCGACCAGTACGGCCTGGCCGACCTCCACCAGCTCCGCGGCCGCGTGGGCCGGTCGCACCACCGGGCCTGGTGCTATCTGCTCGTGGACGAGGCCACGCGGCTCACGAGCACCGCCGCCAAGCGGCTCCGCGCGATCCAGGAGTTTTCGAGCATGGGGGCGGGATTCTCGCTGGCGATGCGGGATCTCGAGATCCGCGGCGCGGGCAACCTGCTGGGCACGCAGCAGAGCGGCCACATCGCCACGGTGGGCTACGAGCTGTATTGCCGGCTCCTGGAGACGGCCGTCCGCGGCCTCAAGCATCTGCCGCCGGCCGAGCCGCCGCCGGTGACCATCGACCTGCCCGGCGAGGCCTGGCTGCCGCGGGATTACGTGCCCGACTTCCGGGCCAAGATCGACGTCTACCGCCGGCTCTCGCGGGCCACGGCCGGGCGGCAGGTGGACGATCTGGCGGCGGAGCTCTCCGACCGCTTCGGCCCCCTGCCCGACGAGGCCCGCCGGCTGCTCGACTTCGCCCGGCTCCGCTGCCGGGCGATCGACCTCGGCATCGACTCGATCACCCGGCATCCGGGCATGATCATGATCGGCCACCACGACCGGGAGCGGATCGACCGGCTCCGACAGGCGGCGGCCAAGAAGGGCCGCGTGATGCGGGTGGTCGATCAGAAGACCGCCGTCGTGCCCCTGCATGCCGACACGCTCGCCGACCCGAACAAGCTGCTCGCCAGCGTCCGGTCGCTCGTCGATCTGGGGTGACCCGTGGTCACGGTGCAGAGCGCACGCAGGCGGTGCGGGCCTGACCGGCCGCCGCCTGGGCATGCCCCCGATTGGTTTGCTGGCCGCCGAGCCTTGCGATCGGCTGGTGGCGAACCGCTCCGTCCCGCGGATTGTGTACGGCCGTTTACTCCCGCCGTCCACCTGCCGGGCCGCCCATGGTCGCCGCGGTCACGGGGTTTTCCGGGCGAATCCGACGCCGGCCACATGGCGGCCCCGCGGCGTCCCGCCGCTCCGAGCGGCGACGGCCCGAGAAGACGCCCCTCCACAAGGTCGTGTCGGAGAACCTCGAGAGCCGGCTCGCCTGGCGAGAAGCCGGGGAGCGGCCCGTGCCGGGATACGTCGAGGACGAACTCCGCGGCTATCTCGAGTGCGGGCTCCTCTGCTTCGGCTTCGCCCGCCCGGTCTGCATGACGTGCCGCACGGGATTCGTTGTGGCTTTCTCCTGCAAGGGCCGCGGCGTCTGCCCGTCCTGCAACGGCCGCCACATGGCCCAGCCCGCCGCGCATCTTGTCGATCACGTCATCCCGCCGGTGCCCGTGCGGCAGTGGGTGATCTCGGTGCCGAAGCGCTTGCGCGGCATGCTGGCCGACCGACCCCGCGCCGTCGCCGCACTCACGAAGATCTTTCTTGCTGAGATCGAACGGCTCCTGCTCGCGGCGTCAGGTTTCAACCCTGCTGCCAACACACCCGCATCCGCCCGCCCGCGGCTCGGCGGCATCTCGTTTTTGCATCGCTTCGGATCGGCGCTCAACCATCATGCGCATCTGCATGTGTGTGCAACCGACGGTGTCTTCGACATGCTCGCCTGGGAGAACAGCGGGTTTTCAGTGGACGCGAGCGTCCGGATCACGCTCCTCGACCGCGATGTGCCGAGCTATTTCCGGAGTCTTGAGCACTTGCTGAGATACTGTGCACGCCCGCCCTTCGCGCTCGAGCGATTGTCCGTGATCCGCGGCCCGGACGGCCGGATCATTCGCGTCCGATACGTGCTCCCGCGGCACAAGGCGGCCACCTGGGTCGAGCGGGGTCGCGGGCGGAAGTCCACGCGGCCGGACGCCACTGGCATCGTCGCGCTCACGCCGTTTGAGTTCCTCGACAGGCTCGCCAATCTCGTCCCGCCGCCGCGGAAGCACCGGCATCGCTACCACGGGGTGTTCGCCCCGAATCACAAGCTCAGGCGGGCCGTCACGGCGCTCGCGATCGGGAACATCGGCAAGCGGGGTGACGCCGCGACCCGCGGGCATGGGGGCGACGGTCACGGCACGGAAGGATGCTGCGACGCGAACCACCCGACGCTATAGCCCCGCTCGCACGACACCTCCCGGATTGCCTGGGCGAAACTGATGGCCCGGGTGGGCGAGGAGTTTCCGCTCGAGTGCCCAGCCTGCGGCGGCGACATCCGGCTCATTGCCTTTATCACGGAGCCGGGGCCGATCCGGAAGATCCTCGCACATTTGGGCGAATCGCTCGAACCGCCGCCAATCGCAGCCGCGCGGGGCCCTCCGACCGACTGGGACGAACTCGTGCAGGCCCACGACGACCGCGACGTCTTTCAAGCCTCGCCCGACAACCTGCCCGTGATCGACATCCACAGCCTCTGACCGGTGCCGGACACGAGGCATCAACGCAGCCGCCACGCGGCCCGACTCGGAGAGACTCCGCGCACAAACCAGAAAACCGCCGCTTCGGAGGGGGAGGGCAGGCGGATTGGGAAGCACCTGGTGCGGGCCGGGACACAGGAGCACCCGACTCACGAGCCGCTCATCAGTCGGACGACGCGTGCGGAAGTGCCATTGGCCGGGCTATCCTTTGGTCGGGCTATCCTTTGATACAGTTGGGTCGATTCCCGAACGCGGGAATCACGCCTCAGGAGCCGCCTGATGAACCGCCGCAGGTTTGTTGCTGCTGCGGGGCTCGCGCTGCCCGGCATTCTGGGCCGGCCGCAACCCGCACTGGCCGCCGGCAAAAAGAAGCGGATCATCGTCATTGGCGCCGGTGTCGCCGGACTTTCCGCTGCGAAGACGTTGGCCGGGCATGGCCACACGGTCGTTGTGCTTGAAGCGCGGACGCGGATTGGCGGCCGAATTGCGACCAGTTCCCTGTGGGCCGACACCCCCGTCGACCTCGGTGCGGCCTGGATTCACGGCCCGGAGGGCAATCCCATCACGGCCATCGCGAATGCGCTCCGCACCCCGATGGCCACGACGGTGTCCGATTCACAGATCATCTACGGCGAGAACGGCACGGTGCTGGATGCGGCGGCGGCGGCTCACCTGCAGTCGCTTCGCACCGGCATTCAACGCACCGTCACGAGCGCTCAAGACACCCTGAACACCGACATCAGCCTGCAGGCGGCGATCGAGGCCGGCATGCGGTGGCCTCAAAGATCGGTCGCCGATCAGGTCGCCATGCGTTATCTGATCAACAGCGATTACGAGCATGAGTATGGCGCCAGCAGCGCGGCGCTGTCGGCGATGTGGTTCGATTCGGATGCCGAGTTCCCGGGCGAAGACCTGCTTTTCGTGACGGGCTACAAAGCCATCAGCGATTTCCTGGCCCGGGGCCTGAACATCCAGCTGGGAGAGATTGTCCGACGCATCAGGGTGCAGGCGGGCGTCGTGTACGTGAACACGCAATCCCGCACGTTCACTGCGAACAAGGTTCTCGTCACCCTGCCGCTCGGCGTCCTGAAATCCGGCGCCATTGAATTCCTTCCGCGGCTGCCTGCCGCCAAGACGAACGCGATCAACCGCCTGGGGATGGGCCTGTTGAACAAATGCATCCTGCGGTTCAATCGCGTGTTCTGGGCGGAACAAAATGACTGGCTTGGATACATCCCCGCCTTGAACGGCCGGTGGGCTGAGTGGATCAGCCTGTCGCGGCAGGTGGGACAGCCGATTCTCGTGGGATTCAACGCCGCGGATTTTGGCCGCCAGATTGAACAATGGACGGATACGGAAATCGTCTCCAGTGCCATGGAGACGCTGCGGCGCATCTACGGGCCGGGAACACCCGACCCGATTTCGTATCAAATCACCCGCTGGGCGTCGGACCCGTTTTCGTATGGTTCCTACTCCTACCTCCCGGTGGGCGCCACTCCCAAACTGCGGACAGATTTGGCCGCGAAAGTCGGGCAGACGATCTTCTTTGCGGGCGAAGCGACGCACCACCGGTACCCGGCGACGGTGCACGGCGCCTATTTGTCAGGAATCCGCGCCGCCGGGGAAATTCAGGCTTCGCCCTGACACCGCCTGGCTCTGGCTCACGTCTCCGGCGAACACCTTGGCTGGATCAGAGATGGGGGCAGGCTCACCCGCGAGTGTGCTATGTTTTTTGCTGGAACCCCGCGGAGGGTCACTGTACGCTCCGGGCAGAGTCGGACGGATTCTCCACAACATTCCTCGCAGGACGGCCTCACCATGACGAACCTGTTCTCGCACCCGCGGCGGCCACGTGTTCGTAGCCGGCGTGCGTCTCTGGCGTCCCGGCCGGCTCCCACGCAGCGTGGTTTCGAAGTCCTGGAGGCCAGGCATGCCCTCACGTTCGCGGAGTTGCTCCCGACGCTCGCCGACCTTCGTCAGTCCGCCTACCAGACCGAGGATCGATCGCTTTTTTTCACCAACCAGCAGAAGGCCGCCGCCACGGGCGTCAACGTCGGCGGCGAGGTCACCCTCTACAGCCTGAGGCCCGCGTTCGCTGCGCCGTACGCGATCGACGTGAGGGCCGCCCGCGGGTCGGGCATGGATCCGGCGATCGCGGTCTACGACGAGGCTGGCGACCAGGTCGCCGTGAACGATGACGCCTCCCTGGCGGATTCGTCGAGTCGTCTCGTGGTTCCCCTGCTGGCCGGCCGGCACTACTCCCTCGCCGTCACGAGTTACGACACCGCCGTGACGGGTGGCTACACGGTGGACGTGGCGGCGCGGATCGGCGACGACCCCCACGAAAACAACAACACGCGGCCACGGGCGACGGCCATGCCGCTGGCAGCCGCCGTGCACGGCGTGATGGCCGACAATCGCGACCTGTACGTCGTCGTTCTCAAGGGCGTCGGCCGGCTGGGCTCGAGCGCCTCGATCGACTTCGACCACGTGCTCGGCGACCTCGACCTCACGCTGCTCGACCGCAAGGGGCGGGAGATCACCCGCAGCGAAGGCACCACTGACCGCGAGGTCGTCTCGTTGGCGGGCCTGCCGGCGGGCCGCTACTACCTCGACGTGCACGGGTACGGCGGGGCGTACAATCCCGCCTACACGCTCACCACGGACATCCAGGTGGGCACCACGCGGGCGGCGGCGATCCCCGCGGATGCCTTCGAGTCGAACAACACCCGCGCCGCGGCCACCAACCTGGGCGCGGTGACGGCGACCAGCGTGGTCAACAACCTGACGCTCACGCGCAACGACGTCGATTTCTTCAAGTTCACGATCAGTAGCGCCGGTACGAGCGGCAGCGAGGTGCTGGCACAGTTCGAGAACGGGCTCGGCGACATCGATCTGCAGCTGCTCGACTCCGCCGGTCGCGTGCTGGCGACAGCGGAGGGCGTCAGCAACGTGGAGCGTGTGAGCCTGGCCGGCCGACCCGCCGGCACCTACTACCTCAAGGTGTACGGCTACAACGGGGCGGCGAATCCCTCGTATTCGCTCCGCTTCAACCACGGCATCGTGCTCGCCCAACCGGTGTCGCTGCCGTACCAGGGACCGCCGATCCAGCCGCCGCCGGTCACGCCCCCGGTCGGCTCGACCGGTGCCTGGACCATCGCCGTCTACATGACGAGCACCGATCTGGCTTCGTTCGCGTTCGACGACATCAACGAGATGGAGTATGCGGTCAGCCGGTTCGCCCCCGGAGCGAAGATCGTCGTCTTCTGGGACCAGTGGTCCAATGGGTCGTACGCCACGGGTGGTGGCACGCAGGCTGCCTGGGGGACGGCCGGTCGCGCGGTCATCGCGGCCGACACGAACGCCAATCAGATCGCCACGTCGTTCGAAATCATGGGCGAGCGGAACACCGGCGACCCGGCGGTGCTGCGGGATTTTCTCACCTGGACGATGACGGTGGCGCCCGCCACGAATTACGGCGTGGTGATGTGGGACCACGGCGGCGGCCTGTCGGGCGTCAATTTCGACGACGAGAGCGGATACGACAGCATCACGGTCAAGGAACTGCAGTCGGCGGTGACGCAGTCCGGGATGAGCCCCAGGGTGCTCGCCTACGACGCCTGCCTGATGGGGAATACCGAGCAGTTCTACGAACTGCGTGCCGTGGCGCCCGTGCAGGTGGCTTCCGAGGAGGTCATCAACGGCCCCGGGTACAACTACCGCACCTGCTTTGCACCGCTCGAATCGCAGCCCGCCGCGGTGACGCCGCAGGCCCTGGCCCAGGGCATCGTGACCAGTTTCACGGCCCAGTATGGCAGCGACGGCTCGTCGACGATCGCCGCCGTGTCGAGCGACCGCATGCCGGCCGTGGCGGCCGCGGTGCAGTCGTTCGTGACCGCGAGTGCGGGCTTCAGCGCGGCACAGATCGGCCGGGTGAGGACCGTGCTCGGCCGGGTCACGCACTTCGAGTATGTCCAATATGCGGATCTCAGGCAGTTGATGTCGCGCTTGGCCGCGGCGACCGACCTGCCGGCGGCGGCGCGGACGGCGGCCACCGGCGTGGTCACGGCGATCGATGCGGCCGTGTTCGCCAAGCTCTCCGACCAGCGACTGACCGGCGGCATGTCGATCTATCTGCCATCGAAGGCGGCGGATGAGATGTCCGACATCGGCCTGTTCACCGACTGGGCCGCGGCCACCGGCTGGAACAGCCTGGTGAATCGCGTTCTGGGGCGAACTGCGGCGGTGCGGTCCCCCGGAGGAGTCGGCACGTGGATCTATGCCCCCCGAGGATCGCACGGCTAGGGCTTCGCCAGGCATTCAGCCGGGGCGTGCGAGCACCACAGCCACCTCGGCGGCCAGTCGGGCGTTGTGCAGCAGGAGCGGCCCGCCCGCCGCCTCGACTCGCTGGGCCTCGCTGCCCGCGCACGGCGGGGCCGCGGCGCACTCGCGGCCGACGTCGTGCTGCCGTGCCTTGACCGCCGGCCTACGGGTGATGCGATCCTGCCGGCATGCCGCCGTGTCCTGCACCACGGGCCGCCGGGGCGGCGGGCGGCACGAGCCTGTCGTGTGCCGCGATCGCCTTGCCGAGCGCGGACTCGAGTTCCGTGCAGCAGGAGGCCGACCGCTTGCCGTCGATCACGTCCATCTCGCAGCACTCGGCGAGGTCGCGGCAACACTTCTTCACCTCCGCCAGATGAGTGCCGATCTGTTCGATTACCGCGACGGCCTCCTTGTCGGCGGCCGCCTCGGCCTGCCGGCGTGCCACGGTGAGGTATTTCTCGGACTTGGCGACGCCGTACTCGATCGAATCGACGGCCTCCTTGGCCACGATCGGACTCATCGACATCATGCCGCCCCCGACGGATTGAGCAGGCTGTCCACCGTCCATGGTCGAACCACGTTCGGAATACCTGCGCAGGTTGCCCGCGTATTCCCTGGCGCCGGAGAGAGCGCTCCGCGAACTGCTCCCGTAAAAATTGAACTGGCCGCTGGCCTTGGCGCCCGCGCTCGGGGCGGCCCAGGCGTGTTGGCTGATGAACGCGATGGCGAACGCGACGAGCGTATGACGAATCATCCTCATGGGCGGCTCCCTCCATACATGGCTGCTGAACGGTCGAGGCATGATACCGGTTTGGACGTGCCGCAACGACGGCGAGCCGGCCCGCTGCCGAGCGAACCGCGTTGCGGCCGTTTGGCGGGCGGTTCGTGCCGTCGATTCCGCGGGAAAACCCGCTTGCAAACCCCCTGTGCGGCGGTATAACACACGCGCAGAAACGGACCTTGGCCGGGCTGGCCTGCCTCGGATGATGAGCGCGTTTTTGCCGGACGCCTGCCGCCGAGCCAGGGTTCGTCCGCGATCGGTGACGGGTCGGCTCTCGACTCGGCACCTGGCATCGCCGAGCCCGGCGCGCGAGGACGCCAACTCATGCGGTGGCTACTGCTCTCCGTGCCCGCCGTGTTCGTCCTGCGATGGGTCGACGCCGATCCCCTGCTCGTCTTCGTGATCTCGCTCGTCGCCATCGTCCCCCTCGTCGAGGAGATGGGCGACGCGACGGAGCGGCTCGCCGTGCGGCTCGGCCCCACGATCGGCGGGCTGCTCAACTCGACGCTCTCCAACGCGCCTGAGCTGATCATCGGGGGCGTCGGCCTGGCCAACGGCCTGGCCCCGGTCGTGAAGGCGTCTCTGACGGGCTCGATCCTGGTCAACCTGCTCGTCGGCCTCGGCTGCGCCTTGGTCATCGGCGGGATCAAGTTCGGCGCCCACCGGTTCGAACGCAGGCGGCTGCGGGCGAGCGTGGCGATGCTCATGCTCTGTGCCGCCTGCCTGATCGTGCCCGCCGTCTTCCGCTTCAGCCAGCCCGAGTCGAACCGCGGCCTGTCGACGGAAATTGCGGTCGTGTTGCTCGTGGTCTACGTGATCAACGTGCTGGCGACGGTGTTCGGCCGCGGCACCGAGGGAATCGGTCCCGACGAGCAGCTGCCCGAGGCGTTTCCGAAGCAGCGGCCCGGGATCACGCTCGCCCGCCTGGCGGTGTCGGCGGTCGCCCTGGCGATCGTGAGCGACGCGCTCTCGGAGTCGCTCCAGCCGACCGCGCGGCAGCTCGGGCTCTCCGAAGTGTTCAGCGGTGTGATCCTGCTCGGGGGGGTGGGCGGGATCGGCGAGGTGCTCGCGGCCATCCGCTTCGCCCGTTCCGGCCGGCAGGAGCTCGTCCTCGCGGTGACCGTGGGCTCGACGATCCAGCTCACCCTCCTCGTGGCCCCGCTGCTGGTGCTCGTCGGATCCATCATCGGTGAGCCCATGAACCTCGCCTTTTCGTTATTCGAGGTGGTGTCGCTCGTGATCGCCGTGCTCGTGGCGCGGGAGCTGATCGACGGCGGGAAGGTGTCGTGGATGGAGGGCGTGTTGTTGCTGGCTCTGTACGCGATCTTCTTTCTCGCCTTCTACCACGTCCCCGATCAGCCCGTCGTGGGTGCGATGAATCCCTGACCGTCGGCCCTCACCGTGGCGCAGAGGTGCTTGAAGACCGGGGCGTCACCCGGCGTGAGGTAGACGCCGCCGGCCCACCGTGCGTCGAACCAACTGAACGGTCCGGGCGAGCGGTTGAAACCACTCCATGGGTTGACCTCGAGCGCGGGGAGCGACGCGGCCGTGAGGTTCGTGGGCACGGTGACCCCGACGCCGCCCCGCATCACCCACCGGCCGGTCGGGTTGACCCAGAACTACTGGCAGCCGGAGGCCGGCCCTCCCGCGTCGGATTCGGCGGGCAGGCTCCTGCCGCTCGCCCGCGGCTACCCATAGATGTCGTTGCCTTCGGTCGAGGCGATGTTCTGTGCGACGACGGTCTGCCTGATCTGCGCCACGCCCGAATCGGGCTCGAGGAAGATGCCGCCTCCCCGGCCGGTCGATCCCAGGGCGCGGTTCTTCTTGACGGTGGAGCCCGTCATCGACAGCGCGCTGGAAGGATTGCAGTGGACTGCACCGCCTGCGGCACCGCCCGCCGTCTGCCCGGCGAAAGCGGCGCCGCCTTGGGCCAGGCTGTTCGTGAAGGTGGAGCGGGAGATTTGCAGGTCGCCGTCGACGCTCTGGATCGCGCCGCCCAGGCCGTCACCGCCGTCGGAAGCCGCCCCATCCGCCCCGCCAATCGCCAGATTGTTCGTGAACACGCAGGAGGCGATCGCGGCAGACTCTCCCCAGGTGAAGATCGCCCCGCCTTGGCCCCCTGCGCCTCCGTAGATATCGAAGCCCGTGCCACCGCGTGCAAGGTTCCCTCGGAATCTGCTGCCGCTGACGGCCAGCGTCGATCCGCGTGTCATGATGGCGCCGCCAGCGCCAAAGCTGACGGTACCGCCCAGCGCCCGGTTGTTGGCGAAGAGGCTGTCGCGGATGGCCAACGGAGCGGCCAAGGCGTCGATGGCGCCGCCCTCGCCTGCTCCCCGGCCGAGCGCGAGATTCGATAGGAACTGTGACCTCGTGATGGTCGTGGCGATGCCCTCCCCGATCGTGAGCGCCCCGCCATTGGCCTTACCGCCGCTGCCGCCGCCGGCTTCTCCCGCTCCGGCAACCCCGCCGATCGCGACGTTGTTCTTGAGGGTCGACTTGACGATGGCGAGTCCGCCACCCAAAGCGGATTGGGAGGCGGACCAGACGCCGCCGCCTCCACCCCCTCCGCCGTCTCCGCCGCGGCCGCCAGGGCCGGCGTTCCCACCGTTGCCGCCGATGGCAGAATTGTCGCTCAGCGTGGAGTTCGAGATGCTGATGCGGGTATTGATGGACCCGTGCAGGCCGCCGCCGTACGCCTCGCCGCCAGGACCCGCGTCCCCCGGGAACGCGGAAATGCCCCCGCGTCCACCGTTGCCGCCGCGGGCGTGATTCCCGGTCAGCGAGCTGTTCTCGATGGTCGCCCGCACGTTGGAGGAGACATTGATGCCGCCGCCGCGGCCTTCGCCGGCAATCCCCCGAGCGGGGCCGTTTCCACCGATTCCACCTTGGGCGGTGTTGGCTTCGATCGTGGACGCCCGCACGACGAGGGTCGACCCCGATTGGACCATCAACCCGCCACCGTAACCGGCGCCTCCCTGGCCCCCTTGCTCCTCGCCATCGCGGCCCGCCCCGCCGGTGGCGGCGTTGCCCGAGAGGGTGCTCGAAACAACGGTGACGCTCGAGGTGATCGCGAAGATCGCCCCGCCCCCGCCGAAGCCCCCCACACCGGTGTCGCCGGCCACGCCGCCGGAGGCGCGGTTGTTCGAGAAGGTGCTCTTCGAGATCGCCGCCGTGGCGGCATGGAGGGAGATGGCACCTCCCCGACCAAATCCGCCGTCGACGGCGGCAGCTGCGCCCATCGCCTGATTGCCGATGAACCTGGTCCTCTGGACGACGAGCGAGCCGTTTTCGTGGTAAATACCGCCACCTTCGCCGTTGCCCTCGTCGACGCCCGCGGCGATGTTGTCGATCAGCCGGCAGTTCTGCAACGTCAAGTTGCCGTCG
>Ga0214917_10002532_pt1 | contig 22084 bp, 21 predicted proteins | sample LL_1208_BB_MetaG_FD_177983 | JGI IMG/M metagenome (GOLD analysis project Ga0214917, IMG submission 177983) | Freshwater microbial communities from Lake Lanier, Atlanta, Georgia, United States - LL_1208_BB | ecosystem: Environmental > Aquatic > Freshwater > Lake | place: USA: Georgia | collected...
GGCGCACCCCGTCGACGGCCTCGATCTCCGCCCAGGAGCGGCCCTCCCAGTCACCCATGGAAAGTTCGGCGAGACGCTCGTCGATCACGAGGGGCGTGCCGAGTCGGGGAGCGAGCAGCGCGGCGACTGTCTGGCAGCGTGCCGCAGGCGACGAGATGATCCGTCGCGGAGGCGGCAGGCTAAGGCCTGCGACGGCGTCGGCGTTCGGTGCCATCATCCCTTCGAGCAGCTCGGCGATCCGCGCGGCATCCTCGTGCGCCGGATGCACGAGCGGCGGATCCCAGCGGCCGTAGCAAAGCCCCGCGGCGGCGACCGGACCGTGGCGGATTGCGACGATCATGGTGCGGGACCGCGCACGAGCGCGAGGGCCAGCAGGAACGCGACCTCGCCGCACTGTTCCACGGCGCCGAGAAAGTCGCCGGTGAGTCCACCGATCCGCCGCCGGAAGCGCCAGCCGAGATAGGCGGTCACGGCCGCCGCGGCGGCCACAGCGATCACTGCCTCGATCGGGCGCACGACGCCCCACCAGACTCCGGCCGCCAGCGCCAGCGCCATCCATGTGGTCGCCAGCCATGCCTGTCCGCTGCCGGCCCCCGTCACGACCTTGCTCTTCGACACGTCGTCGAGCGTGACGTAGGGCAGAGCGGCCATGAGCCACACCGGCGGCACGCGCGCCAGGCCCTGCGAGAGCACGATCAGCCCCGGAACCGCGAGTGCGGTGGCGTTGGCCGTCGACGGGAGTGCGGTGAGTCGGGCCAGCAGGCCGATCCGCAGGAGGAGCACGACGACCAGGCACGCCGCGGCGAACGAACCGATCCGGCTGTCCTTGAGGATCTCGAACACCCGGCCGCGGTCCACCACGCCGCCGAGCGCGTCGGCGGTATCCGCGAGGCCGTCCTCGTGAAAGCAGCCCGTCAGCAGCATGCCCGCACCGGTGGCCAGCGTCGCGGCGACGAGCGGCCCGGCACGCTCCGCGGCGAGCCAGACGCAGGCCATCACCGCTCCGACGACGAGCCCCACGAAGGGGAACCAGCCTGCGGCCCAGCGCCACTCGGCCTCCGTGAACGGGAAGCCGCCGACCGGAAGGCGCGTGAGAAAAAAGAACGCCGCGCGGCAGGCGCGAAGGATGGCAGGCATGGTGGGAGGACGGGTGTGAGCCCGCCACCGGGAGTCGGTCGGAACATCCGCCCTTCGAGGGTGCGATGGTTGTACACCGAAGCCGATGATGCCCCGCGGCACGGCCGTCCCTCACTCCACCGCGTCGGGAACGCCCGCCTCGGTGAATGTCGCCATGCGATTGTGCGTCGCACAGGCCAGGTCCAACAGCGGCATGGCGGCCAGGGCTCCGGTGCCCTCGCCGAGTGCCATCTCGAGACTCACCAGCGGCGAGACTCCCAGCCAGTCGAGCAGGATCCCGTGGCCGGGTTCGCGACCACGATGGGCGAAGAGGATCCCGGCCCGCGCGGCCGGCTCGACGGCGACGAGCGGCGCGAGCGCGGCGCAGGCGATGAACCCGTCCGCGACGACGACGACGCGGCGGGAGAGCGCCTCGGCCGCCGCGCCGGCGAGGGCGGCCAGCTCCCGCCCCCCGACACGGCGCAGCACGTCGAGCGGGTCGGAGGTCGCGACCCGTGCCGTCGCCTCCCGCACGGCGGCGAGCTTCCGCTCGAAGCACGTCCCGACCGCACCGGTGCCGGGACCGGTCGCGGCCTCCGCGGGGACGCCGCAGAGCGCGCTGGTCACGGCCGCGGCGAGCAGCGAGTTGCCGATCCCCATCTCGCCGAGGATCACGCAGCGCGTGTCGGCCGGGAGCGCATGGACGGCCCGGGCGCCGGCCGCGATCGCCGCCGCGAACACGTCGTGGGTCATCGCATCCGCGCGGCGCACGTCGGCCTCCCTCGTGTCGGCGACGGCCGCCCGCGTGTAGGTCGCTGCGGCCGGAGGCGATCCGTCGGCGGCACGTGGCCGTGGGTGGGGCGTGGACTCGGGACATGCCGGGGCGACCGTTCCACCGTCGACGCCGACGTCGATGACGTCGAGATGAACGCGCAGATGGTGCGCCATGACGGCCGCCGCGGCCCCGCCGGTGAGGAAATTGCGGACCATCGCCCGCGTCACCGCCTGTGGATAGGGGGACACCCCGGCGGCCGCGACGGGGTGGTCGGCTGCGAAGATGAGCGCACGACAGGGACGCACCTCGGGCCGGTCCGTCGCCTGCCAGGCGGCGATGTCGATCGCGACGCGTTCGAGGCGGCCGAGGCTCCCGGGCGGCTTGGTGAGCCGGGCCTGACGGGCCATGGCCGCCACCCGAGAGGCTTCGCACGGCAAGGGCAGCGGCGGGAACGGGCTATTCATGACCGCTGCAGCCGCCCGGCCCCCGGGCGAAGACCCGGCTCCTCGCGGGGACCCGGGTGCGCGACCGCCTTCGTGCGGTGGGAGTGGCGGTGGGGCAGCGATGTCGTGTTCATGGTCGTACCCATGGTAGAAGGAATGAACACACTCCAGAAGGCCGCACCGTCACGCATGGGATCGCCTCCGGAAGGGATCGCGTCCCGCGATGCGATCCTCGCACACAATGCCCGCGCGTGGGATCGGCTCGCCGCCGGCGGGGTGCCCCTCGCGCGGCCTGCGGCCGATGACGCGTTCGATGATCCGCGGCGGTGGCTGGCCGGCGGCCCGTCGGGAGACAGGGCGTGGCTGCCGGAGAGCCTCGTGGGCCTCGAGGTGCTCTGCCTCGCGGCCGGTGGCGGCAAGCACGGCCCGCTCTACGCGGCAGCGGGGGCACGGGTGACGGTCGTCGACCTGTCCGCCGCGATGCTCGCCCTCGACCGGCACGTCGCCGGTGAGCGGCGGCTCGACCTCGAACTGGTGCGGACATCGATGGACGATCTCGGGATGTTCGGCTGCGGCCGGTTCGACGTGGTCATCCATCCGGTGAGCAGCTGCTACCTGCCCGACGTGCGGCGCGTCTTCCACGAGATCGCGCGCGTGGTCCGTCCGGGTGGCATCTACGTGAGCCAGCACAAGAGTCCGGCGAGCCTGCAGGCGGGCCTGGCTCCGGCCTCGACCGGCCGCTACGAACTCGAGCACCCCCAGGGCACGGGCCTGCCGCTTCCGGCGACGCAGCCCTCGCGGCTGCGCGAGCAGGGCACGCACGAGTTCGTGCATTCACTCGCCGCGCTGCTCGGCGGCATCTGTGCCGCCGGGTTCGTGATCGAGGACGTCAGCGAGCCCGATCACACCGCGCCCGGAGCGGCCGTGGGCTCGTTCGCCCATCGGGCGGCCTTCGTGCCGCCGTACCTCCGCGTGCTGGCCCGACGCCGCGGCGGGTCGTCGGATACACTCGGTGCGGTGCCGCGCCGCATCCTCTCCGGCTGAATCCCCGATGATCGCCCTCACCGTCCTGCTCACGGCCAAGAGCCCCGACGACATCCCGCGGATTCGCGACCATCTCGCGCAGGCGATGCGCTCGAGCCGACGGGAGCCGGGATGCCTGCGGTTCGACGTCTACCACTCGTCCGCCGAGCCGCGGCGGTTCACGCTCGTCGAACACTGGGCCTCCCAGGAGGCGCTCGACGCGCACCGTCTCGCCGAGGCCTACACGCAGATCTACAAGCCTCACGTGATGCCGTTGGTGGATCGCGAGGGACACCCCGGCACGCTGCTCGAGTGATCCCGCGGGCCCATCTGTCTGAGCGTCCGACTCGAGCGGCCTTCGTTCCGATGATCCTGCTCATCGACAACTACGACTCGTTCACGTGGAACCTCGTGCAACGCCTCGGTGAGGTCGCACCCGACCTGACCGTCGAGGTGCATCGCAACGACGCGCTCACGACCGACGACATCGCGGCCCGGGCACCCACCCACCTCGTGATCTCGCCCGGTCCCTGCACGCCGGACGAGGCGGGTATTTCCTGCGACGCGGTGCGGCGTTTCGCCGGACGCATGCCGATCCTCGGCGTATGCCTGGGGCATCAGTCGATCGGCCAGGTCTTCGGGGGCAGCATCGTGCGGGCCAAACGACTCATGCATGGCAAGGTCGACCACATCGAGCACACCGGCGCGGGGCTCTTCGCGGGCGTCGCCAGTCCGCTCGAGGCGACACGCTACCACAGCCTCGTGATCGATCCGCCGTCGCTGCCGCGCGACTTCGAGGTGGACGCCTGGTCGACCGCACCGGACGGATCCCGCGAGATCATGGCGATCCGTCACCGCACCCTGCCCGTGTACGGCGTGCAGTTCCATCCGGAGAGCTTCCTCACCCCCACCGGGCCCGACCTGCTGCGCGCGTTCCTCGCCACCGCACCGATCGGCAGGTGACCTGCCTCGGCAGCGGCCGGTGACGCGAGGTCCCGGCATCCGGATCGCTCCCACCGTCGTCCGACCGTCCTCGCGTCCCCACTCGCCATGATCGAACTAGCCGCGGCGCTCGGCCACGTGGAGCGCACCGCCTCACCCCTTCCGCCGCGACGGTGCCGGCTTCTCGAGGCCCGCGGGGCCGTTCTCGGGGCGCCCGTCGTGGCCGACATCGATTCCCCGCCATGGGATCGGGCGATGATGGACGGCTTCGCGGTTCGGGACTCCGACTTCGCGGCCGTGGGAGACGGGGTCGTGGAACTGGAGGTCGCGGTCGACCTCGCCGCGGGCGACGTGACGGGGATCGTGGTCCGTCCCGGTGCGTGCGCCCGGATCATGACCGGCGCTCCGCTGCCCGAGGGCGCCGATGCGATCGTGCCGATCGAGCGGGCGGTCGAGGACACCGCACGGGCGCACGCGGGGAGTCGCGTCCGGCTGCACGAACGAGGCTTCCGCGTCGGCCAGCACGTGGCTCGGCGGGGCAGCGCCTTCCGCCGCGGGCAGGAGGTGCTGCCCGCGGGGACGCGACTGGGTGCCGCGGCGATCGGGCTCGCCGCCGAGGCCGGCGCGACGCACGTGATCGCGAGCCCGCGCGTGCGGGTGGCGATCCTGCAGACGGGAAGCGAACTCGTGCCGCACGACGCCGCGCCCGGCTTCGGTCAGACGCGCAACTCCAACGGCCCGATGCTCGCCGCGGCCGTCGCGGCACTCGATGCCGAGCCGATCCTGCAGGGCATCGCCCCCGATCGCCCCGAGCCCCTCCGGGCCGCGATCGCCCAGTCACTCGCCGCCGACATCCTGCTCGTGTCCGGCGGCGTCTCCGCGGGCGACCTGGATCTCGTGCCCGGCACGCTCGCCGCGTGCGGCGTCGAGCAGGTGTTTCACAAGGTGCGGCTCAAGCCCGGCAAGCCGGTCTGGTTCGGCATCCTCCGGCGCCCGGCCGGTGAGTCGTCGACGCTCGTCTTCGGCCTGCCCGGCAATCCGGCGAGCAGCCTCGTCTGTTTCGAGCTCTTCGTCAGGCCAGCCCTGCAGATCCTCGCCGGTCGCCCGCCCGGCACCTGGCACCGGCGGCGGATCGAGGCGCGTCTGATCGCGACCGCCAAGGCGCCTCCCGATCGGCCTGCCTACGTGCCGTGTCGTCTCGTGCAGGAGCGGAGCGAGTGGCTCGCCGATCCGCTCCCCTGGACCGGCTCGTCGGACCTCGTCGGCCTCGCCGTCGCCGACGGCCTGCTCGCGCTGCCGGCGGGCGCGGGGGTGCTCGAGGCCGGTGCGGGTGTCGAGGTCGTCGTGCTCGACGGTGAGCGGGGTGTCGGGGTGACGCCCGCACGGGGCCCTGACGCAGGTCGATCCGATGGGTGAGCGACGTCCGCTCCGACGGCACTGCCCGCTCCGCTCCGCGGCGCTCGCGGTGCTCGCGCTTGCCGCGGGCGCGTGGCTCATGGGTCGGCAGGCGCTGGCCGCTCCCGGAGATCGCCCCAACATCGTCATCCTCTACGCCGACGACCTCGGCTACGGCGACGTCCGCTGCTACAACCCCGACCGTGGCAGGATTCCCACGCCGCACGTCGACCGGCTCGCCGCCGAGGGCGTGCGGTTCACGGATGCCCACTCATCGTCGGGCTGCTGCTCGCCGTCGCGGTACACGCTGCTCACCGGTCGCTACCACTGGCGCACGAGACTCCAGTCGGGGATCGTCGGTGTCTGGGGCGCGCCGCTCATCGCGCCGGACCGGCTGACCATCGCCGGCCTCGTCGGCCGTCACGGCTACCGCACCGCATGCGTCGGCAAGTGGCACCTCGGCTGGGACTGGCCGATCGAGCCTGCTGAAAAGCGGACGGTGACCGGCTTCGGCGGCAACCGGCGGACCTCCCCGGGCGATCGCGGCAGCGACACGGTGACGGACGCGCACGTGGCCGCATGGCAGGCGATCTTTGCGAGGCCGCTCGGCGGCGGTCCGACGACGCGCGGATTCGATCGCTACTTCGGCACCGACGTGCCCAACTGGCCGCCGTTCTGCTTCATCGAGAACGATCGCACGATCGGCATCCCGTCGACGCTCCTGCCCGCGGGCGACTTTCGGAACAACCGGGCCAGCCTCCAGGGGCCCGCGCTCGAGGGCTGGCGGCTGGAGGACGTCCTGCCGGCGCTCCGCGACCGGGCCGTCGCCTTCATCGCCGAGGCGGCGTCGGATGCGACGCCCTTCCTGCTCTACATGCCGCTGACCAGCCCGCATACGCCGCTCGCGGTCAACGAGCCGTGGCGCGGAGCCAGCGGACTCGACAACGCGTGCGCCGATCTCGTCATGGAGACCGACGCCGTGGTGGGTGACGTGCTCGACGCGTTGGAACGAGCCGGTGTCGCGGACCGCACGCTCGTCCTCTTCACGAGCGACAACGGCTTCGCGCCCTACGTGGGCGCGAGGGAACTCGAGGCGCGAGGTCATCATCCGAGTGGACCGCTGCGCGGCTACAAGGCGGATGCGTGGGAGGGCGGGCACCGCGTGCCCTTCATCGTGCGCTATCCGGGGGTCGCGCGGCCCGGCACCACCTGCGACGCGCTCGTCCACCAGGCCGACCTCATGGCCACGATCGCGGACGTGCTTGGGGCGTCGCTGCCGGAGGATGCCGGCGAGGACAGCGTGAGCCTCCTGCCGCTGCTGCGGGGATCAACCGCTGCCGTGCGGCGGCACGCCGTGAGCTGCGCCTGCAGGGGGGTGCCGACGATTCGAGACGGGCAGTGGAAGCTCATCCTCGGAGCTGGTGGCCCGGGCGTGAAGGAAGGCGCGAGCGAAGTCTGGCTCTCGGATCTCTCAGCGGATCTCGGTGAACGCGAGAACCTCGCGGCGCGGGAGCCCGACCGCGTGGCCGCCATGCGTGCCGCCTACGCCGAACTCGTGGCGGCCGGCCGCAGCACCCCGGGCCCGCGCCAACGCAACGACGTGCCGGTCAAGACGCGCTAACCGTCCACGAGAAGGCCGCCGCGTTCGGCGGCGCGGCGCCGAGGCACCGGGCGAGACGAGGTGAGGGGGGTCGGCGAACGCTTCTCGAGCGAGCGGCCGCCGCGGCCGGAGCGAGGAGACTTTTGCCGCCCCCCGAGCCGGTGCCTGACCAGCGTTGCACGTGCCCGAGCGGACAGTGACGTTTCGTGGCGCGGTGCCGAGGCATCGGGCGAGACGAGGTGCGGGGGGTCGGCGAACGCTTCCCGAGCGAGCGGCCGCCGCGGCCGGAGCGAGGAGACTTTTGCCGCCCCCCCGAGCCGGTGCCTCGGCACACCCGAGAACGGTCTAGGCCGTCACGAGGCCGAGGGCGACGAGTTTCGCGAGGCATTCGTCCCGCTCGCGGCACCGCTCGAGTGGCTGCCACGACGGATCCTGGGCGGCGAGAAAGTCGGCGTGCGTCGCCGGAAATGCACCGCTCGGACGGCCGGCGAGACGGCGGATCACGCCCTGGTCGAGTCGCGTCAGACGCAGGGCCTCGACGCGGTAGTCGAGAAAGGCCTCCCAGACGAGCGGGAAGAGCGGGGCGACGATCTCCCGCCCGATCGTCTCCGCATAGCGGCGAATCTCGAGCTGTGCGTGCGCGTCCATCCGGAGCGCGAGGAAGTGGAGGAGGTTGTGCAGGTCGATCTTCCAGTAGGCCTCGGTGTAGGTGGAGAGCGGGAGGTCCTTGCGGGCCTGCTCGCGGGCGATGCCGGCCGCGAGCCGCTCCTCGTAGACGCGCCGGGCGTTGCGCTGGAGGTCCTCCTCCTCGGCCGTGAGCCGCCGCCCCACGTCCGTGGCGACGGGGTTGCCGGAGCCCTGCCGGTTGCCGATGGCCTGGGTGCGCCAGCCGTCGTCGGGCGTGGACTGCATCGCGTCGATCGCGAGCGAGTAGCGCGTGGAATACTCGTTGACGCTCGCGGTGCGATGGCGGATCCACTGCCGCCAGCAGTCCATCGGCACGCGGACCACGAACTTCAGCTCCGCCATCTCGAAGGGCGTCGTGTGCGCGTGGCGCAGCAGGTAGCGGATGAGCTGACGGTCGTCGCTGACCTGCCGCGTGCCCGCCCCGTAACTCACCCGTGCGGCCTGCACGACGGCCCCGTCGTCCCCCATGCAGTCGACGAGCGCGACGAACCCGTCGTCGAGGACGGGAAACTTCCGCCAACGCAGGCGATCCACGAGGGCGACGTGGTCGTCGCCGGCGGGCGCCGGGACATGCGCGGAGGCGGGCAGGTCGGGCATGCGGGTGCGGCGTGGCGGGAAGACGGTCGGACCGACCCGACAGGATGCGGGAGGCCGTCGCCGCGGTCAATCGGGCCGCGTCTCGTGCCGCATGCGGCTCACTCCTTGCCGTGCAGTTCCTGCACCAGCGCCGCCAGACGCCTCGCATCGTCGGATGCCCGCAGCTGGTCGATGCGGGACTGCGGCACGCCGAGTTTCGCCAGCGCCGTGACGATGCCGTCCCAGAGCTTCGCCCGCTTCTTCCCTTCGGCGAGGTAGAGATCGGTCACCCGCTCGCCGAGCCGCTGGAGCAGCGCGGTGTCGAGGTTGGCGTAGTAACCGCGGACGATCGTCTGCTGGTATTTGGACAGTTCGGCCATGGCAGCTCACCTGGACTGCTGGAAGGACCTCTCCCAGCAGGCTACAGTATCGGCGACCTCGGCCGCTTTCATCGAGTGATTCCCATGCCCACCATCACGTTCGCCACCGAAAAGAAGGAAATCCAGGTTCCCGACGGGGCCAACCTGCGGCAGGAGGCCCTGGCCGCCGGCGTGGCGCTCTACCCGGGCGTGCACCGGTTCGTGAACTGCCACGGCCTGGGGCAGTGTGGCAGCTGCCGGGTGCTCATCACCAAGGGCATGGAGCATGCGAGCCCCAAGGGGCTCCTCGAGACGGCCCGTCTCGCGGTCTCGCTCGCCTACATCGGCAACGAGAAGACGATGCGGCTGGCCTGCCAGACGAAGGTGCACGGCGACATCACGGTCGAGACGAAGCCCCCCCTCAACCTGTTCGGCGAGAACTTCTTCAGTTGACCGCGCTGGTGCGACCGGGCCCGGGACGCATGACCCGGCCGGGTGCCGAAGACGGCGACGCTCCGGCGGTCGGCGCACCGCTCCATGTCAGGCAGCCGCCGTGAAGCAGGTCATCGCCGTCGTCAAGCCGTTTCTGGCCGAGAAGGTGCTCGAGGCACTGCGGCTCGCCCCGCTCGAGGCCTGCACCGTGCGCGAGGTGAAGGGCTACGGCCGCCAGAAGAGTTACCTCGATCAGTACGGGGACAGCGAGTACTCGCTCGCCTTTCTGCCGAAGGTCGAAATCCAGCTGTGGGTGGACGACGCCCGCGTCGACGAGGTGGTGGACCGCATCGTCGAGGTGGCCCGCACGGGCCGCATGGGAGACGGCAAGATCTTCGTCCTGCCCGCCGCCGTGCCTGTCGGCGTGTGATCAGCCGATCTGTCCGCGGGGCGTCGGATCGCATCTGACCCCGGGGTGGTGCGCCGGCTCAGGGGGCGGCACACGTCTCCTCGCTCCGGCCGCTCGCCCGGGAAGCGTTGGCCGACCCCCCTTCGCCTCGTCTGCTCTGCCTGTCCCGTCACCACTCCACATCATCCGCATGTGTGCTATTCGACGAGGTGCGGGTTCGCGGCCGCGATGGGGCGGATCCAGATCGAGCGGAACTGCACAGGGTTGCCGTGGTTCTGCAGGCGCAGCGGCAGCGCGTCGGGGTGGGCACGATACGTCGGCGGTGCGTGCCAGGCCGTGTCGCCGAGGATCTCGGTGTCGACGTGGATCGCGATCCCGTTGTGGAGCACCGACACGCGGCCCGGATTGGCGAGGCTGCCGTCGGCGGCGAACCGCGGCGCGGTGAAGAGGATGTCGTAGGTCTGCCACTCGCCCGGCCGGCGACTGGCGTTCACCGCCGGGGGCCGCTGCTTGTAGAGCGCGCCGCACTGGCCGTCGGGGTAGGTGAGCGGGTTGTCGGTGCCGTCCTCGAACGAGTCGAGGATCTGAATCTCGTAGCGTCCCATGAGGAAGACACCGGAGTTGCCCCGCTGCTGGCCCTTGCCGGTGGTATCGGCCGGCGTGCGAAACTCGACGTGGAGGTGGCAGTCGCCGAACGCCTCGCGCGTCGAGATGTCGGTGTCCCGCACGGTCGCCAGGCCGTCGGCCACCGTCCAGCGATTCCCGTCGACCCACGCGTCGAGGTTCGTCCCGTCGAAGAGCACCACGGCGTCGGAAGGCATGGCCGCGGCCTCCGCCGGCGCCGGCCCGGGGGCCACCACCGGCGGTCGCGGCCACTCGATCGGCATCCGCCACTCCCCGCTCTGGTGCGCGCTGCCGAGGAGCTGGAGACGGCGGGTGCGGATCGAGCGGGTGAGCGCGGCCGCCCGTGCCTCCGCCTCCGCGAGCGGCACACCCGCCTTCATGCCGGGGCGCAGGTGGCCGGCAGCCGAGAGGGAGGCGTCGCGGAGGAGCTGCAGCCGCGCGGTCACCTCCGGCAGGACGGGCCCCAGAGCCGCCGGAGAGTCGGCGGACGCGAACGATTCGTCACCGAAGCCCGCCAGCACCGCGCGACAGAAGGCCCAGTGTCCCGCATCGTTGGGATGCACCGCGTCGGGCGCGAAGATCGCGGCCGGGTCGGCAGCCCGCGCGGCGAGCAGAGCCGCCTTCATCGGGCCGTGCACGTCGATGACGAGCCAGCCGTCCGCCCGCTTCGACAGGAGCCATTCCCCATAGGCCGCGAGGACGTCGTCGTAGGCCGCCGCCTCGCCGGCCGGGAAAAACTCCTTCGCCGGGCCCGGCTGGTCCGGCCGCGCGTCGTACACCGGCGGCGTGAGGTGGACGACCTTCGCCCCGGCCGCCTCCACCGCGGCGTGGAGGCGCTCCATGCCCGCCCGATAGCGCCCGAACCGTTCCTCGTCGAGCGGCCGGTAGATGCCGCAGTTCATCCCGTAGCAGACGAGCACGAGGTCGGGTCGCACCACGCGCAGCACGCGGTCGAGGCGTTCCGCGACGTCGGGACGCGGGAAGGAGCCGTTGGCGTGCCCTTCCTCCGACAGTCCCGACACCGTCTCACTCGGCAGACCGACGTCGATGACCTCGGCCTCGGTTCCCTCCCGCTCCATCCAGGCGACGAGGTCGGCGACCCAGCGGCCGTCGTAGGTGATCGAGTCGCCAAGCACGGCGACCCGCCGCGCGCCCAGGAGCATCTCGGCCGGCACGCCGCTCGTCCGTGGGGCGTCGTCGGCGACGCCCCACGCGGAGGTGGCGGCGATCAGGCCGGCGGCCATGATCGTGGCGACGAGCGCCCCCGTCGCGGCGGGGCGTCCCCCGCGCGTACCCTGCCTCGGCAGGGCAGGGGTCACCGGCGCCCCGCGGGCTTCAACGAGTCCACCCATGCTGCATCCCCCCTTCCACTCCCGCCCATGCCCGGACCGCGTGCCGGGCTCACGGCGCCCGCACGACGGGCGTGGCTCCCTCGCGGATCGCGAAGAGATGGCTCTTGTTGGCGATGTAGAGCGTGTCACCCACCGCGATCGGCGTCGAGTACACGCTGTTGCCCATGTTGATCTCCGCGAGCAGATCCTTCTCGCGCGACAGGGTGAAGAGGGAGATGTCACCGTCCTCGTCACCGATGTAGACCTTCCCGTCGGCGATCAGGGGCGAGCCCCAGGCCGCCGCGAGCATGTCGTGCGTCCAGAACGGCTTGCCGGTCTTCACGTCGACGCAGTGAAACAGGCCGCTGAAGTCGGCCACGAAGAGCAGTCCGTCCTTGATGGCGACGGTCCCGCAGGTGCGGTGCATCGTCTCCTCGAACGAGAGCTTGCCGTCGCCGTCGGCATCGTGGCCCGGATAGTGCCAGACGGCGGCCGAGGCGGGGTTGGGCCGGGCGACCTCGCCCTGCTCCTTGATGACCGCCTGATTGCGGCGATGGGGCAGGGGCGTGTTCGGGTCGCTCAGGCTCACGGCCAGTTCGCTCGACACGTCGCCCCGCTTCGTCGGGTCGATGCACCAGAGGTGCCCCACGCCCTCGCCATGCTCCGGATCCTCGCCCACGCCGACGTAGACGAGTCCCTCGTGGATCACCGGCGTGCCGATGACGTGATTCCTGTCCGCGCGACCGCCGAGGGTGTACTTCGACTCCTTCGGATTGCAGTCGAACGTCCAGAGGAGCTTCGACCGGCCGTTCTCGCCCCGTGCGTCGAAGGAATAGACCCAGCCGTCGCCGCCGCCGAAGATCGCCTGCGGCGCGCCTCCGAGTTCCGCATAGGCCGGACTCGACCACTGGCCGTGGAGCACGTTGGCGCCCGGGGTGTTGTCGGCCCAGAGCACCTTCCCGTCGCGCTTGTCCACGCAGAGGAAGCTCGGCGCGTCGGCGACCGGGAGATTGATGTGCCCCTCGTCGACGCCGTTGCCGGTCACGACGAAGAGGAAGTCCCCGGCGCTCGTCACGCTGCAGGAACACATGTTGTGCTGCGAGACGCCGAGATCCTTCATCATGTTGAGCACCCAGACCACGTCCGCCTCGTCCTCGGCCTGCACCGCCTCGCCCGTGAAGGGGCCGTCGTTCTCGCTGTCGCGGAATCCCTCCGTGTCGAGGCACTTCACCTCGCCCCGGCTCGTCACGTACCAGAGACGGTCTCCCTCGATGAGCGGGGCGCAGCAGATGCCCTGGAGCGGCCAGTCGTGCACGCGGCCCGTCGGCAGCTTCTCGCTCGAATCCTGCCAGCGGAACCCGCCGTCCTTCGTGTCGAACGCGAGCAGGCAGCCGAGGTCGACCTCCGCCGGATACCGCTTGAGCCAGCCGCCGCCGTTGTTCGTGCCCACGTAGGCCTTGCCGCCGGCGACCACCGGGTTGCCGTAGGACTGGCTGCCGAGGGCCGCCGCCCAGGCGATGTTCCGGCTCGTCTCCGGCTTCCAGGCACCGGTGTCGGGGTCGAACTCGCCGGTCTCCCACTCGGTGGGCAGATCGTGCGCGTCGGGCGTGTTGTTGCGCAGCGGCGATCCGCCCCACTGGTTCCAGTCCGCCGCGGAGGCGATCGCCGCGACGCACGGGGCGAGCACGAGGATTCCCGCGAGGCGGGAGCCGAGGGGATGGACGGTCAGGGTCATGGCAGTGCCTCCACGGAGACGTTGTCGATGTAGATCTCGGAATCCTTCGAGTTGCCGAAGAAGCCTGGGCTGCCCTGCAGGTTGCCCGCCGCATGCACCGCTTCGATCGTCCACTCCCTCGGCTCCGTCTCGCCCTTGGGCCACACCTTGCCGCGGAGCACGGCCGACGTGCCGTCGCGTCGGGCCTCGAAGACCATCGTGTACCAGCGGCCCGCCTCCCAGGGGAACGGGATGGTCTTCGAGAAGTGCGTGGCGACCTGCGGCGGCCACGACCGCAGCTGGAGCTGCTGACTCGCGCCCATGAGGTCGAGGGTGTAGCGCTGGGCCACGAGGCCGATGTCGGGCATGCGGGCCTTCTCGAGGGCCGCCGCGCTGCCGAACGTCTTCGCGAACGCGTCGGCGTCGCTGTCGCCTTCCTTCGCTTGCCGCGCGCCGAGCGTGCCCTGCTCCTGGGCCTTCACGTCGGCACGGATGACGTAGTCGTGGAGATCGATGGGGCCGATCCATCCCTGGCTGCGCGTGCCCTTCGGGATCGTCGTCACCTTGACGAGGCACTTCGACCCGTCGACCTCCCGCACCACGTGCCGGTAGCGCATGCCGATCCAGGGGAGCGGTGGCTCGCCGCGGATCGCGCCGGTGCGGGGATCGGGCGCGAGGGGGATCTCCTCGAAGTCGAACCGCCACGGCAGGGGCGGCATCGAGCGGATCCGCGCCCGCCCTTCGAGCGTGCCGACCCTGGCCGTCACGATCGCGCCGGCGTGCACACCCGCGGGGGAGGTGTACGCACCCGCATCGCTGACGGCCCCGGCCGTGGTCGTGAAGGTCGCGGGGGCCTCCTTGACGAATCGACCCGCCGCGTCGAAGAGCCGGGTCCGCAGCGGCGCCGTCGCCCCCGCCGCGATCTGTGCCTCGGCCGGCACCACCTGCAGCCATGCCGGCTCTCCCGGCGCCCCGGACGTCGCCCGCGACACGAGCTCGGCCCGCGTCTCGGTCGGGCCGGACACCTCGGGTGGCGTGCCGTCGCCGAGGCAGTACAGACGGGAGACGGTCGACAGATAGATCCGGCCGTTCCACGCGATCGGCGAGGCGGTCACCTCGTCGTCGGCCTCGAGCCGGCGCCGATCGACGAACGTGAGGCCGTCCCCCTTCGGCTCGAGCACGTGCCAGCCGCTCGTCGAGCAGATCCAGAGCTTGCCGTCGGAGACGAGCGGACTCCCGCGGGCGATCGTGCCGAGCAGCTTGAGGGGGCGGCCGACCCGGGCGCCGGTCGCCTTGTCGAAGATGTGCACCTTCGCACCGTCGTCCACGACGTAGATGCGGTCGCCGAGCACCACGGGCATCGATTTGCCGGCCGTGACGCCCTTGGCCTGCCAGGCGACCGCCGTGTCGGTGATGTCACCGGAGCCCGCACCGCGAAAGGCCGTGAGGGATCCCATCGAGGTGTTGTCGAGGTTCTCCTCCGCCTGCGTGATCCAGACCTCGTCGCCGATGACGAGCGGCGACGAGTTCACGCCGCGGCGCGAGAGCCTGACGTTCCACAGGGCCCTCCCCGTCCGCGGCTGGAAGTTCCAGGTGCTGCCGTCGCTCGATCCGAACACGAGCGCCGCCTGGCCATCGAGCACGGCGAGCGCCGGGGTGCTGTAGGTCGTGTCCTCGGGCAGTTCCTTCGTGCCGTTCATCCAGCGGACCTCGCCGGTCGCCTTGTCGAGCCCGAGAAAGCGGTGCGCGGGCCGGGCGGTGTCACCCCAGCCGGTGACGACGGCGCTGGCGATGACGAGGTCCTCGAACACGATCGGCACGTTCGTGCGGCCGCCGTACGTCGAGAGGAAGCCGAACTCCTCGTGCAGCGACCGCTGCCACTTCGTGCCGCCGGTGGCCGCGTCGATCGCGGTGAAGACGCCGCAGACGCCGTGGGCGAAGACCGTGTCCGACTCGGGATCCGCGACGATCGCCGACCACCCGACGCGCTCGGCGGGCACGTCCGACAGGTACACGTTGAAGACGTTGCGCCAGAGTTCCTTCCCCGTGACCGCGTCGAGGCAGATGACCATCTCCCCCTCGTCCACGGTGTCGGGCTGGGAGCGTGCGAGGGTGAAGAGCCGGCCGTCCATGACGACCGGCGTGGAAATGCCGCCGGCGTGCTCGTTCGTCCAGAGCACGTTCTTCCCGGACGCCGCGTCGAACGTGGTCACGAGCGGCGGTCCGGCGGGCACGTGGCGGTCCTGCATCGGTCCGCGCCAGTCCGGCCAGTCGGCGGCCCGGGCCGTGGCCGACGGTCCCGCGACGAGCACGAGCGCGGGGAGCATGATCAGCGCGAGCGCGGGCAGGATGTGCGGGGCGATCCGCCCTCGCGCCGGCCCTCGATTTCCGGCGTTCGTCTTGCGCGTCTTCATCAGGCCATTCGCTCCCGCGTTCGCACGGTTCCGTCAGATCGGTCGTGGGTGGTCGGTCGTGATCGTGTGCCGCCCTGTGCGCCCGAGGGTCAATCGGCGAGTCCCGCCGCCCGGGCTGCCTCCGGCAGCTTCGGGTCGACCAGGCCCCGCGCTCCGCGCCCCTGGGCCAGCCGATCGGCGGCGTCGGCACGGATGCTCTCGACGTCCGCGTCCCACCAGCGGGCACGGGTCGCTGCGTCCGGCTCCTGCAGGGGTCGCACGAGCCGCATCCCCACCCCGAGGGCCGGGGCCTCCGTGTACCACCACGGACTCTTGGGGAGGTTCGGGTCGACGTCCTTCCAGTCCGGATCGGCCGCAGTGCCCCCCGCGTCACGCGACCCGCGACGGGAGGCGCTGCGGCACGCCGCGGCGGCGTCGTAGTACGCGCCGCCGCGGACCACGCGTGGATAGAGTCGCTGCGGCCAGGCGATGGCGGCGGCGGCGGCCAGCGGCTGGGGTGCCGCCGCCTGTCTCGCGTAGCCGTCGGCGAGCAGCTCGTCGACCACCCATTCGGCCACGTTGCCGTGCATGTCGTGGAGGCCGAACGCATTGCCGCCCTTCGTGCCGACGGCGTGCGTGGTCTCGTCCGCGTTGGCGGAGACCCATGCGACCTCGTCGAGCGAGGCCGGGTCGGCGCCGCTGGACCACGGCGTCGTCGTTCCCGCGCGGCAGGCATGCTCCCACTCCGACTCGGAGGGGATGCGATGGAACCGGCCCGTCAAGCCGCTGAGCCACTTCGTGTACTGCCTGGCGGCGAACTGGGTCATGGTGACGGCGGGAAGTTCGGGGTCTTCGCCGTTCGTGAACGTCGTGGTCGGGTCGTAGAGATTGGAGGGCGCCGTGACGGCGTCCGCCTCGTTTTCGGTCGTCACGAGCCGCAGGCCGGACGACTCGAGCGCCTTGAAGAGGTCGCAGGCGTCCATGTACCGGCGGTACTCGGCCCAGCTCACCTCGCAGCGGCTCATCCATCGCGGCTCGACGGTGACCTCGAAGACAGGACCCTCGTCGGCCGATCGGCCGGCCTCGTCGGACGGCGATCCCATCCGGAACGTGCCGCCGGGAACCGGGATCATGCGGAAGGTGACGTCGGTGCCGGGGATGGACTCGTCATACGCCACCATCCAGCCGCCATCCACGCGCACCGCGTGGTCTCCCGCGGGCCGCGTGTCACCGGCGACGATGCCCGGCCGATCGGTCTCCACCGCGACGGCCTGACCACGTGCCGCGGCACCCCACGACAGGACGGCGGCGAGCGCGGCCGCGACGAGAGAGGCGGCCATCTGAGGGGACCGGTGGGGCATGGCGAGTCGGCCGTGATCGCGGCCGAACGGTGCGGTATGAGGTGGGAGATCGAATCGTCGCGGGTGCGGCCCACGAGAGGCCCGAGTCGATGGGAGGCGAAACGCCCGCGGCTGCCGTGTGCGATCGAGCCCGCGTACAGTGTAATGTCCGGATCGACCCCCGCCACGGAACCGACCGCCGTCGTGACCGCCCCGAAACCGACCCGAGCGACCCCGAAGCCGTCCGCCAAGAAGGCGGGAGAGAAGCCTGCGGAGCGGGTCGTCGCGGAAAACCGGCGCGCACGGCACGAGTACGAGATTCTCGACACGCTCGAGTGTGGGATCGTGCTCGTCGGCAGCGAGGTGAAGAGCCTGCGATCCGGCCGCACGTCGCTCGAGGAGGCCTACGGTCGGGTGGATGGGGACGAGGTGTGGCTGATCGGCTGCGACATTCCCGAGTACGAGAAGGCCAACCAGCTCAATCACCGACCGAAGCGGCCCCGGAAGCTGCTGCTCCACCGCCGCGAGATCCGGAAGTTCGCCGCGCAGGCGTTCGAGAAGACCCTGACGCTCGTGCCGCTGAAGATGTACTTCAAAAACGGCCGCGTGAAGGTCCTCGTCGGCGTGGGCCGCGGACGGAAGGCGCACGACAAGCGCGAAAAGCTGAAGGCCGCCTCGGCGAAACGCGACATCGAAATCGCCCTCCGCGCCAGGACCCGCGGAGGGGGATGATTCGGGCCTCGCCGGCCGTGCGTCGGGCGACGTCGTCGCCGCGCCGTGCGACGCGCGGTCAGCCTTCGGCGCCCACGAGCATGTCGGCGGAGGAGTCCGTCGAGTCCTCGGGGTGCCACAGCGGCATGCCGCGCTGGATCCGCTCCGCCAGGACGTCGATCTTCTGCTTCGACCCGGCGGGCGCATGGGTCGGCGCGAAGTCGTCGGTGCACTGGGGCTCGAAGTTCTCGTCGTGGCCGTACAGTTCGATGATTTCGAAGACGTTGCGAATCCGTGCCATGGGAACGAAAGGACTCCAGGAAACCACGTTGATCGTGTCCCGATCGGTCGGCAGGACCATCCCGCTGACCCCGGGTGCGCGCGTTCCGTTCGGTCCTCACGAGCATGTCGATCACGAACCGGCCGCCGGGCGATGAGCCGGGCGCTCGGACACCGACATGCGACCCGTTCAAGGGGCGGCCGGACTGGCCGCGACGGGTCGGAGGACGTTCGACAGGAACAGCGTCATTATGGAACGCACTTCACGCGAGTCAAACAAATCGTCGCTGCAAAATCGCAGCGTCTCGCGCAGCCGGTGAGCAGGAGCGCGGCAGGGTCGATCGGCCTCGGTGCGAGGCTCACTGGCCGGGCGGACCGGGCGGCAGTGTGATCTCGATTTCGCTGGGCGGAGGCTTCGCTCCGGATGGCGCGACCGGTGCGGCGTGTGGGTCGAATGCCGGGGTGTCCACGCCCACGCGGGCTTCGAGGTCGGCGGTGAGCTGCAGCGCGGTCCCGTTGGGGGGGCGCAGCTCGAGGTGCGTCACGCCCCAGGCCCCCCGGGTTTTTTTCCCCTCGACCACGACGATTCCCGACCCCTGCGGACCACGGGCGTCGAACTGCAGCGAGGCGATGCCGTCGGTTTCGTTGGCTGTGCCGCGCACGGCCGTGCCACAGGTCACCGGCTTGCCGAGCATCTCCGCGACACGCGGGTTGCCGCTCACCTCCTCGACCGCCGCGACGACGAGCGGATGCTGGGAGAGCCGTCGGCAGCCCGCCAGCGGCATGGCGGCCAGCAGCACCAGACAGAGGGCGCCGATCATCCCCGTGCCGGCCGCGTGCCGCGTCCCGTTCTTCACGCACTCCATCGCTCGCCTCCTTGCGCGATCGCGCCAGTCGTTGCGGTCCGGGTCGTCACGAGCGCACGCGGCATTCCCCCGGCGGATGGAGCCGTCGCATCAGCCTTTCGCGTCGTGCGCACGACACCACGCGATCTTTTCGGCGGTCGTCGTGGGCAGGGGGCCGGAAGCCTTCGGGGTCGCCGCGGGGACTTTGGTCTCGGGCGCGGGATCCGCAGGTGGCTCGGCTGCGGTCTCGGCCGCGTTCTCGACAGGGGCTTCCTCTTCGACAGCCGGCGGTGCCGCGGGCTTCGTCGCGGCGGCCTTCGCGCCGCGCGCCATGGCGAGGATGTCGGCCGTGGAGGGGCGTGACGCACCGCCGGCCGGCTTTGCCGCTGGTGTGGCGGCAGGCTTGGCGGCGGGCTTGGCCGCCGCCGGTTTCGGCGCAGGCTTGGCTGCGGGCTTCGCCGCGGATGTGGCCGACGCATCCTTGGCGGCGGGCTTGGCAGCCGGCTTGGGCAGCGGCTCCGTCACGATTCGCAGCGCCGACGGATCGATGTCGTACCAGCCGATGTTGTTGAACTGGTCGAACTCCACCAGGCAGCGGCCGTTCATGTTGACCGTCTTCACGACCCCGGTGGTGGCGGCGAAGCGGGCCAGTTCCGGGATGGCGGAGTCGACGACGACATACTTGTCGGTCCACTCGGCCTTGAGGCGATCGATCGTGTCGAAGATCGTCGGCATCGGTTCGACCTGGTCTGGAAACGGGCGCGGCCTGCCGGCCTCGCTGAGCGGACGCCTGTGGCTCGGCGCTGAAGCCCCCCAGAATGTGATCGATCGGCGGGCACATCGCAAGGAGCCGCCGTCCACGTCGTCGGGGCTTACGCCGGCGCGATGCCGGCCGGACCGATCGAGTACGTCCAGCGGATCGTCCTGGGGAGGCCGGAATCCCCCGACGCGCGCTCCGGGCCGAGCATGACGACGTCGCCCTCGGGCGCGGTCCGGCGGTAGGCCGAGCCGAGCCGTTCGGGGGCGTCGCGCACGCGGCATGCAACCTCGAAGACCAGCGTGTCGCGCAGGGTGGCATGCGGCGTCACCGCGAGTGAGAAGTGGCTGCGTCCGGCCGAACCGATTCCGACAATCGCGCCGCCGCTCGGGTCGCCTTCCGCAAGGGCTGCGATGACCGGCGACGCGGGCCACCGCGGGTCGGGATGGCCTGCGGCTTCCTCCACGCCTTCGATCGACTCGAACACCAGCGGCATCCCCTCCGAGGACACCGTCCGCACGCGGTGGCGAAACCGGTCCTCCCTCCACTCGAACACCGCCTCGGTCGCGCCGGCGGCGATGCGGACGGACCGCGGCTGCGCGGGGTCGCCCGAGTGGGCGGCTGACGATGCGGTCGTCATCGTTGGGCCGCCGCCTGCCGAGCGGGCGCGAACCGCCGACGCCGATCCCGGCGTCGCGGCGGCGTCCCGCGCGTCGGTCCTAGCGCTCCTCCACCACGGGATTGGTGAGCTGTCCGATCCCCTCGATCTCCACCGTCACGCTGTCGCCGGGCTGGAGAAATACCGGCGGCGTGCGGGCGAAGCCGACACCGTGCGGGGTTCCGGTGAGGATCACCGTGCCCGGGTTGAGGATCATGCTCGCCGACAGGAACTCGATGAGTGCCGGCACGTCGAAGATCATGTCCCCGGTGTTCCAGTCCTGCATGGTTGCGCCGTTGAGCACCGTGCGGATCGCGAGCCGGTTCGGGTTCGTGATCTCGTCGGTCGTCACGATGGCGGGGCCGAGGGGGCAGAATGTCGCGAAGGTCTTGCCGCGGCACCACTGCCCCCCGCCGCCATCGCGCTGCCAGTCGCGGGCCGACACGTCGTTGGCGCAGGTGTAGCCGAGCACGTGGGCCAGTGCCTCGCGGCGGCCGACGTTGTGGCAGCGCCGGCTGATCACGACCGCCAGTTCGCACTCGTAATCGACGCGATCGCTCCGAAGTGTGCGCGGCAGCACGATCGGGTCGCCGGGATGCTGGAGCGCGCCGGAGTTCTTCAGGAAGAGCACCGGGTGGGCCGGGGGCGCCGACCCGCTCTCGGCGGCATGCTGCTTGTAGTTGAGTCCGATGCAGAGGATGTCCCGCGGTTCGAGCGGCGCGAGGAGCTTGTCGACGGCGGCGCGGGTGCCGGTGTCGCGGAGCGTCCCGAACAGGTCCCCCTCGAGCAGCGTCGCGTGGCCGTCGTCGTGGAGGCGGCCGAGGTGTTCGCGGCCGGCGGAGAGGAAGCGGATGATTTTCATGGGGACCGGCAGGGCTGTGCACCGGGTTGCAGGCGGTGTCGGGGGTGACGATTCCGGGCTGCGGAGGAATCAGACTACCGCGGAGCGCGCGCATCGGCTGCGCTCGGGGGCGTCGTCGGAGGGGGCGACAGACCCCGCGCGGCCCGGATGCGAGGCTGGGGGAACGGGGACATGGGAATTGCGTATCTGTAGACACCGTGGTAACTATATAGAACGCCTGTGGCGGTCACGCCCGTGAGGCCATGCCGATGCGACGCACTCTGGACACGGGCACGCTCCGCCTGACCGCCCGCTTCTTCTGCCTGTTCGTGGCGACCGTCGTCATTCCGTGTCGGGCGGACGATTTCTTCGAGGCCCGCATCCGGCCGCTGCTCGTGGAGCGGTGCTTCGAGTGCCATGCCGGTGACGTGGCCGAGGGGGGGCTGCGACTCGATTCCCGGCGGGGCTTCGACGCGGGGGGCGAGAGCGGGCCGGTCGTGGACCGTGCGGCACCCGATCGCAGCCTGGTGCTCAAGCTCGTGCGACACGCGGTGCCCGGTCGCGAGATGCCGCAGGGCGGCGAGCGGCTCTCCGCGGGCGCGGTCGCCGACCTCGCGCGCTGGATCGCGCTCGGACTGCCGGGCCTCCCCGACGCGCCACCCGCTCCCGCGGTCGCAGCGGAAGCGTCATGGTCCGCCAAGCTCGCCGCGCGGCGCGACCACTGGGCATGGCAGCCGGTGCGGCCCGTGCGGCCGCCGGACGTCGATCATGCGCGCTGGTCGAGGACCGCGATCGACCGCTTCCTGCTCGCGGCCCTGCGCGAGTCCGGGCTCG
>Ga0214917_10002533_pt1 | contig 22061 bp, 19 predicted proteins | sample LL_1208_BB_MetaG_FD_177983 | JGI IMG/M metagenome (GOLD analysis project Ga0214917, IMG submission 177983) | Freshwater microbial communities from Lake Lanier, Atlanta, Georgia, United States - LL_1208_BB | ecosystem: Environmental > Aquatic > Freshwater > Lake | place: USA: Georgia | collected...
TGCGAAAGCAGCTGTGCATCCATCGCTCCAATATGAATCTTGATATATCTCTCACGAAGCTCACCTTCAAGTTCTTGCGCGTTTTCTAGCCTTTCAATCGGAAAGAGCGATAACTCTTTGCCGAGATCTTCCATTCGTTGCCTGTACGACTGACCCACATCGGTAGATCGAATAAAGCCCGCGCTGAGATCTGTATCAATAATCAGTGGATCGTGTGAGCGTGTACCCAACGCAAAGTGAGTGTAGGTCACTCCACTTGATAGCAAAATTCCATAGAGCAACGTTGCAATGCGATCACTTCCATAAATCTCTATTCGCACGTTCTGTCGTGCATTGATAATTGATGCACCTGAATCACATACACCAGGAAGTAATCGCGTATGTGAAAGTTCTGGAGCAACACGTTTTTGCAATTGCGAGAATGCAGCATCGGGCAAGACATCGCGACGTTTATGTTTTGCAACCGATTGAAAGCGAGTGGTCACAGATAAAATTGATGGGGAAGTTTCAAGAAATTCATGTTCTTCTAAGTTCCACACAAGCTCGCGGTATTCATCTGCTGTCATCCCGCAGCTTTCTGCAATATCAATCTCAACGCCATTACTACTACTCAAGATTTCTAACGCCCTCACATAACCCTTCTCCGGAATTGCAAAAGATGATCGCGCTGTCCCGCACCGCAATCCGACCAGAGTGCGATAAATACTGATGCCCTCTTTCAGGCGTAGGTGGCTCTTGCCGGAAATCTCTTGCGTAGCGTGCGTAGCGTGCGTAGCGTGCGGTGTGTTAACCGTTTCTTCTGTCTCTGTTCTCATGAGCGGCAGGGTTGCACCGCAGACAGTGCGCAACTGCGAGCGCTCCACATCGCTCACCCGCATGCAAGCTCGTGGTGACGCTGGGCAGATAAAAAAATTCACCCCGTATAAGCGTTGGCCTATACGGGGTGAACCTGTAAATCTTTAATCACCAATTCCAGCTGAACGAAGCCTGACTATGGCTAGTAGTTATGGTGCGGGTGATCCGTTTGACGGGATTACTGTGCCTTACCGAGAATACGGTTAACCGTAGTTCCGCACACTGGGCACTTGCCCTTTGCCATGCGGCGACCTGAATCCGAAATATGGACCATGCCCTCGAAGTCACGCTTCGCTTTGCACTTTACGCAGTAAGCGTCACCCTTGTAAGCCTCATTTGTCTCTGCCATTTTCTGCCTCCTATCGACGTATGCGCTAGGAGCGCACTCGTTCAGGCTTGACGATACTCTCGCTCACGCTCAAAGTGGGCTCAATCGGGGGAGTTTTCTCTACTTTCTACCCGAACTTTTTGAGCTCAACGGGGGCTGCCAGCGCCCTTTCCGCCGCCTCATAGCCATCGAGATAGGCGCTAGCGAGCTCGCCATCGGGAAAACGGGCCAGAATCGCGGTGAACTCCTCGCCGTGGTCGCTATGAGCGAGATGGATCGCCTCGTGGAAGAGGACATAATCCAGGGCGTAATCAGGGGCAAGCTGGAGGCGATCTGAGATCCGGATCGTACGATCCACGCTCGTACATGAGCCCCAGCGCTCGCGCATGGAGCGCCAAGCCACGCTGGCTGGGCGTTGAGTGATCTCAGGGGCCCATTGAGTGAGAAGAGCGTCGATCCGCTCGGTCAGGATGCTCTCGCTCGGGGTCTTGGCTGCTTCTTGACTGCGGATCTTGGCGATCATCTCAGGGACCATGGCGCGCTCATCGGCCTTACTCATGCTGGCAGGGATCGAAATCACGATCCGCCCACCCTGACGATAGGCCGAGAGGTTTCGTTTGCGACGCTTGGAGCGGATCACAATGATCTCGCCCTCATCGATTCCAGGAAGAGTTTGAACCGCCGGCTCACGGTCAGTCGAGAGTTCGTTCTTCACGGGATAAAAGTACTCGCACTTACCTCGCAATTGCCTTAAGTGCCACATTGTCGATGAAACCTCAAGTTGGTGTTGAGGTTTAGTTGCAATTAAAAATTTCTCTATAGTAAAAAAACTAACTCGTGTCAATGCCAGATGCATTTGATTTGCGTGCGGGTTCGCCGTACTTTTTGCCTACGAAGTCCTCGGATAACCGTTTTATATCTGCAAGGGGAAGGCAGATATTTAATGTGCGCCCGGGGACTTCGCTTTTCTTTCTAGCGATTTACTTATCGAAAGAGTAATTAGATCTAGGGATTACCTGAGAGGCAGCTAAGAAAAAATCTCCGAAGGTCAGGCGCTAAAGAAGTCCCGAGAGATCATCAGGGATCTCTGTCGAAGAGATAAAGGCTGATGGATTTTGTAGATCATCTGATGTCGGAAGAATTCCAGCCCAGATTCCATCGCGCTTTTCAATTGATTGCTCTTCGCGAATTGCTTTCCAGAATGCGCTCGCCTCGCGAGTTAAACGTGGTGAAACTTCAAGGCCCAACAGCGTTGCAAAGAGTTGTTGTGCCGGAGTCGATGATGCACGGCGACGTCGCTGAGTTTCGCGAAGCTGTTCAATATTAGGAATACGATCTCCGGCAGCGGTAGTAACAACATCATCAGACCAGCCATCAATCAAAGCAAGCACAGTCTCTAACTTTGCAAGGGCAGCTTTCTGTTGTGGTGATTCCTCTGGTGAGAAAATCCCATTGTTTAATTCGACGTTGAGATTGATCTGATTATTTAGCGGCTGGCTCGGATCAAAGTTATTCATCGCTTCCTCTGCTTGGCGTTGAATAGCCTCAAGATCGATCCGGATTCCGCGGCCGTATTCAGTGATCGTGCTCTGAATATATGAAACAAGCCAAGGGTTATTGGCAAATAAACGTGCAACAGCGCTTTCGCGAAGTGCGTGATAGATGAAGACCTCTGATTGTGGAATCTCAAGATCGGCAGCCCAGGCAGCGATATTTTCTGGGATCAATACAGGACGAGCGGGATCAAGAATCGGTAATCCGGCATCATGTGCGCCAGTCACACTTGCTGCAAGAGATCCCACTGACTGCCCGAGTTGGGTAGCAACCATGGATGCAATGAAAGTACGAAGTAGCCCACCGATTGCTTCAAGTGGAATCGGGCTTGCTTCGCCTTCGCCCTGGGCCTGCGCTTGTTCGTGACCGGCTTGAGCTAAGAGATCCGTCATCGCTTCAAGGAGACCTTGTGCCAGAGGAGCGATATCGCGATGCCATCCAGCGATTGTCAGATCGACCCAATCGGCGCGATTAACTGCCGCTGCGTGAGTCGGCGAAAGCGCTGAAGGGAATGTGGTTGCTTCGTTGAGCCAAATTTCTGCGATCTCATAAGCACTTGCTACGACCCCTTGATCGCGAGTACTCAATGGTGCAACACCATGAGTAGTTACAAATTTCTTGGCAGTTGCGCGCACTGTTGCAAGAGGTAGCGGATCATGTGCAGCAGCTTGTGGGCCAAGACCAAATCCTGGCATACCTGGCATATTTGAAAATATTGCAGTGAGATTTTCTGGTGACATGAATTGCATGTTCGCCATGTTCTCCATGTTTTCCATAGGAATTCCTAATTTTTCAAATTGCTCGCGCATCTGCTCTTGGATCGCACGGAGCATTGCGTTGAAATCTTCGGGACCACTGTGATCACCAGATCCATCACGGCTTCCATCATCTGGACCGTCGGTACCATCGGGACCATCTGATCCATTAGGTGGAGTAAATCCAAAAGGAGTCATCGATCTCCACCGTTCCCTTTCAACTTGAGAAGCACTCCGCTTCTGGGTGCATTCCACTACTCAACAAGTCTCGTAGTAGTAGAACACGGATGCTCGCCAATTTCTTCCCAACGGCTCAGCGGCTTAGCGGCTCAGCACCCCAACGAAATTGTCGAAGAGTGGCTATGCGGGAAAGCCAGTACGCTAGCGGGATGTCCAATGCATTCCTGGCGCTCATCTGGTGGGTAGTTCCCGCTGCCGGGCTCATTGGCGCCCTTGGATATGTCCTCTGGGTGACTCAATTTAAAGATAAATACGAAACCGAGACGACTCGCTCTGTGACTAAGTTCCAGAAATTCCAAGGTGCATTTCGTGAGGCCGAGACTGTGACCTACGTCGATGAGGGCCAAGAGAATTCTGAAGTACGAGACAAATAAGTCACGTGTTACGTTTTTCGCGCCTGCCTAGGTTTGCCAGATCGCTTGTCACACTCTTTTTTGTTGCGGCTTTTCTCTCACCACTCCAATTTGTCGCTATCGCACCAGGAAATCCGCAAGGAATTTTTCCTGAGATCGTTTCACTGTCAAAGAAGAGCAAAGCAACAAGCTATCCCGTTGATGGCCAGTTCTATCTGCTCACTATTCGCATTACTGCTCCTGGTTCTTATGTTCCAGGAATCGAAATGCTCTATCGATGGGCACGCACGGATAATGTCGTTCTGCCAACGAGTGTGATCTATCCACCCGGTGTTACATCGGAAGAGGAAGAGAAACAATCGACAGCAGAGATGAAGGGTTCACAGGATTATGCGCGCACTATTGCTCTTAAGTATCTTGTGCGCACTTATCCGGATCGTGGATTTGAAAAACTCACTGCGAAAGATATTTCAATCGAAGTTAAGCGAACCGGTGGACCCAGTGGCGGCATGATCTTTACCCTGGCAATTATCGAATTGCTCACCAAAGAAAATCTCCTCAAGGGGCGATCAATTGCGGGTACGGGAACAATTGAAAAAGATGGATCCATCGGGGCAATCGGAGGAATCGAAGAGAAGATCGTTGCTGCTAAACGAGCAGGTGTAGATCTCTTTCTGGCCCCTGCAGCCAATTGTTCAGAACTTTCTTCTATCCCTGAAGGCATTACCGTGGCGGCAGTTGCCACTATTGACGAGGCTATAGCAGCGCTGAATTCGAAGAGTCCCAAGGGTTGCGCTACTTTAGGAGCATGAATCAACTGCGCAAACCGCTCAATATCACCATCGGTATTCTCGTTCTTCTTGGTGCTGTCATCGTCAGCTCAAGCGGCTTCTACATCGATTGGCTCTGGTTTAAATCTGTCGGATTTACATCAGTCTGGAGCACGGTTCTCACCACCAAGATCACACTATTCGTCGTTGTTGGTCTAATTACCTCTCTCTTCATTAGCGCAAACATTTATCTCGCACACCGCAGCAGACCTCTCTACGTTCCAATGTCAATTGAGGCAGATAACCTCGAGCGATATCGCGCTCAGATTGAACCGATTCGTCGCTGGGTATTCCTCGGAATTGCAGCAGCACTTATCTACTTTGGTGGAAGTTCTGGTTCTGTCTTCTGGTCAGCATGGCTTCAATTTAAGAATGCAACACCATTCGGTGTGAAGGACCCACAATTTGGTTTGGATATCTCCTTCTTCATATTTAAGTTGCCGATGTATCAAGCGCTTATCGGCTGGGGAATTTCACTCGTTCTCATCTCTGCTGTTGCTGCAGTTGCCGTCCACTATCTCTACGGAGGAATCCGTCCGCAAGCTCCAACCCAGCGCACCACAACTGCAGCGCGCGTGCAGATTTCAGTTCTCTTAGGCTTCCTTGTTCTACTCAAGGCTGTTGCATATTGGTATGACCGCTATGCGCTAGCGCTTAAGGAGAATCGCTTAATTACCGGTATGACATATACCGATGTCAACGCACTTCTTCCAGCTAAGGCGATCTTGGCCGCGATTGCTCTTGTCTGCGCACTTCTCTTCTTCGCAAATATCGTGCGCCGCTCGTGGTTACTTCCAACAGCCGGTACCGCTCTTCTTGTTATCTCATCTGTGCTCATCGCTGGAATTTACCCATCGGCGATTCAACAGTTCACAGTCAAGCCATCTGAATCTTCAAAGGAAGCACCATTTATTCAGCGCAATATTGACTCTACTCGCGCTGCTTACGGTATCGATGGCGTTGTCATGCAGGATTACAACGCAACGCTTACAACGAATGCGGGACAGCTCGCCGATGATGCAGCGACAATTGCAAATATCCGCCTCATGGATCCAAATGTTCTCGCTGCAACATTCCGCCAACTGCAGCAAATCAAGCCTTATTACTCATTCCCTGAATCACTCGACATCGATCGCTATACAGTTAACGGAGTCTCACGCGACACAGTCGTTGCGGTGCGCGAACTCAACATCGAAGGCAACCCAAGCCGTAACTGGATTAACGACCACCTTGTCTACACACATGGTTTTGGTTTCGTTGCAGCATTTGGAAATACTCGTGATGCTGATGGCAAACCGACTTTTGCTGTCGGAGATCTTCCATCTACCAAGGGCCTTGGCGAATTCGAACCTCGCATCTACTTCGGTGAGAATGTCCCTGATTACTCGATTATCGGTGGTGTAAAGACTGATACTCCTGTCGAATTCGATTATCCAGATGATGCATCTGCAAATGGTCAGAAGAATGTGACCTACTCAGGCAAGGGTGGAGTTCCTGTTGGAAGCACCATCAACAAGTTGCTCTTTGCGATTAAGTATCAAGAACAGCGCATTCTGCTCTCAAGCTTGATCAATAAAGATTCAAAAATTCTCTTCGAACGTAATCCTCGCGCGCGGGTGGCAAAGGTCGCACCGTGGTTGACTCTGGATGGAGATCCATATCCAGCAATCGTTGATGGAAAAATTCAATGGATCATCGATGGTTACACAACAAGTGCGAGCTATCCATATTCACAGACCACAACACTTTCAACAGCGACAACGGATGCACTCACTGCAAATTCAGCAGCTGTAACTGCTCAGGCAAATCAGAATGTGAACTACATCCGTAACTCTGTAAAAGCAACAGTTGACGCCTATGACGGCACAGTTACTTTGTATCAGTGGGATGAGAAGGATCCTGTACTTGCTACATGGATGAAGGCATTTCCTGGAACCGTTACAGCAAAGAGCAAAATTTCAGCCGACCTGCTTAATCACATCCGCTATCCAGAAGATCTCTTCCGTGTTCAGCGTGAAGTTTTGAGCTCGTATCACGTCAAGACAGCAGATGCTTTCTACGGCGGACAAGATTTCTGGCGCGTACCTCGTGACCCATCAACCTTCGGTGGCAACGCAAGTGCACAGCCTCCTTACTATCTAACACTTCAGATGCCAGGAACAAAGACCCCAGCGTTCTCATTGACTACACCGTTTGTTCCACGAGGCGGACGTGAAAACCTTTCAGCCTTTGCTGCTGTTAATTCAACAGCCGGTGCTGAATATGGAAAAATCACTGTTCTTCAGTTACCGCGTAGTACAAACGTTGCAGGTCCATCACAGGTTGCATCGAACTTTGAAGCTAAACCTGAAGTTGCAAATTCGCTCTCGCTCTTGCGTCAAGGTGGCTCTGATGTAGTTCTTGGAAACTTGTTGACACTTCCGGTTGGAAATGGTCTGCTTTATGTACAGCCTGTCTATGTAAAGGCAACTTCAAATGCTGCTGCATATCCGCTTCTGCAGAAAGTTCTCGTTTCATTCGGAGATCAGATTGGTTATGACGACAGTCTTAAGGGTGCACTCGATCAAGTCTTCGGTGGAAACTCTGGAACACAAGCAGGTGGTGGCAATGTTGCGTCAGGTGGATCTTCATCCGATGCTGCAAGTGCAATTGCAAGCGCCATCGCTGCATATAAAGATGGATTAGCTGCACTAGCAAAGGGAGATTTCGCTGCATACGATCGCGCACAGAAGCGATTGAAATCAGCTCTCGATGCTGCTGCAAATGCACAGAAGAAGTAGGTAAATACTTCTCAATTTGGTGCTTTACCTGCGGGCGATTAGGATTGCGCTACCGACGCGGGGTGGAGCAGCTCGGTAGCTCGCTGGGCTCATAACCCAGAGGTCGTAGGTTCAAATCCTGCCCCCGCTACTAATGTAAAAAAGTAATGGCGCCGAAAGGCGCCGTTTTCTTTGTCGCAATATGTCAGATTGAATGGTTTTCAAGGATTGAGTTTTGGGTCCCGCCACGTATGAGCTTCGATCGCCTTACCGCCGACTCCTGTCTCCCACCCCTGTGGAAGTTGTCTCGGCACATTGCCAACTGAGTCCTGTCTTCCGTGGCGTGTTAGATCATCATTAATTCGCATCTGTTCGCGCAACGCTATCTCTTCTTCAGGAGTGAGCGGAACTTCAGTTTTCTTAAAGAGTTTCTTAAAAAAACTTACGAGCCACATTACTTGCCCTCCTTGGAGCTTTCATCCAATTACTTTATCTAATTCGTAGCGAGTTTGTCACTACAACGAGTGAACTCGCCGCCATGGCAGCTGCTGCATACATCGGTGTGAGGGTTCCAGCAATTGCAATTGGAATACCAATGACGTTGTAGGCAAAGGCCCAACCGAGATTGACTTTAATCGTGCGAAGTGTGCGTGTGGCTAGCTTTAGAGCACCAACAACACCCATAAGGCCTGGACGCATCAATGTAATGTCAGCGCTTCCGATCGCAGAATCAGTTCCGGTTCCCATCGCAATACTGAGATCTGCGGCTGCAAGTGCTGCTGCATCGTTGATACCGTCACCGATCATTAAGACTGTATTTCCCTGTGCCTTGAAATCTTCAACAACCTTCAGCTTTTCTTGAGGCAGGGTGTGAGCGATCACGTTGCTGGAAGGAATTCCAACGAGGGATGCAATGTGATTGGCGCTCTCTTTGTTATCTCCTGTGACAAGCCACGGTGTAATTCCACGATCAATGAGTGCAGTAATAGTCTCTGCTGCATCATCTTTAACTTCATCTGAAGTTGTAAAGAGCGCGAGTGCAACGCCATCCCACGCAAGAACTGAAACGCTCTCACCGCGGAAACGTGCCTGTTCAATTCCGGCCACAATCTGCTCATCGAATGGAACAGAGCTATGTGCAATTGCCTCAGGAGTTCCGATAAGTACGACAGGTGAAAAATCGCCAACCTTGATACGACCACCAACTCCAGAACCAGGTGTTTGTGTGAAATCTGTAAGCGCAGCAAGTGTTGCTCCACGTGAAATTGCATAGGAAGAGATCGCCTTAGCGATTGGATGATCGTTGGCACTCTCCAATGTCAGTGCAGTAGAAAGAATCATTCGCTCGTTAATTGAGCCCGCGATCTGGGATCCAAGTGCCTTCTGTGCACTCGTTGGAATCAATACGTTAATGACCTTCATAACACCTGTCGTCAGCGTGCCCGTCTTATCGAGAACAGCAATATCAACTTCCTTGGCCAGTTCTAGAACATGTGGCTTACGCAAGACAATTCCGCGAGATGCACCGCGGCCTGATGCAACAACGAGTGCAACCGGAGTTGCTAAGCCGAGTGCACATGGGCAGGCGATGACAAGAACGGTAATCGCCACAGAGATAGAGGTAGAAAGTGAACGACCATCGCCACCGTTGATCATTGCATCGAGGTAGTAATACCAAAGGAAGAATGTTCCGATAGCAAGGAGTGTGACAACTGGTACAAAGACCGCGGAAATTCGATCAGCTAAACGTTGGATAGGCGCCTTGGAGCTCTGTGCTTCAACGACCATTGCGGTGATGCGTGCAAGCTCGGTATCACTTCCGATTCGTGTAGCGCGAACAATCATGCGGCCGTTGTTATTCATCGCTGCACCGATCACAGATGATCCTGGTGCCACATCTACAGGGGTTGATTCACCTGTCAGCATGGAGTTATCAACCGATGAATTACCTGAGATCACAATGCCATCTGTCGGAATTCGCGCTCCTGGCTTCACAACAAACTCATCTCCAATGACAAGATTCTCGATAGGAATCAATACTTCGAGCCCATTGCGGAGAACAGTGACTTCTTTAGCGCTGAGTGAAAGGAGTGAAGTCAGCGCGCTACTTGCACGATGTTTGGCACGAGATTCTAGAAAGCGACCGAGAATGACAAATAAGAGAACGCCTGCTGCAACCTCGGTATAAACCTCACCATCACCAGTTGAATTTGCATAGATTGACCACGCAAAGGCCGCGATCGATCCCATTGAAATCAACGTATCCATTGTTGGATGTTTAATATTGCGAAGTGCTGCACGGTGAATAGGCCACGCAACAAGAAGGATCAACGGAGTTGTGAGTCCAATTGCAACCCATGCAGTCGGTGAATACAGCGGATGAGGTAGTCCAACGGCGTCGAGAATTTCGTGGACGCGCATATCGATCCACATATGCCAATCCATCACCATGGATATTGCTATCGCCGGAACTGCAAAGAGAATTGCCCAGAATAACGCTAGCGCTGACTTTCTATTCTGCAGTGCAGGTCCTTGGCTATCTGCAAGAAGAGTCGCTCCGTAGCCGGCTGATTTAATCTTGGAAATAATTGTTTGAGTTGGTAGCTCCTCTGGTGCGAGAACATGAACAGTTTCGCTAGCGAAGTTCACTGAAGCGCGTACACCGGGAAGTGTGTTGAGCGCTCGTTCAACGGATGCCACACAAGAAGAACATGTCATTCCAGTGACTGAGTACGTCGTTGCGATGAGAGTTGTTTTTTCTAGATTTATTTTGATTTCAGGCTCGCGATGGCGCATGAGGTCGATCGAGATATCCTCAGCCACTATTTACTCCCCTGATTGAGGGCTTCAAGAATCGCGCTATGGAGCGCACCATTTGATGAAATTGCGTTAGGACCAAATGGTCCGTCTACTCCATCGAGTGAGCTGAACTTTCCACCCGCTTCGCGAACAATGAGATCAAGGGCTGCCATATCCCAGAGCGCAAGCGATGGTTCGATTGCAACATCTACCGCGCCCTCTGCAACGAGCATGTGCGACCAGAAATCACCCAAACCACGAGTGCGCCATGCACTATCGAGTAACTTCTCGAAGTTTGCACGACGTTCGCCCCATCCTTGAAAATCCGAATACGTGATCGATGCATCGCTGAGCTGAGAAACTTTAGAAACATTTAATTTACGTGGAGTTGGGCTAGCTTTCACTGAGCCACCTTCAACTACAAATGCTCCACCACCAGCGGATGCATACCAGCGGCGATACAAGGCAGGGGATGAGACAACACTTGCAACGACCTCTTCGTTTTCAACGAGTGCAATGAGTGTTGCCCATGTTGGTACACCGCGCACAAAATTCTTTGTTCCGTCAATTGGATCAATGACCCAGTAGCGATCTTTGCTGCCGCTACTGCCGAACTCCTCACCAACAACACCATCAGATGGATACTTCGTTGCTATCGCATCGATGATTGCGCGTTCCACAGCCTTATCGGCATCAGTAACCGGAGAGTTATCTGGTTTTGTGGTGATCTCTAAATCAAGTGCTTGATATCGCGAGAGAGAAATAGCATCTGCGCGATCTGCAAGGGTTAAGGCAAATTCAAGTTCAGCTGAATACTGTGGCGATGAATTTCCACCATTAGTTGAGCTCGACATGGCCCAAGTCTATCTTTTGCTGGCGATTAGTCGCTTAGTGAAGGGTTCTTATCCTTTAGCTCGAGCAGTGATCTCAGACTCGTCACGCGTGTAAGTCGCTCTTCATCGATAACACCGTCAGGTTGAACCCAGTCATTGAGACGACAAGATGGTTCGTAGTGGCTGCAGTTAGATAGACACCCCTGCGTTACTTCTGCAATATCGGCAAAGGCGGCAATGATGCGATTGGAATCTAGATGTGCCAATCCAAATGCACGAATACCAGGTGTATCAATAATCCATCCATCATCACCCTCAAGCGAAGATGCCAGCGGAAGTGCGATTGCACTCGATGATGTGTGTCGACCGCGACCTGTAACCACATTTACAACACCGGTAATTCGGCCAGCGTGCGGGACAAGTGCGTTGATGAGTGTTGATTTACCTACACCTGAATGTCCGACAAGGACAGAAGTTTTTCCAAGAAGTACTTTCCGAACACGAGCTAAATCTTCTTCATGTGTTTCTGATGTCGATGATGAGGTGAGAATCTCAACGCCGAGTTTGCGATACTCCTCTACGAAATCTGGCAGCGGTGCTAAATCTGTCTTTGTCATCAGCAAGTAAGGTTTTATGTTCTCGTGGAACGCGCAGACCAAGAAGCGATCAATCAAACCTCTACGTGGCTCTGGATTTGTGACCGCTGCAACAATTACAAGTTGATCAATGTTTGCAACGATGGTGCGCTCTACTTGCGCGGCATCATCGACGGTGCGACTTAAAGAATTTCGACGTGGTTCGACGGCGACAATGCGCGCCAACGTTCCTTCGATTCCGCTCACATCCCCAACGAGTTTGACGCGATCTCCAACAACTACCGACTTTGGTCCGAGTTCGCGCGCCTTCATCGCAGTAACAATCACAGCTTCATCTGTAATACAGGTTGTTCGGCCACGATCTACAGTTGTTACAAGAGCAAAAATTGCTCCATCATGCGAAGGGCGATCTTTACTGCGTGGGCGGGTACTCCGTGATGGGCGGATACGCACATCTGATTCATCGTATGAATACTTACTCATTGAAGAAGGCTCGACCAAAGTCCAGGAAAATCAGGGAGTGTTTTGCGAGTAGTCGCAATATTTTCTACAAGTACATCGCCTACAACTAAGCCGATGACAGCCCCAGCTGTTGCTAAGCGATGGTCCTCATATGTATGAAATGTTCCGCCGTGGAGTGAACCATGCGTTGGGTCTATATGCAGAACGCTCTCTTCCTCGCTGACACTTCCACCCAACCCATTAATCTCGCGAGTAAGTGCTGCTAAACGATCGGTCTCATGGAGGCGAAGGTGCGCGATTCCACGTAAGTGTGATGGTGAATCTGCAAGAGCGGCAAGAGCTGCAATAGATGGAGTTAACTCGCCAACATCATGAAGGTCGATATCGATTCCACGAATTGAGCTTCCACCCGTAAGTTGTAGGCCATTGTTTGTAAACTCAACTGTGGCACCCATGCGAGTAAGAATCTCGCGCAATTGATCACCTGGTTGTGTTGTTTGGCGTGGCCAATCTGCGATAGTGATGCGACCACCACAGACCATTGCAAGAGATAAGAATGGTGCAGCGTTTGAAAGATCTGGTTCGATGACAAGATCAACACCATGTAAATCACCAGGTGCAACACTCCATTTTTGTGCAGCGCGATCAACGGTCACTGTCGCGCCAAAGTCACGCAACATAGCAACGGTCATATCGATATGCGGCATCGAAGGTAGCTCGCCACCTTGATGGGTGACAGTAATTCCATTAACCATGCTTGGGCCAATAAGTAAGAGCGCTGATAAAAATTGACTTGATTTGCTCGCATCAATTGTTATCTCTCCACCAGGAATTGCTCCTGCACCACTGATGGTCATCGGCAAGCTATAACGCCCGCCGTGATTGATCGTGATTCCTAGCTCTTCAAGCGCGCTAATAACGGGGCCGAGTGGGCGTTCATACGAACGAGGATCTCCATCAAAGGAAACTTCACCGTCTGCAAGAGCCGCAAGTGGTGGAAGAAATCGCATTACTGTTCCAGCGTTACCGACGTCGATCGTTGCTGGCCCTTTTAGCGGTGCAGGGTTAACGATCCAACTTCCATCGCTTGTTTCATCAATTTTCACACCGAGCTCTTGTAAGCCCGCCACCATTAATTGGCTATCTCGAGAGATCAGCGGTTTTCGAATAGTCGATGGACTCTTTGCTTGTGCTGCCAGGATAAGTGCGCGGTTAGTTACCGACTTTGAACCCGGAATTTCAACGTGAAGATCAACAGGTACGCGGCCGCGAAAGATCGCAGGCCAGAGCGCTGTCTCAGCTGTCGCCGCTGTCGCAGCTGTCGACGTTGTCGTTGATTCCATCTTCATAGTCTACCCGCCGTAGACTTACGGGCGTGTGCGGAAGATATGCGAGAACGCAAGGTGCAGATGACATTTTCTCTGCCTTTGATCTGCAATCAAATGAGACCGACCATTCGCTTCCGCTAAATTGGAATATCGCACCAACGAATGAGATTTACATTATTCGCGGTCAGCGATCACTTGCAACCGCATCGTGGGGGTTAATCGCACCATGGATGAGCGATGTTGCAGATGCTCGAGCATCACAATCACATGCCATCAATGCGCGCAGTGAATCGATCCACGAGAAGCCAACATTTCGCGATGCATTTCGCCGAACACGTTGCATTATTCCAGTGAATGGATATTACGAATGGGCAACTGCGCTCGGTAAATATCCACCCAAGCAACCCTTCTACATCAGCCCTGATCCAAAAATATCTACACGAGCATTTTCTGTCGCTGGAATATGGAGCCGTTGGGTAAACCCCAATGGTGAAATTATTGATAGCGCCTCGATCATCACTCGTGAAGCAGTCGGTGATCTTGCAACAATTCACAGTCGCATGCCGGTGATGTTGCCAGAGGATCGTTGGGATAGTTGGCTTGATCCAACTCAACGCGATCCACAGGTAGCTCTGGAGTTGTTGCGCGTGGAAAGTCCCGATTACGGTTTGATCGCCCATCCTGTTTCATCGCGTGTAAACCTTGTCGCAAACAATGGCGAAGAACTCATCAAACCCATTGATTTGGGTGAACCCACCACGCTTTTTTAGTACCCGCGTGACTTAGTTCTAACGCCCGCGTGACTTCTCTCTTAACCTCCCCACTCGTTGTCAGGCATTTCTAAGCAAGGTGAGATAGCCTAGAAGCGATGACATCAAAAGATCTTGTCCTAGAGAGCGCTACCGATCGCACCATTCGGTTTGAGCGCGATGCCCTCGTGTTTATGGACCAGCTTTATGCAGCAGCACTTCGATACACCCGCAATCCTGAAGATGCTCGCGATCTTGTTCAAGATACCTATATCAAAGCCTTTACTTCATTTCACCAATTTGAAGAAGGAACAAACCTGCGCGCTTGGCTCTATCGCGTGCTTACAACAACATTTATCAATTCATACCGCAAGAAACAACGCCAACCGCTTATTGCTAATAATGAGCTAGAAGATTGGCAGATTGATCAAGCGCAGAGCCACACCAGCGATCTTGGAAAGTCTGCCGAAGTTGAGGCGTTAGAAAATCTTCCAGACAGTGATATCAAGAATGCTCTGCAAGAACTTCCCGAAGAGTTTCGGATGGCTGTCTACTTGGCTGATGTAGAAGGCTTTTCGTATAAAGAGATTGCTGAGATTGTTGGCATTCCTGCAGGAACAGTGATGTCACGTCTTCATCGTGGTCGTAAATTACTGCGCGAGAAGTTGGCCGACTATGCACGCGAGCTTGGATACACCACAGGCTCCGCTGATGCCGCTGATGCCGCTGATGCCGCTGATGCAAAGGAGGAGAAGCCATGAGTCTCTTCGGCGCAGAACGTATTGGATGTCCCGAGGTTCTTGCATCCATTGTCTTCATTATTGAAGATGCAATCGAGCAAGTTGAGAACCCAAATGAAGTTCAAAGCCATATTGATCTCTGTCCCAACTGTTCTAGCCAGCTTGACCATGAGCGTTTAACTCGCACCTTCCTAGTCGATGCGCTGCGCAGAGCATGTGTTGAAAAGGCTCCAGAGAGTCTCTATGAAAGTATCCATAACCAACTTGTGGGATCTGGTTCAGCAACTGAAGTAGTTACAACGTTTTCAATGACCGAAATCTCTATAGAGATTGATGAATTTGGCAATGTCGAGCATCGAGAAGTTCAAATTGAAGAGACCCATGTACAGCACATTAATTTTGATGATGGACTGCCCGGAGGAAAGATTTAATGAAACCGGCAGAAGAGGTCATAGGTGCAGTCGGCCTTTCTACGATGATGGTTAGACCAGGTGACACATGTGTGGCTATGGGTATTTCAGATCTACCAATTTTGGCAAGCTCTCACATCATGCATTCTATGGAGAGCGCAAGCGTTGCAGCACTCATCGAATATCTTGAACCTGGTGAAACGACTATCGTTGAAAAATTTGAAATTACTATGATTGATTCAGTGGGAATCGGTGCCGAGATACGTTGCACTGCTCGCTGCATCGATGTTGAGGGCCGCGATTTGCACTTTCTCTGCGATCTTTACGACGGCGAACGTCACATAGCTCAAGGTGTAATAAAGAGAAAGGCGGTGGAGCGAGTTTCTTACCTCGCACGCACCGCCGCTCAATCTCTAATTAATTAATCACTTTCTTAAACGGCGAATAAAACGCACCGTTAAGAGAGATCAGATTTACTTCTTTGTCGCCCAGAAAATTTCTGCGATTTCATCAATCTTTGCGATCAATGTATCTGCGACTGCAACATCTTGAGTTCCCTTTGTACCTGCAGCGCCTGCAAGTTTTGTCGCCTCGTTGAAGAGTGAGTGCAACTGTGGGTATGCCTCAAAGTGTGGTGCTTTGAAGTAGTCAGTCCAGAGAACCCAAAGGTGCTCTTTGACTGCGTGTGAACGTTCTTCTTTGATTGCTACAGAACGTGAACGGAAATCAGGATCTGTATTTGCTGCATATTTTTCCATGCAAGCCTTTACAGAGAGAGCTTCGATACGTGCCTGTGCTGGGTCATAGACGCCGCATGGAAGATCGCAGTGTGCGTAGACGGTTATTGTGGGCTTAAAAATGTTTTTCATGTGTGGCAGACTACCGCGCGTGAGACTTTTTAGCACCGTGAAGGTGGATGGCCTTTCTATGGCACCTGTATTTATTCCCGGCGACGTCCTTTACGTGCGCTGGTTCTCGCGTAAGGGAGCCAATGCATCAGCCCTCAAAGTCGATGACATCGTAATTCTCGAACGCGATGAACAACCTGGGGTTTTCTACATTAAAAGAATCACACAGATTGCAGCCGAAGGGATCTGGTGCAAGAGTGAAAATCCAAAAGGCACCGATTCAACAACGTGGGGATGGCTCCCACCTCATGCCATTAAGGCTAAACATCTCTTTCGCGTGAAGAAAGCAAAGCGCGACGAGTAATTGGCGAGTCAGGCGATTAGCGAGTAAAGGCCTCATACATCAACGCTTTAGCTTCTTCCTCATGCAAGTGGTGGTTACCAGTTGCAGGCGATGCAGTCGCACGACGTGAAACTCGACGTAATGTGCGAGAACCAAAACCATGACCTCCGTGCGCCTCTGAAGTACGAAGTGCGATGTATGACCATGGACCTTGGTTTGCAGGCTCATCTTGAACCCACAAAAGATTTGCCTTCGGATGCGCTGCGGCAACTTCTTGCATCTGATCGATTGGAAGTGGATAGAGAAGTTCCACACGCGCGATAGCTGTGGTGTGCTCTCCAAGACGATCACGCTCTGCAACGAGATCGTGATAAATCTTTCCAGAACAGAAGATCACTCGCGTTGCGTTCGAAACCTTTTCATCCGGAATTACAGGATGGAATGTTCCAGACGTGAAATCACCGAGTGAGGAAGCAGCGGCTTTAAGGCGAAGCATTGATTTTGGAGTAAAGACGACCATCGGTCTGCGAGTGGGATTGGCGATATGCCAGCGCAACAAGTGGAAATACGATGCTGGGCTAGATGGTTGAGCAACAGTCATATTCTGTTCAGCACAGAGTTGGAGGAAGCGCTCAATACGCGCTGACGAGTGATCTGGACCTTGTCCTTCATATCCATGTGGAAGAAGAAGTACAACCGATGATCGCTCTCCCCATTTCTGAAGTGCTGAGGAAATAAATTCGTCCACGATTGTCTGGGCTCCATTGGCGAAGTCGCCGAATTGACCTTCCCACATCACCAACGCTTCAGGACGGACAACGGAATAACCGTATTCAAAGCCCATGGCTGCATACTCAGAAAGCAGAGAGTCAACGACAAAGAATTGATTCTCATCAGTGATCAATGCGCGAAGCGGAGTCCACTCTTGGCCATTTTCTTTATCAATAACAACTGCATGGCGATTACTAAATGTTCCGCGACGTGAATCTTGACCTGCAACGCGGATAGGGTGGCCGGCTTTGAGAATTGAACCAAAGGCAAGGAGTTCACCCATAGCCCAATCGATAGTTCCATCATTGAGCATCTCTACACGCTTTTGTAATTGCGGAAGAAGTTTCGGATGAACGCTAAATCCTTCAGGGACTGCAACCTGTGTTGCAGCAATTTCTCGGGCTTCACCTTCTGAGATTGCCGTAGCAACTGCCTCTGCGGCAGGAGGAACTGGAACCTTGAAATTATCATCGTGCTCTGGTTCGTGATTATTTACAGAAGCAAAGACGGCTTCTAGTTGATTCTGGTAATCGGTTGCAATCTCTTCTGCCTCTTGTGGTGTGATATCTCCACGGCCGACGAGCGCTTCTGTATAAAGAGTACGAGTTGAACGCTTTGCATCAATGAGTTTGTACATCATTGGCTGTGTGAAGCTTGGCTCATCACCTTCGTTATGGCCACGACGACGGTAACAGACCATATCAATCACAACATCTTTGTTGAACGCTTGGCGATATTCGAATGCAATGCGCGCAACGCGAACACATGCTTCTGGATCGTCACCGTTAACGTGGAATACCGGCGCAGAAATAATCTTTGCCATATCCGTTGAATAACGAGATGTACGTGAGGCATGTGGTGAAGTCGTAAAGCCAACCTGGTTGTTAATAACAATATGGATCGTTCCGCCAGTGCGGTATCCGCGAAGTTGTGAGAGCTGTAGCACTTCAGCATTTACACCTTGTCCGGCAAATGAAGCATCTCCATGGAGAAGGATTGGTAGAACAGAGAATGCATCCTTGATATTGAGGCGATCTTGCTTAGCGCGAACAATGCCTTCGAGGACCGGGTTTACAGCTTCTAAGTGTGAAGGGTTTGCAGCGAGGTAAATCTTTGTTGTTGCACCAGATTCTGCTGTAAAGACGCCTTCAGTACCTAGGTGATACTTCACATCGCCTGAACCATGAACTTCATTCTCGGCGTAGTGGCCTTGGAACTCTTGGAAGATCTGGCCGTATGACTTGCCAGCAATATTTGCCAGCATATTTAGTCGTCCACGGTGTGGCATTCCGATACAAACTTCATCAAGTCCACGCTCTGCTGCAGCCGAAATAATCGCATCGGTCAATGGAATGACAGATTCGCCACCTTCGAGTGAGAAGCGCTTCTGTCCAACGAACTTAGTCTGCAAGAATGATTCAAATGCTTCAGCGCTGTTGAGCTTACGCAAAATGCGGAGCTGCTCGTCGCGATCTGGCTTTGTAAATCCAATTTCAACATGCTCTTGAATCCATTTACGTTCTACTGGATCTGAGATGTACATGTACTCAATTCCGATTGAGCGGCAATATGAGTCGCGCAGGATTCCAAGAATGGAGCGAAGCTTCATAAACTTCTTGCCACCAAAACCACCTGTTGCGAATTCGCGATCGAGATCCCAAAGAGTTAAACCGTGAGTTACTACATCAAGATCAGGATGTGAGCGCTGCAAATATTCGAGCGGATCAACATCTGCCATCAAGTGACCATAGGTACGGTAGGCGTGAATCAGCTGCTGTACGCGAGCAGTCTTATTGATCTCTTCATCACGTGAGAAATCAAAGTCAACAGACCAACGAATTGGCTCGTATGGAATTCGAAGCGCCGTAAAGATTTCGTCATAGAAATGATCCGCACCAAGAAGAAGTTCGTGGAGGCGGCGCAGGAAATCACCTGAAGTCGCGCCTTGAATAATGCGATGATCATAAGTACTTGTAAGCGTAATAACTTTGCTAATTGCATTACGTGCAATTGTCTCTTCGCTTGCACCTTGGAACTCTGCTGGGTAATCCATCGCACCAACGCCAATAATTAAGCCCTGGCCTTGTACTAGGCGTGGAACAGAGTGAACGGTTCCGATAGTTCCTGGGTTTGTGAGCGAGACCGTTGTGCCTGCAAAATCTTCAACGGTGAGTGTGCCACCACGTGCCTTAGCAACGGTCGATTCATAAGAAGCCCAGAACTGCCCGAAATCGAGCGCTTCGCAACCCTTAATTGAAGGAACAAGAAGTTGACGTGACCCATCTGGCTTTGCAAGATCGATTGCAATTCCAAGGTTGATATGTGTTGGACGACCAATTGCTGGCTTTCCATCAGTTTCGGTAAAGAATGCATTCATCTCTGGCATCTGGCGAAGCGCTTTGATCATTGCGTAGGCGATGATGTGAGTAAATGAAACCTTGCCACCGCGGCCGCGCTTCAAGTGATTGTTAATAACGGTGCGATTATCAATCATCAGTTTTGCCGGAATTGCACGAACTGATGTCGCGGTTGGAACGCTCAGTGATGCTTCCATGCTTGCGACAACGCGACCTGCAACTCCGCGCAATGGTTCAACGGTTGCTTCACCTGGTGTTGCTAACACCGGAGCTGGTCTTACAACAGCTTGTGCTGGAGTTGGAGTCGAAACAGATGTAGCGGCTGAAGAAGTGAGAACTTGCTGTGTTGCTGGTTGCTGTGTTGCTGGTTGTGCGACAACTGCCGCAGGTTGAGCCGCAGGTTGAGCAACTGGTTCTGCAGGCGCACTCACTGGTGCGACTGACGGAGTTGCCATTGGTTGCGATACAACGGGTGCAGAACTCTGAGCTTGTGCAGATTTTGGAACTGGGGGAGTTCCACCTTTTGGTACACCAGCTGCAGGTGCCGCAGTTGTTGCAGGTGCCGCAGTTGTTGCTGAACCCGAAGTTGTTGATGAGTATGTTTTAAAGAATTCAATCCACTCGGCTGTCACAGAAGATGGATCGCTCTGGTAGCGCTCATACATCTCTTCAACGAGCCAATCATTTGCTCCGAAGTCTTGACCTGGTTGCGTAGCCGACACTGGCGCGCTCCTTATATATAAGTGAAAACGGTTCGTCCTACACCTAAGACTATCGGCTCGGGCCGAAGGGATAAATCCACGAGAGGGCGAGATAGCGCACACTTGCCGCCCAATTCGCCCGTGGGCTTGGCCGCCTGCCTTGGCCGTGGAATTTCAGGGTGCAGGAAATTGCCGTGATTGGGAGAGTTCTCGCATGAGCACTCCATCGTCTAGCCCAGTTCCAGCCGGAGCAACGGCCATCATCACAGGTGGAAGTAGAGGCCTTGGTTTTGAGGTGGCTCGCGGATTAGCAGCCCAGGGTTATCAGCTCGCTTTGATTGCAAAAGATCCGCAAGGTTTAGCGCAAGCACGTGAAAAGTTGAGTGCAGAATTTCCGCAATCTTCGATAACTACCTTTGCGATAGATTTCGAAGTAACAACTCCGGCTGCGCTAGATCGCGCTCGTCAACAACTTGCAGAGGTAAGAAGTTCAGTCACAACACCGACTGCACTCGTCATTGCTCATGCAGTCATGAGCGAGAAGATGTCAAAGACTTTGCGAACAACCGATGCAGAGTGGCGACGAGTTCTTGCGATTAATCTTGACTCAACATTTATGGTCGTCAACGAACTAGTCCCACCAATGGCAGATGCACGTGCTGGGCGCGTTGTAATTTTCTCTGCATGTCTTGGAAGAATGTCAGGACCAGGAAATGCCGGCGGTCTTGCTCCATACCGAGTTAGTAAAGCCGGAGTGAATGCGCTGGTGCGAAATCTTGCGCACGAAACAGGAATGGGTGCGCGAGGATTACTCGTTGATGCAATCTGTCCTAACCATTCACGAACAGATATGGGCGGACCGGATGCACCTCGCAGTGCGGAAGAGGGTGCCGAGACTGCGCTCTGGTTACTTGAAAGAACATTTGATCCGCAGAGTGAGAATGAAATTGATCGAACAACGGGCGTGCTTTGGGAAGACCACAAGATCGTTCCTTGGTGACTCCAGCGCATTAATCCTTGGTAACTCCAGCGCATTAATCCTTGGTAACTCCAGCGCATTAATCCTTGGTAGCCCGCTGCTAATCGGTTACGCTCTGCGCTATGTCAATCACAGTCGCACGTTTATTGCGCCATATGGCTTGGGCAAATCAAGAGACAATCAAGCACCTTCAGGCACTTCCGGAAGAGAGCTTGAAAGCGTACGCAACTAACCCCGAATGGTTTGTTGCAGAGATTGCACACCACATCGTTGATTCGGCAGATCACTACGCATATCGGATTACCGGCAAGGTGGCACTTACTAAGCCAGGAGATCCCTGCATTGCAGACATTGAGAAGATCAGTGACTTTGCTCGCCTAGCAGAGCAAGCAGCGATAGTTGATGCTCTTCTAGTAAGTGCTGCCGACCTCGAGGATGTGTGGCTAGATCTTGAAAACGATAATGGCAAGT
>Ga0214917_10002534_pt1 | contig 22056 bp, 16 predicted proteins | sample LL_1208_BB_MetaG_FD_177983 | JGI IMG/M metagenome (GOLD analysis project Ga0214917, IMG submission 177983) | Freshwater microbial communities from Lake Lanier, Atlanta, Georgia, United States - LL_1208_BB | ecosystem: Environmental > Aquatic > Freshwater > Lake | place: USA: Georgia | collected...
ACGGGACCGACCGGAATAACGGGACCGACCGGAATAACGGGACCGACCGGAATAACCGGAGAAACTGGAACTACCGGAATAACGGGACCAATCGGAACTACTGGACCCACCGGAGAAACTGGTGTAACCGGACCATCTGGTACAAATGGTAAATCGGTATATTTTTATCAACCTACTTTTTTAGAATTGCCTCCAAATGGAACCTCGTATATTAATGATGTAGTTACAGTAGGTACCAAAGAAGATACTCATGCGTTAAGTATTGGTATTAGACGTGGCAAAGATTCATATTTTGAAATTGGAGATGTTAATATAAATGATGAACCATCGGTTACAATATCCTCGACTACAAACGAAACTGGTGATAATTTATATACTTTAGATTTTTCAGTACCTAATGGACCACGAGGACTACCTGGCGTTGAAGGTCCAATGGGCCCACAAGGACCACAAGGTATAGAAGGACCAACCGGGCCACAAGGTCCAGAAGGACCACAAGGTATAGAAGGACCGCAAGGCGATGACGGTTCGGACGGTGATACATATCAAACAAATACAGACCCAAACAAACAAATACCAGTAAAAGGTGATAATATTTCATTTAATATATTTCCAGGATTTTCATATATACCAGGAAACAGTGTAATTTGCGTAGATTTTATGAATGAAGTTGTGAATAATGCAAATTCATTTGAATCAACCGTACATTCATATGATAAAGTAACTGGTGATATTATATTAAAAAATATACAAAACGTAAACGGTTTTTCATATGATAGTTCTATATATAATGCACCTACGAGCTATACTGATACTGATCCTATAACATTACTGCAAAAAACATACAATCACTATACATATAAAACTGAAACCGTGGACCATTCTGCTAATAGTATAGTATATTTTTCATATAAAATAAATTTGGATGCTATAGATGGACCAACTGGACCAACTGGAACAACCGGTCCAACTGGAACAATCGGGCCAACTGGAACAATCGGACCGCAAGGAACCACTGGAACAACCGGACCACAAGGACCGCAAGGATCACAAGGACCACAAGGTTCACAAGGACCACAAGGATCACAAGGAACATCAGGAGCACAAGGACCAACCGGTCCAACCGGATGTACCGGAACAAGTTTATGGGATACATCCGGAACAAATATATATTACAACGCAGGTGTGGTAACAATAGGTGCATCCTCTATTTCTAATATGCCAACCGGAGTATCATTAGGAGTCACCGGCGCAGCATATTATTCGGGTTCTGTATATTTAAATAATATTTTAGAACCAATAAATGTGTCAGTCGGAAGTGGAACATTTTATCTTGCAGATTACAGCATAGGTTCAACTTTTATATTAAGTTCAGCTCCAACGGATAACTATGTATGTGCAATAAATGGTATATCAAGATTCAATACATCAAAAATATATGTAATAACTTTGATAAATACAAATACTTTTTATTGTAACATTATTGTCTCAGTTGACAGTAATGGTAATAGTATTAGTATAACCCCCAAATACAGTGGCGGGTCTTCAAGTATTTCATCATCATTAACAGGTGCAACAATAACAACTCAACAAATTGCACTTTTTTATAAAAGTCCTACATACTATGCAATAACAAATATCAATGGGTTTTCATAATATTTTTCATAATATTTTTCATAATATTTTTCATAATAGTATGAAAGTTTTCAAATTATAGAAAGGTTTTCAATGCATAAAACGATTTTCAAGTTCATTTACTTTCTGTTTTAATTCTTGGATTTCGCGTACCAATATACCAATAAGTCCAATATAATTGAGCGTTTGGTAATCCGCTGAATCTTTTTCACCATTAACAAGATAAGGATATAATTCTTGAACTTTATGAGCAATAAACCCAATATCATCTCGTTTAGTCATTGTATTATAGTATCTAACCGGCTCTAATTTGTCTACTGAAAATGAATCATCCAATCTCGTAACATTTTCTTTGATACGATAATCAGACGCAGCATTAAATGAACCTGCATTAACTTGTCCACTTACACCAACTCCCCCGGTAACAACCAATGAACCACTTGTAGTATTACCAGAAGCAGTATTGCCTGTAATTCTGGTAACCCCTCCAATAGTAGCAGTTCCGCCAACATTGATAGCTCCACTAATACCAACGCCACCAGTAACAACCAATGAACCACTAGTAGTATTACCAGATGTAACACCACCATCAAATGTATTAACACCTCCCAATCTTGAATTACCAGCAATATTAATACCACCACCAACAATCAATGCGCCTGTACCGGCAGTACCATTATATGCATTATTACTAGTAATACTAGTAACATTTCTTATAGAAACGCCACCTTTAACGATGAATGCATTACCACTGGTTGAACTACTATCTAGACCAATAGTAGTAACACCGGTGATATTGGCATCTCCACCAACATTGATATTTTCGCTAATACCAATACCACCAGTAACAACCAACGCACCACTTGTAGTATTACCAGAAGCATTATTGCCTGTAATTCTGGTAACGCCGGCGATATTGGCAAATCCGCCAACATTGATAGCTCCACTAATACCAACGCCACCAGTAACAACCAATGAACCACTAGTAGTATTACCCGATGTAACGTTACCATCAAATGTATTAACACCTCCCAATCTTGAATTACCTGCAATATTAATACCACCACTCACAATAAATGCGCCAGTACCAGTAGTACTATATTGAGTAGTATTACCGATAGTAGTAACGCCATCTATTTTGGCAACCCCGCCAACATTGATATTTCCGCCAATACCAACCCCCCCAGTACCTGTAACAACCAATGAACCCGTACCATTACCACTAGATGTAACACCACCATTAAATGTATTAACAGCTCCAAATCTAGAATTACCACCAATATTAACGCCACCGGTAACAATGAATGCGCCTGTACCAGCAGTACCATCATATACATTACTACTAGTAATAGTAGTAACATTTCTTATAGAAACGCCACCTTTAACGACGAATGCATTACCAGCAGTTGAACTACTATCTAGACCAATAGTAGTAACCCCGGTGATATTAGCAACTCCGCCAACATTGATATTTCCCCCAATACCAACCCCCCCAGTACCTGTAACAACCAATGAACCCGTACCAGTATCACCAGATGTAACACCGCCATTAAATGTATTAATGGATCCAAATCTGGAATTTTTGCTAATATTGACACCACCGGTAACAATAAATGCGCCACCAGTACTGCTACCAGTATCATATTCACTAACATTATTAATAGTAGTAAGGCCAACTATTTTGGCAACTCCACCAACATTGAGAGATTTTTTAATAGCAACACCTCCCTTAACAATGAATGCACCATCATCCACAGTTACAGAATCAGTTTCATTATTAAAATTAGCAAAACCAGTAAGATTTATATTACCCGTCAAATTAAAACCACGATTCACATTGAGACTAGAATCAATATAAACATTGCCACCAATACCAACACCACCAGTAACAACCAATGCACCTTGGTCAAAACGATTCGATTCAGTATTTGTTGTAATTTTGGTAATGCCTCCAATATTAGTATTACCCGTGACACCAACTCCACCTTTTACTATTAATGCACCTGTACTAATACCGGTGGATGGAGTATTTATAAGTGAATTTCCAATACTAGTATCACCTGCGATATTGGCACGTCCACCAATATTGATATTTTCACCAATACCCACCCCACCACCTACAACTAATGCACCATTGAGAGTATCTAGTGATGTAGCTATACTATTGACTTTTGCAACACCACCGGTGCCAATAGTAATATTACCAGTCAAATTCGAAACACCAGTTACAGATAAATTACCTCCAATATTAGTATTGCCAGAAATACCAGCGCCACCAGTAACAACTAACGCACCACTCGTAGTGCTGGTGGATACATTTCCGCCGCCTACTGAAATATTACCACCTAAAAATAAATTACCATTAATCGATGCACCCCCATTCGGTATTTGTAACGCACCCGTATTTATGCCACTAGCGGGAAAAGTACCCCCAATATACAACCCACCATTTGAAATCTGTAATGCTGTGTTGTTATTATTACTTATAATAATATTACCAGTAGCATTGGTATTGCCCTGAATATTACAGTTTCCAGTAATATTAGAATTCCCATCCGTATATGAATTCCCTCCAATGAAAATGTTTCCACCAATACCAACTCCCCCTACAACAACTAATGCACCACTGTCTATGCTACCGGAATCGTTAACATTATTGATTTTAGTAATACCACCAATATTTACACTTTTATTAATACCAACACCCCCTTTAACTACCAATGAACCAGTTGCGTTATTCACAGAATCGGCTACATTATTACAGACAACAATACCACTAACATCAACCTTGGAATTAAACATCGCTTCTTTTTCAATATAACTTGTTCCGTAACCAGTTGAATTACCACTAAGAACGAAATTACCACCAATATATATATTACCGCCAATAGACGCACCTCCATAGTTAACCATGAATGTACCAGTATTGAGCGCAGTCGCATTTGTATTTCCAATAACATTTACTGTATTGGGTGTAAACGCACCACCTACTGATAAATCTTTATTTACAACTATATTACCATCTACATCTAACCAATTTCCACCAATATATGTATTTCCACTAACATACAAACCACCTTTTTTACCAGTTATCTCATTAGTATCTATAACAACTGAACCTTGAACCGGTCGAGTAGACGATGTTATTTCATTCTGACTACCATCAACTCGTTTTCGTAATGTTGCAGTACCACTTGAAAATGAAGCGTCACTATTATATACAACCGTTCCAGTGCTTACAATACCAGAACGCGTAAATAACCTACCCTGAACAGTTAAATTTGTATTAATGTGAGTATTACCTTGAACATATAACCCGCCATTTTTTACATGTACTGCACCACGGTCATATTCTTCATCAACATCTGCGTTTCTTGAACTATTAATAATAAGATTTCCGCCAATGTATGTATCTTTTGCTATTCCAGCCCCGCCACTTATTTGTAATGCACCACTTGTTGTTGATGTAGATTGTCTTGTATCTTTTACCATAATAGTTCCATTATTAATACGAATATCACCGTCAATTCCCATATTTCCCGACACATCAAAAACATAATTATTGTCTCTATTCATTAAGTTTGGCAAAAAACTATAAATAATATTGGTTTTTCCCAGTTCCTGGTTAGATGATTGTTGCGTAACCAATGTAGATACAATAAATGAATTCGTATCTTGCATAACAATACCATTCAAATTGTAGCCAGAATTAATCAAGGTGTTTGCATTACCCGATGAATTCATTACATCATTTGCAGCGGTTTTCCATGTAACTGCACCATCCGTACTATAAATTATTTTACCATTATTGCCAACGGCCATAGCATAACTAGAATCTAATATATAAATACTTTGTAATGTAATATTCTGGATATCCAAATCCGATGCATTCATGGAAATATCAGTCCAAATATCATTGGTATCACTTCCATTTTTAGTATATGAAATAATCTTATCACCAACGGCGATGACATAATTATCATCATATGCATATACTGAATTATATTCTCCCGAAGGGTCACTTATACCTTCATGTGATGGTAAACTGACAAATTCTTTTGTATTAATATTATATTTTGAAATTTTAGTTCCTACTATATAAACAAAATTCCCATAACCATGCATATAACTACATATATTGCCATCTGTAATACTACGTATATCATTATTTATGATTGGTATTGTAATGGTATTATTTGCTGTCATATTTGCATTTAATCCATTGAGAGATGTATCAAAAATAATAAATTTATCATAATACAGTACAATAAAACGTTTATAATCACTAACCGGATTATCTCGTTCACCAATATAAACACCAATTATTCCGAATTGACTTAAATCAATGGCATTTTGACTTGAATTTTCAAAAACAATATTATTCCATTTTTGCCCACCATCATTAGAATAAAATAAATAATTACGGTCTCCGCCAATAATAGAATAATTTTGGTCATATACATACCCAGAATAAAAATTAATTGGTTGCTTTTCCAAATCTGTATTATGTCCGTTTTGCGCAAAATTATCAACTATTCGCGATTCCGACCACGATTTTCCACCATTTTTAGTGTATAATATTTTTTGCGCATAATTAGCAGAGACATCGTTGATTCCATTAATAATAGAATATGGAGTTCCGAAAGCCAATCCATAATCTTTGTTTGTTCTTGAAAATACAATATTTTTAATTTCAAAATTATTAGAACTAACATTGGTAAGTTCTCCATTTGTTAAATGAATAGGACCATTAATATCAACAACATAATTATCAATGCGCGGGGCATGTGTATTAATGCCAAGTGTAGTTTTATATTTAACCAAACTATTACCTCGAACAATATTTTGTGTTGGTCTATATACGTCAGCAGATGCATCATATATTCCGATAGTACCCATTGCTTTTTTCCTATCCAATGGATATGCCCCGCCGCCAATCGACAATCCATTTTTACCAGGAGTAATAATATTTAAAAAAGTATTGGATGAATTGTCTGATGAAATCAAAGAAAGGGCATTCCCGGTATTAGCACTGGATATATCATATATATTATATGCATATGTATTATTACAAATATCATATATAACCGCAGTTTCTCTCATAACATGTGCACTTGCATCACGATTTGAAACCGCGAATTTAGAAGCTACATATATATTATCGGAAACATCAATCACCATAATACCCCCTTTTTGATATTGAATTCTACCATCATGCATATTCAATGGATTAATAGACGCATCATTGAAAAAATCAATAGTGGAATTGCTATTATCAACTGAAACCGCAATACCTTTATGATGTGCATTACGTGCAATAATATTACGATTTGTAGTTAAATTGGAAAATACATTTAAACAGTCAACCCGATTACTACAAATGTCCAAAGTAGCATTTGGTTTTTCGATATTAATACCCATACCACTTGGGTCACCGTAAAAATATTGTTTATTATCACTGCCAAAATATAATTTATTAAAAAATGTGGATTGTGGAGTGTTAAAAATAGCATTACCCTTGATTTCAACATTGCCATCTACAATAACATTTTTAGAAATATCAACATTTTCACTAATATGTATATCATTATTGAATGTAGTTTTATCATTTACATATAGCTTTTCACTTATAGTTACATTACCGCAAATATCAAACGCACCAACATAAGCTTCATGTAGAGTCATTGTATCCGTAACAATCGAATTCACATTTAAAAAATTCATTTTGTCGAGCTTGTTAATACCACCATATTTCTTCCAACTTGACGATGATGACATGGTATTTATATAATATATACAATTACCATGTATTTTATTTTATTTATTTTAACTTTATGTCCTCTTTACTAAAACTCTATTTTTCTTGGATTTCATTGTTCTCTTTTGTTAGAGAACAAAAAATCGGCATTCACGCGGGTTTATTCACGAATATAGAGTTATATTTTTACATTTTACGTTTTACATTTTTCTAAATTTAATCAGATTCCGAGACTAGTCAGGCTCCTCCGCGGAATTTTTTTGTAGAACGATTTAATTTTGTAGAACGATTTAATTTTGTAGAACGATTTAATTTTGTGGACTTTTTACGAGAACCTTTATTCAAAGAACCTACTTTTCCAAGTTTTCCTGACTTTTTGAAATGTTTCAAAATAAATGGAACTTCACTAACAATCTTGGGAACGATATCTTGATAAAAATTACGGAATTCTTTTTTATGTTTTTTCATATCAGAAATGGAGAACCAACGAATTTCTATTTTTTCAAACAATTTCGTATTATTCAAATACTGTTTATTCATTCTTTTCCATAAAAAATCATGATTTTGATTATAATATTTTGGAAGGTTCTCATCATAGTCAATATAAATAACATGAATATTGTATGTATTGTGTAACATTTTGTAACATCCTCCGGTTTTCTTGATATGTTTTTCTAATGTTTGTGAATCGCCTAAAAATCCAGTAAGTTCTTCACCACCTTCTCTTAATGCAGTTTGATAAGGGTCTTCATTCCCTTCTACACCACCACCAAAATCAGAGAACCCGGGGGTATCAGCTAATGCATTTTCTTTACCAAATAAAAAATAGACTTTACCGTTATGAATTGTAAAAGGTAAAATACTACCAGCGACCATATATATTCCATTTATATATTTTTATTAGAATCGAATGACTTTTACATCTTTTGGAACCTCTGGAACCTCCGGTTCTTTGTAAACATATTTTTCGAAGTCTAACGAGCCTTTGGCGAAGTCTAACGAGCCTTTGGCGAAGTCTAACGAGTCTTTTTGAGAACATTCAAGGTTCTCAACTTTCGGTATATTTTTATAAAATTCAATTACTTTTGGATTTGTACGAATCCGGTCTGGATTAAAAGCAGATAAATACAGACCATCCAGTGATTGAATTCGCGAAAGAGCAACATAGGTTTGTCCATATTCAAATATACTAAATCCAATATCAATTTCAGCCATAGACATAGTAGCGCCTTGAATTTTATGTATAGTCAGTGCCCATGCCAATACAAGTGGATATTGTCCAACTGCAATAGATGGATATTCATCCGATTGCCAATAATGTTTTTGTATTGTTCTTACAATACCATTTGAGAACTTTACAACAGGTGTAAAATCACCATTGGGGTTCTCAACAATATTAATGACAATTCCCTGTGAACCGTTGCAAATACCCGATTCCATATCAATATTCACTGTACACATAACAGCCGCGCCTATTTTTAAAGCCAATATTTGAGAACATGGCGTATTGTTGATTAAACTATCAATTTCATATTGAATTTCATTTTGAGACAATGCTCTCATTTTTGTCAATAATTGTAATGAAATTGGTTTATTGTTCTCAATATAGGTGGAACAATCAGTTTTAATATGACATTGAAAACTATATTCTTTTTCTTGTATTTTGGAGAACTGGGCATTATTTACAAAATCAGCCTTATTTCTAACGGGAAATAATTTTGTTAAAACGCAATCATTATGTTCCGCCGCATTATATTCCCTTTTCACATATTTTTGCAGTATTTTCTTGTTTTCTTCGGTAAGTTCTCCATTTCGGATTTGTAATAATATATCAATATACAAAGGGTCTGTTTGCCTGAACATAGTTTTCAATTCAATATGGTTCTCAATAGGAAATACGGAGAACCAAGTATTGGATTCAAAACAGAATCGTTCGGTTTCTGGTTCTCCCGCAGTAGGAACTGGCGGTAGTTGATAGAAATCGCCGGTAAATATCAGTTGGATTCCACCAAACGGTAGTATGGATTTTCGAGCTTGTTTACCGATTTCATTAAGCAAATTAAATATTTTTTCAGACATCATACTGACTTCATCAACAATAAGTATTTGTACTTTTCGCCAGTTACTTACCGTATTTTTATTTCGTAATATAGATGCAATAATCTTATCAACGGGTCCTTTTCCCATTTTAATACCACTCCATGAATGAATAGTTCTCGCACCACAATTCAATAAAATAGCCGCACAACCAGTCATAGCACAAACTTGAATATATTTCGAATTCGATTTTGCATATTCTACAAGATGATGTATAAGTTTGGTTTTTCCAGTGCCCCCGGGACCGGTAATAAATAGATTTTTACCAGATTTAAATTGTTCAAATGCATATTGTTGTTCGTTTGATAATGACATTGTAAATAATTATTACTATTTACAATACAAAAATATTTATTCAATTTTATAGTTTTTGCAATTTTGTACAATTATTCATACTCAACTTCTAAACAAAATGAGAACCCCAAACCATTTAAATTAACAGGCACTCCATTTTCATGAACTAATTGTACTTTTAGTTTTTGCAAATCGACTTTACCATTGTATTTTCGTTTATCTGTTAACAATAAACCGTTAAAATTATTAGCAGGTAAGATAGCATTAAATGGGTATGTGGTTTTATTCAGCGAAATGCGTGCAATAATATTGGATTTAATTTGTGACATGGTATTGACTGCTAAAAATGAATTACTTTTTGAATTGGAAAATTCATCAATTACTAAATACAAATACCGACAACTATTCATATCAACAATCGATTCCGCAGTTCGAGTTGTTTGTCTAATATTATAAGATAAATCGCGAAATCCAAGCATCCATCCTAATTTGTTTTTAAAATTGTATTTATCAAAATTATTATTGATATCCACAGCAAAATTCACATCAATACCACTGGACGCAGAACTACCAACTTTCAACGACGAAATAAAGGAATTTTTTACTAAATTAAATGATAAATCACCGAAATTACCACCAAGTGCTGTCAATTTAGAATTAATTTCGGAAATTAAAGTGGTTGTAGTATATTCATTATCTGCAATAACAACTGTTCTTGATGTTCCGGCAGCTACATCATATACACCAAAATAATTATTTCCTAAATTGGATGAAATATTGTAAAATGACATTGGAATTTCAATATTGCGAACACAAATATTTTTCACATTATTGATACGTTCTGGTAGATTCAATACATAGCTAGCAATTGAATTAAAACTGGAATCAAGATTACACGTATCAATATTAATATATTTTGTTTGTGTAGGTTGCATGACATTTGTCATTACCATATGATTGTTATATTGGTTTACTTTCGGTACTAAAAATAAATCTGTATTATCGATATAATTACTCATGTATATTATAATATTATAGATTATATTGATGACCAATCGGTAATTATCTATTACAAAAATTGCATTTTGAACCACTATTTGCAATCGAAATCATATCATATTTTCTATATTGCGAAGACAACAAAGGTTTCATTGGTAGTATCTGTGTTTCATTTGTAAGATAAACGTGTTTTATAGGTTCACTTATACGAACAACCTTGTTTTTACTAAATTGCATTTTCATACAAAATTGAATTATAATATCCTAAAATAAAATAAAATGAATAATACTAATATAGATAAAATAAAATATGGCAACAACATACACATGTAAATACTGTTTTAGAAATTATAGAAAAAAGGAAAATCATGATAAGCATGCACCCTGTTGTGAATTTTTCCATAGAGCAAGTCATAATCATGATAATGAAATGGATTCATATGAAAAAATGCCATCTCAACGTGAAATGTTTCAATTGTTAAGAGAGGCATTATTTAAATGTAATAAATTGGAGAAAGAAGTCGAAAAATTGAAGAATTCATCCTTTGTTAAACAACGAAAACTCATATCAGAATATTTGAATCAACCAAAAAATATGCCACCTATGAATTTTATTGAATGGTCAAAAAACATAGACGTCGAACAAAATCATTTAGAAACAGTTTTTCAAGATGATTTGACCGAAGGTATGAAAGAGTGCATAAAATCAGTGTATTCAAAATCAAAAATAAATATACCTATTCGAGCATTTACTCAAAAGCAAAATACATTATATTTCTATAACAACAGTGATGAAAATCCTGATATATATAGCTGGAAAGTAATGTCCAACGACGATGTAGACAAGTTTATTTCTATATTATCCTATAAATTTCTACAAGAATATATGAAATTCCAACGAAGTGTAATGGAACAAATCGAGAACGATGAAACCACGAAGGAAAATCACATTATTTATATGATAAAAATTAATGGTGGGAAATGTTCTGATGACAGAAGACGAAATGAAATAAAAAAAATAATGTATTTGAAATTACAAGAAGATATACAACATTTAGATGTGACATTTTAAACCATAAAATTGAAACTGTTTGTAAAATATAGTGAAAACATATACAATAAAAGCATCACCGAAATGACCGAAATCACCGAAAAAATGAAAATTGATTATTTAGCAAAAAAAAATGAACATGAACGCGATAAATATATTGAATTTGATGAAGGACCTCATATATACACAGTTCACGGAGAACTTGGATATACATCAGTTACTACATGGAATCATCATCATTTTCCAGAATTTGATTCCAATAAAATTATCGATAATATGATGAATAGTAAAAAATGGAACGACAAAGAAAAGAATGCAAAATATTGGAACCAAACAACCGACAAACCAATGACAAAAGACGAAATAAAATCAATGTGGGATAAAAACCGCGACGAAGCCGCCGCCGCGGGAACCGCGATGCATTATGATATAGAATGTTTTTACAATAATGTTATACCAAACAACACAAGTACAGAATATAAATATTTTGAAAATTTCTGGAAAGATTTTCAGGAAGAACATCCATATTTAGTTCCATATAGAACAGAATGGATGGTATATTACGAAGAACTTAAATTATCCGGGTCAATTGATATGATATATCAGGATACACGCGACCCCACTGGAAATACATTGATTATATATGATTGGAAAAGATGTAAGGAAATAAGCCATGAAAATTGTTTCAGTAAAGCAATAACCCCCGTTATATCGCATTTACCAGATACAAACTTTTGGCACTATTCATTGCAATTAAATACATACAAAAAAATATTGGAAGATAAATATGGGAAAAAGGTAACGAAATTGGCATTGGTAGTATTACATCCAGACAATCGTAATTATGAGGTTCATGAAGTACCTATATTAGAAAAAGAATTAAATGATTTGTTTGAATATCGTAGAAACGAAGTTAACGGGGTCAAATGAAATACGGGGTAAAAATGAAGTTAACAAACCAATAAAGCAATAAAAACAATATAAACAATATAAAAATAATTATATAGTAATATAAAATACAATATAATAGAAAAATGTCATTATATACTTATTTTTATTTTCTCTTGTACAAGATAGTAATGTTTTATAGATATGTATTATTTTGTTTCTTCGGAAAAACAATTGAAAAAACAATCACTGTAACATCCCTATCAAAAGATTATTTTGAAACGCAAAAAAGTAATTTTTTGAATACTTACAAATTAGAAAAAGATTTCAATGAAAATATAGATAAATGCTTTTATAATAAAACGAAATTAAATATCATTTTGGCAGATGAAAATAATGGATTAGAAAAAAAATGGAAAACAAAAATATTGTTCGAAACTAGCCCCCGTGGAAATATTATAATGTATTATGATGCTTATAAACAAGGATTTGCATATTATTGTGACCAAACAAGTATTCCATACAATGTATTAAATGCAATAGCAATGAAATATGTAAGAATTTATAGATGTAGAGATTTTTTTGTAGATAATTGTGAAACGCCGGAGGAAAATACATCCCCGTTATTGGATATACAAGAAAAGAAGGACGAAAAGAAGGACGAAAAGAAGGACGAAAAGAAGGACGAAAAGAAGGACGAAAAGAAGGACGAAAAGAAGGACGAAAAGAAGGACGAAAAAGAAAAAACAAAAAAATCACCATTTGCAAAATTCAAAAATTATAACACAACAACCAACAAATTAACAAAAAAAGATGAAAAAAAGGATGAAACCCTAACAAACAAATTAACAAAAAAAGATGAAAAAAAGAATGAACTAGAAAAAACAGAAGAAAAAGTATATATTCGCAATAAATTCATATGTTTGGGAAAAATATGCAATTTTAATATTTTACAATCCGACCCAACAAAGAAAAAAGGAAAACGGTTAGCCAATTTCAAAAGTAATTTAATTGATAGTATGAAATCAAGCGACCTACAAACGCCAATGATGAGTTATAGTGATTATAAGAAGTTTAAACAATCCACTTCTACATAAAATTATTGCATATTTTCTTCTTGTTTTTTCTTCCATTTCAAATAGCCGACACTTTTTTCTAATGAAAATGAACTACCTAAATGTGATTTTGCAATAGTATATGATTTCACTTCTTTTTCACTCAATGTTTTAAGATACAATTCAGTATTTATTTTGTTAATATCCACGGGTTTGGTATCTTTTTCCATGGTTTATTGTTTTGTTGTTTTATTATTATAGTTTATAATAATAAACCCATTCTAAACTTATTCAATTTTTTACTAACAACCAAACGGACCGTTTTTATTATTGTTTTTCACATAAACAACATCTTGCACAGCACATTTATTATGTAATTTCAACAGATATTCGTTTTGTGCCATGGCAGCATGCATTTTATAAAAAGTGTTTGGTTTAACAAAAGTATCATAAGTAGTTCGTTTTGAGAACATACTTCCAATATTTGGAGTAGTGCATTTAGGACAATTGGTTTTTGTTTGGTAACAACTATCGGCATCTGCTATCACCTTCTTTTGTAAGCGTGTAATATAATCTGTTTGACTATTTACATTATTATTATTATCGGGTTTAACACTAGAAAATGGAGCACCACGTTTTGCCCAACGATTACGAGAACTTAACATACCACTTGTATTCATCACTGTTTTTTTAACAACAGAAGAATCTTCGGTAGATTTTACTGCCGATTGAACAATGGGAGTGACAAGGTATGTTCCACAACATCCGCCACTGCCCTTTGGTGTACCGTCTTTCATGGGTGTCTGTGACAGTGAACGAGATAATGAAGTTTGTCCAATATAACCTTGATTACGATGAGTGCCGTTTAGAGAGAATCCATTTTGACCGACACTCATATTATTATATTTTGTAAGACTTTTACGTTTTAAAGTAGCAATTGACATATATATTTGTATTGAGAAAATACTTACAAAAAAGTTAAACCACGTAAAGATAAATATAACCGAAATATATAATGGAAGATTTAGATTTAGATATAAATAATTATAGCATAAAAGATATTGAGAAATTTCTCAAATTAAAACCAAATAGTAAATATGATGCTGCCACGGTTGAACTTCATGAATATCAAATTCGAGAACAATTACTTCAAAGTGGTACTATCAATAAAAAATTCAAAAGAAATTTGATTGAATTCTTGACATTAGCAAAAAACTGGTTAATATTTGTAAAATGCAAACAACAAGAACCACCAACAATTATTCCTAAAAATGCAAAACTGGATACGGCGGATTATCCAAAATACCAACCGCCACCACCAACCCGTGAAGGCGAAATTATACAACGAACGGATACACAATTTACATACACAAGTCCAAGTGAGTTTTTCCCAGGAACGTTGAATCCGCTAAATACACGAATTATGACAAAATGTTTGACAATAGATACGCGATTTAGACAAAATATTCAAAGAACATCCAGTTCGGATTTCATTGTGAATTTACCAATGAGATTAAATAAAGTAGTGTCTATGCAACTTTCTTCATTAGAATTGCCAATATCATTTTATAGTATATCACAAGAAAACGGTAACAATTATTTATATATAAGAGCAACACAACTTGTAAATGAAGAGACTATTGTAGAAGAAGCAAAATCATATATTATACCAGATGGAAATTACAATGCGGGTGATTTAATCGGCACAATAAACAAATTATTGAAACCGGTTGATGCAAATGGAACTATGTTATTTCCAGAAGAATTGTTTTCCTATATACAATTTTCATTAGATATCAATACAAATTGTTCCGGTTCTGGAAAAGTTTCACTAGAACCGGTAGGCGAAAGAGCGTCTACCATATTATCATTAACATTGGATTTTAGAAGAGATATCAATGGATTAATTGAGAACAATTATGATATTACGACAAAATTAGGTTATACATTAGGATTTTCACAAGACCTATATGAAGGAGAACTATATTATGAAGGAGAAAATGTAATTGAACCATCGCCACTAAAATACGTATATTTAGCAATAGACGATTTCAATAACAATGTCAATAATCATTTTATATCCACATTCACTGAATATATTTTGAATCCAAACATTTTGGCAAGAATATCCGTAAAAGGTGCCGGATTTTATGTTATGACACAAAATGATTTGAATATTACAACAGAACCAAGAAAATATTTTGGACCAGTTGATATACAAAAATTGCAAATACGTATATTGGACCACCGTGGCAAAATATTAAACATAAATTCGAACTTTTCATTTTGTTTAGTTTTTAAAATGCTTTATGATTTGTAGTTGAGAACATTGTTATAAAGTAGCCGATTTCAGTGGTATTTTTTATACAAGGTTCTCAATCAACAAATCAATATCAAATTAATTGGCGTGTAATGCTACATATATTGTAGAAAAAATAGAAGCTCCAGACGTGAATACAATAATTCCATATGGCATATTTTTCAATAGAGAATATTTCAATACTTTCATATTTATGTTTGGTTCTTCTACAAAATATTTACCTTCTTTTCCACATTTGGACTCATCATTTCTACAATGGTCAGCAAAATCATATGTTATTTTATCCGTGACAATGTTCTTATCACCAAATTTATTACATCTATTCAACAATGATGTAAAATCATTATAAAATGGGTCAGGTTGATAATGAATACAATTTCTACATGCAGGAAGATTCACATTTTTTATTATTTTTTCAGAGTGAACTAAACTGGGTAAAAAATACATTAGATACTTAAAATTCATTCTCACTATATTTATTACTATTAATAGTACTAATAAAAAGCATTTAAGTTGGTTTCATGAAAATATAAATCGCAAAAACAAAAATCTAATAAAAACTGGTTTTGCAATCACATATTTTGCCATTAGTAAGTGCACTATTTTGAATGCAACTACATGCAGTTTTTTTATATGCAGGTTGTTTAACATACAATCCAATTGGTTTAACGAATGGAAACGTTTTTGCACCACTGTTTACAATATTCTTATTCAATACGCGATTAACGCGTTGATTTGTATTACACAATGAAAAAGTAGTAGGGCATGTAGCCGTTTTTGCCCTTTCCATTCCAAAAAGTATTTTAGTGCCAGTAGGAACCAACTGGTCGTATTTTTTATTTGTATCTACGATGGAATTACCTATGCTAAATCTTTTATAGGAAATGTAATCTTGTTCATCAAAAACCGCAGGTAAATCACCGCTATTTTTCAGAACAATCGCTGATTTTTTATATTTCAAATAATCACTTTGAGACATGTATACTATTTATTGATATATTTTTCCAACGAATATATGGACCATGCGAAAATAGAACCGACCGCACTTCCTACTATTAATTGTTGAACACTATGACGTCTATATTTCCATCTTTGATAAAGTGTAATGAACCCCACAAACAGGGTAGACAACAATATATAAATAGAATGATGTATATTATACAAATAAACGATTGAAAAAAATGCGGATTGGGCATGTCCAGATGGCATTCCATAGCGTTCTTCATTCGCGTAATTTTCAAATTTTGCAAATTCAATTGGATTATCCGGACGCGGTTCTCTAAACATGATTTTCAAGGATTTGTTCAAAAAAGTGTTTATAAAAAAACAAATTACATAAAGTATTACATATTTGGGTCGATTCCATAAAAAATAGATTACTACGAAAAATAGAATAATCGGACCATAATATCCGATATTATCAAATATATATGCAACACCGTTTTCCATATATATTCATATATATTACAATTACATATTTATTCATATACTATATTGTATTTTGTTGATATAATTGTTCACACATAAGAGAGAATGACCAATTTGAACCATTCAAATCGACTACGTCACCTCGTTCATTCATTAATTTAACAGACATACGATGGATATTCACTGGACCAAAATACGTTCGGTCTTGATTTTGCAGCGTACCGCCAAATTCAATATATGTAGACCCATTTTGTAATCCAGAAGTTTTCATAGGAACCAATCCAAATATATCTTTCACGAAAGGCCCGGATGAATAACTTTTTGATTTATTTTTACGCGATGCAATTTTCTCATTCGTAGCATATATTTCTTTTTGAGTTAACGTATTCACATTACCAGTTTGAGCAGAATTACCAGTAAGTTGTATTTGTTGCGTTTTATTAATCGGGTCGCAATCGGTTACCTGTCGACTAGCATAGGAAGGTAATGGAATATCAGTTTCCGTTGATGTAATCGTAACTAATCCGTCATTTAAATGACTTTGCGTATAATCATCTAATACGATTAAAAAATAATTATATAGATTTACGTTAACAGCTGTATCACCGGTAATAGATACGACATTTGTAGTTGAATCCGATGAATAATAGGATGAAGTTCCTATATAATAGACTTTTGTCTCATCATTTGGGTCAACTTCTTCATTGGACTTTAATAAATTATATTCAGTTAAAGCCCTAAAACCTAAAACCCAACCCAACGTTGAATCCCATGTCGTATTTTTTGCACTTTTGCTTCCAACGTAACATTTCACAAAACTGTATGGGTCGTAAAATACCAAACGATAATCATTTGCTGTAAATATTTTATTGATATTCAATCTAAATTTTGTATATTCAATTGTATTTTTTGTAAAAATACTTATGGATGAACCTTGTGTTATTATATTGCCTGATAGCTTGGTATTAATGGTGTTAATTAGTTGTGTTCGAGTGTAAGTACCATATGGAATATCAATTCGTATATCATTCGTATTATTTTCAGTGTAGACTCCATTTGCGTTACTGAGAGGTTTAATATAAAAATAATTATTTTTAGAGGCATCGGTCAATACTATTTGATTACCATATATAGCAGATGAGCCATATATTTGTGCATAGGATTCTCCTGCTACTAAATAATCTTTCAAATTAAACGATGCGTCGGGAATTTTCAAAAAATTATACCATGAATTACTTACGTCATTACTCCATCCATCATTTGATTTAGGGTCATAAAAAATTACTTTATAATCATTTTGCGTCAATATTTTTTTCACTTTAATAGTGAGAGTAGCATCAATTATACCGTTATCATTATTAAGAAGTATATTTGTTCCGGTCAATACAAAATCGCCGTATTCATCTGTGAATCTACTGAATGCAAGGTTTATATCATTTTCCATTTGTTTCAAAGATGTATATGTTTTTGTAGTAATTGTATAAACTGGTGCAATTTTAAACTCTGTTGCATTTTCATTTCCGTACTTTTCATTTTCGCTATTTTTTGGTTTAATAATCATCAAAAATGATGAATCAATAGTATAACTTGGTGCTGCACGAAATCTACTTCTAAATACGTTAACGCCGGATAAATCAATTTGTCCAGCACCATCAATATAATTAGATAAATCTCTATTACCATATAATGGAATATTATTCGAAAAATCAGCTTTTGTAGTGGGAAAATGCAGAATATTTGACAAATCGGTATTGTTGAAATTAATTGTATATTTTGTTTCATTAAATGTTTTATTAACATCAAATCTGAATCGTATTTTAGAATTGGTTGAGTCAGTTACTACATTCGTATAACTATTTGCATAATCATTCCCATTTGGCATATTAAAATCACCCATAGGATTTGTTGAAGTAATCGTAGTTAGATTTTTTGCAACAAATGCATTATTTATTGCACCAATATATTCGTCCAATGTGTATCCAGTTATACTCGAATTTGATATATCAATCTTATAGTCATTTTTAGTGTAATTATTGTCGTTATTTTTGTTATAATCGGTATTTATACATTTTAAATAAATATATGGGGTTGAATCAATATTATAATTTGTTTGTAATGATTGTGTTTCTGATACTACATTGTTCAATTCATTATATAAATTATCAAACAAAAAACATGAACCGGTCCCTGTCCAAATTCGATTGTTAGTTGTGTTATACGATTCATTTGGAAATATGACTATTGTTTTTGAATTTTTAATATTCGGCGTAGTTTTCGGATTTAACTGAATAAACATTTTATAAAAAGAATTACCACATCCATCAAGTAAAACATTTGAAATATCAACTCTTTCAATATATGAATTAATTAAATACGGATTGTTTTGTAATTGTGTATTTATATCATTATACAATGATTGTCGTGAATAACTAGACCCATTCAAAATGTAAGTAGGGTTGAAATAAATATTATATGACCAATAAACCTGCGAAGTACTCGTATATTCATCGTATCCACTATATTTTTTAATAGTGAAAAAATTATTCGATGTATCAATGTTGAATATAGACTGGATATAATCAGAATCTGTATTCACGGTAGGCGACGGTGGCAATGTTCGCGAAGAATAAATCGCAGATGGTGTATATTCTGTATAATTATATCCTAAAAATCCCGGAATAGAATCATTTCGTAATACTGTATCAGTCGGTGTGGTCCAATTTGGAAAATATACATAATAATTGATTTCATTGTATAATTTTGTAATATCAAGATTAAATGTTGCTAATTGGGTCGATGAATTATAATTTATCGCTGTATTTCCAAAATCAACATCTGTATTTTTAGATACAACATCTTGAATGGACGCATTAATTGCTTGTATTAAAAGAGTTTGTGTATAGTTACCTGCGTCTATTTTAATTTGATAGTCATGATAACCATTATTAATTCCATCCGAATTTCCTTTTAAATAAAAAAAATTACTACCATATTGTTTACTTATAGTATACCATGAATATGGAATTTGAACTGAATATAATTTGAGAGATAAAACATCACGTAAAGGGTCGGAAAGATTGAACGTAAAATCCGTGGCAATGTCTTTGTTATTTGGTCGATAACTACTATCTATACTAATAATTCGGCGTACAGTCTGTTTTAAAAGAGGGTTTAATACATCTTTTGAATAATCCAATGGTTTTGTTAATGTTACATCGTCTTTGCGATTATCAGTAGTCTTATCTATTGTTTTCCCAACAGTAGCCGTACCTGATAATACACTATTACCAACACTAACTAAATTACCAGATAATTTTGGACTTTCGTCATATTGTGTTACTGAATTTGCACCACCTTCTTTTCCGGAAAAAACAAATTTTCGCTCATCCAACCCTTCATCAATAGTAGTATCCATATTTTCAACGTCGTCATCTGAACTATCAAAAAAATGATTGTAAATATCATTAAAAAAACGATATAATTGAGAACCCGAATCATTTTTTATACTTTGATATTTATTCATCATTTGAATAATTTTTGCTTCTAATTCACGGTCACTGGGATGTATCAAATCCAATATTTGGAATAATTCTACATCTGAATATTTATTGACATTATAAATATCCTCACTATTATGTTTTTTCATTTTATTTGTAAATATACATAGTATCTATATTTTTTACTGTGTTCATTATTTGTCATTTTTATTGGCGATTTTGTTTTTGAACATTTCACTTATGAAATTAACTAAATCCAATGTTTTATTGCATCTATACAACATATCAACTGGAAATGATTTCAAGCCTTGGCCACGTTTCATATGTCTATTTCCAGTAAAACATAATATATCAAATACTTTCATGATACGTTCTTCTTGTTCATTCATTTCACTTCGGTCAATCCTGTATCTTCCTACATACACGTACCGGTTGTAATTACCGTTTTTATAAACACTGTATTTATTGGAAATAGGATGATTACGTACCATACCAATGCCAATCACCTGATTTGTATCATTGTTCATTTCTAAAATGAAGAGAACTGTATCCATCGGTATTTGTTGGCTAACCGGGTCCGGCGCGCAATATATACATCCTATGTTTGGATTTTTTGCACGAAAGTTGACGTTTTCTTGAAAAGTTTCATTGTTGAAGCGGGATGTCAATAAAAACCGCCGTAATTGTTGTTTATAAACACTAACATGTTGTTTGTGGATTTTTGTATCGGTGTTGTTCATTTATTTAGTAAAATATTATTTGTATAACGAATCTTTTTCAATTTTTTGTATATATATTTTTATAATAATAAAAACAATAATAGTACAAGATGAATTCATTTAGAGCAACGCGTATTTTAAATGCCGAGTAACATAGCAAAAAAACAAGTTTAAATTACGAGCGCATTTATCTAAATTCAAAATAATGGGTTTATCATCTGCTTACTTTATGGTAGATAAGCAAATTCCCATCTAATGTTATTTCATTTACTACCTTAATGAAACAACTATTTATTCTTACTTGTTTGTTTTTTA
>Ga0214917_10002535_pt1 | contig 22051 bp, 25 predicted proteins | sample LL_1208_BB_MetaG_FD_177983 | JGI IMG/M metagenome (GOLD analysis project Ga0214917, IMG submission 177983) | Freshwater microbial communities from Lake Lanier, Atlanta, Georgia, United States - LL_1208_BB | ecosystem: Environmental > Aquatic > Freshwater > Lake | place: USA: Georgia | collected...
AGCGTCGTTGTTTTAGAGAGTCAACTTGGCCTTCAGGAATGCAATCACTTGTCTCCAAAGTTAGGACGGACGGCAAGCTGAAATCGTGGTTGCGGGTCAAAGAAAATGCTGAAAGCGAGCATTTCTAGATTTGTTCTGCAGGCCTAGAAGGGACGTATGGACATGTCTATCAGTCACTTCTTGAACCCGGTCGCTTGCCCACCACCAATTTCGCATTGGTTAGTAACTGTCCTTGGCAACCCTCAGGTGTCCGTAGGTGCCAGCAAGGCTCCGCGAGTGCCCTGAGGGCTGCTTCTAGTTACTAGCGGTCACTGCGTGCTGATGCACGCTGAGACGTACTCCTGCGAAGGGAATCCCCCTCAAAGTCTGTGATATCGGACAGGCGATAGCGCACGCGGCCCATCATCTTCATGTAGATCGGCCCAATCCCCTCGCTGCGCCAGTGTTCGAGCGTGCTCTCGGCGACTTGCCAGCGTTCAGCCAGCTGGATTTGGGTAAGGTAGGTAAGCGGCTGGTCACCCCACCTTGATTTCCCCAGCTAATCCAGCACGATTGCTGGCCATCAAAACTAGGTGGACAGCAAATGAACGAGCATCGCAAAACCCGTCGCCGGCATAGCGCCGAGTTCAAGTCACAGGTCGTGGCGGCCTGGATTCAGCCAAGTCGAGTTTGCTGAGAGGATTGATGTTTCTTTGGATACTATCCGCAACTGGGAACAAGGCAAGCGCTGCCCAACCGGTGCTGCAAAGGCGCTTTTGAAGGTTTTGGACAAAGCGCCCGAGGCTGCTCTAGCGGCTTTGCATTGATTTTCCATGGCTGCAAAAGTCGCTCTCATTCTGTTTGGCCTTATTGACACGCGCCAGCTTATTGCTGCTGGGGAAGATCGTGTCGGGTCGTCCGCCTCAGTTCGGCCGCCCCTGCGGATCGCGTTGCTGGTGCACCCAGTCTGCGATGTCGTGGTCGGGCGTGTAGCCGGCAACCAGTTCGACCATGAGCTGCCGCAACTGGGCAACGTCATGAGTGGCCAGGGCGCTGTTCATGCGGGCTAGGGCGGGTTCGAGCTTGTCCCAGGCTAGGAACTGTTCCCTGGCTTTCATGATGCGAGGATGGGCGGTGGCGTGCGGGTCGTCGCCGATCAGCAACTCCTCGAAGAGCTTCTCGCCGGGCCGCAGTCCGGTGATCTGGATCTCAATGTCGCCCTCGGGGTTGTGGTCGTCCCGCAGGCTCAGACCCGAGAGTTCGATCATGCGTCTGGCCAGGTCCATGATCCGGACAGATTGGCCCATGTTCAGCACAAAGACGTCGCCGCCCGTGGCCATGGCCCCGGCCTGTATGACCAGTTGCGCCGCCTCCGGGATGGTCATGAAGTAGCGGGTGATGTCCGGGTGGGTGAGGGTGATGGGCCCGCCGTCGCGGATCTGCTGGCGAAACAACGGTACCACCGATCCCGAGGATCCCAGCACATTGCCAAAGCGCACCATGGTGAGGCGCGTTCCGTGCCCGCCTCGGGCAGCCATGGCTTGGAGGGCCATCTCGGCCAGACGCTTGCTGGCACCCATGATGTTGGTGGGCCGCACCGCCTTGTCGGTGCTGACGAGGATGAAGTCTTCGACGCCGTGATCGATGGCCGCCTGTGCGCTGATCACGGTGCCCAGCACGTTGTTGCGTACGCCCTCAACCGGGTTGTGTTCGACCAGGGGGACGTGCTTGTACGCTGCCGCGTGGTAGACGGTCTGTGGCCGCCAGGTGGACATAATTTCTCGCATGCGACTGGCGTCCTGGACCGAGGCCAGTAGCGGCAGCAAATCGCAGGTCTTGTCTCCGAGTTTGTCCCGCAGCTCCTGGTCAATGGCATACAGAGCGAATTCGCTTTGATCGACCAGCAGCAGCTTTCGCGGGCCGAGGGTCAGGACCTGCCGGCAGATTTCGCTACCGATGGAGCCACCGGCTCCCGTGACGAGCACCACCTTGTTGGCGATGTTCTTTTCCAACAGCTGGGGGTCGGGGCTGACTGGCTCTCGGCCCAGTAGGTCGTCTATGTCAAGCTCACGCAGATCGGACACATTGACCCTGCCTTGAGCCAGGTCGCTCATGCTGGGCAAGGTCCGCACGGCGACATGGGCGCTGCGCATTTGCAGCAAGATCTCATTGCGACGCTTGCGCCCTATGCTCGGCAGGGCGAGCAGCACGTGGCTGATGACCAGACTGGTGGCCAGATCAGACAGATCGGCTGGCCTGTAGACCGGTTGGCCATTGAGCATGTGGCCTTGCAGCCGGGGATCGTCGTCCAGGAAGCCGGCCACCTGCATGTCATGGCTGTTTGCCATGGCCGCCGCCAGCTGCCGGCCGGTCTGTCCCGCGCCGTAAATCAGCACCTTGGGTCGAGCGGCCCTTCGCAAGATGTTCTGGTATTCATCGCCCAGCCACAGGTGAACCAATGCGCGCGAGCTGCCCACCATCAGCAGCAGCAAGATGGGTTGGATGATGCCCACCGTCCTGGGCACGCCTGTGAAACCGACGACCGCAAAAATGCAGGCGTAGATCAGACCGTAAATCACGATGGCCCGCATCACGGCAGCAAAAGCGGGCCAACTGCTGTGCCTGAAGATGGCCCGGTACAGGCCAGTGGCGGTGAAGACGGGCAGGGCCAGGACCATGGCCGTGGCCGCCGCCAAAGATGCGCCCCGCGACCACTGGGGATGGTCACTGAAGCTGATGAATTCGCCCAGGCGCAGGTAGTAGGCGAGCCACACGCTCAATACGCACAGGCTGGAATCGACCGCCATTGCCAGCACGCGCTTGGCTGGACGCGGGAGTGCCAGCAAAGGTGGCGCCAGCCAGGTCAACTGTCTTTTGATCACTGTCAGCTCTGGCGGTGCATCACGGCTTAGTTCCCTTGGACGGAGGCTTGGCGATCCGATCGCCAGAGCCACTGCCAGTGACTGTGAGCAGGATGTACCTGAAATAGGATGCGATCGATAAGGTCTGCAACATCTGGGCATCGGTCTGCGCAAGCAGCTGCGGTGTGGACATGTCTATGCCTCTGACCTGGGCTAGGCCGGTGATTCCCGGGCGATATTCAAACACGCCTCGGTGTGCACGTTCTTCAATCAACTCAGCCTGGTTCAGCAAACAGGGACGGGGGCCAACCAGGCTCATTTGGCCGACCAGCACATTCCACAGCTGGGGCAGTTCGTCGAGCTTGCTGCGCCTCAAAAAGTGTCCCAGCGAGGTCACCGCCTTGGGTCGGCCAGATGGGTGGCCACTGAGGCGGTATCGGGACGCATGGTTCTTAACTTAACCAGCCGAAACGGCTGTTGATGGCGGCCGACCCGGGTTTGAAGGAACAGGGGTGAGCCGGTGTCGAACAGGCCGAGCACGACGATGAAAAGCAGCAGGGGCAGGCCCAGCACCAGACCTGTAGCGGCCAGGATGATGTCAAGCACTCGCAGCACCGGCCATCCTTTCGAGTTGCTCATCCATGCTCACGGGCGGCTGCCAATTCAGAAGCTGACGCGTAGGACGGTCGTCAATCACCAGCGAACCCAGTAGCCGGTCTACGGCCGGCCCCCGCCCCAGAAGCTGGGCCATGGCCCTGATTAGCACGGGCGGCAAGGGTGCAAGCCAGATGCGCCGACCGTAGGCCCGAGCAATCTTGCGCAGGAGTTCAGGCGTGGACACCGGGACGCCGTCACAGGCGAGGAATGTCTGCCCCGCGGCAAGGGGCGAGCGCTCTGGCTGCGCGCACAGGGCCAGCAGGCTGACGAGGTTGTCCAGCGCAATCATCGATCGCTGGTTCTTGACCGCACCGAGGGGCAGTGGCACAGACTTGCCCACCCAGCGCAGCATCTGCGCAAAATTGCCCTTCACGCCGGGGCCATACACCAAAGGTGGGCGAATGATCACCAACTCCATGTCCGTGCTCTGCGCCATTTTCTTCAAGCCCTGCTCGGCTTCCCATTTGGACAGCGCATAAGCGTCGGATGGACTCGGGGCGTCTTGTGCGCTGAAGCAGGATCCAGGTGCTGTCTGTTCGCCATTGACCTTGATCGAGCTCACAAACACAAATCGCCGCGCTCCGGCATGCGCAGCCTGCTCGGCCATCGTCAGTGTGGCTCGCACATTGGCTTCGCGAAAGGCTTGCAGCGAATCGCGGGCATGCTCATCCATCACGTGGGCGCGACCGGCCAGATGCACCACGGTCTGACTGCCCTGCAGGGCCTGATGCCAAACCGGTGCACTGTGGGACTCGATCACGCGCTCGCCCGGCATAAAACCAGGCTTGCGTACCACTGGAATCACCTCATGCCCGGAACTCAGCAGATGTGGGCATAGGGCTCTGCCGATGAAACCACTGGCACCGGTGATCAGGATCTTCATGGCCTGAGCATCTCCAGAAGTTTGGCTAGGTACTTGGTCAAGATCATGGCCATGTTGGTCTTCACGCCGTTTTCACGGCACGCGCGCAGGACCTCCTGGTTGAGCAAAACCCTCGCGCGCCAGCTCTTGTTGCTGGCACCGCCGGCCTGCATGTGTACCAGCACTCGCGGCAGGTGTCGGTAACGCAGATGATGTCCATGGAAAGCCCGCACCACGAATTCATAGTCGCCGGCGATTCGGTAGTCGGTTTTGAACATCCCGACCCGCTGTGCAACCTCTCGCCGTAAGAAAAATCCGGGATGGGCGGGCATCCATCCCCAGGCCAGCTTTTTGGGGCTGAAGCGATCCGAGCGATATCGGCGGATCATGCGGCCGGGATCCTCGGCCCTGAAGAACCCTACGTCGGCCACCAGGGCGTCGAGGCGGTGCATTTGCATTTGCCGGACCACGTCCGACAGCACCTCCGGGTCTGCGTATCGGTCATCGGCATTGAGAAAGCAGACGACCTCACCACGGGCCCGTGCCAACCCCTTGTTCATGGCATCGTAGATGCCTTTGTCAGGCTCACTGACCAAGGCGGCCAGGTCAGGTCTGAAGCGCTCCAGAATCTCTCTGGTGCCATCGGTGGAGCCACCGTCGATGACGATGTGTTCGATTTCAGGCCATTGCTGGTCTAACACCGATCGGATGGCGCGCTCGATGGTGGGGCGACTGTTGTAGCAGACGGTGATGACTGAAATGACGGGCCGTTCAGAAAGCATGGAGCATCAATAGCGCATGAAGCGGCGTAGGAATTCCTTGACCCAGAACGGCACGAACTGCTGGATCCACCGTCGACCGCGCACACTTGCTGCAGGCTTGAGACCTGCCCGGAAGTCTGGGACCAGTTGCCTGACTTCTGCGAGACGAAGTTTCAGATCGTTCTCATATGCCATATAGACGGACTCAGGCTCGGCACACTCACTGGTATAGAAGCTCGACAGCCTGTCAAAGCGACCGTTGTCCAGAAGTTGGAACTGATGAAAGTGGTAGAAGATCAGCGGTTCGCCTTGCACCGTGATCTTGCCGGCTGGATCGCGATCGAATTTGTACTGTGCGTAGTTCCAGGGTGCAATGCCCGCCCCGGGATGCATGAGGATATGACAGGCGCGATAGCGGCTGGGCCATTCGTCCAGGTACTTCTGGTCGCCCATCTTGCCATCCTCGAGTCGGTAGTAGCACCACTCGATGCATTGCTCCCGCCAGCGTGCCAGGCAGGCCATGCCCTGCTCGTCGCGCCGGAAGCTGACCCACTCCACGCAGAATCTGCCATTGACTTCGCGGTCCTTGAGGCGGGGCGTGAAGCGGTGTTCGATGATCGCGATCGAGGCCTCAGCAATCTCGTCGAACAGGGGCTCTACGTCGGCATAGAAAAGCAGATCGGCGTCGACATAGGTGATGAAGTCGATGTCGGGATGCTTGTGCATGACATGCCATGGCAGACAGGGGGAGAGCGTCCAACAGTACTCGGCCACGCCACGGTCTGCCTTGGCCTTCAGGAGCGCCTCGTCTTCAACCTCGCTCAAGGGGATGCATTTCACAAAAGGCAGATCCAGCCCCTCCAGGATTTGCTGAGTCTGCGCATCCATGCACAGCACGTGGACCTCGGCAGTGGGGCAGTACCTGGCAAGGCTGTGCAGCATCGCCAGGCCTTTGAGGAGATAGCCGCTGTCAAACAGCGTGCAAAAGTACCGGGTTGTCAAGGATTCAACTTTCCGCAAACATAGGTCCGGACCGCCTGACCGCGGGCTGTATCGGATCCATCGGCTTGCTCGTGCAGCGTGAATGTCGCAATGAGTTGGAGCCCATTGTTTTGGAGGAGCGCCAAAAACTCAGGCTCGTTGAAGTGGATTTCTACCGTCTCCACCCCATAGGCTTTCTTGCGGAACCATTTTTCGTTCTGTCCCCACACCACGGGCGTGCGGTGAAAGATGGCGTAATGTCTTGCAACGCGCGCGGTCTCGGCAAGTGCCTGCCGGTATTCGGGAATGTGCAGCAAGCAGCAGCCGGATACCACGATGTCCACCGACTGATCCGCCCACTGTAGGCTGGTTGCGTCTTCTACCGAAAAGGCTCGTTCGGGGTATCGCTGACGCGCCATCTCGATAAAGGCCGGGGAATAATCGCAGCCGTGATAGCTCAGCGGTAATCCGGCAATTTCAAGAACTTCACTGTAGAAGCCGCTGGAGCAACCCACCTCCAAGAGACTCATCTCCCTTGAATGAGTTGGCAGGCTTTTCAGTGACTGGACGAAGACATCGAAGACATCGATCGCAAGGCCCTTGCGGTATTGCTGCAGCTGTTTGTCCACCAGCTCTCTTTGACGTACTGGCAGGGCTTCATCTTGCCAGGATTGACGCAGCATCTGGCCTTGTTCGAGCGCATCCTGATCCTCGATCACCGCGTAGTCGGTGGATACCGAACGGCCCGGAAGTAACCAGTCTCTCAGCCGCTTCAGCTGACGCTTGAGCACAGGAAAGTGCTTCAGGCTTTGGCCTAATGTGGCTTTCATAGGCTTGAAAGGTAGCGCTTGAGTAGCGGCACCAACTCCTGCATTCTGTGTCGGTAGGTGTGTTCGGCCATCGTGCGCGCCTGGCCTGCAGCCGCAATTTCCTGGGCTTCTCGGGGATGGGCCAGATAGTGGCGCACCATTTCGGCAGCTTCCTCCTTGCTGGAGTAAGCCAGCACCTCGCGTCCCACCTGGAACAAATCGCTCAGGTTGTCCTTGCGATCAGTCAGCAGCAAACTGCCCACTCCAGTGGCCTCGTACAGGCGCATGTTGTTGGCGTTGTTCTCTGCCACGTTGATGTGGCGGTTCAAGGTGATTCGGCTGCGGGCCAGTGCCCGGTACATGTCCATGCCCCAGACTTCGCCGCCATGGCGAGCCCGAATCGGAGAACTGGTCGGCAGTGCGTCGGCGCCATAACCGAAGACCTGCATGTCGACCTGCTCGACCATGTATTCGAGCAAGGGGATGGCGCCGCCGTGGTGCCGGCTGATGCCTCCGACGAAGCTGAAGTCCCTATCTTTGGTCACCGTGCCTAGCAGCGACAGGACCCGTTCGTCAAAGCCGATGCGGAAATATTCTGACGCGACTCCCAGGGCGCGCAGTCGGTCGACGAAGTGAGGGAACGAGGTGAGGATCAGGTCATAGCCTTTGAGAAAAGACTCGGGTGGCAAAGGGCATGCAATCTGACCGACGATCAGCTTTACCTCTTGCTTGAGGGCGCGCAGTACATCCCCCGGGAAGAAGGACAGGTCTTGGCAATAAAGGACATCGGGTTTGTTGGCCCTGATCTGGGCAATGGCGACGTCCATGAGTCCAGGTAGCTTAGCCAGGAAGCGGCCAAGCACCGGCAGCCTGAATAGGCGATGCGGCACCTTGAGTGCCAACTGTGACAGCGGCACGCCATGAGCCTGGGCCCAGGCCCGCTGCAAGGGCATGCAGTTGACGATCAGATCCTCGGCCTCGCAGCCCAGCTCATTGAGGTGCCGGCTGTAAAAGTCCGAAGTCCCAAAGCAGGCGTCGAGCAGTGTCTGGCGCTGTGCAGCGTATTGTTCGTCGGTCAGGCCGGGCCTGGCGGCATAAAAACGCGCGAGGAAGGCCGGATAGTAGGTGTCGACGATGAGGATTTTCATGCGTTCTTGCGCAGGCGAGGAAAGGCCAAAAACAGCGTCAGGCGCAGCGGCAGGGTCAGGCGCTGCAGCCAACTGCTGGCCTCCCACCAAAAGACCGTCACGGCGGGCAAATAGGCTGGCGAGCGCACCGAAAGCAGTCGTTCTCGCCAGCCTATCGAACGCCTGGTACTGCCGTACTCATCAGTCGAATAGACTGCTGCTTCGGTGGACACCAGCAGTTGCCAGCCGGCTTTACGGACTCGCACGGCCAACTCATAGTCCGCCAGGTAGTGCGGCAGGAGTCGGGGTCGCATGCCTCCGGCTGCCGAGATGCTGGCCATGGGATAGAGGACGCCCCGCCCTGAAAGGGCCTCGACAGCTAGAGTAATCGGGATTTCAACCGGTGTTCCGTCACTCATGAGTTCAGAGGTCACGAGGCGCCATGCATCGATCCGGGGGCCTACGGACAGGACTTTGTCAGGCTTGGCCTGGTCGCGGATGACGCTGCCCACAGCGGCGCGACCATGGGCAGTGGCTGCCTCGAGCAGGCGTTGGACGAAAAATGAATCGACGGTGGTGTCGTTGTTCATGAGCAGCAGCCAGTCTTCAGGGGCTGCGGTCATTTCCAGATGGCGTACCGCCGCATCGACAGCTCCCCCCCAGAAGAGAGAGCCGTCACCTGGCAGCACCCGAATGTCATTTTGTTCCGCCAGCCAGGCCGGGGTTTCATCCGTCGAGCCATCATCAACCACAAGCAGGCTCAGTGTATGCGTTGTCCGCTGCTGCCTCAGGCAAGCCACCAGCTGTTGCGTCAATGCGAGCCTGTTGAAAACAGGAATCACCACATGAACGGTCATGGGGCTTTCCCGCGCTTGAGTTCCACCATCAGGCTGTCACCCAGCCCCACGGTGTCGATCGCCCGGTTGACCAAGGCGATGACCGTCAGAATGGATACGCGAAGAATGGTCTTCAAGGGATTGATTCGATGGGTGTTGCCCGTGGCCTCGGATTGAGAAGAAGCGACTGCCCAAATCGGGCTGGGCTCTCCCAAGCGGGCGATCGATGCCATCGAACGGATTTGCAGCAGCGTCCAGACGTTAGGTGTGATGGTGCGCAGGCTCACCACCTCCAAGTGACAGGCATGCGCAAGGCGCTTGAAGCTCTGTTTGTTGAAATGGTGCGATGGTAAGGCACATGCCAGTTGATCCATCGACGACCGGACAGGAGCCGCCATAGGGATCCCGTGTTTGGCATCACCAGGAGGAGGCGACCTTTAGGTGTCAATCTTTGCGTGAGTCGGCGAAGGGCCAGATCGGGATCAGGGAGATGCTCAATGACTTGATTCATGACGATCAAATCAAAGCTTTGCCCTGCAAAGGGCTCATTCTGCAGATTTCCAAAATGAATGTTGAGTCCGAGCTTCTCGGCAATAGGACGGACATTGGCGTCCGCTTCTATCCCGAACGCACGCGCGCCCAGCGCCTGAGCCTCGAGCAGGGAACTGCCACTTCCACATCCCACATCCAGCATGGCTTGGCCGGGACGAACTCGGTATTGGCCCTGGTTGTCGGTTCCTGTCCACCAGCGCTTGAGCGTTGCCAGACCGTGGATGGCTTTTTGGGCCTCCGAGGCGACCTGCGACGCGGTGATCTTCTTGCGCGGGTAATAGGTGCTGTACAGATGGGGCAAGTCGGCCTCTGACAGGCGTGGAGCGGTGGCCTGGTGGCCACACTGAGTACAACTTGCAAGTTGGAATTGACGAGGGTTCCCATATCGATCGTCAAAGAGACTTGGCCCGGGGGCGAAGCCTTGCCCCTGACACACGGGGCATCGCATGGCGATCCTATCGGTGCTCATTCATCTTCCCGGCAGAAAAAGCTTGTGTTGTAGGCCTTGGCAACTGGTCGGTAGCCAACGTCCATCAATAGTTTTGTGACTGGACAGCTTTGCAAGGTCAGGAGGTCCGTTCGCAAGGTCTCAGCCAAAACCAGGCGTGGCCTGTAACGATGCCAATCGTTGGAGCTCAGCACTTCATGGTCCTTGCCCTCGACATCGACAGACATGAAGTCGATGCATTGTTTCGCCGGCAGGTGCTTGTTCAGCAATTGGTCCAGGCGCTCCACTGGAATTTTGAGCGTGTTGATGAGTTTGTATGGCGGCCTATTCTTTTGGGCCGCCTCGCCTTCATCGAAAGTGTTGAGCGCGGGCTCGTTGAATTGAAAGTAGTCCAGTAGACCGGATGTCCCAGCCACGCCTGCTTCGATATTCATGTCCCGCGGCCTAATGCGGTTGAAGGCACGCATGGAGCCAGGCATCGCATCGATGTTGATGCCGCGCCACCCTCGCCGGTAAAACAGATAGGTATTGGAAAATCGGACCGGATGGTGGGCGCCGACGTCGACGTAAAAACCATTGGCCTGGCGATCGAGCAATCTGTCCAGGATCAGGTCTTCACCATCCTGGCCGTAGCAGAGGTTGGGCTTGAGGTCAGGATCACCCATGACCATTTTTTTGATGTTGCTCAGTATCGACTTGATTTGCATTTGTCGGCTCGCGCCTCCACTTAGCTGCCGCTGCTTTCCCCGGAGGGATTTCCGCCCATGGGCTTGACACCGTCCAATCGACCGACTCCCAGGCTTGATCGAATAAAAATGGCCGTCGTCCATGCGTAAGGATTGATTGGCCCGAGTCCTGAAAAATCGATTTGCAGCCATCCTTGCCGGCGAATTGATTCGCAGGCAGCTGGGTACCAATCCGCGTTATCAAAGATGATGAATCCGGCGTCCCGCACCAGTTGTGCAGCGACTTGCGCACAATCCTTGCGATGCCGTCCGTCGACGATCATGATGTCGAACTTGCCACCAAAGGTGTGGGGGGCGTTGACGTAGGCCTCTTTTTCGGTGGCTGTCATGATCGTGAGATTGGGAATATTGAACTTGCCCACCTCCTTCGCCCATGCCGGGTCATTTTCTGCTGCAAAAATTTCTTTGACTCGGCGAGCCAGAAAGACTGAAGAATTACCGCATCCATACTCAAAAACACGGCATTCACGCATGTCCAGCGTCCTGAGGAATTCGATCGCCGGATAGGTGTACCAGGGGATGGGATTTCCCGCGGTGTCCAGAGGGCGCCCTTCCCGATAGGCCCGAGTCCATCCATAAGATTCGGCAATCACATGCCAGGCTTCATGGCTCTTTAAGAAAAGACGCAGGCGTTTCTTCAGGAGGGCGATCAGATTCATGATGGATTAATAATCAGACGCAACGTGGCTCTGGCTTTGGTGGAAAAAGCGATCGATGATGTGGCCAAGGCCGAGGTGCAGACCATCAGGTAAGCAAAGTCCACCGTATCCCATCTGGAGGGAGCCAACAGGATGGCGATAACGCAGAAGATGAGCCCTATTAATGTACGCAGCATTGAGACCCAGTAGATGCGCTCATTAACAATGATTTGACTTGTCGCGACGCCAAGAAACACAAATACCGAGGACCATACCAGCACACGCAACACCGCCGCTCCGTGCATGTAGCTGGGGCCAAGCAGCATCGCGAAAATGAATTCGGAACACCAAGAAATCACTAGTGCGCCTGAAATGCTGATGGCTCCGACCGTAAGAACCATTTGTCGCATGGCGCGAAGGTAATCTCGATGACTTTGAATCCGGAGCTGACTGATTCGAGGAGCCCAAGCCTGCGCCACTGACATCCCCACCATATTCCAGGCGGCACACATGCTGGCGGCAATGGCGTAGGCGCCAACTGCCTCCTTAGAAAGCAGCGCACCGACGACCAAGACATCGATTTTGCTGTAGACGGCTACTGTCAAACCGCTGAGCACCATCATCTTTCCGGCGACCACCAAGTGTTTGAACTCGGCCAGGCTGACATGGCTCCAGCGTGGAGTCAGGCCATGCCCATGCAGCAGTCGCAGGTAGAGTGCGGCGATGACGGCACTCTCCAGCATCACAACGGCGGCAAACCATGCGACCGGAGCGTTGATCAGGATCAGCAGGCATCGGCTAGCCGCTCCGACCGCGAAGGCAAGGAGTCGGATCAGCGAAGTTTTTCGGGCTTGATTTTGAGCCTGCAGCCAGCAGTCGGCTGTGTCGCAGGCGCCAAACATCACAGCGCTGCTGCAAAGGGCCGCCAGGAGTAGCAGTAGAGTGTCGCCAGCGTGAGTCACCATCAAGTACCCCGTCGCCAGAGTTGGAACGAGCAGGGCGCCACCCAGCCGGATGAAGAAGTAGGTGGACAAGATGCTTCTTGCATCTCGTTGAGCTTCGACCAAGTCGCGCACAACCAGAGACTCTATGCCTAATGAGCCAAGGAAACCGAGCACTGCCACTAACGCGAGCGCATAGGCCAGTGCCCCGTAGTTTTCCGGCCCCAGATGCCGGGCGACCCAGGCCCCGATCAAAAATGCTCCGACTAGGCGGATGAACTTTTCGAGGAAATACCACGAAGCCCCCACAAGAATGGGGAACTTGGCCGCGAATCTCAGCATGAGGTCTGCTCAGTGCGTCGAAGCGAATTGGGCAACAAGGTCACAGACGCGCCGAATGTCGTCGTGGGTGTGTCCGACCGATATTGGCAGACTCAGTTCAGTTCCGTGCAAAACATCGGCAATGGGGAAGGTACCGTTCAGAATGTCTTGCATGGCCTTCTGCCGATGCGGTGCGATCGGATAGTGGACCTCCGTCTTGACCCCTTGGCCTAGCAGCCAGCTGCGCAGCTCATCTCGGCGGCCGTACCGAACTCCGAAGATGTGGAAGACATCATATTCATCCTCCTGGCGGCGAGGTAGGTCGAGCCATTGGGGCAAATGCTCAAAGTAAATGTCGGCCAGGCTTCGCTTGTGCGCAGTCATGGCGTCAAGGTGCCGCAATTTGACCCGCAGCAAGGCCGCTTGCAGTTCATCCAGACGCGAATTCACGCCTACATACTCGTTAACATATTTCTGCTTGGAGCCGTAGTTACGGGTGTGGCGCAACCGGTCGGCCAATGCGTCGCTGTTGGTCACGACGGCGCCAGCATCGCCAATCGCGCCTAAATTCTTTGTGGGGTAAAAGCTGAAGCACCCGGCATCACCGAAGGTACCGGTCATCCGCCCCGCGAGCTTGGCGCCGTGGGACTGGGCACAGTCTTCCACCAGGCGCAGCCCATGCTGCTGTGCGAAGGCGGTGATTTCATCCATCCGGCAGCTTTTGCCGAATAAGTGGGTCACGCAGATGGCCCGGGTCTTGCTTGTCATGGCTCCAGCCAACCGCTGCGGGTCCATGTTGAATGTCTCGAGTTCGGGTTCGACCAGGACCGGGTGGTGCCCCGCCCGGATGATGGCCAGGATCGTGGCGATGTAGGTATTCGAAGCGACCAGTATGTCACTTCCCTTGGGCAGGTCCAGAGCCTCCATTGAGAGAATCAAGGCGTCGAGGCCATTGGCCACGCCTATGCAGTGCCTAGCACCGACGTAGTGAGCGAACTCCGATTCAAAGGCGCTCACCTCCTGGCCCAGCACATACCAACCGCTGCGTATGACCCTCGACGCAGCAGCTTCGAGTTCGGCCATGAAGGTCTGGTTGGACCGACCAAGGCTTTCGTATTCAATCATGCGCGGGTCGCTCATAGGGTGTATCAATGTACTCGCTGCGGTCATAGCGGTGCGATGACATCACCAGCAACACGGCAGACTCATCGAAAGTCATGGTGTGCCAGTCCTTGGGCTCCACCAGCAGGCACTTGCCTGGGTGATCCAGAACGATGGTCTCTTCGGTGATTCCGTCATTCATGTACATCGATACACGCCCTGACACGGCCACCAGGGCCTGACGGGTGTGCGTGTGCCGATGCCCGCCTCGCGTCTGCCCGTTCGCACCATAGATCCAATAGCTTCGAACCACCTGGAAAGGCAGGACGCTTTCGAGAACGGTCAAGGAGCCCCTGGAGTCGGTAAAAGTCGGCAGGTGAAGCAGCGCGAAATGTGACATCAGCCTATTCCTTGTAGTCCATGGCCGCGTAGCCGTGGCTCTTGACCAGTTCGTCCCGCTGTGCGGCATTCAGATCGGCCTGCACCATTTCACGCACCAGTTCGACAAAGCTGGTCTGCGGAGTCCAGCCCAATTTTTCTCTGGCTTTGCTGGCATCGCCCAGCAGGGTTTCGACTTCCGTGGGTCGGAAGTAGCGCGGATCGACCGCGACGATGCGCTTGTCGCCATTGGGGCTGGCCCAGTATCCCTCTTCCTCGACACCGCTACCCTCCCAGCGTATTGGCATACCCAGTTCTTTGGCGGCCGCATCGACAAAGTCACGCACGCTGTACTGCACGCCGGTGGCAATCACAAAGTCTTCGGGGTGGTCTTGCTGCAGCATCAGCCACTGCATTTCCACATAGTCCCGCGCATGGCCCCAGTCGCGCTTGGCGTCCATATTGCCCAGGTAGAGGCAGTCTTGCAGGCCTAGCTTGATGCGGGCCAGCGCACGGGTGATCTTGCGGGTGACGAAGGTTTCTCCGCGTACCGGGCTTTCATGGTTGAACAAAATGCCATTGCAAGCATAGATGCCATAGGCTTCGCGGTAGTTGACCGTTATCCAGTAGGCGTAGAGCTTGGCCACCGCATAAGGGCTGCGCGGGTAGAAGGGCGTGGTTTCCTTTTGAGGGATCTCTTGCACCAGACCGTACAGTTCCGAGGTGGAGGCTTGGTAGAAGCGGGTCTTTTTCTCCAAGCCAAGGATGCGGATGGCCTCAAGGATGCGCAGCGCACCCAGTGCATCGGAATTGGCGGTGTACTCGGGCTCTTCAAAGCTAACGGCCACATGGCTTTGCGCGGCCAGGTTGTAGATCTCGTCGGGCTGCACTTGCTGAATGATGCGGATCAGGCTGGAGCTGTCGGTCAGGTCACCATGGTGCAGGAAGAAGCGTACATCTTTTTCATGCCGGTCTCGGTAGAGATGGTCGATGCGGTCGGTGTTGAACAAGCTGGTGCGCCGCTTGATGCCGTGCACCACGTAGCCTTTGCTAAGCAGCAGCTCGGCCAGATAGGCGCCGTCTTGTCCAGTGATGCCGGTGATAAGGGCGATTTTTTGCATGTTGGTCATCGGTGTTTCAAGGCTTCAATGTGTCGCAGCATGGTGAGTCAAAAAATCCTGGTATGCCAGGGCCAGGCCTCGCTGGAGGTTCACTTTGGCCTGCCAGCCCAGGGCAATCAAGCGGGTGCTGTCCATCAGCTTTCTGGGCGTGCCGTCAGGCTTGCTCGGATCGGTCTTGATCTGGCCTTGGTAGCCCACGGTCTGGGCGATGAGTTGGGCAGCCTCAAGAATGGAGACGTCGTCCCCATAGCCCACATTGATGTGGCTGAGCATGGGCTGAGTGTGTTGCTCGTAAGTGGCCTTGTCGAGGTTCATCACATGCACGCTGGCGGCCGCCATGTCGTCTATATATAAAAATTCCCGCTTGGGGCTGCCTGTGCCCCAGATGGTGACAGCCGCTGCCTGCTTCACCTTGGCCTCATGAAAGCGTCGGATCAAGGCTGGGATGACGTGTGAGTTCTCGGGGTGGTAGTTGTCGCCGGGGCCGTACAAATTGGTGGGCATGACGCTGCGGTAATCAACGCCGTGGCTGGTACCGAACTGACGGTTGTAGCTCTCGCACAGCTTGATGCCGGCGATCTTGGCGATCGCATAAGGCTCGTTGGTCGGTTCGAGCGTGCCGGTGAGCAGGGCGCTTTCCTGCATGGGCTGCGCGGCCAGCTTGGGGTAGATGCAGCTCGAACCCAGAAACAGCAGCTTCTTGACACCGTTTCGAAAGGCCGCGTCGATCACATTGGCCTGCATCATCAGGTTCTCATAAATGAACTCGGCCGGGTAAGCATTGTTGGCATGAATGCCTCCCACCTTGGCCGCGGCCAGGTAGACCTGCTCTGGCTTTTCAAGCGCAAAGAATTCGCGCACGGCGGCCTGGTCGGTCAGGTCCAGCTCGGCATGAGTCCGGGTCACGATCGCGTTCTGTCCGCGCGCTGAAAGGGCACGCATGATGGCCGAGCCCACCATGCCCCGGTGACCGGCTACGTAGATCTTGGAATGCGTGCTCACGGGTTGCCGCGTCCGTAGTTGTCTTCAAAGCGTACGATGTCGTCTTCTCCCAGATAGCTGCCCGACTGAACCTCGATGATCTCCAATGCAATGGAGCCCGGATTGGCCAGGCGGTGTACCTGGCCCAGGGGGATGTAGGTGGACTGGTTTTCCGTCAAGATCAAGACTTGGTCGCCGCAGGTGATCTCGGCGGTGCCCTTGACCACGATCCAGTGCTCGGCGCGGTGGTGGTGCTTTTGCAGGCTGAGGCTGGCCTTGGGCTTGACCTGTATGCGCTTGACTTTGAAGCGCTCGCCTTCATCGACGCTGTCGTACCAGCCCCAGGGCCTGTGCACCTTGCGGTGCAGGGCGCGCTCGTCGCGCTGGCTGCGGCCTAAGGCTTCGACGATCTGCTTGACGTCCTGACTGCGCGACCTGTTGGCTACCAGAACCGCATCGGCGGTCTCTATGATGACCAGATTTTCAACGCCGACGAGGCTCACCAGCCGGCTGCTTGCGTATACCAAGGTGTTGCGGCTATCGGTCTGGAGCACGTCACCATGATAGGCATTGCCGCTGTTGTCTTTGGGCAGTACCTGCCAGACAGCGTCCCAGGCGCCGAGGTCGCTCCAGCCTGCATCGAGCGGGACCATCTGGATGGGAAATCGGCTGCCCGGGCAGCGTCCCATGACCGCGTAGTCGACCGATTGGGCTGGGATGGCCAAAAACGCCTCCTTGTCCGGCCGTACAAACTGTGCATCCGAGCTGCGCTGAGCCCACGCAGCCCGTGTGGTGGTCAGGATATCGGGGCGAAATTGCCCGAGCGCTTCCAGCCAGACCGAGGCCTTGAGCACAAACATGCCTGCGTTCCAGTAGTAGCCGCCTTGGTCCAGGTAGGTTTGGGCGGTGGCGGCATCGGGTTTTTCGACGAAGGCCAGGACTTGCTGGGGGGATACCGCGGCGAGGGCGCCGGTCTCGCACGGGCCCGTTTGGGATGGTGCCACTTGAACATAGCCATAGCCGGTTTCAGGCCGGTTGGGGGTGATGCCCAGGACGACGATGCTGCCGTGCGCTGCCGCAGCCACTGCTTGCTGCATGGCCTGGGTAAATGCGACTACGTCAGCGATGGTTTGGTCGGCGGGAGTGACTACCAAAATCGGGTCGGCGCCGCCTTGTCTGGCCGCGAGTGCCGCCAGGGTCAGTGCGGGCGCGGTGTTGCGGCCTGCGGGTTCGAGCAGGGCTGAGCCCAGGCCCAAACCGACTTCGCGCAATTGCTCTCCAGCCAAAAAGCGATGCTCCTCCCCTGCGACGATGAGCGGCGGCTCAACTTTGATCTGCGCGTTACCCAGCCCAGCCAGGCGCATCGCTGCCTGCTGAAACAAACTCTCCTGTCCCGTGAGGCAGAGAAACTGCTTTGGAAACCCCGTCCTTGAAAGCGGCCACAGACGTGTGCCGGAACCGCCGCAAAGGATGACCGGTTGTATGGATTCAGTCATTGCCGAACAGGTCGCGTGTGAAGGTCTTATCAGCCACATCGGCAAGCGCGGGCATGCGGCGGTTGGCGATGATCAGATCGGACTCGCGTTTGAACTGCTGCAAATCATTGACCACCCTTGAATGGAAGAAGTCTCTGGCATTCAGGGCGGGCTCATGCACGATGACCTCAATTCCTTTGGCCTTGATGCGTTTCATGATGCCCTGAATGCTGGAGGCACGGAAGTTATCCGAGCCGGCCTTCATCACCAGCCTGTAGACCCCCACCACCTTGGGTTGCCGGCGAATGATTTCATCGGCAATGAAGTCCTTGCGGGTGGTGTTCGATTCAACAATGGCGTGAATCAGGTTTTGTGGTACGTCCCGGTAGTTGGCCAACAACTGCTTGGTGTCCTTGGGGAAGCAATACCCGCCATAGCCAAAGCTCGGATTGTTGTAATGGTGCCCGATGCGGGGGTCGAGGCAGACGCCGTCGATGATTTGCCGGGTATCGAGCCCATGGGTCGCGGCATAGGTGTCGAGCTCGTTGAAATAGGCCGCCCGCATGGCCAGGTAGGTGTTGGCAAACAGCTTGATGGCTTCGGCCTCAGTGCTCTCGGTGAAAAGCGTCGGTATGTTCTGCTTGATGGCGCCTTGTGCCAGTAAGCCGGCAAAGGTCTTGGCCCGGTCAGAGCGCTCTCCGACGACGATGCGGCTGGGGTGCAGGTTGTCGTACAGGGCCTTGCCTTCGCGCAGAAATTCGGGGGAGAAGATCAGATTGGCCGTGACCAGGGCCTGCCGGGTTTTCTCCGTATAGCCCACTGGAACAGTGGACTTGATGACCATTACCGCTCCTGGGTTGATTGCCATCACGTCGGCAATGACTGCTTCTATGGATCGGGTGTTGAAGTAGTTGGTCTCGGGATCGTAGTCAGTGGGGGTGGAAATCACCACAAAATCAGCCCCGGCATAGGCTTCGTGCTTGTCGATGGTGGCCCTCAGATTCAGCGACTTGGACTGCAGGTAATGCTCGATCTCTGGGTCCTCGATGGGCGACGTCTTTCGATTGAGCAGCGCGACTACCTCATTGTGCTGGGCCAGCAGGACTGCATTGGACAGGCCCACGTAGCCGGTACCAGCGATGGCAATTTTCATGGGGCAATCTTCCTGAGAGCCGGGTCCGAGCGAAAGGTGATCTGGCTCGATGGTGGCCACCCCGGCCATCTGAGTCGCTGGGGCAGGCTACCGCAGCGCACGAGCATCAAGGGCAGGCGCGTATCAGCACAGAAGCCCGATCCTGCTGCGGGGCACGCGGCAGGTTTCGGGCTTTATGACGAAGCATAGGATTTTACCGAGCAATTATAGGGGGGCATTGCAGGTCGTCTCGAACCCGCCTTGGCATTTGGTTTCCAGAGCCGTCGCCAATGCTCAGAACGCTAGCCATTGCATTCAGTTTCGCTCCTGCTTCAAGAGCCACAGGCCCTACATGTTCGGCGTGAAAGCCTGCATCGAGGGCACCCACAAGCCAGGCCTCACCAAGGTGATTGTTCAGCCCGCGCAGACCGCGCCGAACAACTGGCAGGCGCAGATGGACGCCAAGCTGATGAAGGCGCTGTGCATGGCCTTGTACTGGCAAGAACAACTCGATAGCGGCGCTGTTGGCAGCAGCGCCGAAATCGCCAAGCGCGAGGGCATGGAGAAGATGCGTGCGCACAAGTTCATGAAGCTGGCCCGACTGGCGCCACGGTTTGTGGAGGCCATTGCCAGAGGCCAGGGGCCGATTGGGCTGTCCTTCGAGTTCTTTGTGCGCAAGGTCCTGCCGCACGACTGGGGCCAGCAGGAGGACTTGATGGAGGCGTTGGCGCGTTGATCAGGCGCCCAGCAAGCGGCGTGTGAGCAGCGACTGCATGTCTCGACGGCCGTCGGCAATGACGAACACCACGACGTCGCGCCCCATCACCCCGTAGATGAGGCGGTACGGCTTGAAGAACACCTGGCGGTAGTCCTTGATCCCGAGATCGAGCAGCTCTCTCGGGTAGCTGCCGCGCTCCGGCATGACAGCCAGTTGTTCTGCCGTGGTCATCAACCGATCCAGAACATGATCTGCGTTGGCGGGGTCGTCGAACTCGGCGATGTAATCGTAGATCGCTTCCAAATCCTGCTCAGCCCCCTCTGTGAGCAGGACGCTGTACTTGGATGCCATCAGGCCAAGGCTTTCTTGGCCTTGAGCCGGGCCACCACGTCAGACAGCGGCTTGACCTTTCCGGCGGTGGCTTCCTGTTGGCCTAAGGCCAGCACTTTCAGCAAAGCCAGGGTTTCCTGCGTGGCCTCGTAGCTGGCCACATCCTGCAAAACCGCCTTGGCCTCGCCGTTTTGCGTGATCACCAGGGGCTCGCGTTGCTCGCCGAGCGTGGCCAAAATCTCCGCCGCATTGGCCTTGAGGTAGCTGATGGGTTTGACTTGTGATGAGTAGCGCATGGGGCCTCCTTGTGGACTGAATATAGTCTACAAAAGGTCCGATGAAAAGGAGCTCCCACAGACTGTGGGACAGCTTCAAACCGCAGGCCGCAGGTTAAATGCTGCGGCCCATCAGATCAAGGCTTCCATGCCCTTACGCTCCAGCAGATTCAAAAGTTTTTGTGAAGGACCGCTGGGATGCTTGTCGCCCAGTTCCCACTGACGGACCGTGGACAGGCTGGTATTGAGTAAGGCGGCCAGCACGGCCTGACTGAGCTGGTAACGGTCCCGCAGAGAGCGGATCTGCTCGCTGTCGTATGCCGGAATGGGGTCCAGACACAGGGCGTCGTACTTGCGCATCTTGCGTTGGTCAATGAAGCCCAGGCGATGCAAATCCACAGCCGTTTCGTGCACGGCTTCCATGATCTTGCTCTTGGCCTTGGTTTTAGTGGTCATTGCAAATCTCCTGAAGGGTTCCGTCCGCTACCTGTGCATCCAGATCCTTACCTGTTCTGGCCAACAAATCCTGCGCGATCGACTGCAGCGCCTCTTTTTCTTCGGCACTGATATTGGCCCGATCGTTCTTCTCAAAGCCGAACAAAAAGAACCACCGATTGCCCTTGTTGGTTGCGACCAAGGTGCGAGCCCCGCCGCGCTTACCGCGTCCTGCCAAGCCAACACGCTTCTTGACGACTCCACCGCCAAGGTCTGCATCGATCAGTCCTTGGGCCATCTCCAGGGCAATCGATTCGAACAGCAGTTCGATCTCGTCGGGGGACAGTGCGGTGGGGGACGTCTTCTTGGCCATTTGGGGCTCCTTGGTGGTGGGTTGCTTGTCAATCGACATCCGCATTGACGCGCTGTTCCACCGAGAAGCCAAGCTCCTTTCCCTAGGTATTGCCCAGTTCTTTCGACTTTTTCTGCTCTTCCAATGCCGCAGCGCGCCCCTACCCCCTGTCGATATCCCGGATGCGCGCTTGTTGTGGCCAAGCCGGGGTATTGCGAGGCGCATTACCCGCTGATTCATCGTGATTACGGGCGCGCGCGGCGCGGGTTCGATGCCGAGGTGGGCTTCTACCAGTCAAGGGACTGGCGAACGCTGCGATCGGCAGTGCTGCGCGAGAGCCCCCTTTGCCTGGTCTGTAAGGCCAAGGATCGCCTGGTTGCGGCTGGGGTGGTGGATCACGTGGTGCCGCTCAAGAACGGCGGCGCCCGCTTTGATAGGGCCAACCTGCAGCCTCTCTGTGTTTCTTGCCACAACCGCAAGACGGCCAGAGAGACTGCTGGCAGGCGCTAGACCCCCTTGCCCACGGGTAGGGGGGTCAAATCTCTACGGTTGGGCGGCGAAGATGCGCGCGCCTGCCCAAATTTTTGTGACCGCGAAATTCGCGACCCCCTATCGGGCAGCAGGCGATATTCAAGACTGCGAGATGCACAGATGCCACCAATTGCCCCCGATTCTGATTTCATCGGAACAAGTTGCTGGCTGCACTTGAGCGACGCGGAGCGCGAGCTATCGCGCATGGCCCTCACCGAGCAAGACCTTGATAGCCTTCGCATAAATGACGCGGACTTGGCGGGCACGGCCCCATCGGTTGAAGACATCTTGGCGATGACGGATGAAGATTGGGCAGGGTTTGGACTTTCCCAAAAGGCCCTCTTGTTATTACGAGAGGATTTAACGCGCCGATTGGGGGTCAGTGCGCAGGACTTGACGTGGCTATGCCGCGCGATTGAAAGAGGAAAGCATGGCCACACGAGGGCGCAAACCGGCACCCATTGAGCTCAAGTTGCTAAGGGGCAATCCGGGCAAGCGCGCCATTAACGCAAAAGCGAGCGTTTTACAGCAACCCGAGGCGCTGGCAGCCGATGCGACGCCTGACATGTTGCTCGAGGAGGCCAAATCCTACTGGGACCATGCGATCGCGCACGCACCACGAGGACTGCTGCGCAAGCTCGATGTCTACCTCTTGGCCGCTTGGTGCAACGCCGCTTACCGCTACGAATACAACATGCGGTTG
>Ga0214917_10002536_pt1 | contig 22041 bp, 17 predicted proteins | sample LL_1208_BB_MetaG_FD_177983 | JGI IMG/M metagenome (GOLD analysis project Ga0214917, IMG submission 177983) | Freshwater microbial communities from Lake Lanier, Atlanta, Georgia, United States - LL_1208_BB | ecosystem: Environmental > Aquatic > Freshwater > Lake | place: USA: Georgia | collected...
ACGGCCACACCTTGGCATTCACGAATCCAGCGCACCGCGTCGCCCAAGCCGGCCCAGCGGTGTTCCACATAGCCCGGCTTGCCCTCGGTGAGGAAGCGGCGAAACACCTCATAGGTATCAGCGCATACACCGCTTTCGACCAAATAACGGGCAAAGTGGGTACGCGAAATCAGGTCAGGGTTGCCTGCAAAGGTGAGTGCGCCTTCAAAACTGCCATGAATGCCGACTTTGGCCAAACCTGCTGCCATGTCCAAAGCCCGTGCGTGACGGCCGCCACGTGTGCTGCTTAAGCCTATCTGCATACGTGGGTCTTGCGGGTTAAAGCCCAGACCAACGATATGAACAGTTTTGCCAGCGAAAGACACCGAAATTTCGGTGCCGTGTAAATACCCCATGCCCAACGCTTGGGCGGCGGCGCAGGCCCTGGCTTGGCCGCCAATTTCGTCGTGGTCGGTGAGAGCCCACAGCTCGACCCCGTTGGCATGGGCACGGGCAGCCAATGCCTCGGGCGTGAGCGTACCGTCAGAGATGACGGAGTGGCAATGCAGATCGGCGTTGAGGATAGACATAGCTTAATTGTAGAAGGGCTGCATGGCTTCAATCTGCAGCTGCAGCTTCTCCATGCCTTGCCAAGTGTTGATATCAAGGCGGTAAGCCACGGTGGCTTGCACAGGCAAGCCCTCGGTGCGGCCAAACCAAATGGCGTCGACCAGTTGTCCGTGCAATTGCAACTTCAGTGACAAATGTTTTTCACCAACGATTTTTTGGCTCAGCACATTCACCGTGTCTTGGAAAACGGGCGCTGCAAAACCTTGCCCCCACACATGCGCTTGCAGGTGCTTGACCATATCGGGGCGCACATACTGCTGGGGCAAACTGCCATCGGTGGCCAAGGTTTGCGCCAAGGTAGCCGCGTCCAACCACTGGGTGGCAATGTCTTGCAAGGCTATCTCGAAGGTGGCCAAGTCGTCTTCCAACAAGGTGCAGCCTGCCGCCATGGCGTGACCGCCAAAGCGCAGCAGTAAATTGGTGTGGCGTTTGGCGATGGCGTCTAAGGCGTCGCGCAAATGAAACCCCGGGATAGACCGCCCAGAGCCTTTGAGCACCGCTTGACCTTGCGACTGGCTGCTGGCAAACACAAAGCAAGGCCGGTAGTGCAGGTCTTTCAAGCGACCGGCGATGATGCCCACCACGCCTTCATGAAAGTCCTCGTCAAACACGCACAGCGCAGCAGGCGCAATTTCTTCGCTGTCCATCAAGGACTCGGCGATCAGCAGCGCTTGTTCGCGCATATCGCCTTCCATGCTGCGGCGTTCGCGGTTGATGGTGTCAAGTTGTTGCGCCAGTCGCCACGCCAACTCGGTGTCGTCGGTGCGCAAGCACTCGATGCCCAAGGTCATGTCAGACAAGCGACCGGCAGCGTTGATGCGTGGCCCAATCGCAAACCCCATGTCTTGGCTGCTGGCTTGGGTGGCGTCCCGCGCGGCCACTTTGAACAAGGCCGCCATGCCTGCGGGCAGATGGCCTTTGCGTATGCGCAGCAAACCTTGGGCTACCAAACGGCGGTTGTTGGAGTCCAATGCCACCACATCGGCGACCGTGCCCAAGGCCACCAAGGGTAGCAAGCCATCAAGCTTGGGCTCGTTCTCTTTGCTGAAGATGCCGCGTTGACGCAGCACTGCACGCAAGGCCAGCAGCACGTAAAACATCACGCCCACACCCGCCATGCTTTTGCTCTCGAAGCTGCAACCGGGTTGGTTGGGGTTGACCAAGGCGTCAGGTGTGGGTAACTCGGGGCCAGGCAAATGGTGATCGGTGATCAGCACTTGCAGACCTAAGCGCTTGGCTTCCTCTACACCGCTCACGCTGGCAATGCCGTTGTCTACGGTGATCAAGACCTGTGCGCCACTGGCGTGAACGCGTTGGGCGATGTCAGGCGTTAAACCATAGCCATCGACCACGCGGTCAGGCACGATGAAGCTCACGTGTTGAGCACCTAAAAGCGTGAGGCCACGCAAGGCAACCGCGCAGGCTGTCGCACCGTCGCAGTCGTAATCGGCCACGATGCAAAAGCGCAGTTGCTGGGCAATGGCGTTGGCCAACAGCTGTGCAGCGTCGTCAATGCCTTTGAGGCCTGCAGGCGGCAATAAAAGCGCCAGTTCGGTTTTCAGCTCTTGCGCATCATGCACGCCCCGCGCTGCAAACAAACGTGCCAACACCGGATGCACACCGCTTTGCTCTAGGGCCCACACGCTGCGCGGGGGGACATCGCGTACCTGAAGTTTCATTGCAGCAAGTCCGACAGTTGGGTGGGGCGCAACCACTGCTGAAGCTTTCTGCGCAAGCCTGGCGGCGCATTTTCAAGCAATACACTGCGCGTGGGGTCACACAGCAGCACCTGTTCATGCCTTGCAAGCGCTGGTGCAATCGTGTCGTGCAGTACCGCTTGAAAAGCTGGCACAAAGACCTCGGGGTTGTGGCGCAGCCACGCTTGACGCAAGCTTTGGTCAAGCACCACAGCCGTGGAGGCGCTGTGGGTGTGCGTTGGGGGCAATTCACCCGTGCCGCTGAACCACACCGAGTTCAAGGCCACAGCGCGGTGGTCGTTGATGGCATGGGTGTAAAACAGCATTTGCATCTCATTTTGCAAGCGCCGCAACAAGCGCTCAGCATCAGTTTGTGCGGCGATGCTGCTGGGCTGCAGCCAGTGGTCTATGCGTTGGCCGTTGACGCGGTCCAAAGACACGCTGGGCAAGTGTTTGAACACCGGAGCATGGGCCAACCAGCGTCCGGGCAGCAAAGGCTGAAGGTGAATCCCGTCTTGCAGCAAGAACGGCTGCATGGCGTCGGCTAATGCCTGGGTTTCCTCGGCGGTGATGGGGTGGGGGACAGTCAAATTCACCTGCCCTTGGCTGATGTGCCAATGCACCGCATCAATGAAAGCCCAACCGTGGTCTGAGGGGCAATGCAAACCTTGCGCTTGGGCGGCCAAGGCGGCCAGTGGTACCAGACCATCATCAACTTGCCAGCCCAAGGCCTGCGCCCAAGACACTTCATGGCAGGCACTCATCGCACTGTCGGGCAGGGTGGTGGTTGTCACACGCTGTGCTTGCTGCCAAAGGTCTGAATCTGTTGAGGCAAATGCATTGTTCAAAGCTTGTTGCCAATGCGCTTGGTCAGGGTGGCCTGCGGCCATACCCGCAGGCAAGGCAAAAGCCACAAGGGTCAAGGGAGAAGCAACTGTCATAAGGGTGATTGTGCAAGATGCCACAATCTCCTTGCATGAATCTTTCAAGACTCCCCTTTGAGTTGCGCGTAGGCTGGCGCTACACCCGTGCCGGCCGCGCGGCGCGGCGCAACCGCTTTATTTCCTTTATTTCCTCGGTGTCCATGTTGGGCATTGCCTTGGGCGTGGCTGCACTCATCATTGTCTTGAGCGTGATGAACGGCTTCCAAAAAGAGGTGCGTGACCGCATGCTGGGCGTGCTTTCACACATCGAGGTTTTGGCTTACAGCAGTTCCTCGCTGCAAGACCCGCCAGTTCTGCAGCAAAAACTGGCGCAGCACATGCAAGTCATGGCCAGTGCGCCTCTTGTGTTGTCTCAGGCTCTTCTGGCGCAGGGCGAAGACATGCGCGGTGCGGTGGTGCGTGGCATCGATCCGATGCAAGAAGTGTTGGTGACGGATGCTATCGCTTTGATGGCTCCGGACGTATTGGCGCAATTGCAGCCAGGTGTGTTTGGCGTGGTGTTGGGCAGCGAATTGGCACGTGCTTTGGGCGTGAAGGTGGGCGAACACATCACTTTGGTGGCACCCGGTGGGCAGGTGACGCCTGCAGGTGTGGTGCCGCGCTTGAAGCAACTCACCGTGGTCGGACTGCTTGACTCGGGTCACTATGAATACGACGCGTCCTTGGCTTTGCTGCACATCGAGGATGCGCAGCGTATCTTTCGCTTGGAAGGCCCCAATGGCCTGCGGGTGAAATTGAAAGACGCGCAACTGGCACGGCAGGTGGCGGCCGAACTCTCGCCTGTCTTGGGTGACGATGTGATGGTGCGTGACTGGACCCGCGCCAACCGCACTTGGTTTGCGGCGGTGCAAATTGAAAAACGCATGATGTTCATCATCTTGACGCTCATCGTGGCAGTGGCGGCGTTCAACCTGGTCAGCACCTTGGTGATGACGGTCACCGACAAGCGGGCCGACATCGCTATTTTGCGCACCTTGGGGGCCAGCCCAGCGAGCATCATGGGTATCTTTGTAGTGCAAGGCGCTTTGGTGGGGGTGATAGGCACCTTGTCGGGCTTGGCGCTGGGGTTGTTGGTGGCGTTCAAGATTGGCAGCATCGTACCGGCCATCGAAACAGCCTTGGGTGCGAGCTTTTTGCCCAAAGACATTTACCTGATCAGCCGCATGCCCAGCGACCCGCAATGGGCCGACATCGGGCCGGTGGTCATCATCGCTTTGGGGCTGGCTTTGGTGGCCACGCTCTACCCCAGTTGGCGAGCCAGTCGCATCGATCCTGCGGAGGCTTTGCGCCATGAATAAGCGGGTCTTGCAAGCCCAAGGCCTGGGTCGACGTTTCCATGAAGGCGTGATTGATGTGACGGTGTTACAGGGCATCGATTTGCAAGTGCAAAGCGGTGAAACCTTGGCGGTGGTTGGTACCTCGGGCTCGGGCAAAAGCACCTTGCTGCATTTGTTGGGTGGTTTGGACACGCCCACCACCGGTCATGTGACCCTGCTGGGTCAGGCTTTGGCAGGCTTGGACGCCACCGCTTTGGGACGATTACGCAACCAGCATTTGGGCTTCATTTACCAGTTTCACCACCTGCTGCCCGAGTTCAGTGCTTTGGACAACGTCGCCATGCCTTTGTGGATTCGCCGCATGCCACGCGAAGAAGCCGCTGCGCAAGCGCAAGCCATGTTGACCGCGGTGGGGCTGGCCGAGCGACTGCACCACACTCCCAGCGAGTTGTCGGGCGGTGAGCGCCAACGTGTGGCCATCGCCCGTGCTTTGGTGACCCAGCCTGTTTGTGTGTTGGCAGATGAACCCACCGGTAACCTGGATCGCGCCACCGCCGACAGTGTGTTTGCGCTGATGCTGCAACTGGCCAAGCAGCAAGGCACCGCGTTTGTGGTGGTGACGCATGACGAGCGCTTGGCGTCGCAGTGCGACCGGCAGCTGCGCTTGGTGGCGGGGCGCTTGGTTTAGCCCCCCGTCATTGCGAGGGGCGTAGCCCCGAAGCAATCTCACGATGAGTGCCGCAGGCGTCAGGGCTAAGGGCTGCTCGCTCCGGGCTTGCACCATGTCGCTTCGCAGCCCTTAACCCTGCCGCGCTGTGGAAGTTTTCAGCATCACTGACATCATTTGCCTCGTCAGGTGCGTGTCGCAGGATCGGCCTCGCCTCCATGCTGTCACAACGTCGGCTACGGCCGACCTGCGACACGCACCTATACAAGGATTGCTTCGTCGGTTTGCTTCGTTGCTTCGCTCCTCGCAATGACAGCTCCTCGCAATGACAGCGAGTCGCTATGCCCGCGACAATCTCCCCATGACCTGGATCGACAGCCACTGCCACCTTGACGCAGCTGAATTCGCAAACGACCGCGACGCGGTACGCTTGGCTGCTCGTCAAGCGGGGGTGGGTACCTGTGTCATTCCCGCGGTGGAAGCGGCGAACTTTGACGCGGTTCGCCTGCTGGCTCATCAGCATGGCGATGTCTACGCCTTGGGCATACACCCGATGTACACGCCGCAGGCCCATGAGGCCGACTTGCAAACCCTGAGCGCCGCTTTGAAAGAGCACCGAGCCGACCCGCGCTTGGTGGCGGTGGGGGAGATTGGTCTCGATGGTTTTGTGCCTGGCTTGGACATGGCGCGGCAACAACTCTTTCACAAAGCGCAGTTGAAACTGGCGCAACAACTCGACTTACCCGTCATCTTGCATGTGCGGCGCAGTGCTGATCTGCTGCTCAAGGGCTTGCGTCAGACGCCAGTGAAGGGCGGCATTGCCCACGCGTTCAATGGCAGTGTGCAGCAGGCCCAGCAGTTCATCGCCATGGGCTTCAAATTGGGTTTTAGCGGGGCGTTGACCTTTGAAAGGGCGAACCAGTTGCGCTTGCTGGCCACTCAATTGCCTTTGGACGCCTTGGTGCTGGAAACCGATTCGCCCGACATCCCCCCGCATTGGCTGTATGTGACTGCCGAGGACCGCGCCAAAGGTGTGCCGCAAGGGCGCAATACGCCATCCGAAATTCCACGCATCGCGCAAGTTTTGGCAGATTTGCGCGGGATCCCTTTGAACGAAGTGCAGCAGGCCACCAGTGCCAATGTGAAAGCGGCGTTGGGAATGCGTTAGCCAAACCACAAGGCAGGCACGTGTCGCAGGTCGTGAGATTGCTTCGATGCGCTCGCAATGACGGCTGCTCGCAATGACGACGAGCGGCGACAATCTCCGCATGGCAACCCCTTCCTTACCGCAAGTCAATATCTCCGAGCATGGCAAGGTGCGCTATTTGCATTTGGGCTCGGAGTGGGTACAAGGCTCCATGGACATTGGCAAGCCCAACGCCATCCATCTGGACTATGTACAGCGCATGCAAGCGTGGTTGTTGTTTGTCGAACCTGACACGGTCAGCCCATTGCATGCCATGCAACTGGGGCTGGGCGCAGCGGCACTCACCAAAAACTGCCACAAGGTGCTGGGCATGCAAACCACGGCCATCGAACTCAACCCGCAAGTCATTGGCGCTTGCCGCAGCTGGTTTGCGCTGTCTGCTGATGACGACAAATTGTCGGTGGTGCTGGGCGACGCCGCCGAGGTGGTGGCGCACACCTATTGGCGTGGGCAAATTGATGTCTTGCATGTGGACCTGTACGACCACGAAGCGGCAGCACCGGTGCTGGACGACGCCGACTTTTACGCCCAATGTCGCCAACTATTGACCGCCCAGGGCTGCATGGTGGTCAACCTGTTTGGCCGTTCTTCCAGTGATGACAAAAGTTTGGCGCATATCACCCAAGCCTTTGGGGAGCAAGCGGTGTGGGCGTTCAAGCCCACCAAAGAAGGCAATACCGTGGTGCTGGCGCAGGCTCAGGTGCAGCGTCCCGAGCGAGAAGTTTTGCAAACCCGGGCCGAGGCCATACAAGCGCTGTTTGGCTTGCCCGCACCCCTGTGGCTCAAGGTTCTCAAGCCGGTAGCGGTTTAGGTGACAATGCCTGTCTCTTATTTGCCAAGGCCCCTGTTGTGTCGATCAAAAGTGAAAAAGACTTTGCTTCGGGTTTGATGTTCATTGCCACCGGTGGTGGTTTTGCTTGGGCCAGTGCGTCTTCTTACACCATCGGCTCTGCCAGTCAAATGGGGCCGGGCTACTTTCCGTTGGTGTTGGGCCTTATCTTGTCGATGCTGGGCGCATTCATTTTGTTCTTCTCCTTGGTGGTTGAAACCCCTGATGGCGGAAAAGTCGGCGACTTTGCTTGGCGGCCCTTGCTCTGCATTTTGGGCGCCAATTTGGCTTTTGGTGCATTGCTGGGCGGCGTTCAAAGCATTGGCCTGCCGCCCATGGGCTTGGTGGTGGCGACCGTGGCGCTGACGGTGATTGCCGCCATGGCCGACGAAACCGCCTTTCAAATTCGCCGTGTGTTGGTGCTCTCCACCATTTTGGCGGGTGGCAGTTACGGCATCTTCATCGCGTTGCTGGGCTTGACCATGCCTGTGTGGCCAGCGTTCTTGGGTTTGTAGACAGGACAGCCATGGACTTACTTGCCAACTTAGCCACCGGTTTTGCGGTGGCAGCCACCCCCATCAATTTGCTCTATGCCTTGGTGGGCTGCTTGCTGGGCACCTTGATTGGGGTTTTGCCAGGCATTGGGCCGGTCGCCACCATTGCCATGTTGTTGCCTGCAACCTATGCCTTGCCACCCGTATCCGCTTTGATCATGTTGGCCGGTATTTACTACGGCGCGCAGTACGGTGGTTCGACCACCGCGATTTTGGTCAACTTGCCGGGTGAATCGTCCTCGGTGGTCACCACCTTGGATGGCTACCAAATGGCCCGACAAGGCCGCGCGGGTCCCGCTTTGGCCGCCGCCGGTTTGGGTTCATTTTTTGCGGGCTGTGTGGGTACTTTGTTGTTGGCGGCATTTGCCGCGCCTTTGACCGAGATGGCGTTTGCCTTTGGCCCTGCCGAATACTGCGCCTTGATGGTCTTGGGTTTGGTGGGTGCGGTGGTGTTGGCCTCAGGTTCGCTGCTCAAAGCCATTGCCATGATCATTTTGGGTTTGTTGCTTGGACTGGTGGGCACCGATGTCAACTCTGGTCTGGCCCGTTTCACCATGGAGACCCCTGAGTTGGCCGATGGCATTGGTTTTGTGGCAGTGGCCATGGGCGTGTTTGGCTACGGTGAAATCATCACCAACTTGGCCAAAACGGGAGAAGACCGCGAAGTCTTCACTGCCAAAGTTCAAGGCCTGATGCCTACCCGTGAAGACTTTCGCCAAATGATGCCTTCGGTGTTGCGCGGCACCGCCTTGGGGTCGGTATTGGGCGTATTGCCCGGTGGCGGTGCGGTTTTGGCATCGTTTGCGGCTTACACCTTAGAGAAAAAAATCAAGCTCAAAGCTGGCGAAATACCTCTGGGCCAAGGCAATATCCGCGGCGTTGCCGCGCCAGAAGCCGCCAACAATGCCGGTGCGCAAACCTCCTTCATCCCCTTGCTGACCTTGGGCATTCCACCCAACGCGGTGATGGCCTTGATGGTGGGCGCCATGACCATCCACAACATACAGCCCGGCCCGCAGGTGATGACGGTCAACCCCGAGTTGTTTTGGGGCGTGATTGCGTCGATGTGGATTGGCAACCTGATGCTGATCGTGCTGAACCTGCCCATGATTGGGCTTTGGATCAAACTCTTGACCGTTCCCTACCACTACCTGTTTCCAGCCATCGTGTTGTTTTGCGCGATTGGCGTCTACACCACCAACAACGCCACGTTTGACATTGCTTTGGTCGCTGCTTTCGGTTTCGCTGGCTATCTTTTTTACAAGCTCGGCTGTGAACCAGCACCCTTGTTGTTGGGCTTTGTGCTGGGCCCGATGATGGAAGAGTATTTGAAGCGGGCTTTGAAACTGGCTCGCGGCGACTGGTCGGTCTTCATCACCCGCCCCTTGTCGGCGGCTTTGCTGGCCGTGGCCGTGATCTTGGTGGTGATGGTCTTGTTACCGGCGGTGAAGTCCAAACGAAAAGAAGCCTTTGTCGAGGACTGAGACGCATGTTGGTTAACGAACACCCTTTGCGCCGCGCTTTGCACAACGAGGTGCATGCCCGTCCCCCAGAGCCCATGACCGCGCCCTTGGCCATCAGCCATCTGGTGATGCTGACAGATGCCGATGCCCGTCAAGCCAGCCGCGAACACTTGGCTGCCTTGTTGCGCGACCACCACTTACCGGTGCCCGATGAACAAGCCAACCATTTGCGGGTCAATATGGGCTCATGGCGTCTGCGCTGGGAATTGCACACCGAATTCGTCACTTGGACCTTCATGACAGATGCGCCTACGGGCTTGCCCAAAGGGGAAGACTACGACTTGGCCATGCGCCGTTTGCCCCAAGCGTGGCTCAAAGCCTTGCCCGGCGAATGCTTGGCGCATATCCAAATCTGGGGCAAGCTCTCCAAGGACTTGTCAGACCGAGACGAGCTTCACCAAGAATTTCGTGAAGACAGCTTGGTGGCTTGCCAACTGGCTGAAGGCTCGGCCACCTTGCATACTGATTTTCAAATTGATCCCAATGGCTGCTCGCGCATGTTGTTGCGTGTGGGCCAGCTTAGTCAGCGACGCTTAGGCCGCTTGGTGCAGCGTTTGCTGGAAATTGAGACCTACCGCATGATGGCTTTGCTGGGTCTGCCGATTGCCCGCAGTGCGGTACCTGCCTTGGCCGCTGCTGAGCAGGAGTTGGCCGATTTGGCACAAGCCATTCGCAGTGCCAGCCATGACCAAGAAGCCCAACTGTTAGACCGTTTAACCCGCTTGGCCGGACAGGTCGAGGGCTTGTACGCCTCGCAGCATTCACGTTTTTCTGCCAGCAAGGCTTACTTCGAGTTGGTGGACAGGCGCATCAAAGACATTCGTGAAACCCGTTTGCCAGGCTTTCAGTCGATTGGCGAATTCATGGACAGGCGTTTAAGCCCTGCACGCAGCACCTGCGACTGGGTGGCCAAGCGCCAAACCGCTTTGTCTGAACGAGTGTCACGCATGAGCAATTTGTTGCGTACCCGTGTGGACTTTCAGCAAGAGCAAAGCAGCCAAGCTTTGCTGACCGCCATGAATAAACGCCAAGGCATGCAGCTCAAATTGCAAACCACGGTGGAAGGTTTGTCGGTGGCGGCTATCACTTATTACATCGCTGGCTTGGTGCACTACATGGCCGAGGGTCTGCAAGCCAAAGGTTGGATTCCCGACCCCGCCATGGCCACCGCTGTGGCTGTGCCGTTCATTGCTTTGGTGATTTGGTGGATCACGCGGCGACTGCATTACAAAGTTCTTAAAACAGACAAACCATGACTTTCAACTTTTCCAATCCCTACACCAGCACACGTTTACCGGTTTTTGCCCGCAACATCGTTTCCACCTCTCACCCCTTGGCGGCGCAAGCAGGTTTGCGCATCTTGTGGCAAGGCGGCAATGCGGTGGATGCTGCTATTGCTGCAGCGGCGGTGCTGACCATCGTCGAGCCTGTCAGCTGTGGTTTGGGATCGGACGCGTTTTGCATTTTGTGGGATGGCAAAGCGCTGCATGGGTTGAACGCCTCCGGCCGTGCGCCGCAAGCGTGGACGCCAGACTACTTTCAAAAGAAATACGGCCCTGACGCGATGCAGCCGCCCAAGCGCGGCATCGATTCCGTCACCGTACCGGGTGCGGTGGCCAGTTGGGTGGCCATGAGCGAGCGTTTTGGCAAACTGCCTTTTGCCGACTTGATGCAATCAGCCATCGAGATTGCGGAGCGGGGTTTTTTGCTGAGCGTGGTGGTGCAAGAAAAATGGGCAGCAGCAGTGGACGAGTTGCGCAGCCAACCCGGATTCACCGAGCATTTTTTGCCCAGGGGCCGTGCGCCACACGTGGGTGAGTTGTTCCAGTTTCCAGCGGCTGCGCGGGGCTTGCACGCCATTGCCACCACCAAAGGACAAGCGATTTACGGCGGTGAAATTGCCCATGCTTTGGAGAAGTTCTCCAAGGCCCACGGCGGCAGTTTGAAAGCCAGCGACTTTGCGGCTTACACAGCCGATTGGGTCACGCCTATTTCGCAAAACTACCGCGGCCACACCTTGCATGAAATCCCACCGAATGGCCAAGGCATTGCGGCGCTCATCACCTTGGGTATTTTGGGCAACTTCGATTTGGCCGCGTTGGCGCTGGACGGTGTGGATTCACAGCACTTGCAAATCGAGGCGATGAAGCTGGCCTTTGCCGATGTCTACCGCTATGTGGCCGATGAGGCCAGCATGGAAGTCACCGCGCAACAAATGTTGGACCCGTCTTACTTGAAGCAACGTGCGGCTTTGATCGACATGAAGAAAGCGCAAGACTTCAAAGCCGGCAATCCTGCCAAGGGCGGCACGATTTACCTGACCGCAGCCGATGAAAACGGCATGATGGTGAGCTTTATCCAAAGCAATTACATGGGCTTTGGCTCGGGCTGTGTCGAGCCAGCGTTTGGTATCAGCCTGCAAAACCGAGGACACGCTTTCGCGGTGCGCACAGGTGGTTTGAACCCCGCCAATTTGGTCGCACCTGGCAAGCGCCCCTTCCACACCATCATTCCGGCTTTTCTCACCAAAGACGGTCAGCCGGTGATGAGCTATGGCGTGATGGGTGCCAATATGCAACCCCAAGGCCATGTGCAAACCTTGGTGCGCATGCTGGACTACCAACAGAACCCGCAAACCGCATGTGATGCGCCGCGTTGGCGCTACAACAATGGCTTGGTCATCAACGTCGAGTCGGCGATGGACCCGCACACTGTCAAAGGCTTGCAGGCTTTGGGCCACCAAATGGAAGTCATCAACGACAGCTACCAAGACTTTGGCTCAGGCCAGTTCATTTGGCGCATGGGCGACCCCAAGTTGCAGGGTTATGTGGCGGCCAGCGATTCGCGCCGCGATGGGTTGGTGGCAGGTTTTTAAAGCGTGAGTACCTCTACGCAGGTGGCTGCACCCCGCCTGTCTCCCCATGCCACTGGCGTGCTGCTGGCACTGGCGGGTGCCATCACGTTCAGCGGCAAGGCCATCATCGTCAAACTGTCCTACCGCTATGGCGTGGACGCGGTCACCGTCATCATGGTGCGCATGCTGTGGTCGCTGCCGATGTTCATGGCGCTGGCCTGGTGGTCTTCACGCACTGTGTTTGCAAAGCAAAACCCTTTGCAGTGGCGCGATGCGCCCATCATCATCGCCTTGGGTGTGCTGGGTTATTACTTGGCCAGCTTTTTGGATTTTTTGGGTTTGCAAACCATCACCGCCAGTTTGGAGCGGCTGATTTTGTATCTAAACCCCACCTTGGTGTTGTTGCTCAGCGCCTTGATTTACAAACACCGTATCCGCCCCATGCGTGCCTTGGCCATGGTCATCAGCTACGCGGGTGTGTTGGTGGTGTTTGGCCATGAGGTGAGTTTGGCTGGTCCCGATGTGGTGACGGGTGCGCTGTTTGTGTTGGGCAGCGCCTTGAGCTATGCCTTGTATTTGATGTTCAGCGGCGAAGTGGTTCAGCGCATAGGCTCTATGCGGTTGGTGGGCTGGGCGTCGTCGGTGGCCTGTGTGTGTTGTTTGGCACAATTTGCTTTGCTGCGACCTTTGGATACCGTGATCCCTTCAGAGGTATGGTGGCTGGGTTTGCTCAACGCCACGGCTTGCACCGTGGCACCTGTGTGGATGGTGATGTTGGCGATCGAGCGCATAGGCGCGGCTCTGACCTCGCAAACCGGCATGGTGGGGCCGCTGTCGACACTGACTTTGGGTGTGTGGGTCTTGGGCGAACCCCTGAATGCATGGATTGGTCTGGGTACCGTGTTGGTGCTCGGTGGTGTGTATCTGGCTTCTCGTTATGGAGATAAATCATGGACTTAGGAATCAAAGGTAAATGGGCATTGGTGGGCGGTGCCAGCAAAGGGCTGGGCTTGGGTTGCGCCACCGCCTTGGCGCAAGCCGGTGTGAATGTGGTGATGGTGTCAAGGGGCGCTGAAGCTTTGGAAGCCTCCGCTGCCAAATTGCGCACACTCGGCGTGACGGTACTCACCGTCGCGCAAGACATCACCACCGAAGCAGGCCGTGCGGCGATTTGGGCTGTGGCAGGTGGCCCTGGGAAAAACTACGACATCGTGGTGACCAATGCAGGCGGCCCACCGCCTGGCGACTTTCGCGAATGGGACCGCGAGGCATGGATCAAAGCGGTGGACGCCAATATGCTCACCCCCATCGAGTTGATCAAAGCCACGGTAGATGGCATGGCCTCGCGGGGTTTTGGCCGCATCGTCAACATCACCTCCAGCGCGGTGAAAGCGCCTATCGATATTTTGGGTTTGTCCAACGGCGCTCGCAGCGGCTTGACGGGTTTTGTGGCCGGTCTTTCTCGCACCACTGCTTTGGCGGGCAACAACGTCACCATCAACAACCTCTTGCCTGGGGCGTTTGACACCGACCGCTTGAAAACCACCTTGGCAGGTGCGGCCAGCAAAACCGGTCAAAGCATTGAAGCCTTGGCCGAAGCCCGCAAAAAACTCGCTCCCGCTCAGCGTTTTGGCCACCCCGATGAGTTTGGTCAAACCTGCGCGTTTTTGTGCAGCCAGCATGCGGGTTTCATCACTGGTCAAAACATCTTGATTGACGGTGGTGCATACCCTGGCTCTCATTAACTGGTTTGTCATTGCGTCATTGCGAGCTAAGCGAAGCCATCTAAACCATGAACACGATCGCTTGGCCCACCCACCACACAGTGGCTCATTTGCCAGGGTCTTTGCCCATGGGTGGCATGGTGCCCATGACGCCTGTTTATGCCTTCACTGAATCGCCCGCTGCACTGGCCCTGCATACCTCATTGGCCATATCAACGTGATGTTCACAAGCTAGGGCTTAAAGCCGCCGCTTGTTTGGACAGCACGTGCAACTGCAAATGGGTTTGCAGTTCTTGAGGCTGCACGGGTTTGGGAATAAAGGCATCAACACCCACGATGGCTGCGTTGTCCCGTGCTTCTTTGTACACGTCTGCACTCAGCACAATCACAGGTATTTTGGATTTTTCATTCGGCAGCGCGCGTATATGGCGTGTGGCTGTTAATCCGTCCATCACCGGCATGTGTATGTCCATGAGCACCACATCAAAGTCTTGTTCTTGCAAGGCTTGCAAGGCCAATTCGCCGTTTTCACAAAACGTGGCTACATGGCCCATGCGTTGCAATAAAAAAGCCAGAAATTTTTGATTCACAGGATGGTCTTCGGCCACCAGAACCCGTAGGCTGATATTTTGGAGATGGGTGATGTGCTCGGTTGGCGTGATGTCTGCGGTGGCAACAGGCGTGTAAGCCACCAAGGGCAGCTTGACCAAAAACGTTGAACCTTGACCCAATTGGCTTTGCACCTGTATTTCTCCCTCCAGTAGGCGTGCCAAACCCATGGAAATTTCCAACCCCAAACCCACACCCGAGAATTGGCGTGACAAACCCGAGTCCACTTGGTAAAAGCGCTGAAACAATTTGCCCAGAGAGTCTTCATGCAGGCCTATGCCAGTGTCCGCGACTTCAAACGCAAAAAAAGACTGGCCCGAAGCGTCGGAGCTGGTTTGAAATTGCAGACGAACATGGCCTTTCTCAGTGAACTTGATGGCGTTGTTCAAAAGGTTGAGCAAGATCTGGCGCAGCCGAGTGCCATCGGATTTCACCCAAAAAGACTGTGCAGGTATGTCCATCAGCAGAAAGTCCAGTTGTTTTTGGACCGCCAACGGCAGCATGATGGTGTGAACGTCCATCAAGACAGCGCGTAAATCCACTTCTTCTGCTTGTATGCGCATCTTGCCGGACTCCAGCGCAGATGCGTCCAAAATATCGTTAAGCAACTTTAAGAAATGCCCTGCTGAATTGTTCACGGTCTGGATGAGATCGGCTTGTTGCGGACTGAGTGGCGTGGTAGCCAGCACACTCAAAATACCCATGATGCCGTTAAAAGGTGTGCGTAATTCATGGCTCATATTGGCCAAGAACAGGCTTTTGCCACGGCTGGCCGCTTCGGCTTCTTGCTGCGCCAAACGCAGTTGGTCGTTGAGCGCGGTGAGCGCGGCCTTTTCTGCTTGTTGCAAACGGTGACGCCGCAACAAACCGAAGGCCGTGGCCATCAGAAAAACCAGCTGCCCCAAAGTAAGCAAAGTGATTTGATGGTTTTGTGCCAACAAATCCGTATTTTGTTGTTCCATCAAGATGGAAGCCATCAAGTCTGCGGATGTTCCTATCGAATGGCTCTCCGCTTCAAAGTCGGCCATGTCTTGGCGCAGTTCGCGCAATGGGGTATCACGGTTGTCTGATGGGTTGAGTTCTTTTTGGGCTCTTAATACAAATTCGTGGATTTTTTCAACATAGGCTATGTTGTCCGGGTTCTTGAACATAAAGGCAGAGCCGGGCGAATCGCGAACAATGTCCACTTTGCTTGACAACAAATCCAAATGCATTTGCAAAACGTCCTTGGGTAAAGGTTGTTTTCCATCCAGATGCAGTGCCAAGGATTGCTGAAAGCGCAAAAATTCTCGGTCAAGTAAAAACGCAGGTGCGGTCAGCGAGTCCACGCGTAAATTGCTGATTTCCAGCAGGGCTTGGCGCTGAAAAAACTCGAATGTCAACAGCACCACCATGGCCAAACCCACCACGGCAGTGACCCCAAACAACCTGATGCTGTAAGGCCAAGCGTTTAAACGCTTCCACATGGCACTGCGCTTATTCAACAATCAGTGCTTTGAGTTGCCATACGGATCGCTGGTAATACAACACAGTCTGTAACTCTTTTTTGCTGTCGTAGGGGTAGACGATGAAAAGCGGCCCTTTGTTTTTAGCGTCCATTTGCTTACCGTTGATCGAATGCGCCAAGATGACATCAAAGTTGGTTGCATCGCTGGCAGGTATTTTGGCTTTGTAATCATCCAAGGCCACGGCGACGATTTGTTGGCCTTTGCCTTTCACTTGGGCGGTGGCCAGCACATCACGGACCAAGGGGCCGGTGAAGGTCACCGGTTCTTTAAACCAAGGTGTGTGTGTGGTGAAAGTTTGTTGCGGGAGTTGTTTCAAACTGGCCAAATCCAGTTCTGCCACCAAGCGTTGGGGGCTGGTTTTGTCGGCTGTTTTTTCAAACAACTTCAGAACTTTGTCTTGTGGCAGTGGCGGTTTGGACTGTGCTTGCAGCCCCAGCGACAGCAACGACAGTGCGATGGCGAAAATCAACTTTAAATGCATGCTTTTCAACTCTATGAACAGGTTTGATTAATTAAAAAAGCAAAGAAATTCACTTTTTAAAGAATGCTATATCAATAAATATACTTATAACCGCTTTAAAAGTATTAAATTTTGACATCTAGTCAAATTGAAACTTTAAATGGTAATTAATTTAAATGAATGAATACTTAAATATATATCTAATTACCAACACTTAAGCGCTTTTTTTCGACGACACCACGATACCGCCGGCAATCAATACAAACGCAGCACCGTGGTACAGGTGGGGCGCGTCTCCCAACAGCACAGTAGACATGACTGCTGCAAACAAGGGCGTTAGGTTGGCAAAAAACCCTGCGATATTGGGACCCACGCGCTGAATACCCAAACCCCAGCTGCGGTAGGCCAGCAGGGCAGGCCCCAGCGCTACGTAAAAAAGTGCAGCGTAAAGCGGCCAGCCCCACTCTATGTGCGGGTTGCTGCTGTAGTGCCATTCCAAGGCGGTTGACAGGCCACACCAAAGCAAACCAAACACCATTTGCGCCATTAAAAAGTTGACCCAATTGCTGCGAATCTCAGGTGGATCTTGGGGTTGCGACAGCAGCCAGCTGTACAGCGCCCAACACAGTACCGCAATCAGCACATACACATCGCCAATCACCAGTTCCACGCGCAGCAAGGTTTGCCAGTCGCCCCGCCCGAGCACACTCAGAACACCGGCAATGGACATGACTGCCCCCAGCAACTGGCGGCGGGTGATGGGCTGCTTAAACCATAACGCGCCCATGGCCAGCATGAACACCGGCACGCTGGACGCCACCAAGGTGACATTGATGGGCGTGGAGGTGTGCAGGGCTAAGTACTGAAAGCTGTTGTAGCAACCCACCCCTAACAGGCTGAGCAGCGCATAGCGTCGCCAGTGCGGCCACAAAACACTGCTCGGCAGCAGCAGTCGCCAGCCCCAGGGTAAGAGGATGACAAAAGCCAGCAGCCAGCGAAAAAAATTCAAGGTGATGGGTGGAACCATGTCGGCCACCACCCGGCCCAAAATCGAGTTGCCCGCCCACACCAAGGGCGGTAACAGCAGTAAACCAATGGTGGCAGGCGTGAGCAGGGGCGAAGGGGTCGGGGTGTTGTCAGACATGCGGGTGACACTCTAACCCACGCTGCGCCAATTTCATGGCAGGATGTGGATTTTCTTTTCGCACTGGTCCTACAGGAGAACCCCATGAGTAAAGCCATTCATTTCAACCAACCCGGCGGCCCCGAAGAGCTGCACCTGGTCGATGTCACCGTCGGTAATCCCGGTCCTGGTGAAATCTGCATCCGCCACCATGCCGTGGGTTTGAACTTTATTGATGTTTACCACCGCACCGGTTTGTACCCGCTGACATTGCCGCATGGTTTGGGCATGGAAGCCTCGGGCGTGGTGGAAGCGGTGGGTGAGGGCGTTACCCACCTCAAAGCAGGCGACCGTGCCGCTTATGCCAGCGCCCCTCCGGGCAGCTATTGCGAAGCGCGGGTCATGCCTGCCAAGAACGTCTGCAAACTGCCCGACAACATCGACTTCGACACGGGTGCCGCCATGATGCTCAAGGGCCTGACCGTGCAATATTTGCTCAAGCGCACCTTACCCCAAGCCGGTTTGCAAGCGGGTGACCCGATTTTGTTTCACGCTGCCGCTGGAGGTGTGGGCTTGATCGCTTGCCAATGGGCCAAAGCACTGGGTTTGCAGTTGATTGGTACCGCAGGCAGTGACGAGAAATGCGCATTGGCCAAAGCCAATGGTGCCGCCCACGTCATCAACTATGCCAAAGAAGACTTTGAAGCCCGTGTCAAAGACATCACCAATGGCAAAGGTGTGAAAGTGGTGTACGACTCGGTGGGCAAAGACACCTGGGAAAAGTCGCTCAACTGTTTGTCGCCGTTTGGTTTGATGGCAAGTTTTGGCAATGCGTCTGGACCTGTCGCGCCCTTTGCGCCAGGTGTGTTGGGCGCCAAAGGCTCTATTTATGTGACCCGCCAAACCCTGTTCACCCACATCGCCACCCGCGAAGTGAACCAGCAAATGGCCGACGATTTGTTCGAAGTGGTGGGCAGTGGCAAGGTGAAGATACACATCGACCAACGCTACCCCTTGGCCAATGCCGCTCAGGCCCACCGCGATTTGGAAGCCCGCAAAACCACGGGTTGCACCATCCTCACGGTCTAAGTTGCATGCCGCGGGGCTTTTTATGCCCCGCGTTTCACCCTGATCAATTCGTCCACTAGCAAGCAGACCGTGCCAACACTGATAGCGCTGTCAGCGATATTGAAGGCGGGGAAATGGCCGTCCAAAAACAAGGGGCTGAGCCAGTCCCAGTGGAAGTCCAAAAAGTCAATCACATGGCCGTACAGCAGTCGGTCAATCACATTGCCCACCGCGCCGCCCAACACCAGTGCCAGCGCAAAGCAAAACAGTTTTTGCGTGGGATGGCTGCGTAGCATGTAAATGATGAAGCCGGTCGCTAGCACGCCAATCCCGGTGAATAACCAGCGCTGCCAACCCGAGGCCGACGACAAAAAAGAAAACGCCGCGCCACTGTTATGCACCCGCACCAGGTTGAAAAACGAGGTGACGTTTTGGCTGTCGCCCAGCTGGAAACTGCCGACGATCAACAGCTTGGTGAACTGATCGGCCAGCAGCACCACCAAGGCGATACCTAGCCACAAGAGCAATGAGGGCGAGGTGTTTTTGGCCATGGGTTCAGGCGAAATGCCGCACTTCACCTGCGCCATGCACATTGCTGATGCAGCGTCCACACAGGCTGGGGTGGTCGGCGTGTTGACCCACGTCATCGGTGTAGTGCCAGCACCTCTCGCACTTGGTGGCTGCACTGGCTTTCACATCCACTTGCAAGGGCCCTTTGGCGAGTACCACTTGCGAGGTGATGAACACGAACTTCAAGTCGTCGCCCAAAGAGGCCAGCACTTCATAAGCTACGCCCTCGCAATGAATAGTCAATTCGGCCTGTAAAGAGGCACCCAACTCACCGGCGCTGCGTTTGGTTTCAATTTCTTTGTTAGCCAGTTCACGCACCGCTTGAATCTGCGCCCATTTTTCCAGCAAGACAGCGTCTACTTCACCCATGTCGGTATAGGTTTCCAAGAAGATGGACTCGGAGTCGCCAAACACGCCCCAGGCCTCTTCCGCGGTGAAGCTGAGGAAGGGCGCCATCCAACGCAGCATGGCGTGGGTGATTTGGTGCAAAGCAGTTTGCGCACTGCGACGCGCCAAGGATTTGGGCGCGGTGGTGTAGAGGCGGTCTTTCAGCACATCCAAGTAAAACGCCCCCAAGTCTTCCGAGCAATAGAGTTGCAATTTGGACACCACGGGATGGAATTCATACTGGCCGAAGTGGCCGCCTTCAAACACACCTTGGGCGTTGCGTGATCCCAATATCTCCGCTTGCACTTGCGCGGCGCGTGACAAGGCGTATTTGTCTATGTCCAGCAAGTCCTTGAAAGGCACACTGTCTTTGGCAGGGTCGAAGTCGCTCACGTTCGCCAGCAAAAAGCGAAGCGTGTTGCGGATACGGCGGTAGGCATCCACCACCCGCGCCAAAATTTTGTCATCGATGTTGAGGTCGCCCGAGTAATCGGTGGAGGCGACCCACAAGCGCACGATTTCCGCACCCAGTTTGTTGCTCACCTCTTGCGGCGCCACAGTGTTGCCCAAGCTTTTGCTCATCTTGCGGCCTTGGCCATCGGTGGCAAAGCCGTGGGTCAACAAGCCACGGTAAGGGGCGCGGTCATACAAGGCGCAGCCCAGCAACAGCGAGCTGTGGAACCAACCACGGTGTTGGTCGTGGCCTTCCAAATACAAGTCGGCCTCGGGGCCGCTGTCATGGTGGGGAGCTCTGTCGTAAGCATTCTTGTGGCTGCCACGCAGCACGTGTTCGAAAGTCGAGCCCGAGTCGAACCAGACTTCCAAGATGTCGGTGCTCTTGGTGTAGTTGCGTGCATCGTCACCGGGTTGGTTCAAGATGTCCTCCACCGTCACGCGGCTCCACGCCTCGATGCCGCCTTGTTCCACCATGTCGGCGGCTTGGTCCAAGATGGCCATGGTGCGGGGGTGCAATTCGCCGCTGTCTTTGTGCAAGAAAAACGGCACCGGCACACCCCAGGACCGTTGGCGCGAAATGCACCAGTCGGGGCGGTTGGCGATCATGTCGCGCAAACGGGTTTTGCCGTTCTCGGGGTAGAACTGGGTGTGCGCTATCGCGTCCAGCGCCAGTTGACGCAAGGTCTTGGGTGCTTTGCGGCTGGTGAACACGCCCTCGCCCTCGTCCATGCGGATGAACCATTGCGCAGCAGCGCGGTAAATAACGGGTGTTTTGTGCCGCCAGCAATGCGGGTAGCTGTGGGTGATGGGGTGGGTGGCCATCAAGCGACCCCCGTTTTTCAGCGCTTCCAGAATGACGGGAACCGCTTTCCAAATGTGCTGGCCGCCAAAGAGCGGGAAGTCGGCGGCATACGCGCCATTGCCTTGCACCGGGTTCAAGATATCGGTGTACTTCATGCCATGGGCCAGGCAACTGTTGTAGTCGTCTAAACCATAAGCGGGGGCGCTGTGCACAATGCCTGTACCGTCGTCGGCGGTGGCGTAATCGGCCAGGTAGACCGGCGCAGAGCGTTGGTAGCCTGCGTCCACATGCGAGAGTGGGTGATGGAATTCAATCAAGTCGAGTTGGCTGCCCAGTGTGGTGGCGACCACTTGGCCGTTGAGTTGCCAGCGCTCCAAACACTTGTCCACCAAACTTTCGGCGCACAGGAACAGGCCTTGGTCGGTGTCAACCAAGGCATAGCTCAATTCGGGGTTGAGGTTCAAAGCCTGGTTGGCGGGGATGGTCCACGCGGTGGTGGTCCAAATGACCGCGAAGGCTGGTTTGTCCAACGTGGGCAAACCAAAGGCCGCAGCCAGCTTCTCGGGTTGGGCGCACAAAAACGCCACGTCCAAGGTGTCGCTTTTCTTGTCGGCGTATTCAATTTCAAACTCGGCCAAGGATGAACCGCAATCGAAACACCAGTAAACAGGTTTCAAGCCACGGTAGACAAACCCGCGTTCAATGACGCGCTTGAAAGCGCGGATTTGTCCGGCTTCATTGGCCGGGTCCATGGTGCGGTAAGGACGCTCCCAGTCACCCAAGACCCCTAGGCGTTTGAAGTCTTCGCGTTGCTGTGCAATTTGCTCGGTGGCAAAGGCGCGGCTTTTGGCCTGCATATCGTCGCGGCTGAGTTTGCGACCATGCAGTTTTTCGATGGCGTTTTCAATCGGCAAACCATGGCAGTCCCAACCGGGGATGTATTGCGCGTCAAAGCCTGCCAATTGGCGGCTTTTCACAATCATGTCTTTCAGCACTTTGTTCAGTGCGTGACCGATGTGCAACTGACCGTTGGCATAAGGCGGGCCGTCGTGCAGCACAAACAAGGGTTGGCCGTGGCGAGCAGCGCGGAGTTTTTTGTACAGGCCTTGGTCAGACCACGCCTCAGTCCATGACGGTTCACGCTTGGGCAAATCGCCCCGCATCGGAAAGGGC
>Ga0214917_10002538_pt1 | contig 22036 bp, 15 predicted proteins | sample LL_1208_BB_MetaG_FD_177983 | JGI IMG/M metagenome (GOLD analysis project Ga0214917, IMG submission 177983) | Freshwater microbial communities from Lake Lanier, Atlanta, Georgia, United States - LL_1208_BB | ecosystem: Environmental > Aquatic > Freshwater > Lake | place: USA: Georgia | collected...
CCACAATAAGGGTATTATACACTAAAAGTATCTGGAAAAGAACGATCGAGAACAAGAACTTAAACAAAGAGCAGGACGTGCTTGACCTTCCCGTCAACGAAAAGGATTGCGCACGTGTTTTGTTCAATTCTCATGCAAAAGCTGCAGCGATGTTAGCGCGTTCATTTGATAATCGGGGTTGTTCGTGGCTTAGCATGAAAGGTTTCGGTATGCCCTTTTGTGGTAATAAATCAGGATGTGATGCAGGCTCTGATTCAGAATTGAATTGTTTTTTCACAAAAAATTCTATTTTTTTATGAATAAAAGTTTTTGGCATAATGAAGCTATCAATGAATTCTTCACCTAGTCCATAACACGTCTTTAACATTTGACTGATAGCATAAACTCCTTTTCCGGTTACACAAGCAAAAGCTGGATATACAAGAAACGCCCATTTTGAGGAAGATAAGCTTATTAAGGTATTCAAGGTGAGAGGATTTAAGAGTAATGCGGATAATGTATATATAGCCAAGGCAGTTAATCCCATGTATGAGGCGGTACATACAATAATAGCACCGACTAGGAATGATTTATTTTTACTGCAATCCAAAGTCCTATATAATTTATTAAGCACAAACTGTAAACCACATCCCAACGATAAAGCTAATTCACCTATGAAAAAGCTGAACATCCCTGTTGAAAGGAGAGGGGTAATTGTAGTAGCTTTTGGAAAAAAACAGCTGAATATAAAAAAAATATTATTGATAATCTTTAAATATTCTCCATTGTTTTTTATTTTTAGGCGATATTCTTTTTGAACCTCAATCTGAAATGTGAGCGGCTCGAAAATTATTTGCTGCAATAGAAATTGCTGGAATGAACCAACACGCTCTAGGTATTGCCCCGGATGACCGCTATAACGAGAATAACCAAAATCAATGACTCGTGCAGTTTTTGATTCTTCATCATAAAGAACATTCTGGTTATGGAGGTCATGATGCACTAGACTTGTTTTGCTATAAAAATCAGTTAAGCACCGATCAATCGGCTCAATTATTTCCTTTACTTTTATTAGCTTTGCATACTTGTTGCGATCTATGAATTCTTTAACAGTTACGCCAGGAAATTTTTGTATGATTAAACAGTAATGACCTTTATCTGAATCATAACACCAATCTTTTAAAGCATTCATTTTATAATAAGCATAAATTTCACGATAGACACAGTAAGCTTGGCGCGTATTTGATATATGGGCAAAATGGCCATCTGGCTTTTCATTAATAATTTTTGCTAGAAGATGATCATTATTTACTATAGTGTGAATTGCACCAAAGCACCCTATAGGAACATGGCAGCTATTAATTTCATATTGATTTTTCATGTAATTTTAATTAATTTTTTAATTTATTGAACTTTATATTTAATTAAATAAATTGTCAATTAATTTAATTGTTTTTCAGACAGTTAATTAAAAATCTTCAAAGGTCACGCGCTCTGCTTGATCTCGCCTTTTGCATCTCACTGGGCGTCACCCTATTAACTCATATCGTAATACCCCTTGAGTGCACAAGATTCATATAATGGATATTATATTGTCCCCTGAATACAGAATCAAAACCGTTTTTTTCTAAGATCTGAAGACATCGTTCATTTTTCCTGAAATGGTTTAATCATCGCTCTAAGTGGTTTGATTGTGATGCCAGATAACCCCCTATTGACATCACATTATTCTGTAAATAATAAAAAATATTTTTAAGAATGTAGCAGAAAATATCAAGATAATGGTCTAGATGAAAATCATAAGAAATTATTTTTTTAGTGCTATGCCTAAAGACTTACCAAACTCCGCTAAATCATTCATTTTTGATCAATCCAGAAATAGATTAATTGCAGGTCAATCTCACCCAACTAATATAAGTAAAAAAAAACCAAAACCTTTAAAATCATCAAACAATGAAGATTGGTATTTAAAACGTATTAATGACGCAAACAGCTCTGATTCGTTAGAGGCGTCTTTAGCGCTAGCAGAAATGGAAGTTTTTGCTCAAGAATACCGTCGTTTAATATGCCCAACACATCTCTTTAATGGAAAAAATATTTATACAAAATATAGAGTCGCTTTTGATGAGAACAACCCGGATAATGTTTATGTTTCATCAAAAATGATGAAACTCATGGGGTATTTTTCTTTTGATACATCAGGAGCAATCAGCTTTCCTAAACCGTATAAACATATTACTGCGAATATTCAAGATATTCCTGGCTTGGGCTGCTCTTCTTTCCTCGCTAAATTTTTGGGTGATATAGATTTTAAAATTGGTAATGCGGTCATAATCAATGATGGTCCCAATCAACTTTATTTCAGTCAAATAGATTCTGGCTGTTGTTTTGCCGGTACTGCCAATCCTGATTTTGGTTCAAAAATCTATGCTTTTCAAGACTTAAATAAGACTGATTTTGCTTTCTTGCAATTAATAATTAAATCAATCATTAAAAAAGCAGTTCCTTCAAATGATAAAATTAAAAATTTATATGACAAAGTTCTTTCTGTTGATGAAGAATCCTATCAATATCTTTTTCTTGGAAAAAAAGAAGTGGATTACTTAAAAAGGATTATCATGAAGTCGGGTGCCAACAGTCTTGCAATAAAAATTGCGTATAAAGATTGGGACCCTGGAAAGCTTACAGCGCAAGAAATACTTCTTAACCCAGCCACAAACTTAAAGATTTATAATTATCTTGAAGCCATCAAAGAGGATACAAAATATAATAATTTTACCCCCCTTTTAGCACAGGCTTCACAAAAACCTCACGTCAAAAAAGAAACAATGATTACCGCCTTAAGATCAGCAATGCTACCAGATTTTTTTGAAGAAACATTGATGTCGCATTATTTTTCAAAAAGTGCGTACTCAGAAAAAACAAAGCTCGATATTAAAGAGCATATGCAAAAACAAAAAGATATTCTCTTTGCAGTGCTGACTGCGGAACCAGCATGCAGGGAATTTTTTTTAAATGATCGTGCAATACAGCAGGGCTTGCTAAGACAAGAACTGGAACGCATGTTTAATTCCTTAAAAGATTTTACTGCTTACGCTAAAGTAAAACCCAGCGAAGAAATTGCTGATTTTCAGGAAAAATTCGTACTCAATGTTAGCCCCCTGATCAGTCAGATGATCAATCACCCATCAATGAATCTAGCTAAAAGACTCTCATTTTGGAATGAAGCAAGACGAGCTTCTTCAGAGCACAGTAGTTTTAATAGATTATTTTTAGAAACAGTAGCTTCAATCATGGAGCCTACACTAAAAGATCACATAATCCAAACCAAATCAAAGCGGCTTACTCAAATAGATTCAACACTGTTAAAAAAAGAGATAGAGGAGACGCTCAGATCCGAAATGCTCAGTTTAGAGACAAAAAATTTGCTGAGAGATTTAAAACAGACGTTAAAAGGGACTATTGCAGAAAAAACCGTAACTCTGCCTCCACCTCCTATCTCACGTAGCAGTGTTCGTGAAGCGCCGAAGAAATCTCTTATTTCTTTAGCGAAGGAAGTGATGGAGAAAAGAGCGCGAGCTATTTTGAACAGCATCCCCGTTGGGCGTAGGAAGAAGGGCTCTGATACAGAACGCTTAATTAAGTGACATAACATAGCCTCCACTAACGGAAAAGCGATGTTGGTGGGGCTGATCTCTTCTTTAGACCTATTGCTATCAACTGGTGGTTCTTTTGCTCTATCTGGATAGGTTGCCTTGATAACTAACGCTCCGGAGCTGCTCTTTATCCCATTGTTGTCTCCCAACCCAAATCGACTCATCCGATTTGACGTCTTTATCGTGAAGCTACAGAATTTTGAGGTTGTTTGTTTTGTGTAAGATTTTTCCAAATCATTCCCTTTTATAGGAGAAGTACAAAAAGCTGTTACGCAAGTTTTTGTCAAAAAAAGCGTTATTAACCAAGGTAGAATTTTCACGTTGGTTAATAACGCTTGCAATGGAACGCTTGCGTTAACATGACTTATTTTTGATAAAATTGACTCAATGCAGAAGCTGGATTAGGACCATTAATTTCTGGGGCAAATTTCTCTCTAATCTCTTCAATAATAATATTTTTTTTTGCTATTAACTCGTTACTTTTGGCACTATCTTCTTTAATCTCTGCATCAAGCTTTGCCTTTATAAAGCGAGTTTTTTTATCATCTTTGCCTTTAGAGTTTTGATGACCTGCTTTGTATAAAGCGAGATGCAGTGTCATATTTTTAGCTTGCAGTGAAGCCAGCTCGATATCAATTTGGTGTGCTTTCTCAGCTAGCTCTAAAAAGTCAGGATTAGTCACAAAGTCTCTATTTTTAAAAAAACTAGTTTTTCTTGGCCATAAACGTTTTAAAGGATTATCCATACTTTTTTATCATTATTTTCTTTAAAAATAGTATATTTTTCAAAAAAAATCAAGGTTATAGTCTAAATAAAAGTACAAGAAATAATTTTTAACACTATGACTGAACAGTTACCTCCATCGGCCAAGAGCCTTGATTTGACCTTGTTCAAGAAGACAGGATTGATGTCATTTACGCATAAGGTCTTTGTGGGTAGTAAGCGATTAAAACACCCCGATAAAAAAAATAGTCAATGGCATCTAAAAAATATTCCAAACAACTTATCAAAGAAACAAGCTATTCCTTTAGCTGAGTTGGAAGTTTTTGCGCAAGAATATCGTCGTTTGCTTTGCCCAACTCATTTGTTTAACGGAAAAAATATTTATACAAAATATAGATTGGCTTATGATGAACAACACCCAGATAATCTTTATGTTGCATCAAAAAGTTTAAAACTTATGGGAAGAAGCGGGGATTTTTCTTTTGACCATGAAGGAACCCTAACCTTTAAAGACGATCCAACAACAGGCTTAAATCTTAAAGACATTCCTGGATTGGGCTGTTCTTGTTTATTTGCCAAGATCTTAGGTGAAGTCGATTTTAAAATCCAAAATGCAGTGATTATCAACGACGGTCTAAAGGCCGATGGTACGCCTCAACTGTATTTCAGCCAAATTGATTCAGAATGGTCTTTTGCTGGCACTGCCAATACTAAATTTCGTTCATTGAATCTCGATACAGGATTGATGACAGCAGGAGAAGTCATTGCAAATCCCTATACATTATCTAAGTTTTACAATTATCTTTCATTAATACAGAAAGGAACAGATCATTATCAATTCAAAGAGTTTTTATTAAAGACCTCACAAGAACCTCATGTCAAACAAGAAACAATGATCACAGCTTTAAGATCCGCACTGCTACCAGATTTTTTTGAAGAACCATTGATGTCTCATTATTTTTCAAAGAGCAAGTCTTCGCAAAAAACAAAAAAAACGATTCAATCTTATATGAAAGAACAAAAAAACATTCTTGTTGAGGTACTGACTCAAGAATCAGAATGCAGAGAATTTTTTTTAAATGACGATGCAATACAGAGCGGGCTGCTCAGAAAAGAGTTGAATGAAATGTTTAATTCTTTAAAAGAGTTCACTGCCTACGGCAAAGTCAAACCTAGCGACGAAATTACTGATTTTGAAGAAAAATTTATCTTGAATCTGCAAGAATTTATCACGTTGATGATCATGAATCCAACAATGAATAAGGATCAAAGAAAAGCATTTTTTAATGAAGCAAAACAAGCCTCAGCACAGAGTGATTTTAACAGATTATTCTTCAAAACAGTCTGTTTAAGCATCGAGAGTTCTATTTATGAACAAATCAAGAGCTTGTCATTAAACTTTGAACATAGAAGAGAGATGATACAATCATCAGGATCATGGAGCGATTATAATGACTTAAAAACTGAGATAAAAAGCTCTATTGCAATGATCGATGACATACTCGATAAATTAGAAAGTTTACCTCCAAGCGGCCTAGAAGAATATAACCGTGAGGTGAGACGACTCAGAGATGATCTGATAGAAAAAAATAAACTCTTACAAGTATCCGCTACGACCTATCAAAAAATGTACCGCTATCTTGTACCCAAAAGTGAGAAAAAACTGCTTTTTTCCGGTCATGGAGAATTATTTGCAGAAGGCATTTATCACGCGCATAACATACAACCAAGAAAATAAGGATAGAGATCATGATGGTATAAGGCTGTTCATGTATCAATTTGTACGTTATCGTACAGGATGCTTGAATAAGTTTTGGTTTCACTATTTTTTTGGTGGTGTTATTGTGTTGTCGTTTGAATTTATCTTTATACAATCCTTTGCTTTCCCGGAAAATAATGATTGACCACAACTCATCCTGTTTGCTTGATCAATGCCATCATCTATCCTCTTTTCTGTATTAACACTGTGATAAGAGGGTGATAAACCGATTGCAGCTCTCAAATTGTCCTTAACCGTGCTGAAGAGTGATTTTTGTTCTTTTAGAGCATCAATCTCTGCTCTAAATCTGATGATATCGTTTGTTGATAATAAATCATCTACTTTTTCACCAATAAAATATTTATGGGTAGCATTTAAGAAGTCTGAAATTCTATTATGAAACAATGTTTCATCTACAACCCTAAAAATGGGTAGAGCTGATGCAGCTATTGCGTTAAAGATTGCAAACGTCACTGCAATAAATTGAGCGCCAGGTATAAGACTTAGACCAGTTGACAGAAGTGATCCGAGAAAAATTCCATGAGCAATCATAAGATTATTTCTTGCTTTGTCTCGATCATATGCTAACACGGCTATTTCTTTAATAAGATTTTTTTGATCTTCAGTAAGGGAGTTTGCAGCTTCCAAACCTATTGTGTTGATTAACTCTTTCTTAAGATCGAACCCTACTTTTCCGATATTTGCCTGATGATTAATAAAAAACTGGTCGAGAGGGGTGGATTGTGACAGCGCTTTTAACTCACGAATTTTACTGTCCAATAAAATTTGATGCATAGCAACCGTTCTTTTGATAGAACGCCTATTATAGAAAGACACAACAACATTGACTACTGGCACCATGAGAAGCAGGAAAGTACTAACATTAAGAGCTGTTTTGATGGCAAGAGCCACATAGCCTTTCGCGGTATCCCTAATAATTTTATCGTTTAATTCATTAAAATGCCGTTCGCCTTTAATCATTTTATTAACTAACTGCCTATCTGAAGAAAGAACAGCGTTTAAAATAGAGACTTCAGAGATCTTATTGTTCATAGTGCTCAAGGTACAACTAAACTCTATTTGATTAATAGTATTAACGTCTTTAACGTCAATTTTACCTTTTAAAGTCTTTAACATAGCAGCTAACGCATCACCATCCACACCGGGCAGTGATTGTTGCAAACCCTCTAATGTAGTGTTTTTCAACTTTTCATTTAATACCGCTAAATCCTGCTCATTAAAATTTTTAAGCGCTAAGCATACAAATCCGGAGTCAGAGTTACCTGGCATTGCTGAATATTTTTCTTCATACTTTTTTATAGAGGAAGCAGTCATTTGATCTAATGTTGAGGTATATAAAGTATCAACCTGTTTATATAAATTACTAAAAAATCCTTGTGTGCTCATTCTTTAATCTTTTAAATATGCTCTAGTTATTATTTAGACTAGTAATGTTAAATAATTACAGTTATTAGAGATATTATTCATTAATTTTTTACAATCTCTTTTTTAAAAAATTAATATCCACTGATCTTGAAAGACCAGAGTCGTCATCTCATCTCTTTGATGGATAACTGTATTTCTTGACGATACAGCAAAGTTTCGAGCGATCTTGCATATACAGGTCATGCAAATTAGAATTATAACTATCACGTCATGATTTTTTTGATGCTGACAATAGATGCTGTTGATGCAAAAGCAGTTCTCGATTCTGGGCAAGAAAAGCCTTTGGGTAAAAATAAATCGGCTATAAAAAAAATATGCTTAATGTTTATCGATATTGCCTTGATCTTCATAAGGAAAATATGTCCAAAGCAAGCGGGAGCAAAACAAAAAGACGGCGGCACTGATAAAAAAATACTAGAGAGCCGTTGTTGAAGAGTTGAATAGAGGGGCATGTCAGTAACGATAATGAATAAAAAGGACTTTGTATGATTGAATTTATAGTGAGCGCTCAATCAGATTTAATGGTGATCATCATTTTTACAACCTTAGCGGTTTTGATGATGGTTGTCTTTCACGCACTATTCAGACCTATATTGAAAAGATTTATTAATATGGATTCACATTTGTCTTTTTCTATTCATGACACGATTGCAGCAACCCTGGGAGCTATGATTGCTTTTGCGATGGTTGAAGCGATGAGTGATTATAATGCCATTTCAACGATTGTGCGTACAGAAGCGTCACAAATTAATAGTCTTGACCGCCTCCTGACACGGTATGGCGACCACAAATTCGATCACATCAGAAAAGATCTGATTCTTTATTCTCAATCAATCGTTGATGATGAATGGCCTGAGTTATATTTTGGTCGTAGAAGTGAGAAAACTCAAGAAGCATGGGCTCCTATATCAAGAGGAACAGTCAATATTGAACCCACAAACCAACGCGAAGCATTGCTTTACGCTGATATTATTAAACTGGTTGATGAGATATCAAAGACTAGGGATGATCGAATAGGATCATCCTCAATGAAAATACCGTTTGTTTTTTGGCTCTCTATCTCTCTTCTTTTTTTTGCAAAAAATTTACTGTCAAGTTGTTACAAAGGATCGCAAGAAGAGGATTTTGCTCTTGGAGTTCAAAATGCGGTTTTAGCAGCCCTTGTCGCTGTAACGTTCATCTTAAATGAACATTATATTGGCCAAACCTCTATCAGCCCCGATCCTATCAAAGAAACAATTTTATTAATGAAAAATAGAACTCATTAAGTAAAATGCTTGCGCACCCCCGTTTTTTTCAGGGCCGGGTCAAGCAAGCGATCGGCCATTGACCCTCCCATGAATCATGCACGGTTGCACAATCATGCTGATCAAGACCCTGTATTGAAACTTTAAAAATTAATAAGTTAAAAATATCTACTAATATTAACGTAGTCATGAAATGAATATAAAAGATTTAAGGGAACTATGATAGACATCAATTCTATTAAAGATAAAATATTACCAGCCATGCTCTTTATCATCTTAACACTCATCCTCACTTTAGTTATTCAAAATACTCCTCCTTCAGAGATCATTATTGAAGCGGGCCCAAAAGGGGGATTTTTTGATTCTACAGCTATCGTGATCGCAAACCATCTTGAAAAGCATGGTATTAAAACAAAAGTCATAACGCGTGAAGATACTATAAAAATTATTGATGATATCGAGCATGGCAATAAAATAGATATTGGGTTTATGGCTCAAGATCTGGGGTCAATCAAATATCATAATGTTGAAGTCCTGGGATCTATTATTGTGGAGCCTATATTCATCTATGTTGCTCATGAAGCTAATATAAAAACACCTACTGATCTTATTGGTAAAAGAATAGCAACACAACCTGTAGGTTCAGGCTCACAAATATTTTGTGACAAATTGTATGATCTTTATGGTGTTAATCAATCAACTGCTGAATTTAAAGAAATGAGCTTTAAGACAGCGATAGATGCACTAGAATCAGATGAGGTTGATGCTATTTGCGTTCTGCAACCTATCACCAATTCACTCATCAAGCAAATTGGTAAAAATTCTAAATTTCATGTTCTCGATATTAAGGATAATACAGCCATTTTAGGGTCCATGCCCTTTACTAATACCATGAAACTCCCTAAATCAGCCTTTAGCTTTGTGCCTAATTTACCTGAAAATGATACAAATATGGTGGGCATTCCGGTTTCAGTGCTTGGACGTTTAAATTTACACCCCGGGATTATTCGTCTCGTTTCCCAAGCGCTTTTTGAAGAATATAGTATTGCGAGCGCTATTTCTAAAGCTTATGAGTTTCCTGATTTTAGAGAGCCTAAGCTTTTTACTTCCAGTGTAGCTAGAGAGGTTTACAAAAACCCTAGAAGTTTTTTATACACAAATTTGAATTTTAAATTCGCAGCAACGTTAGATCTACTTTTAATGAAGTATGGTTATTTAGGAGGTATTCTTTTCTTCATGATGGCTTTTTACTCCTTCTTAGGTTTTCCAAAACCTTATTCTTATTGGTGCGCAAAACATATAGATATACTGGAAGAAAAAATTAAAAAACTGGAAGCTTTGAGAATAAAAGATGGCATATTACATAAAAAGGACGAACTGTTGCTGGAAAAAATGAAGCTGTCTCTTAGTAAGTTAAGATCAATCAGGGGGATGAGTTAAAAAAATCTTGTAAAAAAAAATCAATGCGTTGCTCATAAAAGAGTTTTAAACATTCTAGTATCTTTCATCATCTAAAGATACTAGAAGATTACTCACAAATGAGTTCTTTCTTTTTTTTAAACAGGATTGTTTCTTCTAAAGGTAATGACTCTACATGCCGTGCTCGTTTTAAAGAAAACAGGAGATGACTGCTATTTTTCATCAACAAAAATTCATATAATTCTTTTCCTGCTTGTTCATGCTGTGCTGCGCAATCCAGAGGTGTTTCATTGTTTAGATTCAAGACGTGAAGATCACATCCATGTTGAACCAAGAATTTAACCATATGAAGATTTTTTTTTCTTACAGCTAAATGAAGTGCTGTATCACCGCAACTTGATGTTTTAATGTTTTTATCGCATTGGCTTTTAAAAATCATACTGATCGTAGCATACTGTCCGTATAAGACGGCTAAATGATAAGGCGTTAATCCTTCATGGTTAAAAAGCGGTTTAAGTGGTTTATAAGTCACTAACATATTCATAATGCGGTCATTTTTTTGCTCAATAGCTACATGAAAGGGAGTGTTACCCTGTGAATTTTGATGGTAACAGTCGGCTCCTTGTGTGAGCAGCAAAGAGACGATGTTGACATCATTATTCCTGATAGCCAGAAATAATGGTGTTTCTTCATCATTGTTGCACAGGTTGACATCAATCCTTCCCGACTCTATCAAGAGCTGTGCAATCCCGCAAAAGCCCAACTGTAATGCATAGTGTAAAACACTACCTTCATCTTGGGTCGTTCTATTCAAATCAGCTTCATAATCAATTAACAACTCTACAATATCAAACAATTCATTTTTTACTGCATAATAAAGTGCGCTGGTTCTTTGAAGAACCCATTGATTAGGATTTGAACCAGCCTCAAGAAGCTTTTGAACAATACCTGTCTTTTCTTTCAAGATCGCGTGAGCAAAAGGGGTGCGACCGCGACTATCAAGACATTCAATATGCATATCTTTTCGATCTAAAAGAAGCTGAACAATATCCTCATCTCCATAATCAACAGCAAAATGTAAAGCAGTATATTGATTAAATGTGACTGCATTAATATCCAAACCATAGGCCAAAAGCAATGCTGTTATTTCAAAAAAACCTCTATAAACAGATAAATGTAATAAAGAGTGGCCGTCATTATCCACTTCTTCTAAAGGACAATCATAATAGCTCAAGAGCTGTTTTAAGATATGTTTATGCCCTGATGACACTGCTATTGATAAAGGCCCTCTTCCTTGATCATTATAAAGATCTAATTGCACTCCAGACTCAACTAAGAATTCCACAAAATCAGGGTTATTTGCATAAATAGCGTGCAGTAAAAGAGAATTTCCTGCAGCATCTTGCATGTTAATATTGACAGGATTACTGATAATAAGTGAAAGGATATCCTTTCTTCCTTCATGAAGAGATCGGACCAATAAATGAAAGCAGGTTTGTTGAAGAGTAGAGCTGATTTCATCCTCAAGATTAGAAGTTAAATCAAAATATTTGTGTTGAGCAATAACCTTTAATACATCGATTCGATCATATTTTAACGCGGCTATAGCAAGAGCTTGGCATACTAATTTATGGCCTTGGTGTTGAATAATTTTGTCAAAGATAACGTGAGGTGAGTCATCAGACTGTATAAGCAAGGTATACGATAAGAGAATATTTAAAGAAGCATTATCAAAACAAACACGGGCATTACAAGATGGAAAAAGATTTTGCATGTAGGAAAGCAAAAGTGATGATATTTCATTCATTTTCTGTTCAAGAGAAGCACCCACTGCTAAAACAACTTGATTGAACGAATCCCTCCATTGACCTAAAGATATATAAGGTTTCTCTATATTTCTTTCTGTGATTTGATATGAAATGTCTTTAAAAACAACTTTTGAGCCTCCACCAGTCCCAAGGAGCACTCTAGTGATAGCCGGATACTGTTTAACAACATAATGAGCTGCTTCAAAAAATAGAGAAGCAACACAATCACTATATTCTGAGACATTATCTTTATGAATAACTTCTACAGAATCAAAAACAAGAGCATTTTGCTTTGAGAGCCAGGCATAAGAAACAGCAATCAATTTTTTGTCTGAAACACGCTCAACAACATAGAAACAACTGGTTGGTTGACTCATCACATCAAGAATGCACCACTCGCCCCCACGACCTATGGTCAAGCAGTTGCGAGTTAGCTCTCCTACATAATAATTACGATATGATCGTTTATCTAACTTGATAATACGATATTTTTTTTTCTCAAAAAAAGATCCAACATCGATAATATCAGGCATGACATCATGATTAAAATCACCTCTTAACCTGCTCGCTGTTAATATTGTTTTAAACAAATACGGATCGAGTTTATCACTCAATGCTTCTTCAGCAAAAGGAGTCAATGCTCTATGCAGAAGGGTATCGAGAGGATTAATAAAGGCTTTTAAGCCATATTCTTTAAGTAAATTATCTTTTAAAATATCTTCAGCTGTAATCATGCGATTATAAAACATCGCATCAACACAAAAATACCCTTCAGAAAGTAAAGGCGTGCTTTTGATAAGAGTGCTGATATCATAATTTTTTATTAAATACTCTTGTAATAAGGCGTTCAGTTGTTGCGAATGTTGATAGGTTCCTGTGGCTAGAAAGTCTTCGAACTCACTTCTTGTTAAGGCATAGTGAAGAGATTCATGAATTGAGCTATTATTTGTTATTTTTTTAACAACATGCTGTATTTTTTTTCTATTAAATTCACTCAATAAGATCCAAGCAAATTTTAATCTTATATGATTGGAGGTATATGAAGCCCCTAAGATATCCTTTGTTTGTCTAAATAAAGACAGCACATATGCTAATGGATCTAAGTAATTGTGTAAAAGCCCTATTTTATTTTTAATACAAAGCTTTAACCCCTCGAACCGAGAAGATGATTGATGAACATGCATTATTTTAAATTTTTCTATACAGCTCACCAGTTCGAGAACGATCGATCGCATACTATGATGATTAAGAACAAGTGACGCTTTTTGAATATCATATCCATTCAGATATAAACCCATCATCTCGATAAAACGCAGATGATGTGATTCAAAGTTCAATAAAGATGCAGTTTTGATTAAAAACAATCTCTCTTTCTCTGTGAAGACAATATCATGACAAAGATCGTTACTTAAGAAAAAAGGGCTCAGATCAAAGGCATGATCTTGCAATTGTGTAAAAAAAAATTTCTCCACCGATGCATTCAGCATCGGTATAATAGCATGATCGAGCATAACGTCGCAGTTTATTCAATAGGATTAAAAATAATGCGATAATTTTAATTTTTTTATTATTTTTTTTCAACACACTATAGTGTTTGGAAGAAAATAATTTCATCTTAACTGCAATCAAGAAAACATTCTTTGTGTTATTTTCTAAGATACATTGAGATTATGACGATCATCAGTTGGGTCTCAGCGTCTATACCTTGAGCAATAATTTGCCAAGATTATCTTATTGAACATTAATCATTTTTTAAGATAATGTTTCGGAGATGCAATATCAGAAGAGGGAGTTACAGCTAACACTGAGCTAAATCTTAATGGTTCAACACGCTCTTTGAGGCGATGGCTATGCTCAATAATATTAACTACTAACATTAAATAGTCTTGTTGCCTTAGATCAGTTGTTTTGAGATATGTTACAAGATTGGATGCTTGATGATTTTTTGATGAAATGAATCGCTGCTCTTGTAAAAAAGCAACCCATTCTTCAGAGAGTTCTAAATTCGGTTTGCTTTGTTGGAGTAATAATAATGAAAGCTCACAACTCCTATAGATAGAATCATCTGCATTGAAATGTCCAAACAGAAATGCTCTTAAAATAGGGCTATTCGATAAGTCTTGTTCTTTCAGAAATTCTATTGTATTTTTGACCTCTATGGTGTAATCGTGGTCTTCTAACCGCCCTCTAGCCATAGAAACTCCATAACGATAATTGCGGGATTGCGTGCTTGTAGAGCTTAAATAAGTATCACCAATACCGGCACTATAATGATAGTTATCAAAAATCCATACACCATAATGCTGATAAAGAAATAATTCAAGTTCTTTTAAACATCCGTACAGTAAAAGATTTCTATCAACCGAACCTACAAACTCTTCTTTATTGTAGAAAAAACCGGATGCACAAGCTATAAGGTTTTTAATAACACCCCAAAGCTCTACAGTCTTAATATCATGATGATGTTCACATGACAAGGTTGATTTTGCTGAAAAAATCTCTTCAATCTTCTCTAGATAATCTTTATTAGCTGATGCTAACGTGACGAGTGTTGAGCGGTTGGCCATAATCTCTTCAGCATAAGATGCGCCTGCAAGAACAGCGACTTTATCCATAGGGTACTGCAGATCTTCTAATAATCTGGAATGGAGCTTCTGGGTCGTTTTATTTAATCCCTTTGAAGTCATCAGGACATAAGGCTTCACTGGCATTAAATATTCTTGAACAAAAGAGCTCACGCCTTCACTCGCTATAGCGATAATTACTAAAGAGTTTGATGTTAGGTTCAGTTGATCGTCTAGTGAAGAAAAATTTATGGGGACAACACTCCCGCTTCTTGCTAATTGATCTTGCATGTGTTCTTTTTTTGCATGAGAACGAAAAACCCATGTTAACGGCATTGCAGGGTTTAAAAGAGAAGATAAAGCTTGACCCCAAGGCCCATTGCCGATAAGAAAAATGCGATCGATCATCATAGTTAATGTAAGATGGAGAGAGATTAAGAGTTGATTAGGTGAATATTACCAAACTGTTATATTCTAGGCAAACAACTTTTTTATAAAATGAACCATGATAATAGGACGTAGAGCGAATTTAATCGCCCTATTATGTCATTAATAGACTTGTTTTCTTCTTTTAGGGTCACGTTCATTTTTTTCAATAGAGTGATCTGGATTTAACAATGATTGAGCAGGCGTACCTTGCACTTTTACAGAGCTCGCGCAGGAGGGTGTAGTTTTATCAGGGCGAACACTAATAGCACTCTGTGTGCTCAATAAAAGACTTTCATCCTTGTTTAACTCCTCTAGATCGAAGAGAAAATAATCGTCATCCGCTCCTTCATACATTGTTGTTAAAGGCATGATGGGCGATCCAAAAACAGATGGATTAAAACAAAGATCTCTTTTAGGTTGTTCAGTACGGATTTGATTGATAACAAATGGTGTTAACCGCACGCTATTAGGAGTGATGTTCAAGTCTTGAGATGTTTTCAACGGAGAAGTTACTGAGTCCATAATGTATGATAAGTTTGAATATATTTAACCTTATCATACACTAAATTCGTCAATAAAATCAAAAAAAATAATTTAAAATCAGTATTTTTTATACATTTAATCAATTAGCTTGAGAAAATCTTACTGTTTTTTTAGTATATTGTTGATTTCTTGGCTTTAATGAGGGAAGGAAAAGATGACCTTCATTTCCTAAAGAACTTAAAAATCTACGAGCTAAAAATTCAATATTTTCTTGCTTTGCATATTGACTGATAATCTCGATAAAATCTTTTTTTTGATTCTGGATAGCATAATCGATAAGACCGACTTTTCTATTTGATAGCAATTTTATGCTCAGTGGGTCACGATCACCCAAGATGTTCTTTAAAAGCTCTAAATTTCGATCGGTAAAAAGTAGTTGCTGACTTTCTTGACCACTCATCTTTTGAATTTTTTCAAATAAGTCTTGTTGTTTGTCAAATTTCTCTGCCTCAATAGCTTGCAATCCTTGCAGGTCTTGTTCATTAAAATCAGCGGGTTGAAGATGACATTGAGTATCATCAAGATACTCACAAAAACGAGGTGACATGGATACTATACGAGTAAATAAATCTATCTGATTTAAAACCATTAAGTCAAAAGCTCTCCGTTGAATCAATAAAAAATCGTTCATTTGGATAGATTGGACTGTTGATGATAACGGATGCTTAATGATAAACCAAGACAACTCTGTGTTGCCTGTTAGAATAGAAAAAGGTAGCAATCTTAGATGATTTTTTTTATAAGCATAAACTGTTTCAGCAAGGATATTGGGTTTATTCGTTATCAATTTGTAGAAAAAAGACTGGTGGGTTTCCTGAATATCGCTTAAGATGAAATTCATCATGCCTAAATATTTTGAATCAAAGAGCAGGGGCAAACCTGTTTGTACTATAATTGAACCTAATGCATTAAAATTTAGCTTCTTGCATTGATTGAGAAGTAGAAGAAGACTTCGAGGATCCAATTGTGGTGATGATACGAAAATCTGATCGATTGTATTCCAATCTTGATTGGCCATTGTATTTAAAGCAGTACAAATATGATGAAGGTCGACAAGTTGATGAGCTGTGATTAAGTTGATGCTCATGAGTAAAAACATATGATCGAGCTGTCTTTTTAAATAGGAGGCAACTCTAAAAAAATCATTGTCTTGTAGATATTCGATAACACTATGCTTGATTAATAATTTCGCACAATCAACAATATTAAGTTCACATGCAGATACAATAACCTTGTTTTTTAAATGAATGTATTGTGGATGAGCGTGCAATAATCCATTTTTAGTGGGGATATTACCCAAAGCTATAAGATAATACTCTACTTCCTGAGCTGCTTCTAAAGAACTGGCAAAATCGAAAAGGACATCAGAGGTATAGTATCGTAAGTTTTTATGAAAATCCATGTGTTTTCTTTTGAAATGTTCGACTCTTGAGTAAAAATAATCAAAAAGAGCTTGAGCATTGTCTTGCTGTTCAAGATCGAACGAGCAATAAAATATTGACTCAAAAACACTTTTAGGTGTAATTGCTAATCTAAAAAAACTTTTTATATATTCAGTTTTTTTAAGACCCTTATCAAGTGATGCGAAAAACATATGAGGATTATCTGTATTTTGATCGATTTCCTCGAAATTAATCTTCATATCTAACCAGATGCTAGGTTTATATTGAGGCCTGTCATACTCTTTCCTGTTAGAATTCTTAGCTCATGTGTCCAATTTTCATAGTCTTGAGTAAAATTATTATCTTTATCTATAGGGTGTTTGAGTCCTAATTGAAACCGAGCTGTCTGTTCTTGTTTTTGCTGAAATAGCCAGTCTGTCACTATAGAATACCACTCAGTGGGCATTAATGAATTCAAATAAGGCAGATCGCTCATGTTAGTTGATGAAATATAATAGCTATATTGACAATTAGGATACTTAAAGTCTTGCCAAAGCCCCTTTGTCGTGCGAGTAAAAAACAACTTATCACCACAACGATGGTACAGCAACTCATCGAATGAAAAATCGCCACCCATCAACATTGATGTAAATGCAAGAGCTGTAATGTTATATGATTTCTTAATCTGTTCTCTCGTTAAGAGAGTATCTTCTTGTGCAAAACTTAGCCACTCTTCATCACCGAATATTGTCTTGTAACGTTGATGAGTACTGACAGAAGGAAGCAAGTAAGTATCAGGCTGATGACTATAATGAGGAGTTAAGAGGTTCATTATTTCTTTAGCAGCGCGGTCATATCCTGAAAGACTTATCTCTTCTTCTATAAACGATTGCTGATCAATATTATGATGAAGATCTTCAATACAATCTTCAACAAGACGGTGCGAATGGTTAAACTGACTTAATCCATCGTCTAGGGGTTTTTTCACTAAAAACATAAAAGTCTGACTAGCAGGGGATAATAAAGAGCGTTGATTTCTTTTCATAAACTTTATATGACTGATTATTAATACAAAAACAAAGTAAGATGCGAATAATACTGATGAAAGTTAATATTGTCAATAACTATTAATTTTAAGTGCACATACAGAATGATGACGTATGACAGATCAGAGCCAGTCAAAGGCCTAAGACCTTCTGAGGATAAGGGATTTTTTTATAAAGTCCGCTGTGCCTCGAATAACAGCAAACTTAATTCTTGGATGTTTCAGGCGGCATGAACGTCTCTACAGTGCTTCATGGTGCGCACAGGACAAGGCCTTCTGTTATGACCACTTTTACTGCAGCTCCACCCAAAGTGAGTTTATTTCATTCCAGGTGGAGTATTTCGTGATTTTTCGATAAAAAAGCCCGACTGAGTCGGGCTAAAGTAGACAATAAAGGTAATTAAATTCCATTACTAGGGCGGTTTTTTTTGAGAGGATCTTTTTTACTATTAACTCCTGTCAGACTAAGTATTATATGGTGTTGAACGCCTGTAGGATCAAGCAGATCAGGCTTAATATCCTGCAAAAATTGATAAGCTTTACTATTTTTCTTTAGTGGATGCTCACTCAGATACTGATTAGCTAATTGAGCATATCGTTCATTGCTTAGTAATGCTTTGAATGCAGCTTGATGGCCCTCATTAGCAATCATTCTTTTTGTTGAGAATGACAAGGATTCCAAGAAAATGTTCATGAATTCCCTCTTTGCTTTAACAACAGGGTCATCACCACCCCTCCAAGCTTTCTTGCGTCCACCCTTAATTGTTGTACGCATTGTTTTTAATGCCTCATCTAAAGCCATCGTCATTTTTTCACTATCTGTTGGAGTTTTGCCAATATGATCACGAATGTTTCTAGCCTTGTTAGCAACCAACTTATCTGTAACAAAAAAATTCTGTAATAACGCTGTAAAACAAGCACTATGGTTTAAGTCTTTTATTAACTGAGCAACTTCAGCACATTCATCTTCAGTCAAGCCCTCATCCAATTTTGCATGAATCTGCATGGGAATATCTGAAAATTTTTGGTCATTATTAATATCACCCAACAACAAGTCGTAACTAGACTTTGTAAGGTTTTTAATAAAGTCAACATACTCGGATGATTGCACTGTTTTCATGCATGTGAATAAATTAGCTAGATTAGCAACTCGTTTATTCGAATCTTCTTGAAAGACTGTTACCGACATATTCTTAATTTCAGCCAATAATGATTTTTCAACAGATTTTCTAGTCTCTGTATCCAAGATATTCAATACGTTTTCTAAGTCACCCTTCCCTTTGTCTAATGTTTCAGTAACTATCTGTTGTGCATGCGTTGCAAAATAATTACGGGCAATTTTATCAAAAGAGTCTCCCGTAGTTTGATTCTTAAAAAATGTTTGCATGCTTTCAAGATCCTTTGGCTGGCCATTAATTAATGACGCACTTAATGCATCGTTGATCTGCTTAGCATAATCAATGTCCCCATGCTCATTTCGTGTAAAAGCATTATGAGCTAATTTCAACTTAATATCTGAGTCGAGCTTGGTATGGTTTGCGCTAAGAGCAATTGAAATACGCTCTTGATCAGCTACTAAAGCAACTAAATAATCTTTTGGCGACTTAATAGGTTGAGCCAATCCAGTACGTTGAGCTAATGTGTTATAGACTAGACAGAAAGCATTCCAAATTCTAGCTGTTATTGAAGAATTTTTTTCAAGAAAATTTCTTAACGCTGCATCTCGAGAAAATCCTGAGTTTCCCTCTAAGGTTGCATACAATTTATATGTAGTTTGCATACTATCTAAATATTTTATGAAATATTCTGTATCTAATAATTTTTGAAGTGTTTTTCGAGCATCATTAGCTTTTTTAAGAGCTTCTGGTGTCTCGCCGAGTGTTGCAGCAGCATCCATTTCTTTTTGGATCTTGCCAATTTGAGTTAATAAAGATTTTAATTGATCAGAGTTGCTGTTTAAAGCCTCTTCAAATTTACTGGTCAAAGCCTCTTTAGCAATTGATTCAACTTCCTTTTGTTCTAATAACAAACCTTGTGCTGCGAATTCTTTTGGCTCAGTAAGCATATCTGGATACGCAGGATCAATTGCCCCTGAAAAAATTTTTTTAGCTGCAGCTTTGCTAGCGATTGTATCTTGTCTGCTACTGAGTGAACCATAGCTACCAGTATTAAACATTGTTGGTAATGTAGCTTTCTCTAGTTGAGCACGCATAATACTCTCTTTAAGATAAGATTTACCATCAGAGGTAGTTGTTTGCAGATCATCCTTCAGCTTACTTCTTAAATCTATCTCAAGTGAGTTTGCTGGAGTTTTCTTACAAGCAGCTTTGATATCTTCATAAATAAGCCCTACAGCCTTATCATACTCTTCTGGCGACTCCTCGTTATGCTTAATTTTTTTAGTTTCTCCCATTTTGTCAATTATTGTAGGCTGTTTTAGTTGCACAAGTCCTGCGTATTGAGCGATATAAAGAGCTCTGCCTATTCTACCTACATTATCTTTTAGATCTGTTTCCGTATCTCCTACAAGATCTTGTTGATAAATAATGGAAAGGATCTGTTCGATCTTCTGAGTATTTTCTAAAGAAAAAGTTTTGCTAAAACGGCCCTTATTATTAGTTGTTGCTTTGGCAGTTGCTTGAATCCATGAAGCTGCATGTTTTTTAAGTTCTGCTTTTAATGCGTTTTTAATCTCAGGCTTTAATTGATCTACTGCCTTTAAAATCTTTATAGATGAATCTGTTTCGGGATTTGTCATCAATGCATTCCAATATTGCTGAACGCCAATTCCTTGTGATAGAGCCTCAGTTAAAGAAGTTGTTGCTGCTTTTGCTGCTGCTTGTCTTTTACCAATTGCTGCTGTTGCTGCTTTTGCTGCTGCTTTTGCTGCTGCTTTTTCTTCTGCTACTGTTCGTTCAAAATCCTGTTTCATTTCTGTTAATTCGTTTATTTTTCTTTGATCTTTCGATAAATCGCCCCTATAAGCTTTAATTATTTCATTAAATGCCTTAATTATATCTTTATCAGGCGTGTTTTCATCTAATAATATATTAATTGCTTGAATTTTAGGAGAACCGAACATACTTCTAGCAGGGCCTGTCAATATGTTGCCTGTCAATAACTCTTCTTTAATATCTTGTAATCTTTCAATAATCTCTGGTTTTAATTTTGTCATCATAATTTCCTATCTCATTGTTTAAACTCATGGGACATATAGAACGATGATTTATTTTTTTCATGCATTGTCTGATATTTTTATAAAAAATTTGATTTTTTATGTTTTTTTGTTATAAAAGATATGATGATTTAATGTAGGTTTGCGTATTAAAAATCTTTCTGTAAACAACATTAGCTATAATAATTATACAGATAAAAATTGATGCTTAAGCTGGTTTATTTTTTTCTTGAACTCTAACGTCTTGAAACTGCATTTTAAATGATCTTTAAGAACTCCCTTTTTAAAACAACCTACGACAATAGTATAAAGAGAGTTATAAAACCTGGGTAATCATCTTATGAAGGAATTGGGGCTAAAAACGATGGGTAAGCATGATAAAAAATATACAGCCAAACACATTATCAGCTCAGTGGTTCAGCATTTTATTAAATTCGTTATTAATCGATATGATGATTTAGCAAGTATAGCTTATCGTAAAAAAAGTCGTGATATTAAAAAAAGTTACACTGAGCGAGACGATCTTGCACAAGGGGTGGAGGGGCGTCATTTGGGTAAAAAGAATAAATTCTAAGTGATGCTGCATAGAGTGGTAATGAATTGTTAAAGTAACTCTAGTCGGAGATCATGTTTGGACCTATAATCATTATTATGGCTATCTTTACTTTCGGCCAGTCTAGATCGCTCATGTCGCAAGTTTTGTGATTAAAGCGGGTTGCATTTAAAAGGTTGCTGAGAGTGACATTCTCCCGCCACTAAATTGCTAAGGCAATTCTAGTGGGGGCTTCTTGCGACCCATCTTCAGCAACCTGAAGACCTTTCGCTGAAGCAGTTGCGCCGGCAACTATGGCTTCAGAGGTA
>Ga0214917_10002539_pt1 | contig 22033 bp, 23 predicted proteins | sample LL_1208_BB_MetaG_FD_177983 | JGI IMG/M metagenome (GOLD analysis project Ga0214917, IMG submission 177983) | Freshwater microbial communities from Lake Lanier, Atlanta, Georgia, United States - LL_1208_BB | ecosystem: Environmental > Aquatic > Freshwater > Lake | place: USA: Georgia | collected...
CCACACTGCCCGGCTCCAGCCGGCCATCCATGATGTCCAGCACGGCGAGGTCATAGGGGTCCTGCGGCGCGATCCAGGGCGCGAGTATCGCCACCAATGCAATGATGACGAACACCACCAACCCGCCCACAGCGAGCGGCGAGGCACAGAATTCCGAGACGAAGCGCCGAAACGGCGTCTCCACCTGCGGCACGGCTGCGGTCGCGCTCATGCCTTGGCCTCCAGCCGCACCCGCGGGTCGAGCACGGTGTAGAGAATATCCACCGCCAGATTGATGATGATGAACATCAGCACGATCATCATCAGGTAAGCGACGATGACCGGCCTATCGAGCACATTGATGCTGTCGATGATCAGCTTGCCCATGCCCGGCCAGGCAAAGACCGATTCTGTCACCACGGAGAAGGCGATGGTGCCACCCAGTTCGAGGCCCACCACCGTCACCACCGGGATCATGATGTTCTTGAAGACATGGACAAAGGTGACGCGGAATGGCGAGAGACCCTTGGCGCGGGCGAATTTCACGTAATCCATCAGCATCGTCTCGCGCACCCCGGCGCGGGTGAGGCGGATCACCAGGCTGATCTTGAACAGCGAGAGGTTGATGGCCGGCAGCAGGATATGGCTCAGCCCATCGCGCGTGAGGAAGGACCAGTGGATGCCAAACAGCAATGCCGTATCACCCCGGCCGGTGCTGGGCAGCCAGCCCAGCTGCACGGCGAAGACCATGATGAGCATCAGCCCGACCCAGAAGGTGGGCAGCGAAAACCCCAGGATGGAGCCAGCCATAATGCCCTTGCTCAGCGCGCTATTCGGCCGCAGCCCGGCATAAAGCCCCAGCGGCAGGCCGATCAGGATGCTGAGAAACATCGAGCCAAAGGCCAATTCGAGCGTGGCCGGCATGCGCTGCAAAATCAACTGAATGGCAGGCTCGTTGAACACGAAGCTGCGGCCCAGATCACCCTGCAAAGCCTTGCCGACAAAGACCAGATATTGCTGCCACAGCGGCAGGTCCAAACCCAGGGCGCGGATGGCGCGCTCCTTCTCGATCTGGTCGGCATCCGGTGAGATGAGAATCTCAATCGGGTCACCCACCGCATAAACGCCGAGGAAGACCAAAAGGCTCATCGCCACCAGCACGAAGCCGGATTGCATGAGCCGGCGCAGCAGATAGAGCGCCACTTAGCGGCCAGCCGCAGGGCGCACGCTTTGCGCCATGCTCAGCTCATCCACCCGCGGCGTGACGGTAAAGCCGCGCCGGGAGGCCCAGATATTGGTCTGGTTGTGCAGCGGAATGATGGCGAGATCGTCCAGCGCCTGGCGCTGCAAGGCGATCAACTGGGCGGCGCGGGCGCCGTTATCCAGTTCTCGCATTGCCGCCATCAGGCCCTGATCCAGCGCCTCATTGCAGTAGCGGCCACGGTTGGAATTGCCCCAGCCCCGCTCCGGGCTTGGGCAGGCGATGAGATTGCGCAGCGGGTGGCTGCCATCGGGGTTGTTGCCCCAGCCCACCAGAAAGCTCGAGAATTCAGCCCGCGCGGCGCGGCCGATGAAGGTGGACCAGGTTTGCGCCTCCACCGTGGTGCGAATGCCCACCCGGGTCCACATCTGGCCAATGGCCTGGATGATGCGGCTGTCATTGGGGTAGCGGTCATTCGGCCCATGCAGGGTGATGCGGAAACCCTGCGGGAAGCCGGCCTCGGCCAGAAGCCGGCGGGCACCTTCGGGGTCATGCGCCTGGGCGGCCAGATCGGGCACATAGGCGAAGGTGCCCGGTGGCAGATACTGGCCAGCGGGGGTGGCGCTGCCCTCCATCACCCGCGAGGTGATGGCATTGCGGTCGATCGCCATGGAGAGCGCGCGGCGCACCCGCACATCCTTCAGCGGGTTGCGCGCAATGGGCCGGCCCTCATTGTCGGTGATGAAGGGCGAGGCATCGTTGCGGCCATGGTCGAGGCCGAGGAAGATGATCCGCAGCCCCATGATCTCGGAGAGGCTGACCCGCGCATCGCTGCGCAACCGCGCGAGGTCGGCAGTGGGCACCTGGTCGATCACATCGACATCGCCGGCCAGGAGTGCGGCCGTGCGGGCGCTGTCATTGGTGATCATGCGGTAGACCACGCGGGCGAAGGCCGGCGCCTCGCCATAATAGCCATCATAGCGCTCGAGCTCTATCCGGTCGCCATTGGCGTGGCGCACCAGGCGGAAGGGGCCGGTGCCAATCGCCATGGCGCCGGAATTGAATTGCTCGGTGGTGGCGTTGGCGTGGGTCTCGCGGTCCAGGATGAACAGGTTGGACAGGTCCATCGGCAGCAGCGGATAGGGGCCGTTGGTGGTGAAGCGGATGGTCAGCGGGTCCACCACCTCGATCCGGGTGATGGGGCGGACGAAGCCGGCGAAACTGCTGGGGCTATTGGGCACCTGGGGGATGCGGGCGAAGGTGAAGGCCACATCATCGGCGGTGAAGGCATTGCCATTGTGAAAGCGCACATCCGGGCGGAGGCGGAATTCCCAGGTATCGGGCGCAACCGCGCTCCAGCTCAGCGCCAAGCCCGGGCGAAGCACGCCATTGGCGTCATCCTCGACCAGCTTGCCGAAGATCATGCCTGCGGCGGCGTTATTGGGGGAGAGCTGGTGGAAATGCGGGTCGAGGCTGGTGACCGGCGCGCCCACCGCCATGGTCAGGGTTTGCGCCTGGGCGCCAGCCAAACTCAGCGCCAGCCCGAAAGCGGCCAATACCAAACGCATATTCGTCTCCCTGCATGACGAAATTGTCACTAACTCCTAGCAGCGGCAGCGGCCCGCGACTAGGGATATCCCTGGTGCGGTGTCGTCGCCGCCCGACCGGAGATGCTCATGCCGCAGGCAAAAGCCTGCCTGCAAGGACGGGTTTGCCGCGGGCCTCAGCCCTTCTCGACCTCACCGCCGGCCTCGATCCAATCCTGCAACCGCCCGAGATTGCGCACATCGGCATAGCCCATATCCTGCAGCGTCTTGCCCGCCAGGGCGGCACGCCCGCCGGAGGCGCAATGCACGATCACGGTCTTGGCCTCAGAGAAGGCCGGGTTGTGCATCGGGTGCGAGGCATCGGCGCGGAATTCGATCAGCCCGCGCGAGACATTCACCGCGCCGGGAATTTTACCGGTGGCGGCGAGTTCGGCGCTGTCGCGCAGGTCAACCACCAGCGTGCCGGGTTGGCCAGCCAGGGTGATCGCCTCGGCGCCCGAGATCTTCGGCACGGCAGCATGGGCGGCGTCGAGCATGTCTTTGACGGTAAGCGGCATGGTGTTTCCCTTTTGGTTGTTGGTTTCAGCGCGGCATGCAGGCCAAGGCGGCCTCGAAAGCATCGAGCGTCAGGGCGACATCTGCCTGGGTATGGGCCAGCGACATATAGTATTTGCTGTCGCCCTTGAGGATGCCTCCGGCGCGCATATGGCGGTTCACATGGGCCTGGTAGCGGGCATTGGCGCGCTGCATGTCACGATAATTGGCGATCTCGCCACCGGCATAAACCACGTCGAACAGCACGGGTTCGCCCACCACCTGGGCTGCGATGCCCGCATCCTTGATGCGGGCGGTGAGGCCCTCCATCATCCACCGCCCGAGCGCGAAGACACCCTCATAGGCGCCAGGCTCGCGCAGCACCTCCAGCGTGGCGAGGCCGGCGGCCGCGGCGATGGGGTTGCCCGAGAGGGTGCCCACCTGCATCAGGAATTTGTCGTCGCCCACCTTCGCACGGTCAAAATGCGCCATAATGTCGGCACGCCCGGCAATGGCGGCGAGCGGGAAGCCACCGCCGATGATCTTGCCGAGCGTGCAAAGGTCTGGCGTTACGCCATAATAGCTTTGGGCGCCGCCATAGGCGAAGCGGAAGCCGGTCACCACCTCGTCGAAAATCAGCGGAATGCCATATCGGGCGGTGGCCTCGCGCACCGCCGCCAGGAAGCCAGGCTTGGGCGGGATCAGCCGCTGAAACGGCTCCAGAATCACGCCGCCGAGTTCATCGTGATGCGCCTCGATCAGCGCCAGCATCGCGTCGATATCATTATAGGGCGCGACCAGCATGTCATCGGCGATATGGGCGGGAATGCCGGCCGAATCGGGGATGGCCTGGGGGAAATTCGCCTCGCGCTTGGGGGAGAGCGACATCAGCCCATGGTCGCTCATGCCATGATAGCCGCCTTCGAATTTCAGGATTTTCTCCCGGCCACGAAAGGCGCGGGCAAGGCGCATGGCGTACATATCGGCCTCAGAGCCGCTGGAGACGAAGCGCACCTGCTCGGCACAGGCCACGGCATCGACAATCGCCTCGGCCAGCCGGATGCCGGCGGGGTTATTGGCGAAGAAGGTGGTGCCGCGCGGCACCTGCTCCATCACCGCCGCCGTCACCGCCGGATGGGCATGGCCGATGAACATGGGGCCCGAGCCCAGGAGAAAATCGATATAGCCCCGCCCCGCCGTGTCGCGCACATGGACGCCCTGCCCTTCCACCAGGGTCGGGCCGGCCATATTGCCGAAATGCCCACCTGGGAGCACGCGGTTGGCGGTGTCGAGCAGTGAATCCATCAGCGGCATTCCAATATGCGTATGTCGTAAACCGGGTGTTCCAGCGTGTTGACCGCCGGGGCATTGGCGAACATCCAGCCGCGAAAGGCCGGGGCGCTGCCGGAGGCGGCCCGGCTATCGGTGATTTCCATCCAGGCGGCGGCATCGGGCACCTCATCGGCTGGCCTCGCATTGCAGGCGCTGAGCAGGATGGTGAGCGTGCCAAAGCTGGCCGGCTGGCCGATGCGGGCCGACAGCACGGTGACGCGCGCCGTCACCTTGTCCAGCGCCTGAAGCTGGGCCTGCTGGCGGGGCACCCAGCTTTGCGCCAGGGCCAGACCGGGCACCACCCATAGCGCCAGCCAAAACGCTCTCACGCCGCGCGCCGCTTGGGCGAGGGCAGGCCGGCCACCAACTCGGCGATGATGCGCCGCATTGCCGCTTCATCCACGCCCATGATCACCGCATCTTCCAGCATATCGGCCAGTATTTGCGACGCCTCGGCATGGTTCTCGGCCAGGACCTTCAATTTTTCCCGGCAGGAGACGGGGCTGCCATCGGCGCCGGGCCAGGTCTCGGGCGGATTCACCGGGGCGCCGCCGTGGCAGGGGCTGCGCTCTCACCATTGGCGGCGGCTGGCTGGTTCATCTGGGTGACCGAGAAGATGAAGCGGCCGAGCAGCGATTCCAGGCTGACCGAACCTTGGGTCTCGGTGATGCGGCTGCCCTCGGCCAGCACCCTTTCGGCCCCGCCGGGCACGATGGAGAGGTATTTGCCGCCCAGCAGCCCATCCGAACTCACCTCGGCGCTGCTATCGCTGGGCAGGCGCAGGCTGCGATCCACCCGCATGCCGACCACGGCATTGAAGCTTTGCGGGTCAATGCTGCTGGAGACGACGCTGCCCACCTTCACCCCGGCAATGCGCACATCGGCGCCATTCACCAGGCCATCGATGCGGTCGAATTGCGCGGTGAGGAGCATGCCGCCCGGCTGGGCGCCGCGGCCGCCATGGGCCACGGCGTAAAACAGGAAGGCGGCCGCCACGGCAAGCACGCCGGCGCCGGTCATGATTTCAAGGGCGGAGCGCCCCTTCACGGGGTCCACGCTTCATAGTCGCCACCCGTCACCCGGCGTTGCCCGCCGGAATAATCATGCCCCTTGGGGCGCCAGGCACCAGCCGTGCCGGTCAGGTTGGGCTGATGCTCCTTCTGCCATGGCAGGCGAGCGGCCTCATCCAGCGGCGCATCCGTGGTGTGGTGCAGCCAGGCATGCCATTCCGCCGGCACCTTGGTGGGGTCCTGGCCATGGGCGGTGACCACGTAGCGGCGCTTGCGGTTATAAACCGGCAGCGTCTTGCGCGCTTCGTAATAGGTATTGCCAAAACGGTCCTGGCCGATTTTGCGGGCGGTCAGGCGGGCGTGGAGCATCTCGAGGATCGACATGGGTTGAGCATGCCATGGCGCGTCGCAGCACGCCAGCGCGGCGTGTTTGTCCACAAGGTTTTGTGGGTCAATCCGCCAAGACCTACCAGATACGGCTTTCACCGGGGAAAATCCCGGCATAGTCTCTTCCCTATGGCACGCATCAACGGCACATTGTGGGAAGGAATGGCGCTGGCACGCCACAGGCTGGGGGCGGACCCGGATGCGGCGCTTCGCGCCGTGGCCATCCCGGCAGGTTGGCCGGTGGAAGCGGGTGAGGCGCTGGCAGCGCTGGTGCCGGGCAGCCGCCCCATCAGCCTGCCCCGCGCCGCCGAGGCCTGGATTCAGCGCGCTCTCAGCCGCGGCCGCAAGGCCGGGCTCATGGATGATGCCGCGGCCAATCACCTGGCCGAGGGGCTGCGCGCGCTCCTGATCACCCGCAGGGGCACGCCTGGCGCCGAGGTCTGGCGCGGCACGGCGGCCGAGGCACGCTATGTGCTGAACCTGCCTGCCTTCCTCGATGCCGATGCCAGCTTCGACCTGGAGGGTTTTGCCGAAGCCGTGGTGTTGGGGGTGCGCTTCCTCGACGCCCTGGGCAATGGCCGCGCGGGCCGGCTTCGCTTGGGTTTTTGCGATATGGCCGGGCTGCTGGCGGCGCTGGGCCTCGCCTATGACAGTGATGAGGGCCGGCGCGTGGCCGCTGGCTTGGCCGCGCTGATGCGTGGCGTGGCCGAGGGCGAGAGCGCTGCCATCGCCGCGCGGATGGGCGCGCGTGAGCCTGTGGCCCTGCTCTGGCCCGCACCGCCCGACACCACCGCCCTGCCCGGCCTGGCCGAGGCCGCGAGTGCCGCGCTGCAGGCCGTGGGCGCCTGCCATGGCCTGCGCCATGGCGCGATCATCGCCCTGACCCCGGCCGATGCCGCAGAGGCGCTGCTGGGCGCCGAGACCGCCGGGCTCTTCCCGGCCGCCGGCAGCACCCGGGCGGTTTACACCGCAACCGGCGCCACCGAGATTCCCACCCGGGCCGCGCTCGCCGCTGCCCGGATGGCGCCGCACCGGGTGGGGCAATTGCTCGCACCAGTCTCCGAAACCGCGCGGAAAATGATGGCCGAGGCGGTGCTGCCCTTCCTGCATGCCGCGCCGCCGGCGCCGGTGGCGGTGCCCGGGCCGCCGCGCGCGCATGTGGAACGCCCGGCGGCGCGCGGCCTGCTGGCGCATCCGCGCAGCACCGGCGGCAGCTTCCATGCCTCGGTGGGCGGCCACCGCGTGGCGATGCGCACCGCCGAGGATGGCGAGGGCAAGCTGCGCGAATTGGCCTTTAGCCTGGCCAAGGAGGGCGCGGCCTATCGCTCGCTGATGGATGCCTTCGCCCAGGCGGTGACGATTGGCCTGAGCCATGGCGTGGCGCTGGATGAGTATGTGACGGCCTTTTCCTATACACGCTTCGGCCCGGCCGGGGTGGTGGAGGGCGATGGCGAGATCACCCAGGCGACATCGGTGCTGGATTGGGCCTTTCGGCGGCTGGCGGCGGATTATCTCGGCCGGGCGGATTTGCCCCAGCCCAGCGAGGCCGATTGCGCGCCTGACAGCCTGAGCACCGCAGCACAGCAATCACCGCTGCTGCCGCTGGACCTTCCCCTCACCTCGGCGCCAGAGGCGCGGCGCCGCAATTTCCGCATTGTCGCCTGAAAAGGATCATTCCATGAGCATCGACGCGAAGCTGGCCGAACTCGGCATCACCCTGCCCGAGGCTGCAGCGCCCATCGCCAATTACGTGGGCTATAATGTCAGCGGCAATCTGGTGGTGGTCTCGGGCCAGATCCCGCTGAAGGATGGCAAGGTTGCCTATACCGGCAAGGTGGGCGTTTCGGTGACGCCGGAGGTGGCCAAGGAGGCCGCTGCGCTGTGCTTCATCAATGTGATGGCGCAGCTCAAGGCCGCCTGCGGTGGTGACCTCGGCCGGGTGAAGAAGGTGTTGCGGCTGGGTGGTTTCATTGCGGCACCGGCGGATTTCACCGGCCATGCGCCCATTATGAACGGCGCTTCTGACCTGTGCGTGGCGGTGTTCGGCGATGCCGGGCGGCATGCGCGCACCACCATCGGCGTGCCCAGCCTGCCGGCCGATGCCTGCTGCGAGGTGGAGGCGCTGGTGGAGATTTCGCCGGCCTGAGGCTGGGATGACCCCCGCGGGCGCGTATTTCACGTCGCCGCTTTCTGATTGACGCGGCGCCATACAGGGGCATCTTCCCATCATGCCGGATGCCTCACCCGAATATACACTCAGCCTGCATCCGCGGATCGCGGAGATCGACCCGGCGGATTGGGATGCCTGTGCCGGGGGCAACCCCTTCGTCAGCCACGCCTTCCTCTCGGCGCTGGAGGATAGTGGCAGCACCGGCGAGCGCACCGGCTGGTTTCCGCAGCACGCCGCCTTGCGCGATGCGGCGGGGCTGCTGGTGGGCTGCGCACCCTGCTATGCCAAGGCGAATTCCTATGGCGAATATGTCTTTGATCACGGTTGGGCCAATGCCTATGAGCGGGCGGGCGGCAGCTACTACCCCAAGCTGCAGGTGGCGGCCCCCTTCTCGCCCGTTCCGGGCCCGCGGCTGCTGACCAGGCCCGGCCACAAGCAGGCGCTGGGCGCCCTGGCGGCGGGGCTGCGCCAGGCGATGGCGGCGCAGAGCTGCTCCTCCATCCACATCACCTTTTGCACCCGCCCCGAATGGGATGCGCTGGGCGAGGCTGGCTGGCTGCAGCGCATCGGCACCCAATTCCACTGGACCAATGAGGGCTTTGCCAGCTTCGATGATTTTCTGGCCAAGATGAGCAGCCGCAAGCGCAAGCAGATCAAGCGCGAGCGGCGCGATGCGGCGGCCCAGGGCCTCACCTTCCGCGCCTTGCAGGGCGCCGAGATCACCCCCGCCATCTGGCGCCGCTTCCATGATTTCTATCGCAACACCACCGACCGCAAATGGGGCAGCGCCTATCTGCATGGCCGCTTCTGGGGCTTGCTGGGCGAGCGCCTGGGCGAGCGGGTGGTGCTGATGCTGGCCGAGCGCGATGGCGAGGCGGTGGCCGGCGCGCTCAACCTTTGGGGCGAGGATGCGCTCTATGGCCGCAATTGGGGGGCGACCGTGGAGGTGCCCTTCCTGCATTTCGAACTCTGCTATTATCAGGCGATCGATTTCGCCATTGCCCATGGCATTTCCCGCGTCGAGGCCGGCGCCCAGGGCGAGCATAAAATCCAGCGCGGCTATTTGCCGGTGGAGACCTATTCGGCGCATTGGATCGACCATCGCGGCCTGCGCAACGCCGTGGCCGAATTTTTGGAGCAGGAACGCCCGGCGATGCGGGCGCAGATGGAAGAACTGGCCACGCTTTCGCCCTTTCGAGCAGGCGACGATGTATGACAGAAAAACGTGATCCGCACGCCGTTCACTCGGTGCTTCGCGAAAAAATAGTTGAGCGGGTCTTTACCGGCGATTTGCTGCGACACTTGTGGCGGCTTGGTCGCTACGACGTAGAAGTTTTATACAGTGATTTTGACGCATATGGTTATGATATCGTCGTATCGGTTGGAAAGACATTGCGGCATGTCCAACTGAAGGCCGGGCTGAGGGCATCACCCGTCCGGGTTGCTCTGTCTACCCGCCTTGCCGAGAAGCCAAGCGCTTGTGCAATCTGGATTGCCGTGGATCGAACCTTGGCGATTCAGGGCTATTGGTGGTTCGGAAATCAACCTGGGCTTCCGATACCCAGCATGGAGGGGTTTCCTTTCGCAAATCGGGCGACCCCGAACAAAGATGGCCTTCGGCCCGTTCGGTCGGCGCACAAAATAGTGCCTGACAAAGACTGGGTGCGCATTGACCGGCTCGAAGACATCGCTGCCCGCCTCTTCGGCGAAGACGTTGCCTCGCCTCCGTGCGGCTAGCCTACCTCCAACTCGCCCTGGCCATGATTCTGGTCGGCGCCAATGTCGGCGTGGCGAAGGTTTTGGCCGAGAGCCTGCCCATCGGGCTCATCGCCTGCCTGCGCTGCATCCTCGCCTGTGTGGTGCTCTGGCCCCTGGCGCGGGGGCTGGAGGGGTTTCCACCGCTGCGCCTGCCGGTGCTGAAAAACCTGTTCTTCCAGGCGATATTCGGCACCGCCATCTACAATGCCGGGCTGCTGGCGGGGCTGCGCTTCACCACGGCGCTGGAGGGCGGGCTGGTGCTGGCCACCCTGCCGGCGGCGGTGGCGCTGGGCAGTTTTTTGCTCCTGCGCGAGCGGTTATTGCCCCGGCAATGGGCGGCGGCCGCCTTGGCCGGGGCAGGCATGGCCGCCATCACCCTTGCTCGTCTGAGTGGTGAGGCCGGCGGCTCGCTGCTGGGCAATGCGCTCATTTTCCTCGGCGTGTGCGGCGAGGCGGGGTACGTGCTGCTGGCCAAACGCATTGCCGGTCAGGCGCCGGTGATCACCGCCAGTTTCTGGATGCAGGCGTTTTCCGCCGCGGTGCTGCTGCCCTTCGCGCTGCCGGGGTTTTCGGCGCTGGGAGCGCTGGGCGGGGGGCAGATTGCGCTTTTGCTGGTGTTCCATTCGCTGACGGCCAGCGTGCTGTGCCTGCTGCTTTGGTATCGGGGGTTGAAGCGCGTGCCGGCTGGGGTGGCGGGGGTTTTCACGGCGTTTTTGCCGGCGAGTGCTGCGGTTGTGGCGGTGGTGTTTTTGGGTGAGACTATAAATCTTACGCATGCAATTGGTTTTGCGCTGATGATGGTGTCGATGCTGTTGGTGACCTGGCCTTCGCGGCGATGAGGGCTTGGCTGTCGCTCTCCCGCGACGCATTGCTGGCGTTAAGCCCAGACGATGTTGAGGCCCGCTTGGCCGCTGCACAGGCCCGCCGCATGGCGTCAACCGAATTGGCGCAGCTCGACACCTGGCTCGACATCGCGGCGCTGCTGCAAGTGGCGCTGGCCATGCCTGAGGCCGCGGATTGGCGCGTCGTGCTGGAATACGACCTGCTGCGCCTGGACAAGCGGATTGACGCCGTCATCATCTCACCGCGCGCCATCTTCGTGCTGGAGTTCAAGCGTGGTGCCCGCGGTTTCTCCCTGGCCGACCGCCGCCAGGCCGATGATTACGCACAGGATTTGTGGGATTTCCACGCCGCCTCGCGCAGCCACCCCGTGGTGCCAATCCTTGTCGCCACCCATGCGCCCGATACCGCCTGGGTGCCGCCGCTGATCTGGCATGGCCCGGTGCCGCTGCAGCTCAGCAATGCCGCCGGGCTGGGCGCACTTCTGGCGCGCGCCCATGCCGCCATCGGCCCGCCCGAGACACCGCTTGATGTCGCAGCCTGGGAGCATGCTGCCTATCGCCCGGTGCCCAGCATCATCGCTGCCGCCGAAATGCTCTATGCCCGCAATGGCGTGGCCGAGATCGCCGCCGCCCGCGCAGATACGCACAATTTGCACAGCACCACCGCCGCCATCCGCACCATCATTGCCCAAACCCGCGCCGAGGGCGGCCGGAGCGTCATCTTCATCACCGGCATTCCCGGCGCGGGCAAAACCCTCTGCGGCTTGAATATTGCCTTCGGTGGCGAGGAGCAGGCCGCCTTTCTCTCCGGCAACGTTCCCCTGGTTCGGGTGTTGCGCGAAGCCCTGGCCCGCAACGCCGCCGCCCAGGGCAATACCCGCCTGGAGGCCGAGCGCCACAAGACCCATGCCAAGCTGCAAAACGTCCATCGGTTTCTCGAGGCCGGCGTCACCGGCGCGCATGCCCAGCCCGAAAACATCATCATATTCGACGAGGCCCAGCGGGCCTGGAACGAAGCCCAGGCGACGAAGGACACCCAGCGCCGCAAGAGCCATCTGAGCATGAGCGAACCCGCCCATGCGCTGGACATCATGGCCCATGCTCCCGGCTTCGCCGTGATCGTGGCGCTCATCGGCCAGGGGCAGGAAATCAACACCGGTGAGGCAGGGCTGGCGGAATGGGGCCGTGCCATCGCCGAACGGCCAGGCTGGCGCGCTTTCGCATCCCCCGCCGTACTCCGAGCGCCTCGGCCGGAGCAGCGCCTGCCCGAGGCGCCATGGCTCTCGCAGGACGAGGCGCTCGATCTCCGCGTGCCCATCCGTGCCATCCGCAGTAATGCCGGCGCCGCCTGGGTGGAGGCGGTGCTGGCCGGCGAGGCCACCGCCGCCGCCGCGCTGGCCACGCCAGATTTGCCTTATTTCCTTACCCGCAGCCTCGATGACTTGCGCCGCGCTCTGCGTCGCTTCTGCCGTGGCCAGCGCCGTGCCGGCCTTGTTGCCTCGGCCGGCGCGCGTCGGCTGCGGGCCGAGGGCTTGGGCGTGCAGGTGCCGGGCATCGAGGATTGGTTCCTCAACACCTGGCCCGATGTGCGCTCCTCCGAGGCTTTGGAAACCTTCGCCACCGAGTATGACTGCCAGGGGCTAGAATTGGATGCCGTGGGCCTGGCCTGGGGTGGGGACATGATCCGCGAAGGGCGGGACTGGCTGGCGAAGGAATTCAGCGGCAAGCGCTGGAACACGGTGGGCAAGCCCGAAAATCGTGGCTTCATCCGCAACACCTACCGCGTGCTACTGACCCGCGCGCGATATGAGACGGTGATCTGGGTACCGCCAGGCAGCCCCGCTGGCGATGCCTTCCATGACACAACCCGCGCGGCGGCGCAGATGGACGCCATCGCCGAATACCTCACCGCCTGCGGCGCCCGCCCCCTGCCCGAATTCACCCCACCCCTACAGACGCAACCCGCCCTCCTCCTGTAGCGTGAGGGCATGCGCGTCTTTCTCTTCCTCCTGGCTTTCCTGGCCCCCGCCCCGGCCGCCGAACTCAAACTCGCCACCTGGAACATCGCCTGGGCCACGCTGCGCGCCCCCGATGACCGGGCTGTGCCGCGCGACGTGCCGCGCCGCAGTGAGGCTGATTGGGCGCTGCTGCGCCAATACGCTGCCCGGCTGGAGGCCGATATCATTGCCTTTCAGGAGATCGATGGCCCAGAGGCTGGGCGAAAAATCTTCGATGAGCGCGCCTATAGCCTGGTCTTCCCGGCCGAGAACGACATCCAGCGCACCGGCTTCGCCATCCGCCGCGGCCTGCGGGTCACCCAGAATGCCGACCTGGCCGGCCTCGATCTGCGTCCGCAGGCCCGCTACTCGCTGCGCCGCGGCACCGATGTGACGGTGGAGGCAGGGGGTGCGCCGCTGCGCCTGCTCTCCATCCATCTCAATGCCGGCTGCCGCGAGGAGGCGCTTTCCAGCAGCCAGCAATGCGAGAGCCTGGCGCAGCAAGCCGATATCCTGGCCGAATGGATCACCGCCCGGCAGCGGGAGGGTGTGGCCTTTGCCATTCTGGGCGATTTCAACCGCCGCTTTATGCCCACGGGGGATGAATTCGCCGCGCGGCTCAGCCAGGCCGCCCCCCTCATCCGGGCCACCGAAGGCTATTCCAACCCCTGCTTTGCCAATGATGCGCGGGGCGGGCGGCCTTTCATCGACCATATCCTCCTCGGCGGCGCGGCACGCGGCTGGCTTGTCAACAATTCCATGCGGGTGATGGTCTATGCCGAGCGCGATGCCCGCGCGCGGGAAAGGCTTTCGGACCATTGCCCGGTATCCGTGCGGATCAGAACCCCGTGAATTTTTTCAACGTCACCCTCCCCCTCGCGCTGGTCAATGTCATCAACCAGGCCTCACGCTCGCTGATGGCCTTGATTGGGCCCCTGCTCGCCCTCGAATTCGACCTTTCGGCGGCGGATCTTGGGCTGCTCGGCGCCATTCTCTTCGTCGCCTATGGGCTGATGCAATTGCCGGTGGGCGTGGCGCTGGACCTGTATGGGCCGCGGCGGGTGCAATGCGCCTCGGCCGCTCTTGCCTGCCTGGGCTTTGCCATCAGCGCGGCGGCGGCCGGGCCCTTCATGCTGGGCTTTGGGCGGTTCGTCACCGGCATGGGCATCGCCTCGGGGCTGATTGGGCTGATCAAGGGGCATACGCTGTGGTTCCCGCGGGAGCGCGTGGCCGCATTGACCGGGGCTGGGGTTTTTATCGGCGGCATTGGTGGGCTTTGCGCCACCGTGCCGATGCAGGCGGTGCTGCCCGCCATTGGCTGGCGCGGCGCCTTTTGGGTGCTGGCCATGGCGGCGGCCTGCGTCTCGCTATGGATATGGCTGGCCGTGCCGCCCAGCCCGAAGCGCAATGCGCAAAAATCCATCTGGTCGGAAATCCGCGAATTCGGGCCGATCTTCACCGCCCCCGTCTTCATCCGCATGGCACCCGCCATCGCCACGCTCAATGCGCTGCATTTCACCTATCAGGGGCTCTGGCTTGGCCCCTGGCTGCGCGATGTGGCCGGGCTTGACGATGGCATACGCGCCTTGACCCTGCTGTTCTATGCGCTGGGCGTGATGTTTGGGAACCTCATCGCCGGCAATATCACCAGCCTGCTGCAGGCGCGCGGCAAAAGCCCGATGATCGTGCCGATCGTGGCCATGTACGCCATGCTGGTCATGCAGGTGCTGATATTGGTGGTAGCCCCGCGCGATGCCTGGCTTGTCACGCTGATGTGGCTGGCTTTCTCGCTCTCGGGCTCCACCTCCTCGGCCGCCTATTCCTCGCTGGCGCAGGCTTTTCCGGCGCAACTCGCCGGGCGCGTCAGCACCGCGGTCAATGGCAGCATGCTGGCGCTGGTCTTCGTTTTTCAGAGCATGATCGGCGCGCTGCTCGACCTGTGGCCGCGTACCACCTCGGGCGGCTGGAGCGCCACGGGCTATGCCTGGGCCATGGTGGCGACCATCATCTTCCAATCCGCCACGATGCTGTGGATGTGGAGACGACGCGAATGAGGCTCGACAAGCTGCTCAAACGCTACCGGGTGAGCGATGGGCGCAATTTTTCGCTCAAAGACCACGACCCGGCCGATCAAGGCGGCATGAAGCTGGAGCGCGAGGCGGCCGACGCCCTGCTCGCCGCCGGCACAAAGCGCCTCGCCGAATTGCAGGACAAGCTCTACGCCCAGGACCGCTGGGGCGTGCTGTGCATCATCCAGGCCATGGACGCGGCGGGGAAGGATGGCACGGTGAAGCATGTCTTCTCCGGCCTCAACCCGCTGGGCTGCGAGGTGACCCCCTTCAAGACACCCAGCGCGGCGGAGTTGGACCATGATTTCCTTTGGCGCCATGTCCAGGCGCTGCCGGCCCGCGGCCATATCAGCATCCACAACCGCTCCTGGTATGAGGAGGTGCTGATCGCCCGGGTGCACCCCAATATCCTGGTCGGACAAAAAATCCCGCCGCATCTCGTCACCAAGGATGTCTATGATGAGAGGCTGGAGGATATCGCCAATTTTGAGCGCTATCTCGCCCGCCAGGGCATGGTGATCCAGAAATTCTTCCTGCATGTCAGCAAGGAAGAACAGCGCCGCCGCTTTCTCTCCCGCATCCAGGAGCCGGGTAAAAACTGGAAATTCACCGCTGGCGATGTGACCGAACGCGCCCATTGGGACGAATACCAAGGCGCCTATCAAAAAGCGATCCGCGCCACAGCCAGCAAGACAGCGCCCTGGTATGTGGTGCCGGCGGACCAAAAAAGGTTCACCCGCCTGGTGGTGGTGGGCGCCATGGTCGATGCGCTGGAAAAGCTGGATTTGCGCTACCCCGACCCAGACCCGGCCAAGGCCGCGCAATTGGCTGAGGCGAAGCGCATTTTGGAGAAAGAGGAATGATTTCTTTCAATGCCTGACCCTTCCGCCTATGCTGGCAGGGTCAACGCCACCAAACCCGGCGAATTTGTCCGATAACGACGTTTTAGCACATCAAGCGGCGCAAGCCATTGAAACTCAACCCTCGACGGTGCCGCGCCCGCCCTGGATCATGGCCATGAACTCGCGCCGGGTGGAGGGGTCATCCCTGAAGCCGCCCAGCATGCGGCTGGTCACCATCGACACGCCGGTCTTGTGCACACCGCGCGTGGTCATGCATTGATGCACCGCCTCGACCACCACGGCCACACCCTTGGGCCGCAACACTTCCTGGATGGTATTGGCCACCTGGGCGGTGAATTTTTCCTGGATTTGCAGGCGCTTGCCGAAGGCATCGACAACCCGGGCGAGCTTGCTGATGCCCACCACCCGGCCAGCCGGCAGATAGGCGACATGCACCCGGCCGATGATCGGCGCCATGTGATGCTCGCACACGCTCTCCAGCCGGATATCGCGCAACACCACCATCTCATCATAGCCCTCAACCTCCTCGAAGGAGCGGGCGAGAAGTTCGGTGGGGTCTTCCTCATAGCCGCAGAACCATTCGCGATAGGCCTTGGCCACGCGCTTGGGGGTGTCGAGCAGGCCTTCGCGGCGGGGGTCGTCACCGGCCCAGAGCAGCAGGGTGCGAATCGCCTCCTCCGCCTCCGCCTGTGTCGGGCGGGTAAGGGGGGCGCCGGCGAGGCTCTGGGGCAGATTGTTCATGATGGAACGGTATTCCTGGCTGACGCGCCGGGGCGGCGCGGCACCGCGCCCGTATCGTCAGGAACCTGCGAGGTGGTGGCGAATTGTCACGGCGCAAGCGGCGCTGTGACAATTTCGCGAAGCCTCGCTCAGTCGCGGGCGGCGGCGCCCAGTTCGGCGGCCAGTTCGGCCTCCAGCGTGGGCTCTTCCTCGCGGATCGGCTCCTCGCCACGGGCCTGGCGGGCGGCCTCCTCAACGGAGCGGGCGACATTGACGATCACGGGGATCACCACCTCGGGGTGGAGTTCCACGCGGATGGTGGTGAGGCCCAGCGTCTTGATCGGCTCCTCCAGCAGGACCTGCTGGCGGTTGACGGTCAGGCCGCCTTCCTTGCAGGCATCGGCAATGTCGCGGCCGGAGACGGAACCATAGAGGCTGCCGCTCTCACCCGCCTGGCGGATGATGATGACCGACATATTCTCGACGCGCTCGGCCACACGCTCGGCCTCCTCGCGGCGCTTGAGGTTCTGCGCCTCGAGTTGGGCGCGGTTTTGCTCGAATTTTTCCAGATTCGCCTTATTGGCGCGAATGGCCTTGCCCAGCGGCAGCAGGAAGTTGCGCGCATAGCCCGGCTTGACCGTCACGCGGTCGCCCATCTGGCCGAGCTTGTCGACGCGCTGCATGAGAATGAGGTCGATCATCGAAGAATCTCCTAGGTCTGCGGCGGCGGCACCGCGCGCCGCGCCCATTGTTCGTAAAGGCCCATGCCGACCATGGCGGGCGCCATGATCTGCAGGAAGATCAGCATCAGGGTGTAGAAGCCAGCCAGGAGCCAGACGCGCCCGCCGGAACCACGCACCCGTTTATGGACGCCGCCGATGCCCATCAGGAAGAAAGGCAGCGTCAGCAACAGCAGGATGGAGAGGGTGACCGCATCGCCCACCACCACGAAAGCGCCGCCGGCGAGCAGCAGCAAAGCCAGGTACCAGCCCGGCATCCGGGCCTCGGCCAGGTCAGGTGTCGCCGCCAGGTTGAGACCGCGACGGCGCAGAAAACCTTGCGCCAAAGCAGCATTGCCAATGGCCGTAACAGCGAGCCAAAAACCCACCGCAGCGGCCTTCACCCGAACCACGGCATCGATCATGCCTTCGGGCAGGATCAGGCCCATGCGACGGGTGGCTTGTTCCACAGCGCCGCGCAGCACCGCCTCCAGCCCGCCATCATTGGCGAAGTAGAGGCTCAGGGCCAGCAACAGCACCACCGGGTAAAGCCCCAAAGCCGCCAAGGGCCCCGAAACACTCGCCCCGCCTGGCCGAAGAAACAGCGCCACCAGCAGCCAGACCGGCACGGCGAAGAGCAGCGCGTAGAACACCGCCCCCAGCATGGAGGAGGAGAACACCACCACCAAAGCCCCCATCAGCCCCGCCAAAGCCGCGCCGACCGGCCCGAAGGCAAGCCCCACGGAGAAAAGCGGTGCCGGTGCCAGCCACAGCAACGCGCTGCCCAGCGGCAGGCCGCGCATCGCCCACAGCATCAGCAATGCCGAGGTCAGCCCCGCGGCCGAAGCCGCCAGCACCGCCGGATTGTTGAAGCCCTGCATGGGATGCGCCTGCCCGCCCTGGTCCTAGTCGTTGATGACGTAGGGCAGCAGGGCGAGGAAGCGGGCGCGCTTGATGGCCACCGCCAGCTCGCGCTGCTTCTTCCCGGAGACCGCAGTGATGCGGCTGGGCACGATCTTGCCGCGCTCGCTCAGGAAGCGGCTGAGAAGGCGCACATCCTTATAGTCGATCTTCGGCGCGCCCGGGCCCGAGAAGGGGCAGGACTTCTTGCGGCGATAGAAGGGGCGGCGGGCGCCCACGGCCGGGCGGCGCCCGGCAATGCCCATTTCAGGAGTATCGCTCATCGGTCGTCGTCCATTCCACCCATCATGTCCATGTCATCGCGGGGACGGGCGCGGAATTCCTCGCGCTCATCACCACGCTCGCGGCCGCGGCCGGAGCCGAAGCGGCCAGCCGGCTTGGGCCCGCGGAAGCCACGCTCACGGTCACGATCATCGCCACGCTTGGCGAGGATGGCCGAGGGCTCCTCGGGGTTCAGTTCTTCGATGCGCGTCGTCATTTCGCGCAGCACATCCTCGTTGAGGCCGAGCTGGCGCTCCATCTCATGGATGGCGGGCGCGGGGGCATCGATGCCCAGCAGCATGTAATGGCCCTTGCGGTTCTTCTTCACCTTGTAGGCGAGACCGCGCAGACCCCAATATTCGCGCTTCTTCACCTCACCACCCATGTCGGTGATGATGGTGGTGAGACCGTCAGCGATGAGGTCGACCTGCTGCTGAGACACGTCATTGCGTGCGATAAACACGCATTCGTAGAGCGGCATGTGTGCTCCCTTTGGGTTGGTTCAGCCCGTGCGCCCGGAATGGGCGCTCAAATGGGCATAGCCGGCGCATGCCATGCGCCGGCAGGGAAGAGGGGCGTAGACACTTTTCGCGGCCGCGAGTCAAGCGGCGGGGGCGCCCTCAGCCTCTTCGCGCAGCAATTCGAGCCGCAGCCACTCCTCCTCGGCCGCTGCCAGCGCCGCCTCCTTCTCCACCAACAAGGCGCTGCGCTTGCTGAAGCCGCCTGGGTCACGGGCGAACAGCCCGGGGTCGGCCAGCCATTTGCGCAGCACCTCGATTTCGGCGGTGAGTTTTTCCATCACCCCGGGCAGGGTTTTGAGCGCGTGGCTATCCTTGAAGCTGAGGCGCTTCTTCTCCAGCACCGGCGCCACGGCACGGCCGGCGCGGGCCACGGGGGCGCCCTCGGCCTCGGTCTTGGCCTGCACGCCATAGCCGCGCTGGTTCACCATATCGGTGTAGCCGCCGGCATATTCCTGCCAACGGCCCTCGCCCTCATGCGCGATCACCGAGGTGGCCACGCGGTCCAGAAAGTCGCGGTCATGGCTGACCACGATGACGGTGCCGGGGTGTTCGGCCAGCAATTCCTGCAGCAGGTCGAGGGTTTCCAGGTCGAGATCATTGGTGGGCTCATCGAGCACCAGAAGATTGGCGGGCTGGGCCAGGGCACGGGCGAGCAAGAGGCGGCCGCGCTCGCCGCCCGAGAGCAGGCGCACCGGGGTCCGCGCCTGTTCGGGCAGGAACAAGAAGTCCTTCATATAGCCCACGACGTGGCGGCGCTGGCCATTCACCTCCACCTGGTCGCCCTGCCCGCCGGTCAGCACTTCGGTGAGTGTGCGATCAGCATCGAGTTCGGCGCGGCGCTGGTCCAGCATCACCATGGTGAGTTCGGTGCCGCGGCGGATTTCGCCGGTATCGGCGGCGAGTTCGCCGGTCAGCATCTTCAGCAGGGTGGATTTGCCGGCGCCATTGGGGCCGACAATGCCCACCCGGTCGCCACGCATGATGCGGGTGGAGAAATCGACCACCACCGGCACATCAAAGGTCTTGGAAATGCCCTTGGCCTCGATGACGAGGTTGCCGCTGGTCTCGGCATTGCTGGCGGAGAGCCTGGCAGCACCTTGCGGGCCCATCCGCTCGCGGTGCTTCTGGCGCAGCGCATGCAGATTGCCCAGGCGCTTGACGTTGCGCTTGCGCCGGGCGGTGACGCCATAGCGCAGCCAATGCTCCTCGCGCACGATCTGCCGCGCCAGCTTATGGGCGTCGCGCTCCTCTTCCTCGAGCACAGTGTCGCGCCATTCCTCGAATTTCTCGAAACCCTGCTCCAGGCGGCGGGTGGTGCCACGGTCCAGCCAGACCATGGCGCGGGACAGGCGCTCCAGAAAGCGCCGGTCATGGCTGATGAGCACCAGCGCGCCGCGAAAGGCGTTGAGTTCGCGCTCCAGCCATTCAATGGCCGGCAGGTCGAGATGGTTGGTGGGCTCATCGAGCAACAGAATGTCCGGGCGCGGCGCCAAGGCCTGGGCCAGGGCGGCGCGGCGCGCCTCGCCACCGGAAAGCCGGGCGGGCGCCTCATCGCCGCTCAGGCCGAGATCGGCGAGCAATTGCCGGGCGCGATAGGGCTCATCGGCCGGGCCGAGGCCAGACATGACAAAATCTTCCACCGTGGCAAAGGCGGAGAGGTCCGGCTCCTGGGCCAGATAACGCATGGTGGCGCCAGGCTGCAGGAAGCGGGTGCCGCCATCGGCCTGGGTGGTTCCGGCAGCGATGCGCAGCAGCGAGGATTTGCCCGAGCCATTGCGGCCAACCAGCGCCAGCCTTTCGCCGGGCGAGACGCTCAGCGTCGCCCCGCGCAGCAGCGGGATGGTGCCGAAGCTGGCCTTGATGTCGGTGAGCAGAAGCAGTGGAGGTGCGGCCATAGGCGGGCTTTGCGGCGGCGGCGGCCATACGTCAACGCTTTGATCGCGCCAAAGGCACGAAGCGGGCTAGGCAGCCACCTGGCAGCAGATTTCGCCAATCGGCCCGTCGCGGCATAGACAGCCGGCACGGCACTGATAGCCTCGCCACTTTCCGACGAAGGACAGGATCATGGATTTTACCGGCAAAAGAGTGGTTGTGGCAGGCGGCAGCCGCGGCATTGGGCGCAGCTGCGCCCTGGCCTTCGCGCAGGCTGGGGCCCGCGTGTCCATCTGCGCCCGCAGCGAGGGGCCGCTGCGCGAAACCCAGGCCCTGCTGGGCGCGGGCGCGCATGCAGCGGTGTGCGACCTGGGCAATGGCCCGGCCGTGGCTTCCTATGTGGCCGAGGCGGCGGCGGCGCTGGGCGGCATTGATATTCTGGTGAACAACGCCTCGGGCTTCGGCTCGCAGGACACCGAGGAGGGCTGGGAGGCCAGCCTGAATGTGGATGTTCTGGCCACCACCCGGGCCAGCCGCGCCGCCGTGCCGCATATGGGCGAGGGCGGTGCGATCATCAATCTCAGCTCGATTTCGGGCTTTCGCCCCAGCCTGCGCACGCCCGCCTATGCCGCGGTGAAGGCGCTGCTGATCAATTTCACCCAGAGCCAGGCGGCCATGCTGGCGCCCAAGGGCATCCGGGTGAATGGCGTGGCGCCGGGCAGCATCGAATTCCCCGGCGGGTCGTGGGAGGCGCGCAAGAGCTCTGACCCCGCACTCTATAACCGGATTCTGGGCTCCATCCCCTTTGGCCGCCTCGGCACGCCCGAAGAGGTGGCGAATGTGGTGCTCTTCCTGGCCAGCCCGCTGGCGGCCTGGGTCACCGGTCACACCATCGTGGTGGATGGCGGGCAGTTGCTCAGCTGAGGCTTTCGAGCTTCAGCCAGAGCGGGTCCTTCAGCTTGGCCAGGAAGGCGGTATGCGCCGCCTCCGCCTCGGCCGGCACCGCTATCGGCCGGGGCGTGCGCTCGCCGCGCGCCTCGGTCACCAGCACCGGGCCGGTGGAATTGCTGGCCAGGGTGAGGCCGGGCTGCCGGCCGCCGCGCAGCTCAAGATAGACCTTGGCGAGCAGCTTCACATCCAGCAGGGCGTTGTGGGTGCTGCGCTCGCTCAGGTCGATATCAAAGCGGCGGCAGAGCGCATCGAGACTATTGGGCATGCCGGGGAAGCGTTTTTTCGCCAATGCCAGCGTGTCGATCATGCGCGCTGCCGGCAGGGCGGGCCGTCCGATACGCTTCAATTCGGCATCCAGATGCATGAAATCAAACGGCGC
>Ga0214917_10002540_pt1 | contig 22029 bp, 14 predicted proteins | sample LL_1208_BB_MetaG_FD_177983 | JGI IMG/M metagenome (GOLD analysis project Ga0214917, IMG submission 177983) | Freshwater microbial communities from Lake Lanier, Atlanta, Georgia, United States - LL_1208_BB | ecosystem: Environmental > Aquatic > Freshwater > Lake | place: USA: Georgia | collected...
AAGTTTGGCTTAAGCTGATCCACCCTGCCCTTCAAGGCACGGATATGCGCCGGACTGACCCCAGATCCACCCCCAAGGAGGGTCACTCCCAGCGCGGGAAGTTCCACCATCCTGTCCGCAAAATAGTTTGGATGGTTGGCGTAAAGATAACGGCCTTCGGAAAACTCCGGTTGGCCGGCATCGGGATAGGACGCCAGGAGTTTCCCCGGTCCGGACGAGATCCGTTTTATCAAACCCGTGCACGCACTCGGGCCAAAGGCTGGAGCTAAACCGATCACCTCGGCTCCTGCCGCACGCAACGTTTGGGACGTCTCCTCCCAACTCCGGCCCCCCGGCAAAGTTCCTTCCCGTCCAGAGGCCAGCAGGGCAATGACCGGAAGATGATGAAGTTCCCGCACCGCCCCAATGGCAATCTCGAGCTCTTCCGGATCGGCGAAAGCCTGTAGCAGCACCGCCTGAACTCCACCGTCGATCAGCGCTCCCGCCTGAGCTCGGAATAAATCTTCCACCGCTTTCGCCCCCATCCCATTGCGGTCCGCTGAAGTCAACCCACTGGGTCCGATACAACCTGCCACCCAAGCTCCGCTTTTCCCCACCTCGCCAAGAGCCAATTTTGCCGCTTTCCAGTTGATTTCATTCGCCTTGTCCTCCAGCCCGTGCCGCTTTAAGGCGGAGCGGTTGGCGGCAAAGCTATTGGTCGCAATCAATTCCGCCCCAGCTTCCAAATAAGCCCGATGAACCGCCGTAACTCTATCCGGCTCAACTAAATTCAACCCCTCAAAACTCCTCCCGAGTGGCACTCCTTCGGCATATAGGGAGGCCGCAACCGACCCATCCCCTATCACCACTCTCGAGCCCAAGGCCTCCAAAAGATTTGCCATGCCGGATATTCCCATCCAGTCTTCATCTTGTGAAATCTTCGCCAGTCATAAAAAAGCGGGAAAACAACGCTAACCTATTGTCCTCCAGTATTGAGGAGCTTATTGACGCGGCGGGAATCAAGCACGAACGGCAACTCTTCAAGGAGATGATTTCGACGGTTTTGAGCCTCGACTCCGATGGCACCAATCTGGGCGATCTAAAGCAGTTCAAACGGGTCATGCGCGAAATCCGTGACGCCAATAAAGTCTTTGCTCCATACCATGGAGTGAAAAAAATATCGGTTTTCGGATCCGCCCGAACTCACCCGTCCAGCGCCACGTACAAAGCCGCCCACCAATTTGGCCAGCTCATGCAACAAGCCGGCTATATGATGATCACCGGAGGGGGTGAGGGAATTATGGGCGCGGCTCAAGCCGGAGCAGGCCGCCAACACGGCTTCGCCCTCAATATTGAACTCCCGTTCGAACAGGAACCCAATGAAACCATTCGGGGGGACAGCAAGCTCTTCACCTTCAAATATTTCTTCACCCGCAAGCTCAACTTCGTCAAACACTCCGATGCCATCGCTCTCTTCCCGGGAGGGTTCGGCACCATGGACGAGGCCTTCGAATCTTTCACCCTGATGCAAACAGGGAAAACGAACATCGTCCCCCTGATCATGGTCGACGCCCCCCGCGGCAATTTCTGGAAGACCTTCGAAAAATATCTCCGCGAACACCTTTTGGGTGACGGTCTCATCTCTGAGGAGGACTTTACCCTCTTCAAGATTACGGATGATCTCGAATTCGCCCGTCGTGAAGTCGTCAACTTCTACTACAACTTCCACTCTTACCGTTACATCGGGAACGTCATGATCGTCCGCCTGCAACGACAGATCCCCCCCGGGGCCCTGGTCCGACTCAACGATGATTTCCACGACATCCTTCGGCCCGAAACCCTTATCACTTTTTGTGATCCCTATCCGGAGGAAGCTAACGAACCCGAGCTCGCTTCCCTCTCCCGCCTCTGCGTTCCCTTCAATCGCCGTAATCTTGGCCGACTCCGCGCCCTGCTCGATCGACTAAATCAATTTTAGGAGTTTTAGAAGAATCCACGGGCACTACCACCATGATAGATAGTTATTTATCTTGGGTCGCCCGGTTGGGTCAGAAGAAAAATATCCCCGTCCGGTCCCGCTCCGATCGTATGACTGGTGGCGGTATTTCCTGTCGAAACGGACTTAACCGGTTTGGCAAACAATAAGGTCTTTTGCGGGTTGTCCGGAGGATTATAGAAAACGATTCCTTGGTCAAAGGCGCGGGAATACATGCCGTTGCCGATCTTTTGGCTGTTGTCGATCGGGCTTCGCTTTGGATCCACCGGCCTTCCCAACGATTTGTTCCAGGCATCGTACCACGCATGCCGCTTGCGACCCCGCCCCGGATCCAGCTGCCACCAGTTGGGCTCGCAAAACAGGTAGTAACTATCCGAACAGGTCAGGACCAGCGACAATCCTGCCCGCATGATTCGAAGATCTCTCGAGTCGGTCTTGGAAAAACGATGCCAGATCTCAATGCAGTTAAAGCCTTGGGATTTTAGATTTCCCGGCTTTTCCACCCATGCGAGGGTTTGCTCCAATTTTTTCCAATAGGTGGACCCGCCTCGGTCGTCAAAATAGGGGGTCTGACTCAAATAAGTGTCGTAGGCGACAGGGTTGTTGCTCAGATCCCGGATCAAATGGGAGGGAGCTTCTTGCTCCAGCATGTAACATTCCATGTAGACCCCGTCCAAATAGGCTCCGGAAAGCAGAGGATTCGCATCACTGAGAGCATTATCTCCCGCCAATCCGTAGTTGATGTTGGCGATGATGAGTTTGTTGGTCCCGATTCTTTCCCTGATTTTTTTAAGAAGATCCATCCGGGCCTTTTTTTCGACTTCGGATACGGAGCCGCCTGTCGGCGTCGCGTTGGTTAGCCCCCAAGGCCGTGGCGAACCTCCCGGCTGATTCCGCTGTCCGCTGCCGATCCAGGTCCAAATTGAATCACCCACTTTCGGTTCGGACCAGCAATCGATAAAAACCCCGTCATAAAGACCGTCCGCCGTCAAGGCGGCGGCACGGTCGGCAATTAGTTCCTGGAATTGCGGGTTGGAAAAATCAAAAAGGCAGGTGAAGTTGGTTCCCCCAAGATCAATATCCCAGTTTCGAATCAGGCCGTTGCTTTGATTTCTGAGGTAAAAACTGCTGGATGCCGGCAATCCGAATGCCGGATTGTTGGTTTCACCCTCAAAATACTCCAAGGTGGCCAACCTAATGCTGTTGGGATTAAGTTTTTTCTGGCTGAGAAATCCTTGCCGAAGCTCCATTTTCGTCACCTCCGAAGGTCCGGTGAAGAAGTTTTCATTGCGATTGGTGTCTTTCCAGAGGGCCTCCCAGTTTAGGGAATGCCTTGGCTGAATGTACCGCTGGGCCTCTTCATTTGTTTCCAGACTCCGCTGGATGCCGCTGACGGGAACTTCCAGAAGCACCTTGGACACGTTGGGCCAGGGTTGAAATATTTTCGGGAAGGAGACGGACTGATTGCGCTCCTGTGCGGTGGGCAGGGAGGTTAAGGAGAGTTGGGTAAGGTTGGTGTTTGTCGAAATGACCAGGCGGTAAAATCCTCTGGCAGAGTTCGAGGAACTTAGATCGGTCAGGGTGATGTCTTCAAGGTTCGTGTCGCCGGGATTCGCCTTTACCTCGACATCGGGCGATATTTTTTGCCATCCGCTGGGGGCAAGATTCACACTTCGTTCAATCCAAAAATCGGCCTCCGTGGCATGGCGGGCTCGCTGGAGCTTCAAGGTTATTCTAGGGGCTTGAGAATTGAGCCTGATCTCGGTGGCTTGCAGGACAAACGGACGGATCTGGGGATTTGTCGGTGAGTTGGTGAACCCGTGAAAATACCGGTCCAAGATCGTCAAATTGTCCTGGGCCGGTCGGTCGCCGTCGTTGGTGAATCCGAGGCTTTTCTTCCACTGCTCATACTTGGAAATAATTCTTAACGGGCTCGGGCTTGTCACAAACTCCGTTTGACCCGAGGTGGGAGATGTGAAGTACAGGCTGAGATACCCCGACCCGGCCAAGACAGGGACTTTTACCTGGACGTGGGTGTCAGACCAAATTAAAGGATCAGCATCCAGTCCGAAGCCTCCTTCGAACCGCAAATCGGTCAAAATTGTGTTCGAGGGAGTTCCAAAGCCAGTTCCATAGACGTCGATTTCATCTCCCGGCGCCAATTCTGTCGGCACAAATGAAGTGATGGATGGCAGATTGCTTGCGGGAGGATTGGTTGGAGTTGGACTGTTGGTGGGTGGAGGGATGACGGGATTGGTAGAGCTGTTGGTTGAAACATTCTTTGCCAAGCGAAAACCGTAAACAGACCAGGCATTTGAGGCCCATGGCGTGTTACGATTATTAGCGGAAGCAATCAGCATAGTGCTTGAATCCTGGATCCATGCCCCGCCCCTCGTGATGCCACTACCCCATTCGGTGAATGTATCAGTCCACTCCCATAAGTTACCGCCTTGATCGTAAGTTCCGTATGAACTTGGGGAACGGGTCTGCCCAACGCCACTGAGCTTGTTGGGGTTCGCCATGGTATCGTTTCCAAGGGTAAAAAAGCCATTGTTGGAATAAGTGGCGACTGGACCGGTGCTCCAGAGAATGTTCGTGGGTGGTGTATCGCTGCGGGTTGGGTAATTCCAGTACTTGTTGCTGGCGGCATCATAATACGCCGCCTTGAACCACTCATTCTCGGTGGGCAACCGATAAATGGCAGTGGAAGAAACCGGTACCGGGGCGGAGGTGGTTCCGTTCAAAGCATACGCCCCCGTTTCTGTGGAGAGCGGATTCGTAGTGGCCCCATTGTGGAGCCAGTTGGCAAAACGAGCTGCCCGAAACCAGTTGATATAAGCGATCGGGCGGTTACCGGTGCCGCGAAGAAAGTACTGATAATTGCCGGAAACACCTCTCCGCTGGATACCCCTTACAAAAGTGTCCGACTCCATGTTCGTGTCAAAAAGCCCATAGGGATCACTTTTGGCGACAGCATTGAGAAACGCCGCATACTGTTCGATGGTGACTTCGTATTTTGAAATTTCGTAGGGGTAATTTACCTGCCCGTAACCAGTGAAATGGGCTGCGTTGTTGGTCTGTCCCACGGGCACAAATTCAAGACTCTGCAATACGGAATAGGTATTGGTGTCCGAGGCCGAGGCAAGGCGGAAACCCAATAAAAGGTAGCTACTAGACACTCCCACCCCCCGGTTGCTTGAGCTTATCGAGTACAAGTCGGAATAAGTTCCGTAATTCAAGGAGCCACCACGACTTCCCTCCATCGGGGCATCATAAAATGCTAAACTGTCTTCCGAGACGATCTCATGCAGATTTCCGGTTTGGTCAAAGGTGCCATAAGCGCTGGGCCGGTTGGAGTAACTCCCCACTTCGCGAATCGTGGAAAGATCAATAAAGAATAGCCCATAATTTGCCTCGTTGGTGGAGATGGCGTTTGAACGGGTCGCATATTTCCAATATCCCCCCAGCCCCGCGTTGAGCGTGGGGTCATAATAGGCCGCCTTGTACCACTCCGCCTCGCTGGGAATCCAGTAACGGGCACCTGCGTTTCGAAAAAAGACCCCGCTGGTGGCTCCGGCAAGATCGTAGGCTCCGCTCTCCGTGCTGCTAACGTTGGCTGCCCCGTTATGGAGCCAGTTGGCGTAGCGTGCGGCCCCCAGCCAGGTCACTCCCCCGATTGGTTTGTTCGAAGCCCCCGCTTTGGGGGAGTACACATAGGGCGCGGAAGAACTCCGATCAATAAACTTCAGAACCTCGCCAGAGTATAGGTTTCGTGGGTCAGAGGTCGACGCCACAGAGTTCAAAAACGCCGCATATTCCGACACTTTGGTCTCGTATTTTCCGATCTTGTAAGTGTAGGGGACTGTGCCGAATTCTGTGGGCCAGCCGTTGGTATCTGGGAGGTTATTTGGATAAGCAACCGTTACAAATTCCGGAATAGCTAGGGCTTGGACGCATAGGTAAAGGGATGCAAAAACGAGTACCCCAATTGACATTGAATCAAATATACACGATTAATCCGCTTCGTAAATATCCCGAAAGGAATAGCTATATTTAACTAGATAATGCTTGAGCCCGACGCGGCCCCCATCTCGGTTTCGCGACCTCAATCTCACGCACCGCCAGCTTGACCCGATCAGGCCCTAACGCCTCCCGTAATTTTCCAATCGCCACCAAGCTGGGGTGGATCCTCATCTGAGCCCCTGCCTCCATCAAAACTTTCTTCTCTTCCACCTCTACTTCCAACCGCATCGGGGTCTCCCCCTGATGAGCTGCCACGATCTCCTTCACTTTTGCCATCGCATCACCCGCTAACTGCTCCCGGGTTGGCACCATATGAACATGGGTCACCAACTTCGTCATCGCCGCTTCGAGAGTAATGCATTCCGAGGTCCTAAGCCTCACTCGCTCTTCGGAGTCCGTATCGACCGAGCCTCCGACGACCAATGGAGTTCCCACCTTTAGAGCCATACCTGCCTCTCGATACAGATCTGGAAAGATCATGATCTCCATCCGCCCCGTCTTGTCCTCCAGCATCACGCGCGCATACGGCTTCTTGTCCTTCTGGGTTAACCGCACCTCCACCGCCGTCACCACTCCCGCCATTCTTGCCACCGTTCCGGTCTGCATCTCATCCGGCTCTCCCAGATTCAAGGTCCGGAACGCCCGCAGATCCGCCTCAAACTCGTCTGCCGGATGCCCCGTCACATAAAACCCGAGTAACTCTTTCTCCGCCGCCAACTTCTCCCGTTTAGGCCAATCCTGAAAATCCACTGGCGCCTTTTCTCCCTCGGCACTTTTCTCGGGAGCCACTTCTTCCATTAATCCAAACAACGTCCCCTGGCCCCGCTCCTTGTCGCGGGAGGCGGAAGCCGCAAGGGACATCGCCGCATCCACCTTGGAGGCCAACCATGCACGATTCCGACTGATTTCATCAAAAGCTCCCGACCGAATCAGACTCTCGACTGCCTTCTTATTGATGGATTTGTAATCGACCCTCGCACAGAAGTCTTCGATCGAAGCGAACTTCCCACCGGCCCTGGCCTCCAAAATCGCATCCACGCAAGCACCCCCTACATTTTTAATTGCTCCCAGCCCAAAGAGAATCTGATTGGGCTGAACAGTGAAGTTTTTTTCACTCGTGTTGACACTGGGCGGAAGGATCCGGATCCCCATGTTCTGCGCCTCGGCCGTAAAGAGAGCGATTTTGTCGGTGTTGTCCAACTCGTGCGACAACAGCGAGGCCATGTACTCCGTCGGATAATTCGCCTTCAAGTAGGCCGTCTGACAGGCCAACACGGCGTAGGCCGCGCTGTGGCTCTTGTTGAAACCGTACCCGGCAAACTTCTCCAACAATTCAAAAATCCGCAGCGCCTGAGATCGAGGAATCTCGTTTACCTTGGCGCAACCCACCACAAAGGTCTCTCTCTGCTTGGCCATCTCTTCGGGCTTCTTTTTCCCCATCGCCCGCCTGAGCAGATCGGCCTGACCCAAGCTGTATCCGGCCAGGACCCGCGCCGCTGCCATCACCTGCTCCTGATAAATCAAGACGCCGTAAGTCTCGGCACTGATCTTCTCCAACAGGGGATGCTCGTAGCTGAACTGGGTTTTGCCCTTTTTCCGCTTCACATACTCGTCGATGAGATCCATCGGCCCCGGACGGTAGAGCGCAATCAAGGCGATCAGATCCCCGATCCCCTTGAGATCAAAAATGGCGCAGGTCCGCCGCATGCCCGGCGATTCCACTTGGAATACGCCCACATTTTCCGCCCGGTTCAACAAGGCATACGTCTTGGAATCATCCAAAGGAATCTCCTCCGGACTCATTTTCTTTCCGGTTGTCTTTTCCACCAGTGCCAGACAGTCCTGAATCACCGTCAATGTCTTCAGCCCCAGAAAATCCATCTTCAATAGCCCGATATCACCCACCGCCCCCATGGAAAATTGCGTCATGACCGCACCGGTATCGTCCCGCGTCAGTGGCAGATAGTCCGTCAGATCCCGGTCGGCAATCACCACCCCCGCCGCATGCGTTCCACTTTGCCGAACCATGCCCTCAAGTTGCAGCGCGGCCTCGATCACCGGCCGCACCGACTCCTCTTGGGCCAGGTTTTTCAGCTCCGGAACCTGTTTTAATGCATCCGACAACTTGGCCCCGGGAACCTTAGGAATGAGATCCGCAATTCGGGAGGTTTCCCCAAAACTCATCCCCATCACCCGCCCCACGTCGCGCACCGCCATCTTGGCCCCCATGGTTCCAAAGGTGATGATTTGGGCCACCGCCCGCTCCCCGTACTTGTTCCGGACGTAGGAAATCACCTCTTCCCGCCGATCCGGACAAAAATCGATATCGATGTCGGGAGGGGAGATGCGTTCCGGATTCAAAAACCGTTCAAAGAGCAATCCATATCGGATGGGGCATAGATCAGTGATGCCGAGGACATAGGAAACAAGGCTTCCTGCCGCACTGCCTCGTCCCGGTCCCACTGGAATTCCCTTCTTTTTCGCGTAGTCGATGAAATCCCAGACAATCAGGAAGTAACTGACGAACCCGGTCTTCTCGATGACCCCCATTTCAAACTCCAACCGCTCTTTCAGCTCCTTGTCGGTTCCCGCCCGAGGCCCATACCGCCGGACCAACCCCTCCTGACACAACTTCCTAAAATAACTCTCCCTCGTCATTCCCTCTGGCACCGCAAAGGCCGGGAATTTGTTCCCGCCCAGCTCTAACTCCAATTCACACCGACCCGCAATCAGGCTGGCGTTTTCATAGGCTTCGGGAAAATCGGCAAAAAGCTTGGCCATGGCCTCGCTTTCCTTGAGATAGAACTCCTCCCCATAGGACTTCATTTTTCTCTCCGGATCGTTCAATCGCCCATTCGTCGCAATACAGACGAGGATCTCCTGAATGATCGCATTCTCTTTTTTGACGTAATGCACATCGTTGGTCGCCACCAGAGGCGTCTGGCTTTCCTGACCTAGCTTCCGGTAAAACGCACGGATCTTTTCCTGTTCAGGCAGTCCGTGATTCTGGATCTCTAGATAAAAATCCCCTTTAGGAAAAATCTCCCGGTACTCCCCAAAAATCTTCCGCGCGTCCGCTTCTCTACCATCCAGATAGGCAGAGGCGATTTCTCCTTTGATGCAGGCGCTAGTGCCGATCAACCCGCCCGAGTGCTTCGCCAAAAGTTTCTTATCAATCCGGGGTTTGTAATAAACGCTTTCCAAGTGCGCCGCGGTCACCAGATGGATCAGGTTGCGGTACCCCTCCAGATTCCGCGCCAACAAGAGCAGGTGGTAATTGGCGTCCTTTCCGCCGGCCCCTGACTTCTTCTCAAATCGGTCTCCGGGGGCGATATAAACCTCGCACCCCAGGATAGGCTTGATCCCTTCTTCCTTCGCCGCCTCATAAAACTCCAACGCCCCGTAAAGGTTTCCATGATCCGTCAGGGCCAACGCGGGTTGCCCCAGTTCCTTGGCCCGTGCCACCAGTTTCGGAATCCGGCAGGCCCCGTCGAGTAGGGAGTATTCCGAATGGCAATGGAGATGTACGAAGGGCTGACCCACAACTAAGGAATCTGTTCTCTCCCCCTTCTTGTTCCAGTCAATTCCTACGGTCTCAAACTCTACCTTGCGAAAATCTTCCAATTGCCCCTGAAATCCTTGCTTCCCCGCCCTGTTGATTTCCCATACGATTACTTCTTCATGGTTGAAATACGGCTCAAACGCGGAGAATCGGTCGACAAGGCCCTTCGCCGCCTGAAAAAGAAGCTCGATCGCGAGGGCATCCTTCGCGACGCCCGTGCCCGCAGGACCTATGAAAAGCCCAGCGTACGCCGCCGTCGCAAGATGAAGGAACCGAAGATCAACTTCTACGGCAATTTCTCCCTCTGATTTCCCCGGGTCGCACGACCCCTTCGACGCCGGCACAGTCGACCTCCTTCTACCCCCTTCAAGCCCCTTCCGGAATCGGGTAACCATTCTCCCGGCTGTCTCTTCCACACAAGATCATCTACGCACCTCTCCTTCTAATCCTCCCTGTGTTCTGGCCGCCGAAATTCAAACTTCCGGACGTGGCCGCCAGGGCAAAACCTGGATATCCTCCCAACCTCTCGGTCTCTGGGTCTCAATATTACTGGAAGTGAGTTCAACCCACCTCCCCATTCTCTCCCTCCTCGGAGCGATGGCGACTTCTGATACCATACGGGCCTTGACCGGCCTCGAGCCCTCCTTGAAATGGCCAAACGATCTCCTTTTACAGAATCGCAAAGTGGCCGGCTTACTCGTTGAAACTATCGCCCAGCCCAAGCGACCGCCTCTGGCCCTTCTGGGACTTGGCCTCAATCTTCATCAGCAACTTTCCGACTTCCCGGACGACCTCAAAAAAAATGCTATCTCCCTTCGGCAAGCCTCAGGCCATTTGATCCCACGTGCTCAAGCCTTAGCCGCTTTTTTGGAAGCTCTCACCCGCCGCCTGAAGCAAACGAAGGAAGAGATTCTTGCCGAATGGCGTGGAGCCTGCACCCAAATGGGCCGCAACCTCACGATCCGGACAGGCAAAGAAACTCTTTCCGGAATCGCCGAAAGCATTGACGAATCAGGCCACCTCCACCTCCGTTTGGCAGGCGGAGAATTTCGCATCCTTGCCTCCGGCGAGGCCGATTTTCCCGCGTGAAGATCGGGGCCTATCGGGGCATAATTCCTTTGGCATGAGTAATCGCATTGACGATCTGTTTTCGCGTCTTCGAAAGGAGAAACGGAAAGCTTTGGTGGCCTATCTTGTGGCCGGCGACCCCGACCTCGAAACCACCGCCCGCCTTGTGCCCGCCTTAATCGAAGCGGGAGCCGATATCGTAGAACTCGGTGTTCCCTTTTCCGACCCCTTGGCCGATGGCATCGTCAATCAACTCGGCTGCCAGCGGGCTCTGGACTCCGGCACGACTCTTCCGAAGGTTCTAAAGTTGGTGTCCCAACTCCGTGAAGAAAAATGCACAGCCCCCTTGGTTCTCTTTACCTACTACAATCCCGTTTTTGCCTATGGCCGCGGCAAATTCGAGACCGACGCATTCAAAGCCGGTGCCGATGGCATTCTTTTGCTCGACCTTCCCCCAGAGGAGGCGGCGCACGACCTCCCAAAGCACGGCGATCTTCGTCGGATCGTCCTCGTCGCACCCACTTCACCTGAGGAGCGTGTTCGCTCTCTTGTGGCCTCCGCTTCGGGTTTTATTTATTACGTCTCCCGGGAGGGGGTCACAGGCATGCAAAAGAGCCTCCCACCCACCTTGCAGGAGAAAGTCTCCTTTTTAAAAAAATCCACCACTCTTCCAGTCTGCGTCGGTTTTGGCATCTCGAGCCCCGAACAGGCCGCACAGGTAGCCGCCCTTTCCGACGGAGTCGTTGTGGGTAGTGCCATTGTCGACCGCATCGGCAAACTGGGAAAATCCGCGCAACTGATCCCCGAAGTCCTCTCTTTCCTTCGACCGATTGCCGAAGCCGTTCACGCCGCGTGAGTCGCATCCTGGGAATCGATTTCGGGACGGTCAGAATTGGTCTGGCCCTTTCGGATCCCACCGGAACCCTCGCCACCCCGCTTCCTCATCTTGAGAAGAAAACTATTCCTCAAATCAACGCCGCTTTGACCGAACTGATTCAAACCCAGGACATTTCAAGGCTTGTTGTGGGCCTACCCCGCAATATGGATGGATCGTATGGTTCTGCGGCAGAAAAGGTTAGGGATTTTATTTCAAAAATTCAAGTTAGCGTAAGTATCCCGATCGAAACCCAAGATGAACGCCTAACGACGATGCAAGCCGCTAAACAGTTATCTCAGATTGGATTGAATCAAAAGGAGTTACGCAAGAAAATCGACAGTTCATCAGCTTCCCTAATTCTCCAACAATACCTTGACCGAAAAAGCCTTAGCCCCTAATACATTTTTCCTATGCACCTCGGAGGCATTAACCAGAAGATCTGTGTCGTGCTCAAAAGCACAGTTTTATTGACAATTTTATTCACATTTTCTGCCTTGGCGGCAGACGGTGATTTGGCTGTTCCTTCTTCTGACGTAAAGCTTTCGACGGCTGATTCCAAGGACACCTCGGAACCCGGGGATCTATCCAGTCGCCTATTTCAGGAAGACCGTATCACCTTGGAATTTATGACCGGCGCCATGTTCTCCCCTTGCGGCCTTGGTCCGCACGAGCCGGTTTATAACTACCAGCAAAATAACGTCCGTCTGGGTTGGATGTTGGTTTCCCCTGACGACAAGGAAAACCCGTTCCGCGATACCCCTTTCCGAGGAAATTTCGAAGCCCTCTTCGAAACCACCGGCTCCTATGTATGGGAAACCTTCGGCACCTACATGGTGGGAATTACCGGACTCATTCGATACAATTTCGTCCAACCCGGTTGGATCGTGGTTCCCTACCTTCAGGGCGGGGCAGGCGTGATCTATACCAACGGCAGAAACTGGTCGAATCAGGAAGCGATCGGCGGTAACTGGGAATTCACCCCCCAATTTGCCGGCGGGCTTAAGTTCCTCATCGATGACAACTTCAGCTTCAATATCGAAGGCGCTTTCCAGCATATCTCCAACGCCTGTACCTCTGCCCGTAACGAAGGCGTAAATGCGTATGGTGGTTTCGCTGGCTTTACCTACTACTTCGATAAGCTTTGGCTCGAAGACGGCCACCATTGATTTTTGAATGAAGACGGTTCCGCACCGTCTCCTTTTGTCCTACCGCGGGGAGGACTTTTTCGGCTGGCAAAGACAGGATCCCGAACCCACGGTCCAACTTGCACTCGAGCAAGCGCTCGAAAAAATCTACGGATACCCTGTTCCTGTTGCTGGATCCGGCCGGACAGACCGCGGAGTCCATGCCCTCGGTCAGGCAGCCTCCTGCGAACTCCCCCCCACTCACGCCCCAATCACCTTGGGCAAAGCGCTGAACTTCCATCTCCCCGCCGGCGTTCGCATCCTATCCGTTCGGCGGGAAAAACCCGGGTTTCACGCCCGCTTCTCTGCCAAGGGCAAAACCTACCTCTACCGTATTGCCAACACCGACCCACTCCACCCCTTGGAAATCGGTCGTGCCTGGCATATCCCCCGGCTCCTCAACCTTTCCGCCATGCGACAAGCCGCCAAACACTTCATCGGAAAACGGGACTTTGCATCCTTTACTTCCAACCCTGGCTACGAACGCAAATCCACCATCCGCCGGATCCGTACCATCCGCATGGTGAAGAAAAAAAATGGGATTATTGAAATCACATTTGATGGAGATGGATTTCTGTATCGCATGGTCCGAAACCTCGTAGGCGCTCTTGTTAAAGTCGGCCAAGGACGGCTCTCTTCGATAGAACTAAAAAGAATTCTGCAGGCGCGCTCACGCACAGGAGCCCCTCCCACGGCACCTGCTGAGGGTTTATACCTTTCGAAGGTTCGTTATTAATTCTAGCCGGAACTTAGACAAAGGGGGCCTAGTGAGTGCTCCTTCAACAACCCTATTCCGTGACTTTCCTCCTAAATTCACCGATCTCCGCATTCACTTTCTTCCACTCCTTCTCTTCCAGACGAGAAGGCACAGATGAAAGCGTCTTTCCAAACCGCTGAACCCTCTCCACCGCTTCACTCCACTCTTTCTCCGGCATTTCCGCCAAGGCATCCCTCGCAATCTCCACACAGGCCGGATTGTGGCAGATCAGCAGGATCTCCTCCCCCGCCCGGATTGCCTGTCGCGAGGCTTCCGCACTTCCGTATCGGTTCGCAATCGCCCCCATTTCCAAATCATCCGTCATGACCAGACCTCGATATCCCATTTTTTCCTTCAGTAACCCCGTCACGATCTCACGATTCAAGCTCGCAGGCCCCGAACCCTCACCCCAGGCGGGAAATTGGGCATGCCCCACCATGATGGCATCACAGCGACTTCCTACCTCCCGAAACACTGCCAACTCCTCTTTTTCGATCTCTTCCCGGGTCCGTGAAACCAAGGGCAGATCCCCATGGGGATCGATTCCGCAAAATGTATAACCGGGAAAATGCTTTCCCGTCCCCTTTACGCCCTGCTCCTGCATGCCTTTTAAAAACTCTCCGGCTCTGCGCACCACCTGTCCCGGATTCTCTCCAAAACACCGACCCGCCAGCGAATTATCGATTCCCGCCCTATCCTTAGGGGCAAAATCAAGCACAGGCGCCAAATCTAGGTTCAGTCCGACAAGTTTCATCAAATGTCCCGTCAAACGCCCATGCTCATAAAACCACTCTTCCTTTCCAGCCCTGGCTAACTCCTCCCCTGAGGGAGGCCGCTCCCCCATGACCGCCAAACGGGAAACCCGGCCCCCTTCCTGATCCACCGTCATAATCGCCGGCTGATCCAATAGGCCCGCGCAATCCTGGACTAAACGATGAAACTGACACGCCCCGGCCATGTTTCGGGTGAAGAAAATAAAACCCCCCGGTTGAACCCTCCGGATTAGGTCACGCAACCCGTCTGTCAGCTCGGGACCCGGCACCCCCATCACAATCAATTGGCCGGCGGGATGAGCTTTCATCCCTTTGGCTTAAGGAAAATGATCGCCCGGCGCACGCTCAAACATCAGTTGCGATCTCGACCTCACCCCCTCCCTTATTCTATGATTTCAGCTCAATCCATGGCCGCATTCCAAATCATCTTCACACCGGCAAGTTCTTCGGAAATCACCCGGCTACCAACCCCTCTGCAAGTCGAAGTTCTTAGGGAATTCGATGTTCTGACCGCGGATTTCCTGGAAAAACATCCGGATCGCTTCGGCACCGTCCGTTGCCCTGACCGCACTCTTTACCGCTACCGCGCAGGGGATTACCGGATCTATTTTGAAAAAACTACAAAAGGTCTCGTCATCCACCGAGTTCTTCACAAAAACTCCCTGAAGGATTTTGCTTTTCGATCCCAACTCCCCCTCTCGGAAGACGAGGTCTTGGCGGAGAACCCGAAATTCTGGGAATTGATTAACTCCACCGACTTAAAAAACGAATGAATCCCCGATACCTTTTCCTGGTTCTCATAGCCCTTTCCCCATTCCTTTCGGGATGCCATTCTTCCCGTTCCATGTCGAACTTGGTGGCTCTCTTCACGGATTTCGGTTCTGGCGATCCCTATGTGGCACAGCTCAAGGGCGCCATTAAAACCATTCACCCAGAATGCGAGATAATGGATCTTTCGCATGAAAATGCCGCCTTTGATATTCCCACTGCCTCTTATCTCTTAGCCAAATCCACCCGCACCCTTCCCGCAGGCACTGTGGTTGTTGCCGTCGTTGATCCGGGAGTCGGCACCACCCGCGAGGGCTTGGTCGTCCGAACCCAAGCCGGCCGGATCTATGTGGCGCCTGATAACGGCCTCCTCACTGAAGTCTTGGCTCGGGAAGGACTCTCTGAAGTACGCTACCTCCAGAATCAAAAACTCAACCTTCCGGGATCACCATCTGCCACCTTCCATGCCCGGGATATTTTTGGACCGGCCGCCGCCCACCTTGTTTCCGGCATTAGCCTCGATTCCTGTGGGCCAAAAGCCGATAAAATCATCCGCCTACCCCGTCCCTTAGCCACCGTCATGGCCAACCAAGCCAAAGGCCAAGTCCTGTATATTGACCATTACGGCAATATTCTCACCAACATCCCCGGCTCCGAACTCACCAAACTCAAACCCGGCCAGCTCCTTAGTTTGACCCTCCGGGGCAAAAACCTCTCGGTTCCTTTCCTTCGAACCTATGCCGAAGCTCCGGCGGATCGACCCTTTGCACTGATCAACAGCGACGGGGAGCTCGAAATTGCCATCACTAAAGGCCATGCTGCCAAGGAACTGGGAGCCAAAGTCGGCGACCCGGTGGTGCTAAAACTCTAAGCCCCGTTTAGGTCTATCCCTTCGGTTTTTTCGCCGATTTCCCCTGCTCCATTAGCTCTCGTGCCATCGCCCGGGCCGCTTTCCCGTCCCCGCCCAACATCCGACTCAACTCTTTCTCCCTATTCTCTCCCTCCACACGCTCCAACCGCGCAAAGGTTCGCCCCTTTTCGACCGTCTTGGTCACACAGAAATGCGCATCCGCCACCGCCGCCACGGCCGGCAAATGTGTCAAACAGAGAACCTGATGGGTTTTTCCAAGACCACGCAACCTCGCTGCCACCGCCAGCGCTGTCTCGCCCCCCACATTCGCATCCACTTCATCAAAAATCAGAATCGGAACTTCATCTCTCTCGGCCAACACCGTCTTGATCCCCAGCATCACACGGGCCAACTCCCCGCTGGAAGCAATCGCCCTCAACGGGCGCGGGGGTTCCCCCGGATTCGGAGCAAACATCAAATCCACCGTCTCGCCCCCCTCCCCCCCCGGGTTTTCCAACTTCTGCAATACGACCTCCAAACGGCTCTGCTTAAAACCCAGTCCGCGCAGCTGCTCGGTCACGTCCTGAGCAAACTTAGGCGCCGCTTTCCCCCTCTCCTTCCCCAAACGAACACTGGCCTGCCGATGCTGGCTCTCAGCCTTTTCCAGATTTTCGCGGAGCTCTTTTTCTTTCCCTTCCGCATTTTGCAACTCCGCCTGCCTGCCCTTCAAATCCTCCAACCGGATCAGCGCCGCCTCCAGACTACCCCCATATTTTTTCCGCAAACCGAGAATCAAATTGAGCCGTCCCTCGATCTCCGCCAGCCGCTCGGCATCCAAGCCCACCTGCTCCGCCCGGCGCTCTGCCTCGCGCGCCAACTCCCTAAGAAGTTCCACCGCCTGTTCATTCTTCTCACGCAACTCACCCGCCGCCCCATCCAACCTCTCCCACTCCAACAAGGCCTTCTGGACTTTGCCTAAAATCCCCAAGGCATTCTCCTCCCCGGTTTCCACCTGGGTATTCACTTCAGCCGCCAACTCAATGATTCTTCGGCCGTGACCCGCGGCCGCATGATCCCTCTCCAATTCTTCATCCTCCCCGGGCTTAAGCTGGGCTGACTCCAGCTCCTTGACCTGATGATCGATTAACTCCTTCGTCGACCCGTCGGCCCCAGCCATTCTATGGCGAAAAGTCTCCAGCAATGACGAGGCCTCTGTTTTCTTTTTCCAAGCAGATCGAACCTCCTCCACCTCTTTCTCCAGACCTGCATGCCGATCTAATGCCCCCCGCTGCGTTACCGGGGAAAGGAGGGTCTGATGGTCATGAGGACCGTGCAAGTCCACCAACCGGTCCCCCAACTCCTTCAGCACGGAAAGCGTGACCGCCGATCCGTTAAGAAATTGCCGACCCGAACCGGTTCCCCCGATCTGTCGCTTGATCACCAGAGTGCCTTCAGGATCCGCCTCTACCCCTTTCTCCTCCAACCACTCCCGAAAAGCCTCCGCCTCACCCAACTCCCCCTCCACCAAGCAACCCTCGGCTCCTGTTCTTACCAACCCCCGATCCGCTCTCTCTCCCAACAAAAGAAGAAAAGCATCCACCAAAATCGACTTTCCCGCCCCCGTCTCCCCCGTTAGGGCGTTGAACCCTTGACCCAACTCCCACTCCAACTCCTCCACTACCGCGAGGTTCTTGATTCGGATCCGTCTGAGCATGGCTAAAACTAGATAACCGTTCGAAAATAGTAGATAGGGATTTTTAAACTCATTCCCAAAAAGCCCACTCGACCCTCTTTTGCCCTACCTCCATCATTCCCTATGCGTCTGACGTTTCTTGGCACCGGTACTTCCCAGGGTGTTCCCATGCTCGCCTGCCACTGCCGCGTCTGCACCTCCCCTGACCCCCGGGACCGACGTTTCCGATCCTCTGTCTGGGTGGAGGACGAGAACCTCAGCGTGATCATCGACTCCTCCCCCGATTTTCGATCCCAAGCTCTTCGCGCCTCCATCCCCCGCTTGGACGCCGTTGTCTACACCCATAGCCATGCCGATCATATTGCCGGTTTCGACGATCTCCGCACCTATTCGGTGAAAAACGGAAACCGTATTCCCATCTACGCGGACCCTTACACCCTCTCACGTCTCCACAAAGCCTTCGATTACGCTTTCGACATCAACCACCGCAACGCTGCCTACGTCTGTCCGGAACCCCACCGGATCGAGGGCCCCTTTAATCTTGGCCCGGTCACCTTTGTCCCCCTCCCTGTCCCCCACGGAGGAATCACCACCACCGGCTTTCGTCTGGATCGCGACGGTCGCCCCCGCGCCGTCTACCTCCCAGACTGTTCTTCTGTCCCGTCCGAAATCCGAAAACTCATACGCAACATCCCCATCCTCATTATCGACGGGTTGCGCGACGAACCTCACCCGACCCACCTCACCATCGCGGAAGCGATCGAGGTGGCCTCAGACGTTCAAGCCGGGAAAACTTGGCTGACCCACCTCACCCACCTCACCCTTCATGCCGAGCGCGAAGCCCTTCTCCCTCCCAACGTCCGCCTCGCTTTTGATGGCCTTCAACTCGATCTCTAATCCTTCTCCGCCCATGAGTATCCACTAGAATACCTGATCATGATTCGATGGGCCCCCATTCTTCTTCTGTTTACCGTTGCCCTCTGGGGGCATGCAGCGGACACCCCAACCTATCTCCCCCGGATCAACCCGACCTCGCGGCCCACACCTTGGTCGTATACAACCGTGCCGACCCCGACTCCCAGCCCTTGGCCGAGTTTTACGCCAAGATCCGTTCGATCCCCAGCGATCGCCTCATCGGACTCGATTGCCCCATAACCGAGGAAATCACTCGTGCGGATTTCGATAACAAGATTCGAAAGCCCCTAGAAGAGCTCTTCAATTCCAGAGGTTGGATGAAGCGGGCTGAGAATTTTCTCTCCAATCCGATTCTCGGCATCGAAAGCTCACTGCCAGTGCAGCAGGCTCAGGAAAACCCCATCTGGATCATGGTTCTGATGCGCGGAATGCCGCTGAAAATCGCCGACGATCCCACCATTCTGGCTCCTGATAACCTGATGCCACAACTTCGGGCCAACGCCGCAGCCGTAGACTCGGAACTGGCCCTTCTCCCGATTGCCGGACTTCCACTCTACGGCCTCATCGCCAATCCTTACTTTGCCGATAAAAGAATACGCCCCTTTGGACAGTTCTTTGCAAACTACCTCATCATGGTCTGCCGTCTGGACGCCCCCACCCCGGCCATTGTCCGACGAATGATCCAAGACGCCGTGGATACCGAAAAAACCGAACTGACCGGACGGGCCTATTTCGATATCCGTTCCATCGACAAGAAAGAAGATCCCTATTGGCTCGGGGATAATTGGATCGAGCGTTCCGCCCTACTTTTCCAAGCCCGGGGATTCGATGTAGAAATCGACCGCCGCCCTGATGTGGCCTCCAAGTTTGCTCCTTGGGACCAGATAGCCTTCTACGCTGGCTGGTACACCGGCGACTTTCGCGGTCCCTTCGAAAACCCCTCCGCTCGGTTTCGTCGAGGAGCCATAGCGTACCATATCCACTCCTTCAGCGCCGAAACAGTTCGCTCCGAAACCAAAAACTGGGTTGGCCCTCTTCTCGCTCACGGAGCCACTGCCACCATGGGAGCCGTTTACGAACCCTACCTTCGCTTCACTCCTGATGTCAGCCTATTTGTGAGCAGCCTCCTTTCCGGACTCTCTTTTGCCGAATCCGCCTACCAATCCCAACTAGCCCTCTCCTGGATGGTGACCTTTGTCGGCGACCCACTCTATCGCCCCTTTCCCCGCAACTTTTTCGAAAACTTGGATGCCGCCCAGACCGCCAACGCCCCAGACCTGCCTTGGCTTCGCCTTCGTAAAGCCCGCCTTCTCGCAAACGCTGGATCCCTTTCCGAAACTCGGTCGACAGTCAACAAACTCCTCGAGGACTTCCCGAAAAACGTAATCGTTGTCGAAGGCAGCGCCGATATTTTCCGGGACCTCAACGAGAAAAAAGATGCCGCTCATTTGTACGACGAAGCCTTGGACTTGGTTGGGGATAAGGAGCCTCGCGACCGCATGAGGCTTCTCATGAAATACGCCGAACTCGCCCGAAGGGACGACAAGATCAAAACCGCGATGGATTTTTACGAAAAAACCATGAAGGAATTTCCTGAAGCCTCCAAAGAACTTGGCTTCGGCGACCGAGCTCTGGCCTTTGCCTCCGGAGAAGGCATTTTAGATCTTCCGCCTTCTCTCGCCAAATATAAGAAGGATGTCGAGGAAGCTCAGATTGCCGCTGCCGTTGCCAAAGCTGCCACCCAACCTCCGGCTCAAACGAAGCCCGAGGCGACTTCAGCCGATCAGGCCGCTGTGTTGAAAGCCGCCACTCCCCGGCCCACCCTCTCCGACCCTTCTTTAAAAACTTCGCCTACAAACTCCCCCACCCCTTAATTCGTCGCCCAAAGCCCACCTATTTAACGCCACTCGTGCTTGGGGTATTTTCGCGCCAATTCGGGCTTTAGTTTCGGATAGGTCTCTTTCCAAAAAGAATTTAGATCTTTGGTTACTTGCAAAGGCCTCCGATTCGGACCCAATATTTCCACCGTCAGCTGCACTCGCCCACCCATGATACTGGGTGTTTTTTGTAACCCATACAGCTCCTGAATTCGGCCAGAAACCACCGGATCCCGTCCTTGCCCATACTGAATCTTCAAGGACTTTCCACCAGGCATCTCAACTCTTTCAGGCACAAGTTTCTCCATTTTCTGAATTTTTTCACTCCCCAGCCATTCCCGAATCGAAGCGAGAGCATTTTTTTCGTTGGCCTGACGCCAAGTCACACAACCCTCACACTGGTTTTCCAAAACCATCCGCTTCGCCTCCTCATCCCATTCGGGCCATCCTTCCTCCCCGCACTCCCGCACCCGGGCCAGACGCTCCAATAACCCCTCCGCCTCCGTATTCCATCCCGGCCAGAGACACCGCTCCTCCAGAACAGCCTGAGCCAAAACTCCTGCAGTTTTCGGCCCTGCTTCCACATCCCGCTTTTTCTCTTCAAGAACGAGGCCGCGAAAACTTGTCCGCTCCACCTCCAAAACCCGCCTTCCGTTTTCCTCAAAAATCAAACCATGACTTTCGCTGAAATCGTTTGGAAACATTTCTCTCAGCCATTCTTCTTTCACCGCTGTCACCAATCCCAAAATCACTTCCACATCCCCATCGGTTCGCCCGATCTCCTTGATCTCCGCCGCCACCACTAGCGGGCGATCCCGCACTACGCTTTCCCTTCCAATCGACCCGCTCTTTCCTCCTTCCAACCTGCAGCGCAACGTGCCGCCATCCATTCGTTTCCCCAGATGATCCGAAAAACCTGCCAATACACACTTCCGTAGCTTTTCCCCGTTAGCCGGAGACTCCTCTACCTTTAACCCCATCGCTTGCGACATGCTTAAAAGGCGATCGCGCACAGCGGCCGCTTCCCTGGCCGCACCTCCATGAATGCCCATCCTCCCACACGCCCCCGGATGAAATCTCTCCTTTTCCGCAAAACGCAATGCCCTCAACCATACAAATAGGTCACTCTCCTCCTCCGCTTCCCATAAAATCTCAGCTCCCTCCCCCTTCCTGCCAGCCATCCGTTGCAGGATAGGTCGCCCCGAAAGTAGAGCCGCCATCCCGGTCGCCCCCCGTAGACATCCCTGTAACCCCGCTTCGATCAGCATTCTTGCCAATCGCGGATGCACCGGCCATCCCGCCATTTTTCTTCCGATTTCGGTGAGTCGACCCCCTACTCCCTCCGTCGCCCCTAGGTCAGCTAATAACCTCTCCGCCCGAATCACAGATCCCTCCTCCGGATCATCCACCCAGCGAAAATCGCGTAGTCGCCCCGCCCCGGCCGCCGCCAACACCAGGGAAACCTCCGCTAGATCCAATCTTCGAATCTCCGGCTCTTCCGCCTTGGCTCGCTTTGACCAATCCATTTCCGTCTCCAACCGAACACAAATCCCTGGAGCCGTCCTCCCCGCCCGACCCGCCCTTTGCGCCGCTGACGCATGACTGATCCTCTCGATAAGCAAAGTCTCCAGCCCTCGTCGCGGATCATACTTCGCCATCCTCGCCATCCCGCAATCCACCACTGCCTTCACTCCATCCAACGTCAAC
>Ga0214917_10002541_pt1 | contig 22025 bp, 33 predicted proteins | sample LL_1208_BB_MetaG_FD_177983 | JGI IMG/M metagenome (GOLD analysis project Ga0214917, IMG submission 177983) | Freshwater microbial communities from Lake Lanier, Atlanta, Georgia, United States - LL_1208_BB | ecosystem: Environmental > Aquatic > Freshwater > Lake | place: USA: Georgia | collected...
TCCTCCCGCAGCGCGAGGCCCGCGAGCGCGGCGAGGACGAGCCCCGCCCAGCCGGCGAGGGCAGCAACGACGACCGCTGAGTCCGTCGCGCCGCGACGCATCTCGTCGACGGCCCAGAGCTCGGCGGTGGCCGATGCGAGGCTGATCGCGATCGGCGCGAGGGCGTAGGGGTCGAGCTTCATGACGCCCTCCGAATCGCATAGACGGCGGCGAGGACGTGGTCGCAGGCGGCGGTGATGGCGCGCTCGACGAGGGCGCGCTGCTCGGCGGTCGAGCACTGCGCGAGCAGCTCGGTGCGCAGCGCGCGGAGAGCCTGGAGGGCGGTCAGCACGACGGCACCTCCCACAGCCCGCGAGGGATGCCGACGCGCTGCTCCAAAAGCAGCCGCGAGGGCGCGGATGGAGTGGTTTCGCCGGAGAGCCACCGCGAGACGGTCGACTCAGCGACGCCATGCTCGCGGGCGAGCTCAGCCATGCGACCGCGGCGCGCGCGCGCCCAGCCGCAGAGGATCTCCCGCGCCGTGCGCGGGTCGGAGGGGGTGTCCATGCGCCAACCCTAGCGCGGCGCTTTGCTTCGTGCAACTATTCTCTTGCGCGACGCTCTGCTTCGCGCTAGTCACTGCGGCAGGAGAGACGACATGACCCCAGACGAGATTGCAGCGGCAGAGGCAGAGGCGGCGCAGGATGCGGAGGTGCTCGCGTGGTGGGACGCGCGCATCGCAGAGTGGGTGCTGGACCGGGAGACGATGGACTGCGACTGCGAGTGACCGACGCGGCGTCGCAGCGCCGCAGTGATCCCGCGCCCGCGGAGGCACCCCCCCGCAAGAGGGCGCGAGATCACTGGGACGCTGCGTCCCGAGGAGACGATGACGACCATGAGTGACAACAATCTCGCCATCCGCACGCTCGATGACGTTGAGCGTCTGGCGCAACTCGCAACCAAGAGCGGGCTCATCGCTCACAAGCGCCCCGAAGCAGCCGCCGTTGTGCTTCTGACCGGGCGAGAGCTCGGCCTCGCCCCGATGGCAGCGCTGCGCGGGATCTACGAGGTCTCTGGACGACCCGTGCTCTCCGCAGACATGATGGTCGCCGTCGTGCGCCGGTCGGGTCTCTGCGCGTCATGGAGGGTGACGGAGAGCACTCCCGAGCGATGCACGATCACCACGCTCCGTCAGGGCGAGCAGCACCCCGAGACGTGCTCGTGGACGATGGAGGACGCGCGGCGTGCGGGATGCGGCGGGCAAACGTGGTCGAAGTTTCCGCGGCAGATGCTCGCGCATCGCTGCGCCGCAGAGCTCGCGCGTCGCGTCTATCCCGATGTCCTGCTCGGGCTCTACACCCCGGACGAACTCGGCTCCGATGACGCGCCTGCGTCCGAGCGCGAGGTCGTCGTCGCCGAAGTCGCGCAGGCACCTGCGCCCGACGACGGTCCCGAGGTCGACGGCGTGAGCTACGTCGCGGCGATCGAAGCGATTGACCTCCCGCAGAAGGCCGTTGCCGTCTGGCAGGGCTTCAAGGGCGCGATCGGTCAGCTCCATCCCGCCGCGCGCGTCGCAGCGTGGGAGGCGATCTGCGAGCGCGTGTCGCAGGTTGGGCGCATGGGCGGGCACAAGGCAGCGTCGGCTTGGCTCAAGAAGGCGATCGCCGAGGAAGAGGCGCGGCTCGCCCTCGCGCCCGCACCCGCGCCCGAGGCGCAGGGATGAACTCGAAGGAGCGACGCCTGGCGCGCGAGGCTGCGGGGCTTTGCCTTCGCTGCCCCGAGCCCGCGCGCCCCGACCGGTCGTCGTGCCAGCTCTGCGCGCTGAAGCTGTCGCTGCGCGGGAAGGCCCAGCGGCAGTTGAGCGGCACCGGACGACCAGCTGGACGCCCGCTCTCGCCGGTCGGCGCGGCGATCCGCGCGCTGCTCGCGACGGGAGCCAGCACGGACGAGATCGTCGCGCAGACCGGCGCGACGCGAGCGCACGTCCGAGCAACGAGGCGACGATGGCGACCCACCTGATCGCAGCGCTGCTCTGCTCGGCGATCACCTCCCGCCGCGAGGCGCGCGCCGTCCGCGAGCTCCATCGCGCAGCCTCGCGCGTCCTCGCCGCTGACCGCTCGACGGCCTCGCAGCGCGCCGCCGCGCAGGAGTCCGCGGAGAGGCTCTGGGATCTCGTCGCCGCGCAGCCCGAGGGCGAGCGCGTCCCGGTCCTCGTCGCCCTCGCAAGGTCGCTCCTCGACGACGCGCCAGAGCACTGCGTCGATCTCGACCGCGCCCTGCGCGACGCCGCCGCGCGCCACGGGTGGCCCGTCAGCGCCGAGCACGAGCAGACCGCCCGCGCGCTCCGCGTCGGGCTCGACACGCCGTCGTAACGCCAACACGCTAAAACCACAGGAGCACCATGATTTACATCACAGAGCCGGGACACACTGGCGGGGTCGGAGCCATCGGGATGCGAGTGCTAGTGCAGTCGCTCCGAGATGCAGGGCACGAAGTAAAACGCGTGAGACTTTTTCGCGCGGCCGAAGACGCTGACCAGCAACTGGATATGTTCGGACGCGATACCGAGAAGATCGTCGACCACACCTGGCTCGCGAAGCCGGATGCATGGTTCGTTTCTGTGCTTTACGTCAGGCAGTACGTCGAGATCCGAGAGATGTTCGCGCGCATGGGCGTGCCGATGCGCACGGAAGACAGGTCTCCGTCCGACCCGCTCGTCGCGTTCGGAGGTCAGTTCTCGATCACGCCTGAGCCCCTCGCGGAGTTCGCCGACGTGATCGCGCTCGGCGACGGCGAGCTCACCGGGGGGCGCATCGCCGAGATGCTCCGCGCGGGCGCTGGGCGTCTGGACATCATGCGCGACCTCTCTGGTGAGCGCGGCTTTTACGTGCCGTCGCGCGGCTTGCGCCGTTTTGAGCGGTGGGAGAGCGATTCTTATCGCGCGGTCACGGTCGAAGACGGGCGCAACCCGACGATCGAACTCGCTCGCGGCTGCGCGTCGAAGTGCGCGTTTTGCCGAATCGGATGGGCCGGTGGCACTTATCGCGAGGCTCCGCGCGAAGAGGTCGAGCGCGAGATCGCTCGCGTCGGCAAGGGGAACGTGAACATCTTTGCGCCGGATTACTCGTCCGTGTCGTGGGTCGAAGATGTTGAGCGCGCTGTCGCAGAAGCGGGATGCCGCAATGTCGGCCGCGATGCTCGCGCCGACGCGACGCACAGACTGCTCCGCAAGGGAGGAGCGGTGAAGGCTTTTTCGTTCGGCGTCGAGGGCCTCTCAGAACGTCTGCGCGCAGCGGTTGGCAAGCCGCTGTCGTCGGCGAAACTGACGGAGACCATGGCGATGCTCGACGCTGCGGGAGTGCGCACCGTCAAGTGGTACATGCTCTTCGGCCTGCCTGGTGAGACCGACGCCGACGCGGCAAGCTTCGTCGATCAACTGGAGGCGTCAAACGCGGTCTTCACCGGCGCTCTCACGGTGACCGCTGGGCAGTACAAGGCGCTCCCCCACACTCCGCTTGAGCGCTGTGAGAACACGCACCGCGAGGACGCTGCGGCTAGGTTCGACGGTGCGGTCCAGTGGGCCAAAGCCTGGAAGGCGCGCGGGATCGCTGGGAAGCGAATCGTTGCTGGGTACAAGGGACGCGAGTTGCACGAGTGGGAGTGCGTCCTGCTGCGTTCGGGTCGCGAGGCCGCTCGTTACATCGCATCCGCGAAGGAAAGCGAAATCGCTTCTGGAAAATGGCGCGATCGCGGGCTCGACCTCGACCTGCTGCGAGCCATACCTGACGATGCACCGACCGCGTGGGATCACGTAATCGCGGGGCCGCCGCGCGAGGCTCGGGCGAAGGCGCTCGCGAACTATTGGCGTGCCATGAGGCGAGGACGCTCTCTGCCACTCGCTCGCGAGGTGTCAGATGCGACCTGATCCGAAATACGCGGCCGAAGCGCTGTACGCGACGGCGTGGGCCAAGCCAAAAGCCGAACGCCTGGCGATCGCCATCGACGCCGCGCAAGGGCGAGTGCGTCCAGAGTACGCCGAGTGGGTGCGCTCTGGGCGTCCAGACGCGCTGCACAAACGCTAGAATTCCAGCGCTTTTCAACAATCGTCATCCGCGCCGACGAATAATTGTTGACGCGGAGGTGCGTGGGGGACTAGGTTCCGTGGTGTCAGGGCGATGGAGCCCGCGACACCCCCGGAGAGACGACCATGACGACCAGCACCATCACCCTCGACTGCACCAGCCTCACCGTGACCGTAGACAGCGACCGCATGGCAGTCGGCCACGCGACCTTCGGAAACCTCTGCCGCGCGGCTGGCATGGGCGACCTCGCGGTGCTCTCGCAGGTGCACATCGACCGCGCCGACGACGACTTCGCGGCCCTCGACGCCCTCGACGACTCTCTGCGCGACCGAGCCCGCGCGGCCGGCGACTTCGCCGTCGGCGAGCGCGTGTGGCTGCTACTGCCGGGCGAGGGCGTCAGCGGCTGCGCCGTGTGGGCGCGCGGCACGATCGACGAGTGAGAGGCCGAAACGCCGCCCCGCAAGGGGCGCGCGTCGCGCAGTGACGCTGCGCCTGATGAGGCCCATCAGACACCCCAGGAGAGACGACATGATCACCATCGAAACCGTCCGCACCGCCCGCACCATCATCGCCGCCGCCCTCGCCACCACCGCCACGCTCCGCGCGCGCCCCGCCCGCTTCGGCGACTTCTCGGGCCGTCGCAACGGCTTCGCCGTCCGCTGCGGGCAGTTTGTTGCCCGCTACGCGACGCGCCCCGAGGCGGACGCCGCTGCCGAAACCGCCGTGGCCGCCTATGCGGCGTGGGTCCGCGCCGAGGCGGTTGCGGCGGGCCTCGCGCCCGAGTCGGTCACGCGCGACGGCCTCACAGTCACCAGCCCCGCCGGGGTCGAGACGTTCACCGTCGAGCCCTGCGTGGTGTTCGCCGCTTGATCCCCGGGGCCTCGCGGCCCCTCCGCAGTGCCTCCGAGGGGGCGCTGCGGAGGCTCCGCGATGTCCGCGACGCCTGCACTGGAGAGACGACCATGACCACGACCAAGAAGAGCACCCTCGCCGCCCGCGTCAATGTCTACACCTTCGCCGCGATCGGCGACGCGAAGGCTCCCTCGATCGGCATCCCCGGTCGCACCATCGCGCAGGTCGGGATCGAGCGCCTGGACGACGACGCCGCGGAGCTCACGCTGCGCGCGCTGCGGCTCGCGGAGGTGGAGCTGTGATCACCACCTCCGACGCCACCGCGACCATCGTCGCCGTCGCCGACGGCACGGTCACCGTCGCCGTCCGGTGGGACTGGCGGCATGACCTGACCAGCGCGCCGCCGATGCTCAACGCAGACATCGCCGACCGCCTCGCGGACCTGCTCGGCGGCGAGTGGTTCTTCGACCGCTGCGAGGCGGTCGGCGAGGTCGCAGAGCTCCGCACCTGGAGGTGCGCGTGAGCGCCCGCCGCAAGCACCCGTGCGAGACGCTGATCTCGCGCGTCGCGGGGCTCCCGTCGGAGGCGTCCGCGTGGGAAACTGTCGCGGTCGACGCCCTGCGCGCCGCGCCCTCCCTGCTCGCCGCCGACGGCGCGCTCGGAGTCCCCAGGGGCACGACGCAGCGGTGGGCGCGGTGGCTCCGCGAGCACGGCCACGACCTGCCCGCGCACCGCCCCGGATGGGCTCCCGGTCGCCCGCTCCCGCCGCGCGCGTCGCCCGAGGAGCAGCGCCGTCGCAGCGCGCTCGGAGTCGCCGCGCGCAAGAAACGCTAGAATTCCAGCGGTTTCCAACAATCGCATCCCGGCGCGACAATAAAACGTTGACGCCGGGTGAGGGTGAGTTTAGATTCCGTGGCGTCAGGGCGATGGAGCCCGACGCACCGGAGAGACGACCATGACGATGCACAAGTGCCACCTCTGCAGCGCCCGCCACGACATCGCCCCCTTCCGCACCGCCGAGGACGGGTCGAAGCGCTCGCCCCGCGTCGCCGTCGCGCAGGCGCACTACGCCGCGCCGCGCGCCGCCGCGCCCGTCGAGATCACCGAGGCGATGCGGTGGGACAGCCGCACCGGCAAGCGCTTGAGCGAGCGCGAGACCCTCGAGGTCGCTCGCGAGGTCGCAGCCATCCGCGCTCGCAGCGCCGGTCCCTTCTTCCTCGCCCGCTGATCCGCCGCCGCCACCGAACCGCAGACACATCAGGAGAGACGACCATGGCCAGATACAATGCCGCCGCCCGCCGCTACAACAACCTGCACAACGAGGGTTCTGACGGCTTCTCGCCCTCCAGCGAGGACAACTTTTACGCCCGCGCCGACGCGGCGCGCGTCGCCCGCTACGGCCGGACGACTTGCCCGTGCTGCGGGCAGGTGTACGCCGTGAACATCAAGGGTGACACTGCGCTCGATCACCAGTGCCCCGAGCGATCGGCCGCAGCGCGCGGCGAGGACTGATCCGCCGCGCCACCGCGCCGACCCGCCGCACGTAGCCGGTGGGGTCGGCGCTCGCGCACGTGCCCCACCGGTAGCGCCGCAGCGCGCCGCCCCACCCGCCGCACAGCCGCCGCCCGTGGGCGAGCGTCGCCGCCGCGCACCGCGCCTGCGCCCGCACCCCGCGGTCGCGCCCGCACCCGCAAAGGATCGCCCCGCGCGTGCCTAGCCCCGACTCCACCTGACAGACCGCGAGCGCCATCGCGACGGGCACGCGCGCCGCCCGCGCCGCGCGCTCGATCTCGTCGACCGTCGCCTGCGACGGCGCGCGCGAGAGCTCAAGCGCCACCCGGAGCGCGTCAGCCAGTCGCATCCCCTGGGGTCTCGTCGGTCGACGGCCGCACGACCCGCGGCGGCGCAGGCGCGATCCCGTGGTCGCGACAGAGCGGCCCTGCAGCCCACGCGACCAGTTCGCGGTGGCGCGCCGCAAGGTGCGTCTCGGTCGCCGCCGCCTCATCCGCCGCGCGGGCAGCCAGCGCGGCCTCCAGAGCCCCGTGGTGCGCCCGACAGAGAGCCGCGTCGCCCTCGTCGTCCGTCTCCACCAGCCACCGCGGCAGGAGCCATTGCAGGGGCCTCCAGGGGCGCAGCTCTGGCAGCGGGCGGGTCGCGGGAGCCGAGCATCCGCGAGCCCGGCAGACGGGCTCCTCCGGGGCCGTGGCGGGGCTCGCCGGGGCCGGAGTCGCGCGCCGCCGACCGGCCAAGCGCACGACCGCGAGCCCGAGCACCACCAGCGCGAGCGCGAAGGCAACCTCTTCCCTCACGGCAGCAGCCCATCCGGCGACGCCGCGACGCCGGTCCACCCCGCGCGCAGGAGCGCCTCGAACGGCAGCGGGCCGGGGTCGCCCGGTCCCCTGACGTGCGCCGGGACGAGGTTGCAGTGCCCGATCGCGCCGCCCCACCGCTCGCCGCGCCCGCCGAGCTGCGCTCCGTCGCGGGAGCGCGCGGCGGGCGAGAGCAGCCCGCGCACGGGCGACAGGAGCGGCGCGCCGCCTGCGTCGAGAAGCACCCGCCGAGGGATCGCCAGCGCCACCGCGGCGGCGTCGCAGACGGCCACCAGCGCCGCGAGTTGAGCCTGCCACAGATCCGCGCTGTCGTGCTGCTGGACGAGCTCGACGCCGATCGTCCAGCCGTTGGCGTGCCCCGCGTGCCACGTCATCCACGTCGCAAGGTCGGCCTGCTGCAGCACCGTGCCGTCGGTGTCGATGGTCAAGTGCCACGAAACTTCGCGCGCGGTCTGCGACTGGTAGCGCGCGAGAGCCTCGGCGCGCGTCGACGCCTGCCCGCCTGGGCGCAAGCGACCGCCGCGCGCGCCGCGCGTGGTGTGGATCACGATCCCTCGGACCTTGTGAGCCGCTCGCGGCGCGCCGTCAGTTACCGAGGGCGCGCGCTTGGGGTCGTCCAGCCACGACGCGCCCTCGACGGACGCAAGCGGCCACCTCACTCCTGCGATGATCAGATCCATGGCCGCTGCTCCCTCCACCGTATCTCGCGCTCGCGCTCCCGTTCGAGCACTTCGAGGCGCGCGCGGAGCGCCTCAACCTCCGCGCGCAGGGCCTCGAGCGCGGCCTCCAGCGCAGCCTCGCGCGAGGTCACTCGTCCGCTCCTGCGTCGCGCGCCGGAGTCGGGCAGACCGCGCCGCCGCCGCCGTCGAGGTGATGGTCGTGCACCTCGCGGGCGGTCAAGACCGCGACTTCGAGGGCCTTGAGCGCGAGCTGCCAGGCGCTCGCGCCGCAGCCAGCCAGACAGGCCGCGAGGGCCACAACGATCAGCGGGCGAGCCATGTGCCACCTCGGAGGTTTTCGAGCAGGACCGGCAGCAGCATCGCGTTGCGCCCACCGCCGCCGTTGCGCGCCATCTCGAAAAGATTGTGGGGGCGCACGCCTGCGACCAACAGGATCGCCGCCGTCGTCTGGACGTCGAGCTTGCCCTCGCGGGCGAGCATCACGACCGCGAGCAGCGCGCCCGCGTAGATCGCGCGGTCGAGGACGACGCGCAGACGGTCGCGCATCGCGTCGTGCGCGGCGGCAGGGGCCGACGACAGCCCGTCGAGCGGCGGGCGCTCCGTCGGCGGGGGAGGGAGCACCGGCGCAGGTGGCGGCGGCGGCGCGAGTCGATCGACCATCGCGATGAGCCTTTCGGGGTCAAACGGTTTTAGGAGCAGCGACCATCCCTGGGACGACGCCGCGTGCTGCGCATCGTCGTCGTCGAGCCCGCTCACCACCAACACGGGCAGCGCGAGCGAGCGCAGGCGCGCGTGCAGCCCCGCCGAGGGCTGGCCGAGCGAGAGATCGAGCAGCACGGCGTCAGGCAGGCCCGCGTCCAGCGCCGAGAGCGCGTCGTCGACCGTCGCGGCCTCGCGGACTTCGTGCCCGCGCTCGCGCAGGAGCGATGCCGCGAGCACGCGCACGGACTCCTGGTCTTCGACGATCAGCAGCTTCACACGCCCTCGCGCACGGTGATGTCGTCGATTGCGCCCGCGAGCCCAGTGCCCGCCCACTGCGCCAAGAAGATGGTCAGCCGCTGCGGCGTCAGGCCGACGAGCACGACGCTCCCGCCGACCTGCGACCACGAAGTCGGCTGCGCGGTCGAGGTGCCGGTGCCGCGCTGCGCGGTGATCACGCCGCCGCGCGAGAGCAGGCGACACCAGCCGGTGCCGTCGAGCGGGAGGGTGCCCGCCGCCGTCGCTGCTGCTGTGTACGTCGTGCTGATCCACGACCCGAGCTCGACGGTCCCGTCCTGCGCGAGCACGATCTCAACGCCGCGCGAGTCGTCGGATGCGCCGACCGCGAGCATCATGCGCCCGTCCGTCGAGCCCATCAGCCCGACGACTCGAAACGTCACCGACCAATCCATCATCCCCGCGAGCTGCGTGGTCACGCTGCGGAGGATCCGAGGGTGCGACGACGTGGGGTAGACCGGGGTCACGTACACGCCGTTGCCGAGCGCGACCGCGTACTCCGTGCCCGCCGACGCGGTGCCGCTGCCGTTGGAGAGTGTCCACCCGGTCGCGGAGCCCGTGTACGTGGTCTCGGTGACGGCCTCGCCGCCGCCGCCGAGGATGCCGGGGCTTGTGGCGTTGATGCTCACGTCCAGCACCCCGCTTGCGGCGTCGCAGAGTAGGGGACGCGCGGCACGATCTCGACGGCGGTCGGCAAGAAAACCGCGAGCGACGCGGTGCCGTCGTCGGGGATCGAGTCGTCCTCCGCGTGCGTCGCGGTGATGATCGCCGCGCGCGGCACGGTGGAGTCGGGAGGGAGAAATCGGACGATGGTGCCGAGCGTCATGGTGCGACTCCGAGGATGCGGTATTGCAGGTCAGTCCATTGGACTGTGTATGTTCCGCTCCCGGTCGCGGTGCGCCCGGAGCGCACGCTCACGCGCGAGAGAAATCCACCCGCGAGAACGGCGACATTCGTGGCGACGCTCGCGGTGGTGTTCCACGTCGTCGGCGGCGTCGATGAGCCGCTCGTCCCCCACGCCGAAGACGCGTACGATGGCGTCACGATCAAACGGATCCACACGCCGCTGGTGAGCGAAAACGTGCCCGCCGTCGCGACCTGCACGTACCCGCTGCCGGTATTTTGGTAGAGCGACAGGAAACCCGTCTCGTGCACTTGCGCGACGAAACCTCGCGTGTCGCTCGCGTCGCTCAGTGCGAGCGAGGTGTACCACAGCGTTGGGATGGAGGTCGTGCACGTGAAGCGGCCCATCACCTCGATCAACGGGCACTCTGCCGTGGTGATCGACGCGCGGAAGCCGTTGAGATAGCTGTTGTTTGCGGTGTTGAAGGTCGCTGACCCAGTGGCGGGGCGCGTTACCGACGCGGTGCCGCTCACCACGTCCGTCCAGCCCGTGGTGGGCAACAGGATGCGGCTGCCGCTGACGGTGCCGAGCGCAGTGTTGATGTCGCTCGCGCTGCGATCCGCCGAGAGGTCAAGGCCCGCGATTGTGCGCGTCGTCGGCACCGCGCCGATGCGCGCGAGCGCCGACGCGGCGTTGAGGGCCTCGCCGACGCCGCTCGCGTTCAGGCCGAGGACGGTGCTCGGCTTCGTGGCGTCGAGCAGCACGTCAGCTGGCGCGTCTGGCAACGTGCCGCCACCGCCACCCCCGAGGATGCCGGGAGTGCTGCCGGCGATGCTCACGACGCACCCACTGCGGTCAGCGTCAGGGTGCCGCGAGAGCCCGACGACGTGGAGAGCGCGCGCACACGCACGGTGCGGATGCCGTTGAGCTCGAACGGCAGGTGCACCGCGCCGGTCACGTCGCGGGTGTACCGCACCGAGCCAAGCGCCGCCGTCGCGATGCCCGAGGTGATCGTGGCCGTGCCGTCGATGACGACCGGGATCGCGACCCACGTCGTCCCGTCGAGAGTGCCCTGCACCTCAATGGTCAGCAGCGTCTCGTCAGCGTGCTTGGCCCAGTTGGCGACGATGCTGAGATACTCGTTGTCGCGAGTGTCGAAGTTGCTGCCGACGACCGCGATGGACCCGGTGAGGGCGACGGCGTTAGCGAGGACTACGGGCTTGGATTTCTCGGCCACTGGTCGACTCCAGCTAATCGCGCCGCGAGCACAGCCGGTCGGCCGCTGGGCGCTGCCGGGACACTATCACGTCTCGTCTTCGCGGAGGTCAACGCAAGCGATTGAGAGCAGGTGCCCAGAGCCTGGACCCTTGCACTGGATACGCAAACGCACGAGGCCGTCGGTGCCGTCGGTCGGCAGCGCCACCGACACCGCCGTCGTCCACGCCCACGCGCCGCTGGTGGCCGTGAGGGTGACCGCCGTGCTGCCTTCGGTGCCCGCGCCGACGAAAGCGTTGCCCGAGAGCGAGCCGCCCTGATGGTAGAGTTTGAGCTCGCAGTCGGTGGCGTTGTCAGTGCGGTAGCGCACGCGCAGCTTCCACGGGCTCGTCACCGACGAGGTGTACAGCTTTCGGAGTTGCAGGTACCAGTGGGGGTCGTTGACGCGGGCGGTCTGCATCCAGTCTACGTCACCCTCGGTCGCGCTCTCGCGGTTGAAGTGCGGCGTGTGGTTGGGGTTGACGCTCGTGTTGGCGCTCTCGACACCCGAGACGCACCAGTGCTGGCGGATCTCCGAGCGCGCCTTGTCGAGACAATGCCAGAGCCGTTGGAAGCCTCGCGGCGATGAGCTGCCGCCGTCGACCACGGGGCGACCCGAGCGCGTCGCAGCGGCGTCCCATCCGGGCTCCGACGACGACACCGCGAGCGACGAGAGCGGGCACTCGTGCACCGTGACGCGGCGCACGCCCGCGCTCTTCGAGCTCGCCCCGACCGCGATGGCCACCTCGTGCGTCATCGATGCGGTGACCGCAGACACGTCCGCGAAGCCCACGATCTCCGATGGCGCGGTGCGCCCCGGCGGCGGATTGAAGTGGTTGATGGTGCCGTCGAGCCCGCCCGCGTCGAGCCACGACGCGCCCGTGGGCAGCGTCGCCGTGATGGTCTGCGATGATAAGATTTCGTGACTCTCATGGATCTCGACGGCGATTCGGATCACACGCGCGCCTGGGCTGCGCGTGTAGGGCACGCGCAGGGTGTACGAGAGCCCTTCGAGGGCGATGCGCCCCATCCCCGTCGGGCGCGTCGGCGCGTCGGCCTCGCCGGTCTTGACGAGGTTGTGCCCGACGACGAACGAGATCTCTTCGGCCAGGCGAGAGACGCTGCCGACGTTGACGGCCTCGCCCGTGCGGACGGACTCAAGGCCGAACGCCGATGGAGCCTGAAAAACCGGGGTCGCCATCACCACACCTCGAAGATCGAGACGGACTCAATCGTATCCGGGTCACCACCGAGCGTCGTCGTTGATCGCCAGCCAACCCAGACATACGCGGGCGTGATGCCCGATGTCGCGCCGATGCCAGATCCCGCCTCGCGGCACCGCCACTCCGCGCTCGGCACCACCGGCTGCGGATCGAGCAGCAGGTCGAAAACGCAGAGCGTGTCGCTGCCTCCAGCCGCCTTGCTGGCCGTCGCAACCGCATAGCGCCGCGACGTGATGGGCGTCTCGGCGTTGGCGGTCAATACGGCGTAAACGTAGAGGTTGGTGCTCGCTTGCGTGCTCTTCGTACCTTGAATCACGCACCGGATCTTGCGCGGCACCAGCCCAGCGGGCGCGGTCTGCACGCGCGTCATCGAGAGGGCGATGGGGCCGAACATCTTGGCCGTGCGGTCGCGGTACCACGGGATCAGCGCGTAGGCGTCGTTGGTGCCGCTGACCTCCGTCTCGTCGATGACGCCGGTCCACGCTCCAGCCCAATCGACCTCGCCGGGGCCGAGGGCGTGAGCGATCAAGCGAACGTTGCGCTCCGACAGGTGCGACAGGTTGGAGTGGGCGATATGGACGCTGCCGGCGTCGAGCGGGTCGCCGTCGGCGAGGTAGCCCGTCGCAGGCGCAGGGTGCTTGATGTACCGCTGGACGATGCGTTGACCGATGGGCATGGCGGGCTCCTATGGCGCGATGGGGCGCACGGCGTCAGCGGTGCTGTTGATGACGTTGGTGGAGTCGTCGCCGACGTACATCCACTCGCTCTTCTGCGAGGCGACGCACGCGGCGTAGTCCGCGAAGCGCACGTCAACCCAGCCCGCACCGATCTTCGACTGCGCCGTCGCGCTCATCGCCGAGGTGAAGGTCAGCGTGTTCGCGCCGGAGTCCACCGCCGCGATGGTCAGCTGCTCGGTCCACAGCGTCGTAGTGTCGCGCTCGACGAGTTCAACCACATCGCCCACCTCGAAGGTGCCAGCGTCGACCGTGCCCGAGTAGGTGTACACGCTGTCGACGTAGCCACTCGCAAGCTGCACCTTGGTCGATGCGATTATGGAGTCGATCTTCCCACACGGCGCGTAGGGGTAGGACACGCGCGGGAACAGCAGCGCCTCGACGCGCATCTGCGCCCGCTCGAAGTCGAGCTCCCTCGCGATGACGTAGCCGAGCTTGGACGTTAGGCCGCGCCCGCCTGCGCCGGTCGGGAGCATCCACTCCGAGACGCGGATCAGCGACCCGAGCTCAACCGAGTCCCAGAGCGACGCCTTGAGCGTGAGCTTCGCGACCGCGAGCGGATCGCTCCAAAGCTCGGCGCGCCCGACCACCTCGCGCGCGAAGGCGTAGGGGTCGTCGAAGGGCATCGACTGATCTTCGATCCCCGCAAGGTCGATGGTGATGGTGCGTCCGGGGCCGTAGCGCGCGCGAGACTGCTGCAACGTCGCCTCGACGTTGAGCGCCTCGCCCTTGATCCTGATGCGGTTGACTAGCCCGTCGGTCCACCGCGACCATGATGGCTTCCCGATGAGGTCGGTCGCGGTCAGCGTCACGACCGGCGAGGCACCCGCCGAGGGCCACCCCCACGCGTGGATCGCGAGACGCCCCGAGCGCATGACGGGGGTGCATCCCTGGAGCAGACACGCTTCGGTGACCACGCTGCCGAGGGTGCGCTCGCCGTCGAAGTAGAACTCCCTCGCCGTGCGCAGGCCCGCCGTCGCTCGGATCGCTGGGCCGCTCGCGCCGCCCGCGTACACGCTCGTCCAGTCCCAGTCGTCTGAAACCGTGTCCTCGCAGAGCCCGACGATGGAGTGCTTGAGCCCGAGCATCCAGTGATCGGTGCGGACGCGGTAGACCACCTGCGCCACGGGCGATCCGGTCAGCAGCCAGCGGTCGGTCCCGACGGCGGTCGGTGAGGGCGTCGCGACCGTCGCCTTGCGCTTCAGAAACGTGACGTAGCCGTTGACGTTGGGTCCGAGCGCCGTCGTGTCCGTCGCGGTCACCTGCGCGATCAGCACCGACCAGTTGTTGTCGAGGTGGACGCGCAGGCACGGCTGCTCGGTCGTCGTCAGCGACGCTTCGGTGGTGGCGGTCTGCGACCACGATGACGGCAGCGACGCGAGCGAGGACACCAGCCCAGCCCAGCTCCCGATGGCGCGCGAGAACACCGACAGACCGTTTGTCGGCACGTCGGTCACCCGCAGGAGCACCGCGAAGTTCGAGACGTTGGCGCGGCTGTTTTCGGTCGGCGCGTCGGTCTGGAGCCAGGAGACGCCCGTGCGAAACGCCGAGGTCGAGTCGGCGTTGACGTTGAGGCTGCCCGTGTCGCTCGGCGTGAAGACGTAGTTGACGCGCTGCCCCGCCGCTGCGGTGAGCGTTGAGGCGTTCTGCTGGTGCTGTCGCAGGAGCAGCGCGAGCGAGCGATACGAGCCCGTCGTGCGAGCGATGACGCGCCGACCCGTCGCGGGGTTGGTGCCCCCGGAGAGCGTGGTGTACGTGACCAACAGGGGCACGTCGCCGCTGTTGTTCTCCGTCGTGCTGCCGCTGTTGTAGCCCGTGAGGCGCGTCGTCCCGAGCACCCCGCCGACCACGTTGCCCGCGTGCACTTGCCACAGCGAGTCGCAGGCCATGGTGTACCGCGCGCCGTCGTCCGAGAGCGACGGCGCACGCACCGCGTAGCCCGACCAGTAGAGCGTCGCGGTGGTGCCCTCGACGCGCCACAGGTTGACCTTGCGCCGCGTCGTCCACGGCACGCTCGCGTAGAGCTCGGGGAAGTACCCCGTCGCCGCGTCGACCGTGTGCGCGATCGCCTTCGTTCCGAGGCGCCCTCGCGTGACCGTGAGGACGTTGCCAGCGACCGCAGTGACCCGCACGCACTCCGTGTTGAGCCAGGCGAAACAGGGCGCGGTGAACAGCGCCCCGTTGCCGACAGTGATCGAGGTCGCGCTCGCGGTGATGGTCGAGGCCAGCGGCGTCGAGGTGAGCAGCGCCGCGTCACGCCCCGCGAGGCTGGTCAGGAGCGGCGAGCCGCCTGCCGTCGTCGCGGCGTCGTGCAGCTCGAACGACAGCGGCGACACCTCAAGCTCGCCCTCAAGGGGCTTCGCGCGCTCGCTGATGGTGCCGCGCGGCATCGCCAGCCACCCGTTGGCGTAGGACACGCCCGCCTGCCCGCCCCACCAGAGCGGAGACGCGCTCGTCAGGGTGCCGAGGTCGTGCGTGGCGAAGACGTACGGGACGCCCGCGATGGTCAGTGCCCAGCCCTGGCTCACAGCGACCCCGCCCCGGCGTAGGAGACCTCGAAGGACACGTCGCGGCGCGCGTCGTATCCGGGGATCGACAGTGCGATGCGGCTCGCGCCAGCCATCTCGGGCGTGAGGTACACCTTCTCAAAGCTCGTCGAGGTGCCCGCGATGACCTCTTGCAGCGTGCCCCAGACCATCCCGCACTCCAGCGTGTGAGCGGTGACGATGGCGTCGTGCACCGACCATGGCGGCGCTTGTCCAGGCTCTCCCGTCGAGGGCGAGAGCCATCGTGACGCGACCGGGAACGCCTGCGTCGAGGTCGAGGAGAGCGAGGTCACGAAGCCCGCGTCTTTGGGCATCAGCTTGAAGCTCGCCGTGCGACGCAGCGTGGCGCGCCCATCGTGCCATCCGTAGACCGTGCCGTCAGGCATGGCGCTCGCGGCGTAGCGCTGCGGTTGGTCGATCCAGCCCGTGTCAGGGTCGACGAAGGCAGCGAAGACGCAGTGCGTCGGCTGGTAGTCGCTCGTCGCGGAGGCACCCGCCGCAAGCGGGCCGATGTCGCCCGTGAACCCGAGCAGCGAGCGCAGCGTGGTCGCGCCCGAGAGCGTGATCGTCCCTGTGCCGGTGCTCTTGTAAACCACGCGCACCTTGCCCGCGGAGGTTAGCTCGACCGCCCAGTATGTCGGCCCGCCGAGCGCGGTTTCAAACGCGGCCAGCAGCTCCTTGGGGTCGGTGTGAGCCGTGCCGCCTGCGCCCGAGGCGGCGAGCTTGGTGCGGTACCACCCCGCCGCGAGCGTGCGGTTGGTCGGCCCGCCGCGAGAGTCGGTGGTCGTGAAGGTCAGCGTCGACGCGACGTTGAAGCTCTGCGCGAGCAGGTAGCCCAGTGACTCTGCCATGGTCAGCCTCCGAAGAGCCCGTTCAGGTGCTCGCGGCGCAGGACGCCGGTACCGACGGCCTCGCGCAACGAGTTGCTAACAGCCGCCTGCACACCCGCGTCCGTGAACGCCGCGCCCGACACGTTGATGGTGAGGTTCAGCGGGCCTCCACCGCCCGTCTGACGGTCGTCGGCGCGGGCTGCGGTGGCAGTCCCACCCGAAGGCGTTGCGGGCGCTGGAGCGCCTCCTGCGCGGTTTGGCTGCGGTCCCATGGCGGCAGCGCCGATGCCAGCCGCAGCGGCGACCGCGCCGTGCATCGCCGCCGAGGAGAAGTGCGCCGACGCGCCAGGCACGTTGCCGACGGCGAGCGCGCCAATGCCCAGCGCGGTCTCTTTGAGCGCCTCGACCACGCTCTGTCTGGCGAGGTTGCGGAGGAAGGCGCGGGTCTGATCCTCCATCACCTGAGCGAAGGACGCGCCCGCGTTCGACTGCGCGTCCATCGCCGCGAAGATCGCATCGGTGAACGCGCCGCCGAGAAAGCCAGCGACCTCGACGCCCTTGTCGAGCACGAACTGCTGCGAGGTCGAGAGCGCGTAGGAGCTCTGGGTCATCGCGTCGGTCGCGTCGACGAGCTCTCGCGTGGTCTGCGTTAGCGCGGTCTGGAGCCCGATCCGCTGCTGGATGAGCCCGTTGACCTCGGCGATAGGACGGCCGAACGCGCGCGCGGTCTGCTCTTCGCGCTGCGCCTCAACCAGCAGACCCGACAGCGCCTCGCGCTGCTCGCGCAGGATCTTGATCCGCTCGCGGCGCTGGCTGGCTTCGGCCTCGCCCTGCCGCATCCCTGCCGCTTGCAACGCGAGCTCTGCCTCCGCGCTCTGCCGCTGGAGCGACACGCCGCCGATGCGCTGCTCAAGCGTGCCGCCTCGCGCCTCGCGCTGTCGCTCGATCTCTCGAGTGAAGCCGCCGAACATCGACGCGAGACCAGCCGCATCAGATGGCAATCGCTCAATGCGCACGTCGACAGGCTGCTCTTGCGGTGCCGCTGCTCGGGCTGCGCCGCCACCGCCGCCTGCCACACGGTTGCGGCGGCGGACCTCGCGTTGCCGCTCCTGCTCTGCCGCGCGAGCTGCAGCCGCCTCTTCGGCCGCTCGCATCCGCGCCGTGTCCTCGATCTCGGCGGTGAGCGACGCGAGCTGCTGTTGCAGGATCTGCTGTCGCGTCAGGCCGCGACCGCCAGCGAAGCCGAGCGACTCGCCAGGCGCGCCGCCACGCTCTGCCGAGGCGAGCGTTGAGAGCAGCCGCGCCCGTTGCTCGGGCGTGGCTTGCGTCCCGAGCTGACCCAGCTGGATGCCGCCGAGGTTGAAGCCTCGCGCGCGAAGGCGTGCCGCTGCCGGACCAGCCTGCTCGACAAACGCCCCGCTGGCGCTTTGTGCCGCCTGCGCCGCGCCTGCGCTGACTCCAGCCCGCAGACCGATAGCCTCTCGGAGCGTGCCGACGACGGCGGTCACGGCCTCGTCCCACCCGTTGGTGGCACGCGCCGCGTCGGTCACCCACGACGCGAACTGGGTGAAGAACTGGGCGAGCTCCAGTCGCTGCGCGACCAGCCCGGCAATCGCGTCGGCTGCCTCGCGCGATGCGCGAGACGCCATGTCCACCGACTCCGACAGAGACGCCGCCGAGGTGCCGGTCTGCGCCGCTTGCTCTTGGAGCTGACGCAGCGCCTCGCGCATCGCGTCGCCAGCCTCCATGCCCTGCTGGAGCCGCACGCCGAAACGCGAGAGCTCCTCGCCTGGGTTGATGAGCTGGTCGGTGAGTTGGTCGAGCGCCTGCCCGAGCTCGGTGCCGGTGGCGCGCGAGTACTCCCGCGCGCGCGCCGTTACGGCCGCGAGCTCCTGCGCCGACAGTCGAAGCCCAGACTGGAGCACGCGCTGCTGGACGGACGCTGCCTGCTCCGCGGACACCGCGCCCGCGGTGGCCTGCTGGACGTAGCCGTACGCCCCGCCAAGTTGCTGGAGCGCGCGCTGATGCGTCTCGGCTCGGGTCGCCGCGTCAACGAGCGCGGGTCCGAACTCAAGCGCGGCATCGATCGCGCTGCGAAACCCATCCGCCGCGAGATCGCCGAGAGCGTGGTTGAGGATCTGCGTCTGACCGGCCGACTGCTCGGCCGCGTCGCTCACCCCTTCGAGCGGAGCCTGCGCGTCCTTGGCTGCGTCGCCCATCTGCTTGAGGGCGCGCGACACGTCTCGCGCCTCCCTCGACAGTTCCTTGAGTGCGTCATCTGCCACGGTCGGGCTCTTTTCGCTTGGCTCGCTCCAGCTCGTCACGCTCGCGCGCGGCCAGAGAGTCTTGCACGAGATCGAGGGCGTCGACCTCGGCACCGGTCGGGTGCGGGCATCGCAGGGCTAGCGCGCCTGACCGCAGCCACCGCAGGAGCACCACAGCGCGGTGAGCCTCGGGGCGGCGAGGATAGTACCCCGGACACGCTCGAAGCTCACCATCCTCCGCGCCGCAGAGTCGCGACACCCGCTCGAGCGCGGCGCGCTGCGGCGCAGGCAGATCCTCCGCGCCGACGCGTCCACCAGCCAGCGGGCATCGCCACTCGGCGCGGCAGGCCGCGGCGTCGCGTGCGAGGATCTCTGCGCCCCTGGGGTCAGTCTCGGCGGCGGCACGCTCGGCGAGGTCGCAGCCGCACGCCGCGTCGCCGAGCGCCTCGGTCAAGGCGACGCTACCGACCCACCCCAAAAGCCGAAAGGGCCGCGGGCAGACCTCGGCAGCCGGGACAGGTCGATCGCCACGCGCCCGAGCTCCTGCACGGTCTCCAGCCCGTAGCGGTCGACGATCTCCTGCACCCACTCATCCGGGGCGAGGGAGACGCCGTGATGAGCGTCGGCCGCCACGAAGCGTGCGCCCTTCGACCCAGGCGCGGCGACCGAGATGGGGTCGCCGCTCTCGACCGCGTGGCACGACGCGCGAAACGCAAGCAGCCGCTGCGCGGGCTGCGAGAACAGCCCGTCGAGAACGTCAACCATCCACGCGGCGGACAGCCGACGCAGGTGGAACCACGTCGGCTTGACGCCCTCGCGAAAGACCAGCAGCGACTCGTCACGGGTGATGAGGTACCGCGCGGCGCGCGACACCGTGTCGCCCTCGGCAGGGAGAGCCATCGCCGCGGGGTCGAGGGCCGGATCGGGGTCGCTCGGGTTGAGCCGCACGCACCGCAGGGTCTTGCTGGTCGGGTCCATGATCATCCGAGCGCCAGGACGAACGGGGCCTGCGCGAGCTCCTCGTTGTCGAGGGTGCCCGAGCACTGCTCGTTGATCTTCGCGCGCAACACGACGCGCAGCTTCGTCAGGTTGCCCTCGCCCTTGAATCTCTCGGGGATGGACTCGATCACGCACTGCGGAGCCATTGCGACGACGTGGCGGCGGCTCGCAGCCGCGCCCGCGCGGATGATCAGCGTGAAGTTGAGCTCGGTGCCCGCGTCGTACCACGTAAATACGTCGGCGTTGTCGGGCATCTCCATCGTGATCTTCGCGAAGCTATCGACGAGTCCCTCGCCACGCGCCACCGCACGCTTTCCTTCGAGGGTGCCGGTGAGGCTGGTCAGGTGGATGTTGCCGAAGTTGAGGGCGATATCCACCTTGTCGATCGCGGTGTCGACGCGGGTCGTGGTGCTGGTGGCTTGCAGCAGCACGATGGCGTTGCGCACCGCGAGCGGAGAGCCAGCGGGGTCTTCCGAGCGCGTCACCGCGAGCGACTGCGCCGACGGGCCGGTGAAGGTCGCGGCGTTGAGGGCGAACTCCGCGACGGCGAGGCTGTTGCGCTCGAAGCGCAGCACGCACCCGCCGTTGAGGCCGTTGAAGGTGTACTGCCGCTGCGTGTTGCGCGACGACGCGGAGACGCTCATCGATCGGCTGTTGGTCCGCGTCGGGTAGAAGCAGACCATCTGCACCACGTCAGCGTTGGACGCCGGGGTGTTGGTCAGCGCTGGGTAGACGGTCAGCGTGTCCGTCGACCGTGATCGAACCTGCGCGACCTCCAGACCGTTGGTCGCGTTGGCGACCGCGATGATTTGGCCTGCGGGGAAGTTCACGCCGTCCCCCGAGTCGACGGTGAACGCCGTCGAACTGGTCGGCGTCGCGGCCTGCGTGCCCACGTCAGGGATCGACTCGCCGCCGAAGACCACGCGCAGCGGGATGCGCCCCGGCATCGTCGCGTCGGTCGGCAGCGTCCCGAGCTCGTCGAGCAGCGTGGCGCTGGGCTGAAGGTAGTAGCGGAAGTTGACGGTGCCGCCCTTGTCGCCGCCCATCGGGGTAACGGCGTCGAAGGGCACGGGCGAGAGCTTCATCGCGTCGACGAGCACCTGCGTCGCGGTGGTCTCGACGGAGTCGCCGACAGGCGCCGCGCGGCGCAGCTGCGCGCCGGTGGTGCCGAAGGTGCTCTCCTCGGTGAAGTAGACGGCGCCAAGATGCTCGAACGCGACGTGGTCGATCGGGGTGGTGCTCACGGTGATCTCATGTGGTTACGGGGCCGTACGCTCCGGGGAAGGTGGCCCTCGTGATCAGTTGGAACGGGACCGACAGCACGGCGCGGTCCTCGAGGTACTCCACAGACCATCCGTCCTCGGCGGGCGCAACGTCAATGACGTGCGGGTCGAGCCCCGCCCACGACGGCTGCCACGACACCGAGCCGAGGATCAGCGCGGCGTCCTCGCTCGCGCGGTCTTCGATCGACCCGCGGTCGGCACCGCCCAGGCGCGCGGCGTCGACGCCTGCGTCAAGCGACCCCTCGGGCTCGTAGCGGTAGCCGACGCGGACGACGACAGGGCTCACGCGCAGGTCGCGACCGTCGAGGTGGTTCTGGTAGCCGCCGAGCGGCGCCGACGACAGGATCTGCACCTCAACCGCACGCTCGACGGCGTCGGGCTCGCACGTCTCAAGCGGCCCCGACGGCAGCCGGAAGTGCCCTGCCGTGATCGTGTGTCCAGCCTCACCGGCAGCGGTGGTGAGCAGCGACAGCGCCAGCGTGCGGTGGGCGGAGAAGTACGCCATGGCTACGACCTGAGCAGCGGCACGCCGCGCCAGAGGGCCTTGCCCACCTCGGCGTTGCCATCTTGGTTTACGTCGTAGGCGACGCTCGCGAGCGCAAGGTCGAGCTCCTGCCGGAACCGCTCGCGCATGTCGTCGCGGTAGAGCACGCCCTCGGCTGTCGTGTCGGTCTCAGCGACCAGCGCGCGCACGCGGTAGGCGTGGGCGGTCGTGAGCTCGATCACGCCGGCGTATCCGCCGGGGTGGCGCTCCTTCGTGCCGAGGTCGTCCAACAGCATCTCCCACGCGCGCTCGATCAGCGCGGGCACCCACGCGCCCGAGGGCAGGCGCTTGCGAAGCGCCGCATCGAGGTCGAGCAACAGCGACTCCGTGAGGTGCGAGCGCGGCGCATAGCGCGTCACGTCGAACGGGATCGCGATCACCTCGCCGGTGTCGGGGTCGGACCACTCGACCCGGTACTGACGCGCGATCTCGACGGTGCACGCCGACGAGATGGCGACCGAGATGCGGGCGCTTTGGAACGTCGCCCCGCTGGCCTTCGCGCGGGCGAGCGGGCGAGCGAGCGAGATGGTGGTGCCGCTGATCGACGAGACGAGCACCGACTCTCCGCCGGTGGCCTCGGCGCCG
>Ga0214917_10002543_pt1 | contig 22024 bp, 22 predicted proteins | sample LL_1208_BB_MetaG_FD_177983 | JGI IMG/M metagenome (GOLD analysis project Ga0214917, IMG submission 177983) | Freshwater microbial communities from Lake Lanier, Atlanta, Georgia, United States - LL_1208_BB | ecosystem: Environmental > Aquatic > Freshwater > Lake | place: USA: Georgia | collected...
AAAATGAGGATGTGAAGCCCTCGATGAACCTTTGCGTAGATGCATTCAAGCGGGGAATAACCGCATTTCTTCTGCTGTTACTTCTGACGTACAATTCACTTTCAGCTTCCAATCCACGCTCACGCGGGGGTGAACGGTCTCGACTTCGATTGTTGAGCCAGGGGAAGCGGGCCGAGGAAGCCGGGATGATCTCGTTAACCACACAAACCCGTGCAACCAATTAGACGCAGATAAAACTTCGTCTGATTACCGTCTCGCTGCCTAAGCGAACTAGGTAATCCGTTGGCCTGAGAGCGCTCTCGTCTCAGGGTCCAGCGTCGATAGAGGGCTTACTGACCGATAGCGTTGTGACTGTCGGTAGGGACATCTAACACAACTGAGTTCGTCGGTTACTTGTGTGCGAGAGAACCGGGACTGAGAAAACGATGAGCACACTACGCCCGTAGAAGCCCTGTATCAGTGTCGAAGGACCCGGGTTCGATTCCCGGCACCTCCACCATGTGCACATAAAAGTATGCACATAAAAGTGTGCACACAACCATGTGCATGCCGCCGTATGTACACGACCATGTGCACACCTCCGTATGTACGCAACGCAGTGATTACCAGTTCTTTCAATCAAGCAAATGCATTCTGCAAAGCGAACTGAACTTTGTTAGATGAAACTCCGAGGAAAATTACTGAAATCGCCGTAGTCGCATGATTGCTAGAAAAGAAGTCACAACTCCGATCAAGCCAATAATCGTTCCACCACGGCTGACACCTTGAATCAGTAGGAATGCACCGCTTGCAGTTGCAAAGACTGTCAGTACTTTAATCACAAATCTTCTTTTCTGAGAAATAGAATCAGATTTCCAAAAAGTGAGCGCAAGAGCTAGCGGGCCACCGTACATCGCGGGCGAAACGATGATTGCGACCAAAAGTGCGAGTGATTCCATGGTTCATAGTAGAACTGAGTTCTAGGCACTTTCATGAATTGGGCGAGAAGGAACAAATATTTCTTTTCCAGCGGGCGATGTCCACGTGCAAGAACCGTCCTCATGACTCATTAACTTCCAGCCATTATGGGTTTTCATCCGATGATGACGTCGACATAAGAGACCAAGATTTGTGGGGGAGGTGGGGCCGCCTTCTTCCCATGGAATTGCATGATCGATATCGCTTATTCTTGATGGTTGACTGCAACCTGGAAATCGACATATCCGATCTCGCGCAGTTAAGAAATCAACGAGTGGCTGGGGCGGAACATATGTTTCTCGACCATAATCCAGAAGATTTCCGGTTAGCGGATCAGTGATGAATCGTCTCCATTTTGCATCAGCCGAAAGAGTTCTAGCGACCGATGCGGGAATCGGGCCATAACCGGCTAGTTCGGCAGGATTGTCTGCCATGCCTAAAGCTGTCGGTAGGTCCATTGTGATGTTAATGGTGACGGGACGTCGATGAGGTTGGTGTTCGTCTGAAATCCGAGCAAGGATGTCTCCGCAAATTGCTGCAAGCGCATCAGCGCGCTTCATTTCGATAGAGCGGGAATCAGCAAGCGAACTCTGAGTTTCGACCAACGTGTTGATAGCCAACATGACAGTTTGGGCATCTTCTGCAGGCAATAAAGCGATGACCGTAGCCATTCCATCGCTCTCGGGATACATGTGAACACTTCTTGTATCGCGAGCAATTGCAACGCTCTCCTCAAAAGTTTCTGGTGAAATCTGAGCAATGAGAGTTCGAATCTTCCGACCAACTTGAGCGGGAGTATGAAACTCTGCGTGCGCCAGGGCTCTATTCTCGATATGGATCAGATCTTCAGTTGAGATACCGCGCTTTATTGCTTCGGAAGTTTCGCGGGCAATCAAAGTGGCATGACTTGGCGAGATATCGCCGACTGCGAGAGCTTGGCACGTTGCAGGTAAATGGTTTGTGAGAACCCGAGCGGTATCGATCCGTGATTGAGCAGTGTTGGCGGAGAGACGGAGCGCGGTCGCAACGTCTTCACGCTCGGCTTCATCGACCCCTTCCCAAAGATTTTCACTCTGCGAAGGTTCCGAACCGGCGATGGCAAGAGTTGCATTTTGAATGAGCGACGTGAGCCATGAGTGCTGGCGCTCGAGTGCAGCCAGATAATCAATGCGACCGGCAGATGTGAGTTTCTCTGGATTTATACCAATGAGATGGCCCAAAGCTTCATATCCTCCGGGTTGGTGCAGAAGTTCGATGACCTGCTCTTCAGGTCTCTTATCCAGAGAAACTCGCATGGGGCAATCTTCATGTGAGGGACTGACAAATCTTGGAGTAATTCACAACAAATATTTGAAGTTGGAGCAACTAGAAGAAAAGTCGGGATACAGAGTGTGCAACAAATAAATCCCGAGCGAAGTTCTACAGAGCTTTGAGCGCGCCCACAACTTTCGTTAGTGACGCCTTCGCATCACCAAAGAGCAGAGTGGTCTTGGAATCAAAGAGCAATTCATTTTCAATTCCAGCAAAACCCGGACGCATTGACCGCTTCAAAAAGATGACATTGCCAGCCTGCGCAACATCAAGAATCGGCATGCCATAAATGGGGCAACCCGGCGTTGTTTTCGCTGCAGGATTCACAACATCGTTAGCGCCAATAATGAGAGCGACATCAGTCTGCGGGAATGTGGGGTTTACTTCCTCCATCTCCGACAACTGCTCGTAAGGAACGTTGGCTTCGGCGAGCAAGACATTCATGTGCCCTGGCATGCGACCTGCTACAGGATGAATTCCGTACGCAATATCAATTCCTTTTGCCGTCAAAAGGTCAGCCAATTCACGCACTGTGTGCTGTGCCTGAGCAACAGCCAAACCAAATCCAGGAACAATCACAACTCGTCGCGCGTAGTTCAACAAGATTGCGACATCATCAGGCGTTCCAGATTTCACCGGCCTTGTTTCAGTCGCTCCTGCCGCATCCTGTGGCTTTGCAGTAAAGGCGCCAAAAAGTGTGCCGAATAAAGAACGTCCCATCGCTTCTGCCATCAATCGCGTCAAAATCGTTCCGGAAGCGCCAACCAAAGTTCCGGCGATGATCAACAAGGTCGCATCGAGAACATATCCGCCAGCCGCCACCGTTAGACCAGTAAATGCATTTAATAATGAGATAACGATCGGCACATCAGCTCCACCGACCGGCAAAACGAAGAGGACGCCAAATAACAATGAAAGCCCGGCTAAAACCAACAGGGGAGTAGTGCCGAGTGAATTAACGACCCATACTGCGCTAGCGAGCGTTCCACCTAGCGTTGCGGCGATGACAAATCGTCCGCCCGGGAAAACAACTGGTCGAGTTGTCATCAACTCCTGCAATTTCAAGAAGGTAATGATTGATCCAGAGAAAGATGTACATCCGACGAGTACGGTAAAGACGGTCGCAATCACTTCTGCAGTTGTTGCGGTATCGCCCAATTTCAAGTATTCGACAATGGCAACCAACGCCGCAGCGCCGCCTCCAACGCCATTAAATAGCGCAACAAGTTGGGGCATCGCAGTCATCTGAACTCTGCGTGCAGCTGGTACGCCAACAAAGACGCCAAATGCAATCGCCCCAAGAATCCAACCAAGATTGTTAAGCGGCAAAGCGCCTTCTTTTCCGGCGTAGAAAAAGACCGCAACAGTGGCAACTGTTGCACCCAGCGCACCTAAAAGATTTCCGCGACGCGCAGTTCGTGGATGCGATAAACCTTTGAGGGCGAGAATAAACATAACGCCAGCGCTCAGGCCAATCAGGTCATAAATCGTACGGTTCATTTCTTCTCACCTGCCGATTTATCTTGAGCGCCGTTTTTCCCGGACGCTGCCTTACCTTTGAACATCTCGAGCATGCGATCAGTTACTACGAATCCTCCGACCATATTGATGGTCGCAAGAACAATTGCCGCGACTGATAGCCCTAATTCCAAGTTCGTTTCGCTGTGGTCCGCAACGATAATTGCACCCACCAAAATCACGCCATGAATCGCATTAGCGCCACTCATCAACGGCGTGTGAAGAGTAGATGAAACTTTTGATACGACTTCAAAACCTACGAAAACCGCGAGAACAAAGATCGAAATGATTGCAATCGCATCCATGCTTATGCACCTTTCCGTTTTGCGCCATCATGAGTAAGAGCAGCTGCGTCAATAATCTCATCGGAGAAATCCGGAGTCACGACACCTTCTTTCGTCATCAACAAGAGCAAATTAACGACGTTGCGCGAATACAAATAAGAAGCATGGAAAGGAAGTTGGCTCGGGACATCCTTACCGCCCCAAATCTTGATTCCACCCGCAACGTTCACAATCTCACCAGGCTTTGAACCTTCGACGTTTCCACCACTTTCCGCCGCTAGGTCGACAATGACTGAGCCTTCCGCCATCGATGAATACATCTCTTTCGTCACAAGTCTCGGCGCTGGTCTTCCGGGAACTGCTGCGGTCGTGATTAAGACATGAGACTTAGTTATGTATGGAGTCAACAACTCACGTTGTTTGGCGGCGCGTTCTTCTGTCATCTCGCGCGCATAACCACCAGCGCCTTCTAGCGCCTCCAATTCCAATTCGATGAATGTCGCACCCATAGAGCGGACTTCATCTGCCGAGGAGGGACGAACATCGTATGCAGAAACAACGGCGCCGAGTCGACGTGCGGTTGCAATCGCTTGAAGCCCAGCAACTCCTGCGCCTAACACCAGAACATTTGCTGGCGTAACAGTGCCAGCGGCGGTCATCAATAGTGGGAAGAAACGAGGAGAAAGTTCAGCGCCAACGAGCGCTGCTTTATACCCAGCGCATAGCGCTTGGGAAGTAAGTGCATCCATTGATTGAGCGCGAGAGATTCGCGGAACCGCTTCGAGCGAAATGGCTGTGGCGCCAGCTTGTGCGAGCGCATCAATGGAATCGGCTGCATTGCTGGAGGAGAGGAAAGAAATTGTTATTCCGCCACGTTTAACTTTCGCTGCTTGTGCGGTTGTGAGTGGTTGGACGGAGAGAATGACATCGGCGCTACTTAATTCTTTATCAAGATCGGTGGCGCCAAATACTGATGCGCCCGCAGCAACATAGGCATCATCGTTTGCGCCAGCATGAACGCCAGCTCCCGTTTGGATTGCGACAGTAAGACCTGCGCGAGTGAGTTTGGAGATGATGTCGGGCAATAGCGCGACGCGCTTTTCTCCGTTTTTTGTCTCGGCTGGGACGATTACACGCACGACACGAGCCTATCCCTCACGTTTATGACTGGCTACTTAATCCCAAAAATTAATCGAGTTTTTACCGGAAGATGCCCTTAATACCCTTTGATTTCACCGCGAACTAAGTGATAAATGATGGCTTGGATTGTGGTGCGGCGATGAAATGCTTCACGCCAAATGACTGAGCGCGCTCCGTCGATCACAGAAGCCGCAACCTCTTCGCCTCGATGCGCAGGCAGGCAATGCATGAAGATGGAATCAGTAGAAGTCATTCCCATTAATTCTTCCGTGACCGCAAAAGACTTGAGTGCTTTTTCTTTCTCGCGACGCTCCTCTTCTGGATCGCCCATCGACATCCAAACATCGGTATAAAGAACTGATGCATCTTTTGCGGCTACATGTGGGTCATGAATGACTTCAACTTTTCCACCATTCTTTGCGGCAATCGCTGATGCTCGTGCAACAACATCGGAATCTGGTGCCCATTTTCCTTCCGGAGTCGATGCCACGACATGTGCTCCCATCGTCGCGCCCATCATCAGCCAAGCTGTTGTTACGTTATTTCCATCTCCAAGATAAACAAATTTACGTCCCGAAATATCAGCGCCGAATTTCTCACGAATCGTGAGCCAATCAGCAAGCACTTGGGTTGGATGGTCGTAATCAGTCAGGCCGTTAATGACAGGTATTGAGGCGTTGGCACCTAGTTCATCAACATCGGATTGGGCGAAAGTACGAATCAAGAGAGCGTTGCAAAACTGACTTATGACGCGAGCAGTATCAGCAATGGTTTCACCACGACCAATTTGGAGATCTTCGCCGCGGAGGAAAATTGGTGTGCCACCCAGATGAGCAACGGCGGTTTCTGAGGCAAGACGGGTACGTGTTGAAGGCTTGGACATGTAGATCGCTACGGTTTTGTGTGCCAGAGCGGCTGAGGCTTTGGTGGGTTCTGTGGCGAACTCAGCCGCGGTTGAGAGAAGAAGTTCAACATCAGCGCGAGAGAGATCCTCGGTGCGCAATAGATCCTTCATCGGCATATCTTACGACCCGACTTGTAGCCCGTGCTCGCGCCAAAGGTGCGCCTATTATTACCGCATGAAATTCGGGCGACGATCGACGATTGAAGAGTCTGATCTCATTATCGAGACGCGCCCCGAGACCGAGGATCTCGAACCTGGCGATCACGAACGCTTCGCCCATTACGTGCGCAAAGAGAAAATCGTTGAATCTGCAGTATCCGGTACTCCCGTGACTGCGCTCTGCGGAAAGAAATGGATACCGTCACGTGATCCTAATAAGTTCCCAATCTGTCCTACTTGTAAAGAGATTCACGCTGGACTTCGCAAAGGTCCTGACGATGACTCCGACTCTTAAATAAGGACCGCATTCGCTCATGGCGCTCGGAACAGCAATTGAATCTGAGGTCGAACTCGATCTACGTGCAGATAGACCGTGGGTCTGCGTAGTGTGGGATGACCCCGTCAATCTGATGTCTTATGTAACGCATGTCTTCATGGTCCTCTTCGGCTATTCGAAAGAGAAAGCGACTGAGTTGATGTTGAAAGTCCATAACGAAGGTAGAGCCACTGTGACATCAGGAACTCGCGAAGAGATGGAGCGAGATGTCCAACGTTTACATGAATATGGACTCTGGGCCACAGTCCAGAAAGATGATGAGTTCTAGGGCAATGTCCACTTTCAAGCGTTCAGAGGACGGGTCCATATCTATCACCTTCACTTCGCAGGAAGCACATGTCCTTATTAATCTGACTGAACAGTTGGTTGAGTTACTTGCAGAAGGTGATGGGCAATCGCATCAAGTCGATCCGCTCCTGCATCTGGTTGGAATCTCCAATGCTGACTCGCTTCCCGAAGATCCAGTGTTGAGGCGATTACTTCCCAACGCATATGCGGATGAGAAATCCGCGGGAGAATTCCGCCGCTATACCGAACATGGACTTCGCGAGAAGAAGAAGGCCCATGCGCTCACGATCTACGAAGCGCTACTGCCGCAAGATGAAGAGTGGACCGGAGATACGCCATTAGATAAAGGCTTTCTGACTCTCACTTTCCCGAGCGATGAATCGCTGGAATGGTTAGGCGGACTTAACGATCTAAGGTTGGCGCTCGCCGTTCGACTTGGAATTGGAACAGAGCAAGATCGAGTGAAAAACGCCAAGAATGACGAAGACGTAATAACAACGAGCGAATCACTTCATAAGAAGTATGAGTTGATGGTTGATTCAGATCCCATGAAAGCTGTGTATTCGGTGTACTCATGGATTGGCTGGCTTCAGCAATCGCTGCTTGATGCGCTCACAAACTAAAAATCAAACGGGGCCCGGTTTCCCGAGCCCCGCCTGTATAACTTTTACTACTAAGTCGATCGACGTATTAGTGATCGTCCTTCATGCCTTCGGCAATGGACTTCATACGTGCGATCTTGAGGATGGTTAGACCCCATACGCACTTCGCAACCACGTCAGCGATGGTGTAACCAACTTGACGTCCGACGAAGGAGCTAGCGCTTGCCGCACCTTCTGCATCGATGATTGGAAGGAGGTAGGAGATTGGATAGACGCCCCATGAAGCGATGAGGAGGAGACGGAGGCGACCAACAGTGGCTGCAACTCCCTCAGGCTGACGATCGAGCGACTTGCCTAGTTCTACGAAGAGAACATAGAGAATGTAAAGGAATGGGATCGTTGAAAGAACGCCCCACATAATCTTGGTGCCCTGGTCAGCTGAAGTTTCTCCTGGGTAACCAAGCGCGATCATCGCTGCTGATGCAGGAACAAGGCGTGTGATCAAGGACTTCGAAGCTTCCTTAGCGAGAGCAAGTACCGCAATTACTTCAACGAGAAGTAGTGGCACTGTAAGAATCCAGTCGACATAACGATATGCCTCGTTAAATGCCATTGAACTGGTGTTTACATCATGCGCAACATTGAAAGTTCCTTCTGCTGTTGCGTGCTTGAATGAATCGAAAATTCGCAGGTAGTGATAACCGGCGATAAATGTCACCATCGACGAAAGTACGAGCGCATTGCGGTACTTAGGAAGAACGCGATTCTGTGACACGAGAGTGTAAACAGTGGTTGCAAGCATCGAGACAAGTCCGAATGAAAGGATGTTGAATACGATGCTCCACTGAGTAGCTGTTAACTGAATCAAATTAGCCTCCGTGGGCGAATAAGTTTGCTCGACTCAAATAGGGCCGAGCGATCGCCTCTGTCCGTGGGCCCATATGAAGCCTCGGCCGAGCGCGACTAGGTAAAAGGGTCCTACTTACTCGTGAGTTGTTCAAGCCATAATCACGGTATTTCTTAAGAAATGTTATAAACATTCACTTCTTACTGGGGCAAAACGGACATCCCGTAGACTTCGGAGCATGTCGAGCAACGCTCCAATCGGGATTTTCGATTCGGGCCTTGGCGGTCTCACAGTTGCTCGCGCCATCATCGATCAACTTCCTCACGAATCCATCATCTACTTTGGCGATACCGCACGCGGGCCTTACGGACCTCGGCCGCTTGCCGAAGTGCGTTCCTTTGCCTTGGAAATTATGGATTCCCTCGTCGCCGCTGGAGTCAAAGCGATTGTGATCGCATGCAATACCGCTAGCGCTGCGATGCTTCGAGATGCACGTGAGCGCTATGCCATTCCAGTGATTGAAGTAATTCAACCCGCAGTCCGTCGCGCAGTATCGGCGAGCAAGAGCGGAAAAGTCGGCGTCATTGGAACCCAGACCACCATCGATTCCCAGGCCTACAACGATGCTTTTGCGGCCGCGCCTCATCTCTCTCTTACGACCGTGGCCTGTCCTGATTTTGTCAGCTACGTCGAACGCGGTGAAACTTCCGGTTCAGCCGTCACTACTGCCGCAGAGAAGTACTTCGCGCCTTTAAAGAGCGCAGGTATCGACACTTTGGTCTTGGGTTGCACTCACTATCCGCTTCTCACTGGCGTCATCTCCTACGTCATGGGAAATGAAGTAACGCTGGTTTCAAGCGCTGATGAGACGGCAAAAGATCTTTATCGCGTTCTTGTTGAGAAAGATTTACTGCGATCGAGCGCGAGCCCGGCTGAGTATCAATTCATTTCAAGTGGTGACCCCGATACCTTTGCGCACTTGGCCAGACGATTCTTAGGGCCCGAAGTTAACTTCGTGAAGGGAAAAATCTAACGTGAGTGATATCAAGCGGATCGATGGACGAACGGCTCCGCAACTTCGTCCGATCTCCTTCACTCGTCATTGGCTCGACAATGCTGAGGGCTCGGTGCTCGTTTCATTTGGCAAAACCCGCGTTCTCTGCGTTGCCTCATTCACCCCAGGAGTTCCACGGTGGTTGGTTGGAAGCGGAAAAGGTTGGGTGACATCTGAGTATGCGATGTTGCCGCGTTCTACACATACACGTTCCGATCGCGAGAGCGTTAAAGGAAAACTTGGTGGTCGCACTCAAGAAATTTCACGTCTGATTGGTCGTTCATTGCGTTCGGTTGTGGATATGAAAGCGCTTGGCGAGAACACCATTGTGTTGGATTGCGATGTTCTTCAGGCTGATGGAGGTACTCGCACCGCTGCTATCACTGGCGCATATGTCGCATTGAGTGATGCGATTTCCTGGGCCATGAAACAGGGCCTTATTTCTGGCGCATCTCCGCTTCGCGATTCCGTCGCCGCCGTAAGCGTTGGAATCATTAATGGTACGCCGATGATGGATCTTTGCTACGAAGAAGATGTCACGGCAGAAACCGATATGAATATTGTCTGTACCGGCGATGGAAAATTCATTGAAGTGCAAGGCACTGCAGAAGGCAAGCCTTTTGATCGCGCCTTGTTGAATGAATTACTCAATCTGGGTTCACAAGGTTGCCAGCAGCTGGCACAACTTCAGCGCGATGCGCTGGCTCAATAACTTCCTTTTATAGAAATGACAGATCTAGTTCTTGCCACGCGCAACAATGGCAAGATCGTTGAAGTGCAACGTCTGCTCTTGGAGTATGCACCTCACATTAATCTTCGATCAGTTGCAGATTTCAATCTCGATGATGTGGAAGAGACTGGAACCACCTTCGAAGAGAATGCTCTTCTCAAGGCTTCAACAATTGCTCGCCAGACTGGCTTGCCTGCGCTGGCTGATGACAGTGGAATCGCAATCGATGCGCTCGGGGGAGCGCCTGGCGTCTTTTCTGCGCGCTGGTCCGGTGTTCATGGTGATGATGCAGCCAACATCAGGAAGGTTCTCCGAGAACTGGAAGATGTCTCTGACGCTGAACGCGGGGCACAGTTCGTATGCGTGATCGCTCTTGCTCATCCAGATGGTCGCCATCTCATGGTTCGGGGTGAAGTTGCGGGCGTGGTCCGCAGATCACCCATCGGTGAATATGGATTTGGCTACGACCCAATCTTTCAGCCATCTGGTTTCGACATCACCACAGCGCAAATGGACCCAGAAACCAAAGATTCCATCAGCCATCGCGGCAAAGCGCTGCGGGAGATTGCCCCGAAAATTGCTGCCTTTATTGGCGCTTGAAAACCCATGAGTAACCAAGGCCGAAGGTAGGCTTCATCCATACTGTGAGCCTGGTACGGGTTCGGAATCTACGAAGGAGTAGTTGTGGCAGCAAAGAAGAAATCAGCAAAGCGCCCAGTGAAGAAAGCAGCTGCAAAGCGCCCGGTTAAGAAAGTAGTTAGAAAGTCTGCAAAGGCAGCGAAACGTCCGGCAAAGAAAGCTCCTGCGAAGAAAGCACCAGCTAAGAAATCTTCAGCGAAGAAGTCGACTGCGAAACGTGCTGTTGCAAAGAAGACCGCCAAAGTTGATGCTTCGAAAATCGTTATTCCACCAGTTCCATCTCGCGGAACCACCACAGTTACTAGCGCTCCTGCAGCTACAAAACCAACAGCTGCTCCAGCGACTCCTGCAAAAAAGAATTCCAATGGAGTTCTATTCCTCGTAATTGCCGGAGTAGCACTTCTAGCGATTTTTGCGCTCACAAATTCATCCAATAAAGATGATGCGGCACCAAAGCCCGCAGCTTCTGAATCGATGTCTGAAGAGCCAACCGCTGAACCATCAGAGAGCGCAAGTGAAGAAGCCGGAACTGGAACATATGAAGCGCCACAGAGCTTCGTAGCAATCCGCAATAGCTCTGGCGGCGTCACACTTCGTTGGAAAGCTCCAGCAGCTACAGAAGGGCTGACTGGTTATGCAATCTCAGTTTCCTATAACGCGAAAGATTTCACTGAAGTCGGAACAGTCGCTGCAGATCAATTGAATTTTGATATTGCTCTTGCAGGCGATGAGGGCGGAACCCAGTTCCTTCTCCAGTCGGTTTATTCCGATGGAACTAAGGTTGATGCCAAGAAATTCTCATTGAAGGGCAAGTACCAGAACTAGAGCTTTTTAAGCTTCTCTTGCTGCACTTTTCTATCGATTAAGAACTTCTCTAATCGCTGAAACGTAGGCATTAACGCCAGGCGGATTGAGGTGCACTCCGTCGGTGGCGAAGTACTCTGGATGATTAGCAGATATCGAAGCCCAGTCCACGACAGTTGTGTTGGGATAACGGCTCACAACGCTGGCAATGATCTCGTTGTTGGCATCTTTCCATGACCGTGGAACAGCAGTATTCACCACGATTATCCGCGGTTGGCTTTTAACGATTTCCATCAGTGAAACAACATCAGCCTCAATCAGTCGATTGTTATTTCCTAAATTGAGAACGACGGGGGATTGACCAACGAATTGCTGATCAGTCTTGGCAACTTGAATCAATTCTCCAATTTGGCGTCCAACTCTGGCGTTGATCAATTCAATTCGCTCGAATTTAGCTAAGACATTTCGAATACCGAGAATGACTGAATCGCCAGTGACCCATAGGCCGGGAGAATCGCCGTCAGTAATGACTTGGTCTAGCGCTTCATCTTTGTTTTCGGCCGCAAGCTTCTCCTGGGCAGCAAGCCGGTCAGCTTTCTCCATCGCATTAATCGAGACTAAGGAAGTTGCAGCGATTGTCACAAGGATTGCTGCCACAGTTGAAAGTTGTTGGCGAAGTCGTACTGCCCGGGTGCGATATTTCATGCCGCGGAACCAGAGTTCAAAGTATCCGCGACGCACAGGTATCTCTATATAGCGAAGTGAGATATCGGCTAGCGCAAAAACAATCAAGATTCGAAGTGCATAGAGAGCCCAATCATCGCCGACCAGATCGATAGATGGACGGGTGAGTTGGAAGACAATCCAATGCCATAAATAGATGCCATAGGAACGCTCTCCAATCCACATCAATGGCCGAGTGCTCAAAAGTGGTGCGAATCGTGATGCCGGATGAACGACGGAAACGAGAGTGGCGCAACCAAAGAGCGCCGAGAGTGGAAATGCGATGCGATACAAAGTGGGATCTGTCTCGTTGATGAAGAGGAAGGTGCTGAGCAAACCAAGAAGGCCGACGACGCCGATGAAGTCAATGAAATCTTCTGCACGTTTAGAGATCTCCTTGGAGAGATTTTGTGGTTGCCAACTCACCGCAAGTGCAGAACCCAAGAACAATCCGATGGAGTGAGTATCGGTTCCAAAGTACACATGGCTGATTGCCGACTCCTGGCTATCGATTCGAATCGAATAAGCAAAGAGCGCGACTCCGGATGCGAGTGCGATGGCAAGGGCAGCAAATGGAATGTTCTTCTTGCCAAAATAACGCAAAATAAAGAGAAGTACGAGGGGCCAGATGAGATAGAACTGTGCTTCAACAGCAAGTGACCAGGTGTGTTGCAATAACGGTGGTCTACCTATTGCTTCGAAATAATCTTGTTGACGAGACACGAGCGCCCAATTCATCGAGCCCGTTAGAACGTAAGGAACATCAGCAATGAAACGACGGACAGTATCTGGTGCATAAACGCCAATGAATAAAGTAGTAAAGACAATCATCGCAATCAGCGCAGGTACAAGTCGCCTGATGCGGCTGAGATAAAAAGCGCGGAGATCGAGAGTTCCAGATCGAGCAATTGAATCAAGAATCAGTCCGGTAATGACATATCCTGAAATAACAAAGAAAAGGTCAACGCCAAGAAAGCCGCCAGGAATCCAATCGATACCTAGGTGATAAAGAAGAACCGCTATTACTGCGACGGCGCGAAGGCCATCAACTGAGTCGATATAGCGATTATTGGAGCTCGACATCACCGACGTTTCTTAGGAGCGCTTTTTCTTGCGGTATTTGATTTCTTTACTTGTTTGCGCACATTTGCTTTTTTCAGCGCTTCATCATTGTTGCTCTGCGCTTGGATAATTTTGTTTGCAACCCGTGAGTCACTAGTTGGCGTGCCATCGGGAGCAATTGCAGCAAGGACTTGCTTTTGTAGTTCTGCTAAGCGGTTGAAAGCTGATTCAAGTCGTTGACGCGATTGGGATATGGCGTTTTCAGCAGCATCAAGTGATTGAGTTTGGATTCGATAGAGGCGTTCGGCCTCTGAGATTACACCTGCAAGCCAATTGCGATACTCAGAAACTTCGGTTGTTGCGGTGAGAACCATCCTTTCGGCCTCACGTTTCGCATTAGAAGTTATTGTGCTTCCTTCTCGCTTCTTTGCATTTAACAACTCTTCGACTTCGGATTCAGCTTTTGAAACTATATCGGCGGCATCACTCTCAGCAGCTTCGATGTACTTTCGCCCACGCGATTCGGCTTGAGCTAACGTTGATTTGGCCTTTGCTTCTGCCGATTCAAGTGCAGTCGTAGCTTGCTTCTTGCTCTCATTGAGAATGCGCTCTGCATTGGTGTTGGCTTTAGATTCGCGTTGTTGGGCAGTTCGAATGATCGACATCGCGGTCTCGGTCGCGAGGATTTCAAACTCTTCCTTCGACAAAGCTGTGATATCACGACGTGATTTAAGGTCGTTGAGTTGTGCCTCGAGTTCGCGGATACGTTCAAGTGAAGCAGAGCCAGCAGCAAGATTTGGTTTGTTGGAGCTTTCATCCTCGCCTTTAAAACCAACCCACGAAAGGAAGTTCTTATCTGCCACGGTCTTGCTCCTTACATTTATCTGCTTGAGGGGGCGTGAATCTTCCCATGAGAGAGCGCGGGTTGAAAATGGGCGATTTGCGGAAACTAGAGCGGGAGCGTTGAGAATCCAGCGCTCGTGAAGGCGTATTCATAATTAACGGCGCTCACTTCCTCACCGCCACAATTACATGAGCGGTCTGCCGCCCCGACCAGCGTGAATCCCGCAGCCTCCGCAGTCTTTCGCGAGGCAAGATTAGATTCGGCAATCGTGGCCTGGACAATCGCGACGTCAGGATTTTTTTCTGTTTTCGACAAAAATTGTGTGAGCCCACTTTTCATTGCGCCTTGTCTACGTCCCCATGGCGCGCACCAGTAACCAATATCTGCGATGCGTGTCGCAGGATTTATCGAGTGAACACCGATAACTGCAACTGGTCGATCACTTTCAACGACCCAGACTTCGACATCTCCAGACATTGTGGTTGCAAACTCAAGGGCATGGTGATGAGTGTATGGGCGAGGAATTTGTGTCCACTTCAAGATTTCCTGATCCTGACATGCTTCAAAGATCCAATCAGCATCGGAAGTAGCCAATGGTCGAAGATTGAATTGTGAAGTCATGTGTTGAGAAAACTGTGGTGCGGGAGGTGGGACTTGAACCCACACGCCGAAGCACAGGTTCCTAAGACCTGCGTGTCTGCCATTTCACCACTCCCGCAAGATGTGAGCCCGAAGAATACCTAGATTCTCCCTAAGTGAAAAATCAAACTTTCGCATTCGGGCAAACATGATTGAACTAGCTCGTCGTGGCTCCTCGACGCGATACCGCATCGATTGTTGCGGAGATCAAGAGAACAGCGCCTGTGACCATGAACTTGATTCCTGCTGGATAACCAAGAAGTGCCATGCCGTTATCAATGACAGCTACGACGATTCCGCCGAGGATCGCATCGCTGACTTTTCCTTTTCCACCAAAGAGACTTGTTCCGCCAATAACAGCTGCACCGACTGCGTACAAAAGCGTTGAACTTCCGCCAGTTGTTGGTGAAACCGAGTTGGCCCGCGATACGAAAATCATGCCCGCTACCGCTGCAAAACCGGAGCAGATCATGAATGCAGTAATGCGAACCATCTTGACGTTAATACCCGCACGACGAGCTGCTTCTGCATTTCCGCCAACTGCATAGATATGTAGGCCATAAGAAGTGCGGGAGAGGACAAATGTTGCTCCAACGAGTAGTACCAAGATCACTGGAACGACATAAGGAATGCCGCGCAAACTTGTGAGTTGAGGGTTGTTGCTTCGCTCGACCGTTAAGGCGGAAGTCGCAGCAGCACCAATGATGACAAGGGCTAATGACTTGATGAGCCAGAACTTGAAGAGATTATCGACAAGTCCAGCCCGACGTCGCTTAGAGAACTTCCAGAGTCCCGAAAGAATGTATGCGCCGGCGGTAAAGAAGAAGAAAATCCAACTTGCGGTCACGGAGAGATTCTTGTTTTCCACGGCGAGGATTACGGGATTTTCGATGCGAATCGTTCCACCTTCGCCAACGAGGAGAAGGAGCAATCCTTGGAAAGCTAGGAATGTTGCAAGCGTTACGACGAAGGAAGGAATCTTTAGTTGTGCGACGAGATAACCAATCCCGCCGCCTAGAAGAACGCCAAAGATAATGCTCGCAGGAAAAGCGATGTACCAGGCGTAATCCATTTCGGTCACCATGATGACCAAAATTGCGCCACAAACACCGGCGGCATAACCTGCGGAGAGATCAATCTCGCCCAGCAATAGAACAAAAACTAATCCCATGGCAATCACTGTGACTGCAGCTGCTTGAGTGAGGAGGTTTGCGAAGTTACCTGGGGTGAGGAAAACCGAACTTAATGAGCCGAAAACTACACAGAGAACGAGTAAACCGAGGATTGCGGGCAGCGCTCCAACTTGACCCGCTTTTACGCGACTCCACCAATCACGGAGCGACTTTTCGATAGTGATCTGCTCGCTCATTTTTTCGCTCCTGAAATTGCGTCAGAACTTCCAGTTGTGATGAGGCGTACTACGTCATTTTGATTAACGGAATTCTTATCTACTTGCGCTGCCAAAGTGCCGAGATACATGGCGGCAATGTTGTCGGCCACCTGGAATACATCGTTGAGATTATGGCTAATAACAATGACGGCAAGTCCGTTATCGGCTAGCTGTCGGACTAACTTTAAGACTTGTTCGGTTTGGGCGACGCCAAGCGCCGCTGTTGGTTCGTCAAGAATCACAACTTTGCTATTCCACAACACGGCACGAGCAATAGCAACAGTTTGACGTTGTCCACCGCTGAGCGATGCGACTTTCTGGCGGATCGATTTCACTGTGCGGACGCTGAGGCCATCGAGCGTCTTCTTTGCCATTGATTCCATCGTCGATTCATTGAGTGTGATGCCACTCTTCTCTTCGCGACCCAAGAACATGTTATGAACAATGTCGAGGTTGTCGCACAAGGCAAGATCTTGATAAACGATTTCAATTCCCAACGATGTTGCATCACGAGGTCCAGCAATCGTGACCTTATTGCCTTCGAAGATAAACTCGCCAGTTTCCGGAGTATAAATTCCAGCGATGCACTTAATGAGAGTGCTCTTACCTGCACCGTTATCGCCGACGAGCGCCGTTACTTTCCCCGCATATGCATCAAAGTCGACATCCTTGAGTACATGGACAGGTCCAAAAGATTTGTTGACTTTGCGAAGGGTGAGAATGGGTGCAGCCATGAAATGTCCTCGCTCGTAGGCCTTGCGCTACTGGTTTTTAGATTTTTGAATTTAATGACTCAGCCCGAGTAATTCAATACTCGGGCTGAGCTGTACTGCTATTTCTGCTTACCGATCACTCGGTATCTAAGGTTTCTTAGATTCCGTTTGCGGTGCAGAGATCTTCGATGTCCTTACAGACATCTTCACGCTTCTGGAAGCCATCAGCGATGACATCCTTGACGTTTGCCTTGGTGATTGAGACTGGTACAAGGAGAACTGAAGGAACATCAGCTGTTCCGTTGTTTACTGAACCAGTTGCAGTTGTTGCCTTCTCACCCTTGAGGAGTGCGACAGCAAGTGCAGCAGCGGCTTCAGCTTCAGCCTTGATTGCCTTGTAAACAGTGTTTGAAAGATCACCAGTCAAGATAGCGCGGAGACCATCAACGGTTGCATCCTGTCCGGATACGCAAACCTTTCCGTTGAGTCCGTTCTTCTTCAACACAGCAACAGCTGCGAGGCCGAGACCTTCGTTAGCTGAAACAACGGCATCGAGCTTGCCCTTTGCCTTTGAGAGTTGCTGTTCGAAAATAACTCCACCCTTGGCATTGTCCCAATCTGGAACAGCCTGATCATCAACGAGGGTGTAATCACCAGAGTCGATTGATGGACGAAGTACTGAGTCGTAACCCTTCTTGAACAAGGTTGCGTTGTTGTCGGTTGGTGAACCGTTGAGGTAGACCATACGTGCCTTGGTCTTTCCTGCTGCATCGAGGCAAGCCTTGATGCCTTCACCTTGGAGACGTCCAACTGCTTCGTTGTCGAATGAAACGTAGTACGACGCAGAACCGTTCAATGTAAGACGGTCGTAGTCGATTGTTGGGACACCTTGCGCAGCTGCCTTATCTTGAACAGCCTTTGCAGATTCTGAGTCAAGGTTTACGAGAATGAGAACCTTGGCACCTGCAGACAACATTTGGTCTGCGATGGTTTGGAATGCAGCCTTGTCACCATTTGCGTTCTGGATATCAGCCTTCACGCCAGCAGCATCGAATGCAGCTTGTAGGAATCCGCGGTCAGCAGTTTCCCAACGAGCAGACGAAGCAGCATCTGGAAGAATGACGCCAACAAAGCCATCAGCGGAACCTTCATCTGATGAGCTTGAGCAGCCGGTGAGAATGAGAGCGAACGCTGCAACAACTGCAGAGATCGCGAGACGGCGCTTTGACATATTTATTAGATACCTTTCGAAAGTAGTTCATAAATGAACCGCGAGGGCGGTTCACCGTGTCGAAACCTACTTTTTGTGGCCAATATTCGGAAGGCTTTTTCTCAGTATTTGGTCGGTCCGGACATAACATCTTGGTAACAAGACCGATCCCAGTGGTCGAAATTGAGCGTGAAATATCGGGAACAGAGCACTTGGCCCGCGGAGAAGGGTCGGGTCGGTAGCCTTCTCTAGGTGTCCGCACCGCATTCCTCCTCAGACTCCTTTCTCGAAGGGGCCGCCCCGCATGAGGCGCTTGCTGCGGCTATCCAGGCGGCCATCCGCGACTCTGTGAGCGAGGGAGCAATCTCCTCCGAGGTACTCGAAGCGCCAGCTCTAGCAAATGTTACTTTGGAGCGGCCGAAGAATCGTGACCACGGTGATTATGCAACGTCGATTGCGTTGGCATTAGCAAAAGTTGCCAACAAATCTCCGCGCGAGATTGCAGAACTTATTCAACGAGGACTTTCTAGTCATTCAACAATTGAGAAGATCGAGATTGCTGGACCGGGTTTTATCAATTTCACTCTGGCAAAGTCTTCTCAAGGCGCAGTCGTTCGAAATATTCTCAATGAAGGCGCTAAGTTCGGTGAAGTTACGATTCTTCAAGGCAAAAAAATCAATCTTGAATTCATTAGCGCCAATCCAACTGGTCCACTTCATTTAGGCCATACGCGTTGGGCAGCAGTCGGCGATGCTCTTGCGAGCGTGCTGGCCGCCGGCGGCGCACATGTCACGCGAGAGTTTTACATCAACGATCGTGGAACTCAGATGGAACTCTTTGGCGCATCGTTACGTGCCGCAGCTCGTGGTGAAGCGCGGCCAGAAGATGGTTATCAAGGTGATTACATCAACGAGCTTGCTGCCTTGATACTTGCTCAACATCCAGAATATAAAGAGTTAGATGAAGCTAAAGGTATTCCAGCATTTCGTGAAGCCGGATATGCCTTGCAACTTCAACAACAGAAAGATGTTTTAAAGAATTTCGGAACTCACTTTGATGTGTGGTTCTCTGAGCGTTCTCTGCACGCCGGAGATGCGCTGACCACAGCACTGGAAACTCTCAAGTCACAAGGCCATGTTTTCGAAGCAGAAGGTGCGACATGGCTACGCACCACTGATTTTGGCGATGATAAAGATCGAGTCTTAGTGAAATCTGGGGGAGAGCTCACCTATTTCTCATCCGATACTGCGTATTACTTGGATAAGCGCCGTCGGGGCTTCGATATTTGTATCTACATGCTGGGCGCTGATCACCATGGGTATGTGGGTCGTTTGAAGGCGACCGCAGCATGCGCTGGAGATGATTCCGAATACAACATCCATGTTTTGATCGGACAACTGGTCAAAATCATGGAAGGTGGGCAAGAGCTCAAACTTTCAAAACGCGCAGGAACGATTATCACGTTAGAAGAGTTAGTGGAGAAAGTTGGCGTAGACGCCGCTCGATACACACTAATTCGCTATCCCGTCGATACTCCGATGGTGCTCGATATTGATCTGCTGAAGAAGCGCACAAACGATAATCCGGTGTTCTATGTGCAATATGCACATGCTCGTATCTCTGCTGTATTGCGCAATGCTGATGAATTGGGTCTTGTATATGGAGTAGATGTTTACAAACCAGAGTTACTGACGCATGACCGCGAACGTGAGTTGCTGGGTGGACTTGCTGAATTCCCGCGCGTTATTGCAACAGCTGCCGAACTTCGCCAACCACATCGTGTTGCGCGTTACATCGAAGAATTAGCATCTCTGTATCACGGCTTTTATAACGATTGCCGAGTTCTGCCTATGGGTGATGAGAAAGCAACTGATATCCATGCTTCACGTGCAACTCTCTGTGCGGCAACGCGACAAGTCATCAAGAATGGACTTACGCTTCTAGGCGTGAGCGCGCCGGAGCGGATGTAGATATGAAAAGCGAACTCAACTCAAAGATTTGGTCTAACTCTGCGCGACGTGACAACGGCGCGATCACTATCGGCGGATGCTCGGTCATCGAATTAGCGGAACAATTTGGAACACCGGCTTTCATCATCGATGAGGCTGATTTCAAAGCACGAGCCAAACAATGGAAATCTGGTCTTGATCGATATTTCGCGACCAACGCAGGAACTGCCTATTACGCGGCAAAAGCCTTTATTTCTAGGGATGTTGCTCGATGGGTGGCAGAAGCAGGCTTGGGCTTGGATGTTTGTACGGGCGGGGAGTTAGCGGTCGCAATCGCAGCAGAATTCCCACCACAACACATCGAGATGCATGGAAACAATAAATCCGAAAGAGAGATCTCAGAAGCGATTGATTATCGAGTTGGAGTAATTGTTCTTGACTCACTTCAAGAGATTGATCGAGTCGCTCGAATTGCACATGCAAAAGGTGTAGTTCAAAGAGTTTTAATTCGTCTCACAACAGGAGTTGAGGCACACACTCATGAATCAATCAAGACGGCACATGAAGATGTGAAATTTGGTTTCTCCATGGCATCGGGCGCTGCTTGGGACGCCGTTCTTTCTGTTTCAAAACATGAGTCACTGCAACTTATTGGTTTCCATGCTCATATTGGTTCACAGATTTTCGCCACGGATGCATTCGAAACCTCGGCCGAACGATTGATATCGATGGTAGTCAAATATAAGAATGAATTCGGCACTGAAATTACCGACCTCAATCTCGGTGGTGGTTACGGAATTGCATACACGGAGAGCGATGAACCAATCACTCCAGAATTTGCGCTAGAGCGACTTTCGACCGTCGTGAATGAGAGTTGCAAGAAAAACGGAATTTCAAGTCCAAAGATTTCGTTCGAACCTGGACGGGCCATTGTCGGTCCTTCAATGACCACAATCTATGAAGTTGGCACCACTAAAGAAGTTCGTTTAGAAGATGGATCGACCCGTTGGTACATCTCGGTGGATGGCGGAATGAGTGACAATATTCGTCCTGGTCTTTACGATGCGGAATACTCCATCACGCTTGCAAATCGAGTTAGTAGCGCAGACTTACGGAGATCGCGAATCGTTGGAAAACATTGCGAAACGGGAGATATTGTCATTAAGGATGTCCAACTCCCGAGCGACATCGTTCCTGGTGATTTACTCGCGGTTCCAGCAACCGGCGCATATGGTCGAAGCATGGCCAGTAACTACAACCATATGGTCCGTCCTCCCGTGATTTCCGTCCTGAACAAAGAGGCGCGCATCATGGTTCGACGCGAAACCTATGCCGACCTTCTAGCCTTGGAGATTGATGATGACTAATTCGAAGAATCTCAAAGTTGGAATGCTCGGTTGTGGCGTTGTCGGCTCCAATGTCGCGCGCTTATTGCATGAAGATTCGGGCGATTTCGCCGCTCGCTCTGGAGCAACGTTGACCCTTGCGAAAGTTGCGGTCAAGAATGTTTCAGCAAAGCGTGATCATGTTCCAGCTTCAATCATCACAAGTGATGCTCCCTCTGTCGTGAATGATCCTTCCATCGACATCATCATTGAGGTGATGGGTGGAATTGAACCTGCACGTGAACTGCTTCTTGCGGCGATAAAGAATGGCAAGTCAGTCATCACCGCAAATAAGGCGCTTCTTGGACTCCACGGCGCTGAACTTTTTGAAGCGGCGGATAAGAATGGCGTCGATTTGTATTACGAGGCAGCTGTTGGTGGCGCAATACCAATCTTGAGACCGCTACGGGAATCAATTGTCGGTGATCATGTTCATCGCGTTATGGGAATCGTCAACGGCACCACTAATTACATTCTGACGAAGATGGATGAAGAGGGAAGTGCATTTGCTGATGTGCTCAAAGAGGCACAAGC
>Ga0214917_10002544_pt1 | contig 22015 bp, 15 predicted proteins | sample LL_1208_BB_MetaG_FD_177983 | JGI IMG/M metagenome (GOLD analysis project Ga0214917, IMG submission 177983) | Freshwater microbial communities from Lake Lanier, Atlanta, Georgia, United States - LL_1208_BB | ecosystem: Environmental > Aquatic > Freshwater > Lake | place: USA: Georgia | collected...
TTGTACTTGTGCTCCGGGGTATTGAAGGCCGGAATGATCACGGTGTCCTTGCCGGCATTCACCAGTTTGTTCCAGGAATAATTGAAATTAAAAGCCAATTCTCGGTTCAAATAATAATTGCCACCCACCGATAAACCTTGTGTTGTAATAATTCCCGTAGCATTCGCGGCCACACGGTAAATGCGGAGGGTTTCACGGATTGGAAAGCCGCCTCCAATCCCCGTTTGGAATTTGGACTGCACCCCAATATTGAACCCAATAAAATTGGTGTACCAGCTGTGGTAATATCCCGCGTCCACGTATAGCTTCTTGAACATCCCGCGGTATCCAAATTCCACAGTGCGCACCTGTTCCGGCTGTATAGGCTTGACATCAAAGTACTTCAGCTTGTCGGTGGTGGGTGTTGTCCCCAAATAATCCAGGAACGAATTGAGGGTAATTAACGAATCAAAACCCGACACATTGCCCACCAGAATCGCCGGCCCCACGTTGTAGTACAGGTATTGATCAGCCAAGGTCGGGTTCCGCACCGCCGACGAGAGGGACAAACGCCAAACGTGTTTTTGGTTAGGCGTCAAGACCATGGATACCGCAGGCGAATACACCCGCTTGAAATTGATGTTTTTGTCGGTACGGAAGGTTCCGTTGATTTTGAGGTCACCAAGCAAACGATTTCCCAACATCAATTTGTTGATTTTGTATTCCACCCCGCCGTACAATCCGTATTCGCTGTTCACTATGCTGGTCGGCGTTTCAGTCCGTCCGATGGTATCTCGTTTGGTCACCAAGACACTATCCAAAATCAGCGGGTTCCAAACCTTGTAGGATGAATCCTTGGTTTGGTAGCTCAAGCGTATGGTATCGCTAAATATTGTACCACGACTATCGGGGCGGTATTGGCGGAAACTACCACCGACCACCACTTCCATGTTCTCGATGGGTTTGAAGCGTTTTTCGCCCTGCAAATGATACAAAGCCGATTTGTCGTAAAACAAGGTGCCGCCCCGTCCCTTGTTGGGCAGGGTGGTGGTAATGACGTTGAATAGTGAATCAAAGGCAGGAGAACCCGGTAACGCAAAAGGCAGGGGATTCGGATCCCGAAGATTCCCGGTCTGGTAGCCGTTGTTCACCTTGAAGCGAACCTGTTCATGCCAACGCGCCAAGGCATCGGCCGCTCCCGGTGCGTTCAAAAAGAGATTCAAACTATCAGCCTTGGAGGTGGGTATCCCCGAGAAGGAACCCCGGTAAGGCCGCCACCAAGTCGGTAACAAATTATTGTAAACAGAATCTAAGATTGAAGTCTGCCAAACCGAAGCGTAAGATTTGTTCCAAATATCCAGGGTATGAAAAGTTTCTTTCATCCTTTTGGCTGTGGCCACCGCATCGTAGGAATCCCCGGCATCCTCGTTGGTCGCGTAGGCTCGGATAAACCAATCGTCCTCTTTGCGCAATTCCAATCGGTTTTGGAAGAAGAGGATGTTCTTGAGCCTGAAGCGGTTCTCCCCTTGGTACACGGTGGTTCCCGTACCAAAATTGGAGGAAGCAATGAACTCCACTTTGGGCTTGAGCATGTAATGAAAAGCCGTGTTTAACTTGAGGTTGTTGATATCGTAATCCACCAAATCCGCTTCCCGGTAACCCGAAGGATAAAAGATCCCCAAGCCCGGCAATTGCAAAGCTTCGCCCCGCGCGTCGTTGAAGCGTCCCTCGTCTTCATCCCCGTATACGTTCACGGCATCGTAACCACCGGGGGCTCCTTTCGGGCTTTGGGAAGCCGTGGATGGCCCGTAATTCTCCGCCCTCCAGTCGTTGGCCTTGAGGTAGAACATGTTAAACTTCCATCCCATTTTGTCGTTCCCGTTGCGGTCTTTGTTGGCCCAGGCATACCGGAAAGCCGTTTCGGTCAGGGCCCTTTCGCCCACCTTGATGCTGGCGTTGATGCCCTGGTGCTGAAAGGGCGATCGGGTGCTCATGTTAATTACGCCGTTGAAGGCATTCGGGCCAAAAAAGGCCGACGAAGCGCCGACGACCAGGTCCACCTTCTGGATGTCCAGTTCCGAGACCCCCAAAAAATTTCCCAGCGAGAAATTCAGGCCCGGGGCCTGGTTATCTACCCCGTCAATCAATTGCAGCGAACGAACCGGGGAGGTTGAATTAAAACCCCTGGTGTTGATAATCACAAAACCTAAGGAAGCCGTGGTCAGGTCCACCCCTTTCATCGTGCCAAGGCCTTGGTAAAACGAAGGCGAAGGGGTTTCCTTCACGGCGAGTATGTCCATGGCCTCCACGGTCAGGGCCGATTCCTTTTGCTTTTCGGAGATCCGTGAATCCACAATGTCAACCCCCTGAAGGTCAAGGGTACTCTCGGTGAGCCGTACCACCAGGGCTTTTCCTCCGGCTACCCCGTTGGTGTTTTCGGTGTTGTAACCAATGTAGGAGACAACCAGCGGATAAGACCGTCCTGATTCCAGGTTGCCCTGAAGGGTGAATTTGCCGTTGAGGTCGGTGGTGGCCCCAAGGCTTGTCCCTTTGAGGACGACCGAGGCACCTGTCAGGGGTTGACCGTTGCGGGCGTCCCGGACCTCCCCGCGAATGGACGGAATGTTCTGGCTCTGTGCACTCGTGTTGGCGGTCGCACGAGCCTGTGCTGGGGCCACGGGCCAAGAGGTGGCAGCAGCGGCACCCGCAAGAAGACAGAGGCCAAGGCGGAATCTGAAAAAGGCGGCGGTGGCCGTGCATAAGGAAAGGATAGGTTGCATAGAGGTGGTTTTCGGCACTAAAGCACCAATATTAATAAGAAACAAGCAATTTTTACCCGTATTTTCGTGTATGAGGTCTCGAATATTGCTCCTCTTGGCCACCGTGCTTTGGTGTGGGGCCTTGTATCGTCCATGGTCCGGTTTGCCCCCGCTGCACCGTTTTTTTCATTGGACCTCCTCTCCCTTGCGTATTGTTTCGGGCGGTACGGACCGTTTGGAACTGGAGGGGCCCTACGCACCGCTACAGATAGGGTTGGACAGCCTGGGGGTACCGCATGTATTCGGTCAGGATGCCCAGGCAGTAGCCTACGGGGTGGGATGGATGCATGCTAGAGACAGGTTGTTTCAAATGGAATTGATGACCAGGGTGGTACAGGGCCGCCTTAGTGAAGTGGTGGGTTCGGTGGCCCTCGAAAGCGATATTTTCTGGCGCAAATTCGAATTTGCTCGAAAAGCACCCGTATGGTACAACCGGTACAGCGTCCGTGAGCCAGCTATGGCTGCGGAGTTAATTGCTTACAGTCAGGGAGTTAACGATTACATCAGCCGAATGGGGCCAGGCGACAAACCCCTGGAATTTCATTTGCTTGGCCTGGAGCCTTCGGAATGGAAGCCGGAAAACCTCTTCTACCTCTTGCGCTACATGTCCCACATACTCTCTTACAACGAGGACGATTTGAAGGCCACCGAAATGCAATTTGTTTTGGGCGAGGAATGTTATTATTTCTGGTATCCGACCCGAATACCCGCTGAATTGCGCCATCCCATTTATCCCGAATTTGCGATGGATTCCCTGACCTACCGCCGCCTGGTGACCATCCCCGGGCTGGATGCGGAACAGCGGGTTTCCGGCAGCTCGGGGGTGTACCAATACCGCAGTCCTGCCCCCCTCAGCCCGGTATCCATGATGCGTTTCCCAAGAGCCAAGGTCAAAACCATGGATGATTTCGGGCTTGGTAGCAATAATTGGGCGGTATCCGGACGCAAAACCCGTAACGGACGCCCCTATCTCTGCAACGACACCCACCTTATGCTGGCTTTCCCGTCGACATGGTATGAAATACACAAGGAAGTGGTGGGTAAGGGCGGACGGCAGGGATCCTGGAGCCGCGGCTTCGGGGTGGCAGGCTCCCCTTTTGTGATCACGGGATTCAACCAGAGGGTGGCCTGGGGCATGACCAACGCCACCTGGGATCTTTCCGATTTCTATTGGTTGGAAAGGGACGGTCGGGGCCGCTACAAACTTGACGGGCGTTGGGAGCCGTTGGACTCTTTTGAAGTGGCCATTGTGGTCAAAGGCATGGAGCATCCGGTCCGCAAGCGTTATTACCGCACCTACTTTGGTCCGGCCGATACGGCTTCCGGTAATTTGCTCGCATTGAACTGGATAGGCAATCAGCCCGGCAACGAAGGGGCGGCCTTTCATTACCTCGAAAGCGCCACCAACATTGAACAGGCTTTCCAGGCCCTGCATCATTTCCGTCAGCCCCCACAGAACATCGTGCTCGCCGATGCGGGCGGTAACATTGGAATGATGACCGCCGGAGCAGCCCTGATTCATCCTGACCCTCAGCGAGGTATCCGCATTGGGAATCGCAGGGCTGCCAGGATTCCTTTCACCGATATGCACGACCTGTATCGTCGCTTGAATCCCACCACGGGTTATGTGGCTTCAGCCAACCAGGAGCAGGTGGATCATCCGCTTGCCGGGCATGTTTCCACCCGTTACGAGTCCAGAACCCGTGGCCTTCGAATTTCGAGCCTTATGGAAAATCATCCGGACAGCAGCATGGGTTTTGAGGAACTTAGAGCCCTTCACATGGATGTTTACGACGGAGAATGGGAAATGCTCAAGCCTTTGTTGCAACAAATCTCGGGTTCGTATTGGACTTACCTCCGGGATTGGGATGGCGTTTTGGATACGGTGCGCGTGGCCCCCACTTTGTACAATTCCTTTCGTCGAACCGCTATGGAAATGATTGGGGCCCGTTTGGACAGCGGGCTTCGATGGCTCCCGGTAGAGACGTATGCATTGAATCTGCTCGTTACCCGCGATTCCTTGCGCTTGGCCCAAGGATGGATGCCCAAGCTGCCCTTTGTCCGTATGGTCTGGGATTCGTCCTTGGCCAGATTGAGTCGCAGTCTGGGCAGGGACCCTCAAGGGTGGGCCTACGGGCGGTACCATCAAACCTGGGTGCAGCATTTGCTCAAACTGGACCCCCTGTCCATGGCTCCCTTTGCCTCGCCGGGCAATAACCGCACCTTGAATGTGGCGGGTAAATTGCCCAGCAACCATTCGGCGAGCATGCGTACTGTGATCGGCCTGGGACCTCAGGGACCGGATGCCCGCTTGATGCTCGCCGGCGGTCAAAGCGGTCGTTTCAATTCTCCCCATTACCGGGATCAGATTCCGCATTGGTTGCACGGTATTTACCATTCTGCCAGACGCAGAGGTGGTTTTCGTCAAGAGGAGTACCCCCAATCCGTTCAATTTCGCAAAAAACCCGGATTGCTGACTCCGGGTAAACGATGATCGCTATGTCCAAGAGTTCCAATAACATATTCTGGTACGGCCTGGGCATGTTGGTACTGGCCTATGTACTGACTCGAATGGCCGACATGATTTTGCTGGTGGCCGCATCGGCTCTGGTGGGTTTTTTTCCAATCCGACACCCTCGATGGTGGAAATACGGCCTGCTTGCCTTGGTTTCTTTGGTATTGACGGTGTTCATCAACGGTATTTCATGGCATACCGTCCGGGTGGTAGGGGAAATTACCAAACTAAGCGGGCCCGGTTATGTGGCGGCGGTGGTTTTGGTGGACCTGATCACGGTGGTTTTGGTGTCCACCACCGTCCAATGGTGGGTAGGTCGGTGGTTACTTGCTAGCTGGTACGGTTACAGACCCAGACGGTGAACAATGGTTGCGGTTGTGCCGGCCTGCCTCTTGCTTTTCTGAAATGGAATCCTACGATTTAGTCCTTGCCGGAGGTGGAGCCGCAGGGCTTAGTCTGGCCTATGGCTTGGCAGGTCCGGAATTTGCCCATTGGAGGATCTTGTTGGTGGAGGAGGCGAGCAAAACGGACAACGACAGAACCTGGTGCTACTGGGAAAAGGGGGAAGGAATCTGGGATCATTTGTTGTGCATGCAATGGAATGAGATGCGGTTTTTTGGGCCGGGCGGCAGGCAGTTGCCCTTGCATTTAAGTCCGTATGCCTACAAAATGCTTCGATCCGGGGACTTTTACGCCCATGTAGATGCTGTGCTGGATCGGGCACCCCATATACAGCGCAGGCGGGCCAGAATCACCGATTTCAGTCAGGGTCCGGACGGCTCCATTTTAGTGCATCTGCAACAATCGCCTCCCTCCGCCGCCGGCCCTCCCGCCGCCGGCCCTCCCGCCGCCGGTCCTCCCGCCGCCGGTCCTCCCGCCGCCGGCCCTCCCGCCGCCGCCGGCCCTCCCGCCGCCTCGTTGCATGTCCGTGCCTCCCTCGTATGCACTTCCATACCCCTGCCCGGCTGGCAGCACGCCGCATCCGCCGGCCTTTGGCTCAACCAACACTTCAAAGGCCTTTACATCAAGGCAAACCAGGATGTCTTCGAGGGCCAAACAGCGACCCTCATGGACTTTAGGGTAGAGCAAAGGGAGGGGTATCCGTGCTTTGTCTATGTTTTGCCCACGGATCACCGTCATGCCCTGGTTGAATACACTGTTTTCTCGCCTCAGGCCTGGAGTTCAGACGCCTACGATGAACCTTTGCAGGCCTATATGGCCGAGATTTTGGGTTTGAAGCCGGGTGACTACAGGACGGAACAGGTAGAGACAGGCCAAATCCCCATGACGGACTATGGCTTTGCAGACGGTTGGAGCCGTTGCTATCCCGGCCTCCCCGGTTTGATTCCGGTAGGAAGCATGGGGGGCTTGAGTCGACCCTCCACAGGCTACACCTTTGGTGCGATTCAGCGGCATACCCAGCAGATGCTGGAGGGCTTCAGGCGTATTCAACCTGCTGATATTCAATCTAATCAAGCCAAACTTCGAGCGCAGCTTCTATACCGCATCCCCGCCCGATTTCAGGTGTACGACAGGACTCTTCTTAGGGTGCTTGTGGACCAAAGGTATCCGGGCGGAACTTTGTTCGAACGGTTGTTTGCCCGCAATTCTACCCCTGATCTCCTAGCATTTCTGGACGGCCGCAGTCACTTGCTCCAGGAATGGTTCGTCATGAACAGTACCCCACGAAGAATCATGGCCAGGGCCATGGGATGTAGTTTGCATTAAACCAGCCTTGCATTACCACAATGTGAAATTAAAATGTAGTGCCGATTTGTCCTTTTGCAGCGAATAACACTCTATATTCGAGCAGTTTTCTTACTCACTTTAATGTCTGCGTTGAGACTATGTGGGTGAGGTGGCGAAGCTGCGTTTGGCAAGCACTTTTGTAACCTTGTTGCGGTAAATTTGAACTAATTTTCAACCAATATGAAATTAAGATTTTCGGGTATCCTGTTTGTAAGTGTTGCATGCCTCCTGATTGGAAGCGGTTTTCAAATGCTTCACGGTCAAAATTTGCCCAGTGTGGCGCTGCTTCAGATTCGAAGCATCTTGCAGGACAAACAGATTGATGAAGAAATCCTCAAAACCAGGCTTAAGGCCAAGGGATTGGATGTGGATAAAATGACCCAACAAGAAATCTTGGCCAATCAGAAAGTTATACAACAGACGGTTGAGGAGTTGGAACAGGAACGCAGTAGAACCGGAAACGAAGGCATCCCTTTAACCGAAACAAATCTCGTCAGGGAACAAGATTCCTCGCTGAGACCGAGGACCGGTGTTTCCAGTAATGAGAGCCCAACTGGTAACAAGGACAAACAGCAAGCGTTTTCCGAAGTCACCAAACCCGAAACAATTGACTCCGCAGCGAATCTTATATACGGACATCATTTCTTTATTAATCAATCCCTTGACGCCTATAAGATTTTCAAGGATGCCAGTCCCCCTGATACCTACATGCTCGGACCTGGAGATAAAATCAATGTTTTAATATTCGGTCGTTCTCAGGCAGACCTCAATTTTGAGATTAATTCAGCCGGTTTTATCCAGCCAAACCTAATGCCTAAGATCTTTTTGAGCGGACTGACTCTTCGTCAGGCCAAGGAGATGCTGTACAAGAAATTCTCAACCTATTTTGTGTTTGAACCCGGGCAGTTTATTTTGACTTTACAGACATCGCGTACCGTATCTGTTCAGGTTTTCGGAGAGGTTGCACGACCCGGCACCTATACCATGTCCGGATTGCAGACCGCATTAGGGGCATTGGTGGCAGCAGGAGGCCCCACCTCCATAGGAACTGTTCGACAGATACAACTCATCAGGGGTGGACAGAAAAAAACCTTAGATGTCTATGCATTCCTAAAGAATCCATCGGCCCAATTCGATTTCTACCTTCAACACAACGACATCATTTACGTACCTTTCATCGAAAAGTTAGTAGCACTGGAGGGTTCGGTGTTGAGACCTATGAGGTATGAACTCCTTTCTAATGAGGGGGTTATTCAATTGTTAGACTATGCCGGTGGTCTAAAATCAGATGCCTATACTGATTTCTTGCAAATACAAAGAATAGAAAACAACAAAACCCGCATCCAAGACTACAACCTCAAGGAGGTTCTGGAACTTAAGAACAATCTCACTTTATTTAATGGGGATATCGTGCGTACCAGAAGTATTAACGCACCGCTTAAGGCTTTGGTGAAGGCTAGCGGCTCTTTTTTGTATCCCGGCGTGTACGCCCTCCAAAGCACCCTTTCCCTTAAAGGATTGATAGATAGAGCCAAGTTAACGCCTGAAGCCAAAACGGACCACGCGTTTTTGATTCGCAAAAGGTTGGATCAGACCATAGAAACAAGGCAGATTCCACTAAAGTCTATCCTTCAAGGTAGGGTCCCTGACCTAGTTCTTCAAGAAGAAGACGAATTTCAAGTTTTTGATCAATCCAGGTATGTGGATCAGTTTACTCTTGAGGTCAGTGGTGAGGTCAGACAACCGTTTACTCGGCAATTTGCGTTCAATGAAGGCATGCGCATCCATGAAGCTATTTCCCTCGCCGGGGGCTTGAAGCCCGAAGCCACGGATTATGCCTACATATTCAGGACCAGCCCGTTTTCTCCTCGCAAAACAGAATACATTCAGGCAAGCCTCCGTGCCGACTCCAACATGCAGCTCCGGTCAGGTGATCGATTAATTGTACTAAACAAGGAGAATTTTGTTAGGGAATTCACCTTGAATGTCTTAGGGGATGTTGCCATTCCGGGCACCTTCAGGTTTGATTCAAGTTTGGGGATTGCAGATTTAATAAGATTATCCGGTGGCTATAATTTATCGGCAGACCCCACGTTTGTGGATGTGTTCAGGGTGGAATTTCCAGTTGGTAAACCCACCAGAAGATTTACCATTACCTTACCTTTGGATACCTCAGGAAATCCTTTGGACAAAAATTTTCGCCTCAGGCCCTTTGACGCGGTGGTGATTCGCAAAACCCCCCGATTCTATTTAACAGAGACGGTGGACCTACGCGGTGAGGTAGAGCGTGAGGGTTCGTTCAGCCTCGAGAATCATAGAATACATTTCTCTGAGATAGTCAGAAAGGCAGGTGGGGCCACCAAATATTCGGATTTATCCAATGCTTCACTGATTCGAACCAACACCAACTACAAGGGAAGTATCTTTTTTAACGGAGCAAAGGCCATGAAGAAGGCCAGAAAAATCAAGTACGACCCCATTCTCAGGTCTGGCGATCAGATTTTCATTCCTAGAGTTAGCAATGTCGTGATTTTACGCACTGCCAACACTAATTATTCAAAAACCGAAATAGCAGACTCTCTCATCATTACTTTTCAGGGCCGTAAGAATGCAGCGACGTATATCCGCAGATTTGGCGGTGGCATTATGGATGTTGACAGTATGCGGTATAGCTATAAGGTGATCCACGCCAATGGCTTTCAAGAGTCAACCAGAAGATATTGGTTGTTCAAAATCCATCCAAAAGTTGAACGAGGGGACATCGTTTCCGTTATGGCCATCCCAAACCCACCCAAAAATAAAGAGTCCAAATCCAAAGTAGACTGGGACAAACGCTTTACCCAATTAATGTCACTGACTACCACCTTGGTCCTACTCAGGGCCTATATCAATCCCTGATTCTTTAAGAAAGGGCTAAAAAATTAATTTACATTTTAAAAAATACAATAACCAAGTTAATTTCATTTTTTTGGAAAAATCAGAAAAAGTCCTAAGGTTTAGATGCTTTTCTAATTACATAAATAAAATATATAATCAAAAAAATTAATGTTTGAGAATGCAAGAAAATGAATTTCTTTATTACATCTAATTGTGAAATACGTTTTGTCTAAAATAAATGTTAAATATTCAGAAATCAAAATAATATTTTATTAATAATAATGACTTTAAATCAAAAGATAAAAAATACAAGAAATGATATTTCACTTCAAGAATTACTTCTTTTTGCAAAAGAATATAGAATAAGATTGTATAAGATCAGATGGATTTTGGTTATCATTTTATTTTTCGGTTCAATGGCAAGTGCAGTGTTGGCTCTGCTTAGTAAACCAACGTTTACAGCCCGATCAAGTTTTATTTTTAAAGAAGACGGTAATGCAGGCCTTATGGCTGGACTATCAGGTTTAGGGACATTGTTGGGAGGTGGCTCATCTGTGATTTCTTACAGTTCATTGGATCGAATAGTAGAACTTAGTGGTTCAGAATATATTGTAAGTCGTTCCCTGTTGGATACTTCAACAATTAATAGAAAATGTGATTTATTAATCAACCATTACATTAGAATACATAATTTAAGGCAAAAACGATTTTGGCGCAAGGATTCACTGCTTGTAAAGGCAAATTTTAATTTAGCAACCAGAATTGACAGTTTGAACTATTCTCAAAGGCATACTTTAAAACAGATAGTAAAGGTGATAAGAGGAGATAAAGCTCAACCAGACAAAGCCTTACGTGTAATATTCGATAAGAAGAGTGGACTTGTCAATTTGATCATTGATGATACTCATGATGAGTTAGCACTTTACCTTAATCAATCGATATATAAGCAATTGGTTGAATTCTATACCCAGCAAGCTACTAGCACTTTAAACTCAAGAGTACGTGCTTTACAATTAAAAGTTGATTCAATTCGATATGAACTATCGAAGACACAGTCAACAAGTGCCCGTATTAACGATCAGGCTCAAGGACTGATTCGGCAGAGCGATAAAGTTGGACAAAAGCAATTTGCGGTCCGAGAGAACATGCTGATCATGATGTACGGCGAGGCAGTCAAGAATTTGGAGCAGTTGCAATTTCTCTTGAATTCCACCACCCCTTCCTTTACCTTGATCGATCAGCCTTACCTGCCCATCAAGCCTAATTTCAAAAAGCCCTGGTTGTTTGGAATTGCCGGATTGGCAATCGGCGCGGTGGTCATGGCATTGGGACTTGCCGTCTATTTTGTGGTGTACATGACCCGACCTGCGCCTCCTTCGGAATATAACCAGTGATCTCCAAATCATACTAGAACGTGCAGGCAGAACCATTCAAGGAACTGAGGATAGCAATAATTGGAACCGTTGGGGTACCTGGATGTTACGGCGGTTTTGAAACTTTGGCTCAGAATCTTGTTGAATTTCATTTCCGGCAAAATCTGGAATCTAAATTATTGGTTTATTGTTCTAGTACAGCTTATCCGAAGCCACGTACGCTTCAATACAAATCTGCTCAATTACGCTATTTGCCATTCAAAGCGAATGGTGTACAAAGCATACTGTACGATTCAATATCGCTTTTAGATGCTATACGATGGAAGGCCACTCATATTTTGATTTTGGGAGTCTCAGCAGGATTTTTACTTCCATGGATTTCAAGGTTAGCTAAGGTAAGGTTGGTGGTTAACACAGATGGCATTGAGTGGAAAAGGAATAAATGGAATATCTGGGTCAAGCAATTCCTTAAATTTTCAGAAAAGGCGGCCGTGAGCGGCGCACATATTTTGATAGCCGATAATATCGGCATTCAAAATTATTTGAAAAGGGCCTATTCCCGAGAATCCGTATTTATACCCTATGGCGGTGACCACGCCCTTTATTCCGGTACGGCTATTCCGGATCACCTCAATTTACCTAAGGAATATTTTTTGGCCCTATGTCGCATTGAGCCAGAGAATAATATAGAACTAATTCTGGAGGCTTGGCAATTCTTGGAGATTCCTTTGGTATTTGTTGGCAATTGGCAAGCCAATACATTAGGTCAATCCCTATGGCGCAAATACAATCGTTACCCTCACATTCACTTGTTGAATTCCATCTATGATCCCGGCCACCTGAATCATATTCGATTACATGCCAAGGGCTATATTCATGGTCATTCTGCAGGAGGTACGAACCCGGCATTGGTTGAAATGATGCATTATGGATCCCCCGTCATTGCTTGGGATTGTGAATACAACAGGAATACTACCGAGGGTAAAGCTCTATATTTCAACAGCCAACCATCTTTGCGGGAAATAATCTGCAGGATGGATGATGGCCTGAAGGCTGTGGTGGGCGATTCAATGCGTCAAATAGCAGTGAATAGATACATGTGGTCCAAGGTGGCTTCCAGTTATTTTGAATTACTGAGTGATCATCGAAATTGAGCAAAATTTATGCACTTGATTGAGTCATCGGTCTTCCTCCTGCTCGTCCTTATGTTGCTTTGTACGTTCATAGGAGGTTTACTTGAATTTGCGGTTAAAGTAACAACCTCTGTTTTGGGTGTGCCGAATCTTTCTACGCATCTTGTTTCTCTATCCTTGTTGTTCAACCGCCTCGGAGCAGCGGTTGTTTTGTTGATGGTGGGCTATTTTTTGGATACAGGCTTAGATTCCATCAAATTAATTGGGAGTTATGTGGTGTTCTGTTTCCTTTTGGCCCTAATTTATTTTTATGCCGCCTTTTATGTTCCAAGAACTTTTTTTGTCCTCAGGGGCTTCATTCAAAAATATTACCAAATCAATGTGAATAACGCCCAGGAATATCAACCTCGTTTGAATATTTACCGGCCAACCTTGGACGTAATGATCATATTTTTGCTCAGTATTTTTGGTTTTTTGCTTCCAAGTGTAGCGGCTTCATTTTTTCCGAATTATAGAGCGACCTTGTTGCAAACTGGTTTTGTATTGAATTCTGTAGCGACCCTCTACTCTACATTTAGGATTGAAAAGAGGCTTGCGCTGATTTTTAATGCAGACGATAACATCCCCAAATGGGATGTTTATGCAGCTTTCCTATATTCCAGAGGGTTAGGCGCTCTGTTGGGTAGTCTATTATTGTTTTTGTATGCGTTCTGGATCTGGTTCTCGCCTTAGGGTTTTGGTAATAGCCTACCAGTTTTCACCTGCCTTGGGTTCGGAATTTAAGGCTGCATGGAAAATGGTCCATGAATTATCCAAGTATTGTGAAATAACCGTTCTTTTTGGTGACAGTGACGGTTTGATGGGCAGTACCGATTTTTTTGACCATTATGCACGTTCCCACCAACTTCCTTTTCGATATTTCAAAGTTCCGGCAGCACCCTGGCAGGTTTATTGGGCCAAAAGGATGACGTCTATGCCGATGGGTTTATTTTTTTGGATCTTAGTTAAGGCCTGGATGCGTGATGCTTACAAATTAGCCTGTACGTTGCATCAAGAAAATCCCTTTGATGTTGCCCATCAATTAGGTCCTATTGGATTCAGGAATCCTGGATATTTATGGAAACTTAATTGTCGTACTATTTGGGGCCCTATCGGTGGGGCGCAGTTCATAAATCTTAGAATGATCAAGAACGTTCGCGTTAATTATTTTTGGGAGGCCTTGATTCGAAATCTCATTACATATTATCAAGGTAATTCCAAATATATTCGTGATGCGGCCACAAAGTATGATGGCTTAAGTTTTGCAAATTTTGAAAATCGAACCTATTTTCAAAAACGATTTCGCCGTGATGGAGCCGTAGTTTCCGAGCAAGGTCTGGAATTTGCCCCTGGCAATCTTGCTTCAAGTCCCACTAATCATGTACAAGCTTCGAGGTCACTCCGGGTAATATGGGCGGGCACCTTAAGGGGGGTCAAGAATACGCCAATGTTATGTGATATTCTCCAAAGCCCCCATCCGAACATCGATTTTATAGTCTTGGGCGATGGACCAGATGCCCCTATGGTCAAACAAATTGCCAATGTTCAATCTAATGTGAAGTACCTTGGTTTTCTGCCCCGAAATGAATTGATGGAATTATTCTCAAAATCCGACCTTATCATGATGACGGATTTAACTGCGGGGAATCCGGCGGTCCTGTTTGAAGCTATAGAGTCGGGTTGCGTACCGTTGGTCCCTAATATTCACGGATTTGCCTCACTTCTCCGACCGGAAGTGGCCTTTTTGGTCGAATCTACCCATTACAAAGATGCAGTAAGGCAATACACTGAAATTTTGAGGCAGATTTCATCAGATATTACCTTGCTGGATCGCAAGAAGTCGGCCTTAGCCATCCACCAAAAGAGCCTTACCTGGGAATCTTTTGCACGGTTGCATCTAGCTAATTATTTTAGCTAAAGTGGAATACTGGGTACATCACCTCAATGATTACAGCGGCTCACCTTTGGTGATGGCCCAGCGAATGAATTCCAAATCCTTGATCGACCATATTACTCTTGTTACCAATTCTGGTAATGGTTTCCTAAGCGGATGGACAGGGCCTAAGGTTGAACTTCCTTACCAAAAGTCCCACAACAGATTTGTACGTTTTATTAGGCTTAGCTATTGGTATTTGGCTAGTATTTGGTATTTATGGAAACATGTTCACCATGGTGATAAAATAGTTATTTCGACTATTATTAACACCCCGGTGCTTTTAATCAGATGCTTCGTAGGGGGTCTGAATGCGGAAATACATATTCATGAGGTGTATTTTCGGGTACCGCTTTGGAATTCCCTTGGCCTTAGGTTGGCCAATCACAAGGATGTACATACGATCTATAACAGCAGATTTAGCATGGATTTTTGGTCTTTTAAAGGTAGTGGAGAGGTGGCCTATCCCAGGTTAAGGAATTTTTTTAACCAACAGGCCGTGATCAATACGGTACCCAATTTTGATATGAACCGGCTTAAAATTTTTACGGTATTATCGCTCATCCCCTACAAGGGATACCGATTGTTTTTGGAATTAGCCACAAGTTGTCTTCGATCAAGGCCAGGGTATGAATTTACCCTTTATGTGGCCGGCATACCTGCTGAATTCTATGCTGAATACCCCATTCACAAGCTTCCCTCCAATCTCAAACTACATTTTAACAATACGGACCCTGAGATTTATCTGGATCAGCATATTTTCCTTGGCCTTACCAACCCCAGTATACTTTTGGAGGCCTTCGGACAAACTATAGCAGAAGCAATGTGTACGGGTAATATTGTTATTGCATCTGGGCAGGGTGGATATCTTGAATTTATGGAAAACGAGCACAATGCCATCCTCCTAGAGGAATATAGTGTTCAGGGGATTCTGAGGGCTATAGACCGTTTAGACCTCACCAGAGCAATCGCAATTTCACAGAAGGCCAAGCAGCGTATGTGTGAATTCTATTCCTTATGATAGGGTATATCCTCAAGGCGTTGGTTTTGTTGGTGTTGGCCTGGATTTTGATTAAGGAGCGAAGAAATATTTTGGTGAGTATTCTTGAAACCAAGGCCAATACTACCTGGATCGTTGCCCTATTATCCTATGTTTTTATCCTGCTCCATTACGTTTTTGTGGGCTATTCGGTAAAGGCGGAAAACAATTTAATCCTATTATTTGGCTTATTTATACTTGTTTTAAACCTTATTTTGTTTAATTGGCATCATACTCAAAACATTGTTAAAGCTACAGGAACTGTACTAAAGTACTTTTCTATAATTTTTGTATTATTTAATTTAATACTAATTTTTGTTTTTCCGGATCGAACTATACAAGGAGATAATTATTTTGGTCCTACGGAGAATCCTAATATGATCGGAGCATATTTGTCCCTGATTTGTTACGCTCCAATTCTAGGTACGTTGTTGGTTTCCAAAGGCTCGTATTCAAGAATTTTTTCGATAATATTATGGCTGTCCTGTGTTTATCTGATTTTGATGACCAGGTCAAGGGCCTCTATTTTGGTGGTGATGGTGATTACCTTGTATATGATTTGGAAAAACGTATCCGGTACACTATTTAGAAAAATCGCCTACTTAATTCCCGTTCTAATTTTGGGCGGATTGGCTTTGGTTTTGGCCAGCCAGAAATACGGGGATATTCCAATTCTATCGACTAGGGAGGCTCTGTATGTGCTGCGTCTGAATGCTATCAGCCTAAGGCCTTGGTTGGGGTGGGGATTTAATGCAGAGGTTTTTACGTATTTTGATCAAAACAGCATTTATCCTGCAATGGAAAAGGGAAATACAACGTTGCAGTTTATGGAAGAATTTGGAATTCCCATAGGCGTTGGCTTAATATTCATTTTGTATAATCAGATTTTTAGTTCGGCCGCCAGGTATTCATCCTATGACGGTGGCCTTGTATTAGGGGGTATTTTATTGGGCTGTGGCATACATCTCCAATTTGAGACGTGGTTGCTTAACTTTCCGTCTATTTTTGCGAATGTATTCTGGCTTCTATTGTTGACCCCGGTACGAAATTCAGTTTCAGGTGAAACCAATGAATGAACTCTTTATTTATTTGGTGGGAGGAGCTCTTGCATTCGGGCTTTTTTATCTACTCAATCCCATGGCATCTGCAGTGGGCTTGTTGGACAAGCCTGACCAGTCAAGGAAATTGCACTCAAGGCCTATTCCTTTAATTGGCGGCTTGATGGTATTAGGTTCCGCCTTGTTTGTTTCCATAGGGCTAGGGCTCATTAATTCCCGGTTGGATGTAATCGCTTTGGTGGTTTGTATGGCGCTTTTGGTGCTGGTGGGGACTTTGGATGATTTTTTTGAGGTGCATGCACGGCCAAAGCTTGGCTTGCAGTTTCTGATTTCAACGGTTTATGTTTTTTATTTCATGAATGTGGGGGTTGATTTCAGTGGGTTGTTTGGGTTGAGGGAATTGAACGAAATGTGGTCCAAGATTTTCTTGTCGCTGATGTTTGTGTTTCTGATCAATGCTTTTAATTTAATAGATGGGGCCAATACGCTTCTTGGGGTGTTTATGTGGATGGTTTTTTTGTTTTTTATTTGGTTTTTCTGGCAGGTAGAGGACTGGAACCGCTATTACCTTGCGTTGGCTTTTGGGGGGGCTATGTTGGGCTTCCTTTGGTTTAACAAGACCCCCGCTAAGGTTTTTATGGGGGATGCAGGGTCGCTGGGTATTGGTTTTGTCTTGTCGGATTTTATGGCGCAGTTCTTGTTTTTCCATCATTTGGTGGACGAGAACAAAGTGAATTTCATGAAGGATTATACCCCGGTGCTGGCTTTGGCTTTATTCGCCTTGCCTGTATTTGATATGTTACGGGTTATTGTGTTGCGGTTATTGGGCGGGAGGTTGCCAATGGCACCGGGGCGGGATCACATGCACCATTACCTGCTGGACAAGGGATGGACTCATATTCAGACTTCTTTGGCCTTGAACGGTATTTCGTTGGGGTTGTTCTTGGCTACGGCTGGAATGGCCAGGGCCGGATGGGATATTAATCTGGTCTTTGCAGGGGTTGTTGTACTGGCCTGGTTGACTTTTCCGGGGTCAGGGAGGGCTTTTTTGGCCGCAAGGGGGCTGTTGCCCCAAAGAAAATCGTAGGCCGGGATACCGCGTCGGGACACCGCTCCGGGATGCAGCTCCGGGTCGCCTAAGGGTTGAGGCAGGTGGCGAGGGCGTCGAGGACAAGGTGGGCGATTTCGGCCGCGGCTTCTTCGCTGAGTTCGGAGTGGATGGGCAGGGAGAGCACTAGTCGGCAGAGGTCTTCGGTGACGGGGAAGGCGCCTTCGGTGTAGCGGGGATCGAGGTAGGCTTTTTGGTGGTGCAGGGGTATGGGGTAGTAGATCATGGAGGAGACACCGCGTTCGGCGAGGGCATCGCGAAGGGTCTGCCTGTGGAGGTCGGGGTGGAGGACCAGGGTGTACTGATGGAAGACATGGGTGGTGTAGGGGGCCGTCGCGGGCACGCTCAGCCAGGGGGAGGCGCCCAGGATGCGGTTGTAGGTGGCGGCGGCGGCGGCGCGGGTGCTGTTGTAGCGGTCCAGGTGCGGGAGTTTGGCTCGAAGGACGGCGGCCTGAAGGCTGTCCAGGCGGGAATTGACCCCGATTTCGTCGTGGTGGTACTGCACCGATTGACCGTGGTTGGCCACCTTGCGGATACGGTCCGCCAACGCGGCATTGCGGGTGAAGAGAGCCCCCCCGTCGCCGTAACAACCCAGGTTCTTGGAGGGAAAGAAGGAGGTGCAACCGATATCCCCCATGGTGCCGGCCTTGGATTGGCGTCCGTCGGCATGGAGGTAGGTTGCTCCGATGGCCTGGGCGGTGTCTTCGATGACATAGAGGTTGTGTTCGCGGGCCAGCTCCAGCAAAGGGTCCATGGGGGCGCATTGCCCGAACAGATGCACCGGAACGATGGCTTTGGTTCGAGGACCTATGGCGGCCTTGACCTGCTCGGGGTCCAGGGCAAAGGTTATGGGGTCCACATCCACCAGGACAGGGGTCAGCCGCAGCAAGGCAATGGCCTCGGCAGTAGCCACATAGGTGAAGGAAGCCGTGATCAGTTCGTCCCCCGGTTTGAGGTCCAGGGCCATCATGGCGATTTGCAGGGCGTCCGTTCCGTTGGCACAGGGAATGACCTGCACCCCATCCCCCAGGTAGGTTTCCAGTTCGGCGGTAAAGGCCTTGACCTGCGGGCCGTTGATGAAGGCCGTGTTTTCGATGACTTCGGCGATGTTACGGTCCACTTCCTCACGGATTTGAAGGTATTGGGTGCGGAGGTCAACCATGGGACGCATAGGCAGGGGGTTCAGGAGGGACAGAAGGGGGACAGGGGCAGGAAGGGCGGCGGAGCCAGAGCTCAAAGATACCCGAGGGCAAAGTGTTCACGAATGTGAACAAAATGTAATTTTTCCCCAAAAGCCAAGCCAAATCCCCTGATTTTACACAAACATGACCAGAGAAGTCTACTTTTGAGCAAGAAACTTACTCATTCATGGGAGTGAGGGGGCGAAGCCGTGCCCGTCCAACAGGGCAAATCGGGAACCAAATCATGCTGGAAACGTTAATTACCTCCAAGACCAGAATCAAGCTGCTGCTGCGCTTTTTCAGCCATCAGGGGAATACCTCCTACTTGAGGGGTTTGGCCGAGGAGTTTGACGAAAGCACCAATTCGGTGCGGGTAGAGCTGAACAGGCTGTCTCAGGCTGGATTTCTACAATCCTACCAGGAAGGCAATACGGTGCAGTACAGGGCCAATACCGCCCACCCCATGTACAGGCAGCTCAAGGAACTGGTCGCCAAATACCTGGGATTTGACTACCTGGTGGACGAGGTATTGGAACGCCTGGGGGATTTGCATTTGGCGGTGGTGACCGGGGACTATGCCATGGGTCTCGATTCGGGCACCATAGATCTGTCCCTGGTGGGTAGGATACAGATGGACTTTGCCGACAAGTTGGTCCGCAAAGCCGAGGAAGCCATAGGACGAAAAATTCGTTTTTCGGTGCAATTACCCGACCTTAGCGGCACGAATTATGACTTTGAACGGCAGCACCATTTGGTCTTGTACCGCAAGGACCTCTAATTCCAGGGAAACAAGGGGACAAACCGACGGAACGACCAAGAGAAACACTCAGAAGCGTAACGAACCAAAGCAATAACCGACAGAACGATGAGCAGAAAGCCGAGAAACCTATTGATTACCGGTGGGGCCGGATTTATCGGGTCCCATGCCGTGGAGTACTGGGTGCGTACCTACCCGGAGGACAAGCTGATCGTCCTGGACAAGATGACCTATGCCGGGGACGAGCGCAACCTGGAAGCCTGCCAAGGCCATGGTCTGGGCAGCTGGGAGCTGGTTCAAGGAGACATCTGCGATGCCGCCCTGGTGAGGAGCCTCTTTGAAAAGCACGCCTTGGATGGGGTGTTGCACCTGGCCGCCGAAAGCCATGTGGACCGTTCCATTGCCAATCCCATGGAATTCGTTCAGACCAATGTGCTGGGGACAGTCACCCTGCTCAATGCCGCCCTGGAGGCATGGGGAGAGCATGCCGACCGCAGCAAGCGCCTCTTCTACCATATTTCGACCGACGAGGTGTACGGAAGCTTGGGCGACGAAGGACTTTTTCACGAAAGCACCCCCTACGATCCCCGTTCCCCCTATTCGGCCTCCAAGGCGTCTTCCGATCATTTCGTGCGGGCCTACCACCATACCTACGGTTTGCCGGTGGTCCTTACCAATTGTTCCAACAACTACGGCCCCCGGCAATACCCCGAGAAGTTGATTCCCGTGGTGATCCGTTCCCTGGCCGAAGGCAAGCCCATCCCCGTGTACGGGGCGGGGGCCAATGTACGGGATTGGCTCTATGTGGGCGATCATGTCCGGGCCATGGAGGCGGTTTTTCACAACGGGCGCAACGGCGAGACCTACAATGTCGGCGGTAACAACGAACACAATAACCTGGATTTGGTGCGGCATCTCTGCCGCATTTACGATCAAATCCACGGCAGACCCGCAGGGACCGGCGAAGCGCAGATAACCTTTGTGACGGACCGCAAGGGGCATGACCTGCGCTATGCCATCGATGCCAGCCGTATCCGCGACGAATTGGGCTGGGCCCCGACCACGGATTTCCAGAGCGGGCTCGAAGCCACGGTTCGTTTCTACAGCCAACCCCACCCTTGATGTTATGACCAAACCCCAACCCATGCGACTCCACCGTTCCTTGGCGGCGATACAGCCTGCCTTGATGCTGCTGCTTCTGCTCGCGGCCAGCTCCTGCATCCGCAACCGCGATTATATCTACCTGCAGTCCCCTGCCGAGAAGGCCTATTGGGACCTATCGCCCCTCCAATCCAAGAGCCTGCGGCGCGCCCAGCAAGCCATCAAGGCCCAGGACAGCGCGGTTTTTGTGCCCAATGAGGTGCCCGAGGAGTACATTGTACAGAGTGGGGATATCCTCAAAATTGATATTCGAGGGTTTGATGAGAAAATTAACCAGCTGTTCAATCTTTTCTTGGCTCAGAATATGAATGTAGGGGGGATGGCCGCATCGGGCGGCGATCCTTACTTCATGTTTGGATATGTGGTGACCGATTCAGGAACGGTGGATTTGCCGGTTATGGGACGAATTCGCATTGCGGGATTGACGATGACCCAGGCCCAAGCGGCGGTACAGACTGAATTGGATCGCTATTTTGAGAAGGCCTATGTCCGAGTCGCCTTGGGCGGTATTCGCTTCTCGGTCTTGGGTCAGGTCCGTAATCCAGGCAAATTCACGGTGATGCAGAATCGCCTGACCATCCTCGAGGCGGTGGCCCAGGCAGGGGAATTGGTTCCTGATGCGGACCGCCGAAGGGTCAAACTGATACGGCAGTATCCCGGGGGTTCTCAAATCATTACCTTGGATTTGACGGACCGAAGATTGCTGGAGTCACCCTATTATTTCATTCGTCCCAACGATATGTTGATTGTAAATCCATTGCGGGTCCGGGAATTGGGAACCGGCTTGACGGCCCAGCAATCGGTGGGGGCATTGCTCACGGCGATCAGCCTGCTGGTCAATTCGATATTGTTATACAACACTTTACGCAATCTCTAATGGAATCCAACGCGCAATCTTTGCAGAACGAGAGGGATCTGCTCTATCAGAACGGGGAGCAGGAACAGGGGGGCATCAGCCCCATGGTCTATGTGTTCAAGCTCCTGTACTTCTGGCCCTACCTGGTGGTGGCCTTGGTCCTGGGTTTGGCGGGGGCCTTTGTGTACAACCGTTATGCCCAGCCGGTGTACAAGATCAATTCATCGCTCTTGGTCATCGAGAACAAGGGCGGTGGAGGCGCAATGAAGAACCTGGATGCCGTCTTGATGAGCGGGGGATTGGGGGGCATGACCTCCACCACCGACAACGAGCTTGGGATCATCCAATCCTTCACCTTGGTGGATTTGGCCCTCAAGGAATTGGACTTTGGGGTGCGCCTCACCAAACTGGGTCAATTCAGCCGCGAAGAGGTTTACC